>VFSW01004656.1_pt1 | contig 20435 bp, 12 predicted proteins | sample 5358111 | NCBI WGS metagenome assembly VFSW01 (sample SAMN11554181, study PRJNA540505) | mine drainage metagenome | isolation source: sediment from site ElyBrook_90M | place: USA: Ely Copper Mine, Vershire, VT | collected 2017
GGGCAAACAGGGAAGAATGAGCTAAATCCACAGGACCTCTCATTGAATAAAACCGTTACAGGTTAACGCGTTCAGATGGGGGACGCAAGAGGCCGGCAATTAAAAAATCCGCCGCGATTTCCTGCGTGGCGCCCATTGTTTGTGCAATCCGGCGCCATTTTTTTGGAGCCGCCGTGCTCCGAGCTACCTCCACTTTTGAGACGGCGCAGCCATGCTCCGGCTGGTTTTTTAAATTCCGGAACTCCTACAGACGCCAAAACGCATTTAGCGTACATCATAATGTACATTCATATGTATGAGCAGGTGCCCGCTATGAAACAAATCGCTTTTACCAAACTACGCAATCACGCAAAGACTTTTTTTGATTTGGTGGAAAATGGAGAATCCATTCGGATATCGCGCAATGGCAAACCCATCGCCAATATCGTGCCCGTCGTGCCCGACCTGCCTTCATGGAAACGCAGCGCGGTGCAACCTCTGGTGCTGGCCGGTATTTCAATCAGCAAAATGATACTGGAAGACCGTAAGGCATAGTTTGGGTGCGAGTTTTCTGCGACTCATCCGCTTTTGCCAAACGTTACGTGCGGAAACCGGGCACGGATGCCGTATTGTCGTGGTGTGACCGCGCTACAGAAATCGGGCTGGCGGGCGTCGCTGTGCGAGATCATTTCGGCTTTTTGTCGCCTGCAACGCGAAGGCCATGTCACGCCGCCCCAATACCGACGATTGAAATTATGGCTATTTGCATTCTGAGGCTGGAATCAAGATCATATTGGTTGTACCAAATCTAAACCGACTTGGTTGGAAGTTGGCTATACAGCACCGGCTATCCAAGCCCTTTGTTGGTTGCCATACTGACCGGCAGCAGTTCGGCCTTAGCGGTAATTTAGAATTGTTGTGTACAATGTCTGCATTGTGCCATTACCGGATGGCCGAGATGTAAAATATGCGGCAGGAAAGCTGACGGTCATTACCTGTAAGGATGCCAGAAACGTTTAGTGAATGCGTGGCGAAATTACTTTGGAGGGTGTTCTGGTTTGCCTTCATATCCGTTCATTCGCTATACGCTTCAAATCATGCTTTTTTGGCAGCATTTACAACCAAGACCAGGTTTGTGAAGCATAAGTGCCCTTCATTTCGCTGGACTCTCCCCTATTGGCCGGCTCATTTATTTTTCTGCCCCAGACTCGCGCGGATTTGACTGGAGTTCACATTCATAAGTAGCTTACACTGCATCAGCAGAAATCCGTTGTTATTTGGACAATATTGTACTATCTTGACGTTTTTTTTCGAGTGGCGACCGATATGCCCAAAAAATCCATCGATGGGTCGATCCTTACCATCAAGGAAGTTGCTGAGTACCTCAAGGTCAATGAGCGAACCGTCTATCGGTTGGCCGGAGCCAAGAAGATTCCTGCCTTCAAGGTGTGTGGCACGTGGCGATTCTTGCGATCAGATATTGACCAGTGGATCAAGAACCAGACCGTCGGGGCAGAAGGATCGGCACCTGCCGTTGATTGTGATGTAGAAAAATCAACAAATAATGAGAAATGAGATGAAGGACTCGTACTTGTCGACAGTGCTGCGAATGAGGTCACTGGTGGGCTACCTCGGGGAACGAACTCAATTCGGCTGGTGGCAGACTTCGTTTTTTGGTGACTACAGCCTGCGGTCACTTGAATTCGTGACGCCAAAAACCTCGCTGTTAGCGCAGTACCACGGTGTTGTGGAGGCTGCACGCAAACTTCACGACGAGCACCTCAATGTGGGCAGCTACCACCTGTTTCGCTTGCCAGAAGAAATTGAACAAGACCTGCACGCGATCTTGCAAAGCAGTGTCGGCACGGATCTCGCCAATCAAGCACCTCAAGATAAGGATGCGGCTCTCGCAGCGCTGAAGACATTGGCTGGCGCAATCCCTACCTCTATGGTTGGTCCTACAGCAGTTGGCAATATTGATCAGTTGAGCGCCAGTGAAACGCAGAAGGCAATAGCAGGTGCCTACGTATCTGCTTTCTCACGGAACGCCAAATCTTACCCGTATCTGGTGAGTTAGCAGTGGCAGAAAATAAACCATACACAACGCAACTTGGCGCTGGACTCGGACTGGTCAACGAGACCAAGACTTTGCTCGACCTGTGGTCGCCTGGAATGTCAGCGGCTCAGTTGCATCAGGCCGCACTTGAATCGGGTCGATTTCCTACTGTTACAGCACGGCGCCTACGCAACATCGTGGCCGAATGTTTCGCTCCTCGATATCTGGTTTCAGGTGGAGCGCCGGCCGCGCACCTGAAGCGACTATCGGCACAATGGTCCACTGCTGACCTGACACAAATCATGCTTATATTTACGAGCCGAGCCAACCCGATATTCGGGGATTTCGTCCGCTACGTTTATTGGGCTCGTTACGCAGGCGGATATTCGCAAATCACCAATGATGATGCACGTGCGTTTGTAGAGCGTGGAATCGACGATGGAAAAACGGTAAAACGATGGTCTGAAACAATGGTGCGACGTGTTTCAGCCTATCTGACCGGCTGCTGCGCTGACTATGGAATGCTTGAACGAGGACAAAAAACAAGTCGTCGTATTATCCCGTTTCGTATCTCTCCATTGGTGGCGGCATACCTTGCCTATGAACTTCACTTTTCTGGCATTGGCGATAACGCCCTATTAACCCACGAAGACTGGCAGCTATTCGGCCTGGCGCGTGAAGACGTGCTAGAAGAGATCAAACGGCTTTCGCTGAAGGGGCTGCTCATCGTCCAGGCAGCCGGAGACGTCGTCCGGATTAGCTGGAAACGACAAGATATGGAGGCGCTCTGCGATGTCCTCACTCAAAGCTGACTTTGACGAACTGCGCGAGCGAATTCGCCACGGGCGAGAGCTCGGTCATGCAAGTTTCGAACCAATTTATTACCTTGTCTTTTCGCCCAATCAAATTCTTGAGGTGAAGAGGCAGACGCCCGCATGGGTGTCCAAGTTGCATCAAGAGGGATGGGACGTACACACCTTCTCCATTGCCGAGCACATCTGGTCGCTGCTCAAGGAAGACCCGCTCTGGTCCCTTTGTGTGATGGAAGATAAATCCGCACCGATGGACTGGCCGCGAACGAACAAAGCATTGGCGGACATATTGGGTGCCGATAACGCTCTGCTGAAGCGACTTGAAAACGAACTTGCGCCGCTGGAAGGTAAGCAAAACGCATTATTGTTGGTCACCGATCTTGAGGCACTGCATCCGTTCTTGCGCATCGGTGCCATCGAGAGCCAGCTTCAAGGCAAGTTTCATGTACCGACCATTTTTCTATATCCCGGTGTGCGCACCGGTAAGACACGCTTGAAATTTCTCGGCTTCTACCCTGAGGACGGCAACTATCGCTCCGTTCACGTCGGCGGCTGAATACATTAATAGAACCCAGGGTAAAATAATGACGATACGATCTCTCTTCGACCCAAGCAAAGACATCTACCGGACTATTGAGAAGGTCATCACCTATGGTGCATCCCAGGAAGGCCGACTGAAAGCAGAGATATCAGAATATGTGGTCACCGAGAGTATCGAGGAACAGTTCCGCAAACTTCTCGATCGCATGCAGCTCGCGATGGAGACAGGTGGAGAAAATGAGGTCGGTGTCTGGGTGTCGGGCTTCTACGGATCCGGTAAGAGCTCGTTCACCAAGTATCTGGGTTTGGCCTTCGACGACCAGCGCACCATCGACGGGACGCCGTTCATCAAGTATTTGCAGGATCGCCTGCACAAGCCGCAGACCAAAGCACTCCTGGGTGCCGTGGCGCAACGCTTCCCGGCGGCCGTGGTCATGCTTGACTTGGCTAGCGAAATGCTCGCCGGTGCTACTATGGAAGATGTTTCCACTGTCCTTTACTTCAAGGTTCTCCAATGGGCCGGCTACTCCAGAAACCTCAAGGTCGCCGCCTTTGAGCGAATGATTGAAAAGGATGGACGTACACCAGAGCTGCATGAGCGGGTCGCCTCGGCGCTGCCGGGTGCAAGCTGGGTGAGAGTGCAAAACAATCCATTGGCCATTGACGGGCTGATTCCAAAGATAGCCCACGAAATGTATCCGGCGCTTTTCCCCGAAGCAAAGTCCTTCTCGTCCAGCACAGATGGTTTTTTCCAATTCGAAGATCAGCGCGTCCAGGAGATGATCGATATCGTTCGCGAGAAGAGCGGCAAGCAGAACATCATCTTCATCGTCGATGAAGTTGGCCAGTACGTCGCCTCACGTGACAACCTGATTCTCAACCTCGATGGGCTCGCCAAAAATTTAAAGCGCCTGGGTAACGGCAAAGCGTGGATTATTTCCACAGCTCAGCAGACCCTCACCGAAGATGACCCGCGCGCAGCACTCAATTCCGACAAATTGTATAAGCTGAAAGACCGTTTCCCGATCCAGATCGATCTGGAGTCGAGTGACATCAAAGAAATCTGCTACCGGCGACTGCTCGGTAAATCGCCGGCAGGTGAATCGGAACTCGGCAAACTCTTCGATGACCAGGGACAGTCACTGCGACACAACACCAAACTGCAAGACGCCAAATACTACGACGCCGATTTCAGCCGCGAGAGCTTCACCAATCTTTACCCATTCCTGCCAGCGCACTTCGATATTCTGCTGCACCTGCTTGGTGCGCTGGCCAAGTCGACCGGTGGCATTGGCTTGCGCTCTGCAATCAAGGTGATACAGGACGTTCTCAAAGGCGAAGGTGGCTCCAAGGCGATGGCGGATCAGCCCGTGGGTTGGCTCGCTACCACTGTCACGCTATACGACGAGTTGGAAAAAGACATCCGCCGTGCTTTCACGTCGATTCACCAAGCCGTCGGCAAGGTTCAGTTTCGCTTTCCGGATTCACAGCTCCATCAAGACATTGCCAAGTCTGTCGCGGTGCTGCAGATCCTCGGCAACCTCCCGGTGACACTGCAAAATGTCACCAGTTTGATGCACCCATCTGTCACCGCATCCTCGCAGCTTGAGATGATACGAAAAGCGGTCGAGGAAATGTTGAACGATGTGTACGTTCCACTCGGCGAGAAGGATGGCAACCTGGTTTTCTTGAGCGAGAAGCTGCGTGATATCGAGCAGGAGCGAGGTTCGATTGCCCTACGCACGGTGGATGTAAAGCGCATTTTTAATGATGCCCTGCGTGAATCGTTTGATCCGCTGCCGCGTGTTAGCCTCCACGGCACGATGGCCGTGGCAGCTGGCCTGAAGGTTCAAGCGGGCAGCACCATCACCAGCCTGGCTGGCGAACAGAGCACCATCCAGACTATCGTTGAGCTGGTGCCTGCTAACGACTACGATACCGCCCGCAACCGCATGCTGGACGACTCACGCAGCCGTGCCAGCCGCAATGTGATTGGCTTGCTGGCCAGAGCAAACCCCGAGCTTGACGACCTCGCAAACGAAATTTACCGCTGTCAGCGCATCGCCGAGCTTCACCGCAACGAGCCAGATCAGGAGGTGAAGGATTATTGCACGGGCCAAATTGACCGTGCGGCCAAACTCGCTACCCAACTTCAAAGCAAGATTAAGCAGACCCTCCAGGCTGGTTCGTTTGTTTTCCGAGGTCAAGCGACAGCAGTATCCGCGCTTGATGCGGATTTGCTTGAAGCCGCCAAAAAGCTGCTTGCTGATGTGGCCGATCAGGTGTTCGACCGCTATGTTGAGGCCCCTGTTCGCGCTGCTACCGATACCGCAGAAAAGTTCTTGAAGGTCGCCAATCCAGCCGCCATCGGCAGTGCCCTTGATCCTCTTGGTTTGGTGCAGATGGTCGCTGGTCGCGCGTCGTTTAAAACCGACCACAAGGCGATGATCAGCATTCGTGATTACATCGACAAGCGTGGCACCGTCGATGGTAAACGTCTGCTTGATGATTTCAGTGGTGACCCATTCGGTTGGTCGCCGGATACCACGCGCTACATCATCGCAGCCATGTTGACGGCGGGCGAAATCAAACTCAAGGTTTCCGGCCGCGAAGTCACTGCCGCTGGCCAACAAGCCATTGATGCGCTCAAGACCAACAATTCCTTCAAACAGATCGGTGTTGCCCTGCGCGACGAGCGTCCATCCATCGAGACTCTGGGTCGTGCCGCCGAACGGCTGACCGAGTTGGTTGGCGACATGGTAATTCCGCTGGAGCAGGAGATCAGTAAGGCAGCCGCGAAGCATTTTCCGCGCTTCCAACATGACTACGGCTCGTTGGCGGAAAAGCTCAGTGGACTCGGGCTCGCTGGCAGTGATCGCGTCCGCACCTTGAACCAGGATATTGCCGACATGCTGTTCACCGATGCGTCGGACGCGCCGCAACGATTGGGTGCGGAAACTTCGTCCATCTACGATAATCTCAAATGGACCCTCGAAGTAAAGCGGGCGCTCGACAACGGCCTCGACAGTACACTGCGCGAGCTGCAATCACACCGTCGTGATATCGAGGCACTGCCAGACACCGGGATACCAGGCAATCTTTGCCACGAAGTTGCCGAAGATCTGAATCATCTTTCGGAGCGCCTGAGCAAGGAAGACTTTTACAAGCACACCGCCGACTTTAACTCGCAACTTACTCACCTTAAAGGTCGCGTTCGCGAGGCGGTCATCACGCTGTCTGATCAGCAAAAGCTACGGCTAAAAGAAGGCGTTGAGGACTTACAACGCATCCCCGAGTGGGAAGAACTCACCCAAGAAGAATACGGCAACGCATTGAACCAGTTGGATGGTTTGGCGCTGGTCACGACGCAAGACTTGGCTGGATTGAAAAAACTACTGGCGCGCGACTACGACATCAACGGCACGATTGATGATCTCAAACGATCCATTCAGCGTCAGGGCCAAGAACGGCTACGGCAGCGTATCGAAGAAGAACGTGCCAAAATGAGAGAAAAAGGTCCCGCCAAACTCTCCAAGTCGATCGCGGTGCCAGCGAAGATGACATCAGCTGCGGACATCGAGGCGCTTATCTTGCAGCTCCACGAAATCAAGGCACAGCTTGGATTCTATGCAGAAATTGAAGTGTCATTTGTCGTCGGTGAAGAACAGGATGGTAAGTAATTATGGAACTGGCACAGGACACCAAACGACATATCGATCTGATTGCCGACGATACGTTCAATCAATTTAAGAAGGTGTCTGACGCAGCTCAGAGCGCACTTCGTACTGGATCCATTTTAGGCACAGACGCGCTCGCCAGCGTCAACACTATGACGTCCAATTCGGTGATTCAGAAACTAGACCGAATCAGCCAGGCGAATAGAGAAAGCTACCAAATACTCGCGCATGAACCCGCGATTGCGCGCGTCGTGGTTGCCGATGAGAATGGCAAACAGCGCACATACTATATTTGCCGCACGATGCCTATTTCTGGCGTTTCTAACCTCGCCAGCTACCGAGCACCAGCTGGCCGGTTGGCTTCACTACCGATTGGCGCGGAGTTTTCGTTTCCAGATGGCAATATTGTCGAGGTACTTGAACGGGCCCAACTTCGCCCAAGCCAAATAGATCATGTTTGGGATTCGCGCAACACCGTCGTCGAGGGTGATCAGTTTGGCCCGATCACCATCGAATCCTTGCGCGCCTTTCTTAGCAAGATCACAGGCGCGGAAATCACCGAAGACTTGCTTGAGCAACTGCTCGCCGAAGAAAGCGAAACGGACAACGTCATCGAAGGCTTGCGTCGCAGCGTCATCACCAAGATGGGGCTCAGGGATCAGCCAGTTCTTGACCAATATCAAGACGAAATCTTTCGCTTGCCGCTGGACAAACGCTTGTTAATACTCGGCCCGCCCGGCACGGGCAAGACCACGACGTTGATTCGTCGCCTTGGACAGAAGCTGGATACCGCATTTCTGGATGAGGATGAACAGCGTATCGTCGAAAGCGTCGGTACCACCAATGGTTCGGCACACGTCAATAGCTGGCTGATGTTCACGCCCACAGAACTACTGAAACAGTATCTGAAGGAAGCTTTTGCCCGTGAGGGCGTGCCGGCATCAGATCTACGGATACGCACTTGGTTCGACTATCGCCGAGAATTGGCGAGAAATACCTTCGGCGTACTCAGGACAGCAACCGGGGGGGGGTACTATGTACTTAAGGACACAGTCGATATTTTAATCGCCGACGCACTCGACAATCCGATTCCCTGGTTCAACGATTTCAACGAGTGGCAGCGGACGACGTTTATCAATGAGATTCGTCAGGCTGCCCAAGGCCTGAATGAAAACTCAGCGTCCAATATCAGCACCCTTGGTCAGCGCTTGCTGGCGATTATTCAACGAGCAGGTAGCGGCTCGCTTTCTGCAACATTTTCATCACTTGCAGCTGAAGTCGCAGGTATTCAGACGCTCGCCGCCGGCATGAAGGAAGTTACCGACAAGAAAATTCACGGCGCGCTCAATCTCCAACTTAACTGCAACAAGACGTTCATTGACGAGTTGGCGAAGTTCATCGATGGCTTGCAGCAAGCACCCGACGCGGAAGCGGATGAGCTGGACGATCAGGACGGCGACGAAGACGAAACCAATACTCCCCGAACCGGCCGGGCTGCCGCCGCTTCTGCCTACATGCAGGCTGCGCGCGCTCAGGCCAAGTCACATGCCAGCAAGCGAAGCATCGGCAAAAACACCCGCAACGGCAAAGTGATCGAGTGGTTGGGTGATCGTGGCCTTAGCGAGGCAGATCGCGCCGAAGTCGGTACCAGCCTCCTGATTCAAGCCAGCGCCCGGCGTTTTGTGAATCCAGTCAAGCGCTTCGTCGATGGTATTCCCAAGCGTTACCGAGCCTTCCGTCGTCTGCGCCAGGAAGAAGGCAAGTGGTATCGCAAAGAGGGTTTCAGCCCCACAGACCTGCATCCACTGGAGTTGGATGTTGTTCTATTGACCATTCTGAGAGGTGCCAATGATCTGCTCAGTAAGCCGAATATCGTTCGAGACATTGACGCGCCTGTGTGGTCGTCACTTAAGCCAGTGCTGGATCTCTACAAGAACCAGATTCTGGTGGACGAAGCGACGGACTTCTCTCCGGTGCAAATTGCCTGCATGGCCGCCTTGTCGCACCCGCGCATTCGCTCTTTTTTTGCCTGTGGTGACTTCAATCAGCGATTGACGACCTGGGGCAGCCGTTCAGTCGATCAGATGAAGTGGGTGTTCCCTGAGATTGAGGTCAAGGAAATCAACGTCTCCTACCGCCAGAGTCGGCAACTCAACGAACTGGCGCGATCCCTCATCCAGGCCGCAGGCGGAACAGGGCAGGGAGCGACATTGCCAGAGCATGTAGATAGCGACGGCGTCGCGCCTGCGCTGTTGGAGGGCGCATCAGAACCGGCTGTGGTTGTCGACTGGCTGGCACAACGCATTCGCGAGATCGAACGCTTCGTCGGCCAATTGCCGTCGATTGCTGTTTTTGTGGAAAGCGAAGCTGAGGTGCAACCGATCGCCGACGCATTAAATGCCGCCCTGGCTGATGAGAACACCCAGGTGGTGGCATGTCCCAAAGGCCAAGTGATGGGTCAGGACAACGATGTCCGTGTTTTTGATGTGGAACATATCAAAGGGCTGGAATTTGAGGCTGTTTTCTTCATTGGTATCGACCGACTGGCCAGCATGCACCCACAACTTTTCGACAAGTACCTTTATGTTGGCACGACACGCGCAGCAACCTATTTAGGGGTGACCTGTGATGATGTGTTGCCAACCGCCATTTCAACGCTGCGGCCGATGTTCGTCGCCGACTGGATGGCACCGTGAAGATTTTTCTGGACGCTCAAAATGGCCTTTGATCAATCAACCAGAAATCGCCTGCAGCGCTTCGTCAATAATGCGCGCCGCGTGCAGGAAGAAGAATTCACCCGGCAACTCCAGAACGACTACGGCTTGGACCCGACTTCGGGCACGATCACGCCACTTGAAAACCTGCGCCACCTCAACGATGCGCAGCGTGAGACCGCACGGATTTTGCGCGACACGCTGGCCCACTACTGCGCCAGCCAGGAAGCCGACGCCCGAACCGGCCTTGAGCGCATCGTGCGAGAGCAGGCCTTCACGGTGCTCAACCGCTTGGCTGCGCTGCGCATGGCTGAAGCGCGCGGATTGTTGATCGAATCGGTGGGTAACGGCTATCAGGCCAAGGGGTTTCAACTCTATGCACGACTGGCCGGAACTGGTCTCGGGGAAACAGGCGACGCCTACCGCGTTTATTTGTTCAGTGTTTTTGACGAGCTCGCACAGGACCTGCCGGGGCTTTTCGATCGCTATTCGCCGGAGGGTCGGCTTTTCCCTCGTGAATCATCCCTGCTGCAATTACTGGCGCTGATCAACGATGCCGAGATTGAACCATTGTGGGCAGAGGATGAAACCATCGGCTGGATTTACCAATATTTTAACTCCAAGGAAGAGCGCAAGGCGATGCGCGATGCATCGCAGGCACCACGTAACAGTCGAGAGCTGGCCGTGCGCAACCAGTTCTTCACGCCGCGATACGTCGTGGAGTTCCTGGTGGACAACACGTTAGGTCGGCTATGGTTCAACGCCACCGGTGGAAAGTCGGTGCTGGCGGGTCGGTGCCAATACCTGCTGGTTAAACCGGACGAACAGCCCGTTGCGGCAAGTCGTCTGCGTGATCCGCGAACACTGAAGCTGCTCGATCCTGCATGTGGTTCGATGCACTTCGGTCTCTATGCTTTCGACTTGTTCCTTGAGATTTATCGAGAAGCATGGGATTGGGAGCAGGAACACGGCCCCGGCTCTTTACTCCCCTCGCCCCCCGGGAGAGGGGCTGGGGATGAGGGTTTCAAACCGCTAAATCAGACCTACGCCGACCAGAATATCTTTCTGCGCGATGTGCCGCGCCTCATCATCGAACACAATATTTACGGCGTGGACATTGACCCACGTGCCGCGCAGATCGCGTCACTGGCCTTGTGGCTGCGTGCTCAACGTGCCTGGCATGAAAAGGATGTCAAAGCCCAAGAACGTCCGCTGATCGGTCGTGGCAACGTAGTTGCAGCCGTTGCACCACCGGCAGAGCGAGAGTTGCGGCAACAATTTACCGCGGGTCTTGATGAGCAAGATGCAGAGCTTTTCGAAAAAACATTGCAATTACTCAAGCGGTTGCCAGAACTGGGCGTTCTGCTACGGATCGAGCGCGAACTGCCGAGTTTGATTCGCCAAGTTTTTGGTGAGGATGGCAGTCTATTCAAAGAGGCAGATGAGGAGCAGTGGCAGAAAGCCGAAGCCCGCCTGCGCGTGGCGCTAACCGATTTTGCCCAAGCAGCGAAGTCCACCTACCAGGGGCGCTTGTTCGCTCAGGACGCACTGCAAGGATTGCGACTAATTGACCTGACTCGCGAAGTGTTCGATGTGGTGTTAATGAATCCGCCTTTTGGTCTGGCAACTAAGGAGCTATTTGAACAACTTAAAGGAAATTATCCTGATTCGTATGTAGATCTATATGGATGTTTTATATCGCGGGCAATTGAGTTGTGTTGCGGTTGGGTAGGAGCCATTTCATCAAGATCTCTATTAATAACAAAGAAGTTAGAGAGGCTACGTGAAAACTGGGTCGTTCCAAGATTGGAGCGCCTTTTGGACCTGGGCTGGCCTGTCATGGACGATGCAACAGTCCAGTCAGCTGCGTACACATTAAATTGCACAAAGTCAGGGGCTCTTGCTTCGATCATAGCGATTGACCTGAAGCCTTTTTCAAACAAAGCCGAACAATTGACGGCCAACACCGCAAAAAGAGAAGGCGCCTCTACTTGGTATATTGTGGATCGAGCGACTATTGCGAAGATACCAAAAGCTAAAATCCTCTACAACTTGCCGCTCTCTGCAATGCATCTGTTTTTAAATCCAAAAAGGCTTGGAGGAGAGGCAATCCTCGCGAAGCTAGGGATGAAGTCATTTAACGACTTTAGGTTCTTACGGTCTCGGCACGAAGTAATGCCTGAGAAAATTGGGAAAGGTTGTGAATGGGTGCCGCTTGCCAAAGGGGGCTCCTATGCAATGTTCTATTCAGACTTGCCTCTCTTGATACATTGGCAGAACGATGGACAGCAGATAAGTGAGGTCAATCGCCGTGTAAACGGACAAACAGCTCAAGCAAGACAGGCATCAGTTCACTACTACAAGCGTGGAGGAACATATTCGCGTCGTTGTAAAGACTTTGGCGTTCGTGTCTTACCGGCTGATTATATTATTGGCGAAAAGGGACCAGCCATACTTCCATTAAATGGCCTTGAACCATCCTTTGTAATTGGGCTTTTGAACGCTAGGCTTTTCAGAACGCTGATAAATCTTCAGGCCAATGCAAAACAGTACGACAGCGGGATCGTAGAATCTTGCCCATTCATTCCACTCCCTATAGAGGACCGTAAATTAGTTGAACAAGCGTCGACACAGGCAATAGACGCTGTTAGAAATGCTTCCAAGCATATAGAGGGTGACTCCTTATTTGTCTGCCCAGACATTCGCGGTACGTTGCAAGAAATAGTGCAACGTGCTGACGAACGTGCACAAGCTGTGATCAAAACCATATCTTCATCATTGATAGAAATTGACCGACTGGTGGACTCCACTTATCAGGTTGATTCTAAAGCCCTTGAGAATGCCATACTTGCCGAGCAGGTAGCGGATGACGATGGGTCTGATATTGATGAAAGTAACGATGAAGATTCCGAGGAGGAGGATGAAGCCACTGTGCCAATGCGCACAGAGAGAGAAATTGCATTTGATCTGATTTCATATGTTGTTGGGTGTGCGTTAGGAAGATGGGACATTCGATATGCAACGGGACAGAGGCCATTTCCAAAACTGACTGGCCCTTTTGATCCATTACCTTCGTATTTTCCTGGCTTGCTCCGAATTGAAGGTAATTCCGAAGTCTTGGCTGGTTACCCTATAAACCTGCCAACATCAGGGATTCTAATCGATGACGAAGGTCATGAATTTGACTTGCTAGAACGGATTCAGGACGTCCTAAGATGCATTTGGCAAGATAATGCTGATGATATTGAACAGGAGATTTCTTCGCTCTTGGCTACTGACTCTTTGCGTCAATATCTGCGTCGACCTTCTGGGTTCTTTGCGGAGCACTTGGCTCTGTACACGAAAAGCAGGCGCCAAGCACCTATCTACTGGCCGCTGGCCACCGCCTCGGGCAATTACACACTTTGGCTCTATTACCCAAGCCTTACCAGCCAGACGCTTTACACTGCCATCAACGACTTCGTCGAACCCAAGCTCAAGCAGGTGGGTGATGACGTAGCGGCCTTGCGCAACAAAGCATCCGCTCGCTCGCGGGATGACGAGAAGCAGTTTGAGACCCTCCAGGCATTCGAGCTGGAACTGATAGAGCTACGCGATACACTGTTAAACATCGCCCAAGGCTACCAACCGAACCATGACGATGGCGTGCAAATCACTGCCGCGCCGCTTTGGCCACTGTTCCGCCACAAGCCGTGGCAGAAGATACTCAAAGACACCTGGGCTAAGCTCGAAAAAGGCGACTTCGACTGGGCTCATTTGGCTATGAGCTACTGGCCCGTCCGTGTTCGCGAGAAGTGCAAAATCGATAAATCACTGGCTATCGCGCATGACCTGGAAGTATTGTACATTGAGCCAGAAGCCAAGCCTAAAAAAACACGCAGCAAGAAAACAGGAGCATGAAATGAGCATTTCTCGTAGAGCTACACCCCGAGGCATTCCTCGCATCGAATCCTTGCGGGTTGAAAACTATCGAGCGTTGCGCAAGGTTGAATTGGACAAGCTCACGCCGATGACCGTGTTATTGGGCCCTAATGGAAGCGGAAAATCGACAGTTTTTGATGTTTTCAATTTTTTGTCAGAGTGCTTCCAGTTTGGTCTGCGCCATGCCTGGGATCGGCGTGGGCGAGGTAAGGAGTTGAAAACCCGAGGCACAACTGGCCCCATCGTTTTTGAATTGAAATACCGTGAGCAGCCAAAAATGCCAATCATCACATATCACCTGGCGATAGATGAAGGTGCAAAAGGCCCGGAAGTTGTTGAGGAATGGTTGCAGTGGCGGCGCGGACAAAAGGGGCAGCCGTTTCGGTTTCTTGATTTCAAGCGAGGCATTGGTAAAGCAGCCAGTGGTGAAGCGCCTGATTCCGACGATGTACGGGTTGAAACCAATCTGCGTTCACCTGATTTGATCGCCGTGAATACATTGGGGCAATTTACCGAGCATCCCCGAGTAGCGGCACTACGCGAATTCATTACAGATTGGTATGTGTCCTACTTGTCTATAGATCAAACGCGTAATCAACCTGAGGCTGGCCCCCAGGAACGTTTGAGCAAGGGCGGTGAGAATTTGCCCAACGTGATTCAATACCTGAAGGAGCAGCACCCAGAGCGTCTGGAACAGATTTTTTCTGTGTTGCGTCAGCGCATTCCTCGGTTGGAACGCGTAGACGCCGAGCCAATGCCGGATGGACGATTACTGTTGCAGATCAAGGATGCGCCGTTTGAGCAGCCCGTGCTATCCAAATTCGCATCAGATGGCACCATGAAGATGCTGGCTTATCTGGTTGTCTTATACGATCCGGAGCCACCATGTTTTATTGGTATTGAAGAGCCAGAAAACTTCCTGCACCCGCGCTTACTACCAGAACTGGCAGAGGAATGCCGGGCTGCCTCTGAACACTCTCAATTGCTGATTACCAGCCATTCTCCATTTCTTCTCAATGCAATGCGCGCAGAAGAAGTGCGCGTGCTTTACCGCGATGAGCAAGGGTTCACCCAAGCTGTGCGAGCTTGTGACATTCAAGGTGTGCCCGAGTTTGTTCGTGCAGGTGCGACGCTTGGCCATTTGTGGATGGAAGGACATTTTGGTATTGGTGACCCACTGGTAAATCAGGGGGCACCCCGCACGATAACGCGGAGACGTGGCTAATGTTAGAAAAACTGATTGTGTTCGTCGAAGAACCTTCTATGGAAGTGGCGTTGGAGCATCTGCTGCCAAAGTTGATGGTTAATACCGATTTTGAGATTAGACGTTTTCTATGTAAGGATGATTTACTCAAAAACTTGCCGGATCGTTTACGTGGCTATAGTGCTTTTTTACCTGAAAACTGGGCGCTTCTGGTTCTTGTTGATCGTGATGACGATGACTGCACGGTTCTTAAGCAAACATTGGAGGATATGGCGGAGAGGGCCGGATTGATAAGTAAAACCAAAGCCGGCAATGGCAATCGCTTTCAGGTTGCTAATCGTATCGCTATTGAAGAACTAGAAGCATGGTTTTTCGGCGATTGGGCTGCCGTCCAGGCAGCTTATCCCCGCGTGCCCGCAACGATTCCTCAAAAGGCAAGCTACCGCGATCCAGATGCCATTCTCGGCGGCACATGGGAGGCACTTGAACGGGTGTTGAAAAGATCAGGGTACTACAAGACCGGGTTACGTAAAATGGAATGCGCTCGGGCCGTTGCTCAACACATGGAGCCCACAAGGAATAGTTCGAAAAGTTTTCAATCATTTAGTAGCGCGGTGTCCGCTGCCGTTGCATGGGTGTAAGTGATGAGTATTGCTGAATTCATCCGCGAAAGCGTCCTGAGGCCACGTTTAAAAGAGTCTGGCTGCTTAGTGGTGTACGACGCCGATAAGCGCTATCGCGAGCAGTGTTTTGATCTGGGTGCCGAGAATGTGCGCGTGGTCGATACGTCCGAAAGCAGCATCGAAAGCCGCGAAGCCGCCTTGCAGGCGCTACGTGAGGTAGGCCAGCCAAAAGCGTCGATCGAAGCCGTGCTGATCTACGTGCCCGGTAAAAGACCGCAGACCGACGAACAAAAACAGATCGACCCATTCGCGTTATTTGCCGAGTGCGGCTCGGTATTTCCGCAAGACGATGGTGACGAATACTTGAGCCTATGCTTGCGCGCCAAGCCCGACCACGCTACTGATATTCGTCGGGTATTTTCGGAGACATCAACTGGCCCTGCATTTGCGGTGATCGACGCGATTGGCGGTGGAGTCAGTTGGCCGCAATTACGCGCCACGTTGAAGGTGGAATCGGGAATGGAAATTTTGGCAGCGCTGCTGGCGCCTAGCCCGAATCAGGCTGAAGCACTAAAATTGCAAGAGGGGTGGGTGCAAGAAGCCCGTGATTTTTTGCGGGCAACGCTGGCTATGACGGTCAAGACACGGGGCAAGACATGGACGAGTCTGGCCGATGAGCTATGGCGCTATGTGCTGTTCAGCGAATTTGTTTTCGACTTGCCCGTAGCATTGCCGGAAACACTTAAGGGTGTGCCGCACGCACCGATGGAAGCCAGACCGATCATCGAGGATGTTTGTGACCGATTGCGCAGGGATGCCAAAATCCGATCCAGCTACATCGAGCGCGCCGAGAGCATCGAGAAGGAACTCAACATGGCACAGCTGTGTGGTGACATTGATACCCTTGGTGTGCGTGACACTTTCCCATTTGAGGAGCGGACCTTTCTGCGTACGGCCATCAAAGGAATTTCTACCGGGGACACGGATGTTGTACGTTCAATTCTGTCTCGGCGCAAGAGTTCTGTGTGGCTTGGTATGGGCGAAAGCCAGGCGCATTGGGAGTTGGTTCGTGCCGGCCTTAGCCTGTTGGAATCCTGCGAGGACTTCGAACGCCAGTTACCGGAGCATTCGCGCTCTCAGGGCGATCTTCTGGACTTTTATCTGGGAAGTCTGCGTGAGGCAGATCGACTTCAGCGCGAGTTTGAACAGGCGGTAGGTGATTTTCTTGATTCGCATGGGCTGATGAACGAAGTTATCCAGCAGGCCCGCGACCGCTATCGCCGTTTAGCGGAGAAGGTGCAAGGCGTATTTGTAAAATACGTCGAGACCGCAGGATGGCCACCAACCGGACGCATGGCTAACGCCGATGCGTTTGATCGGCTGGTAGCAGACCGTTTGAAGGAACGTGGTCGTAAGATGGCTTACTTGATGGTGGATGCCCTGCGCTATGAGTTGGGTGTCGCGCTGGAAAAATTGTTATCTGAAGATGGACCGGTTGAACTTCACGCAGCCTATGCACAGCTACCAACCATCACACTCGTCGGAATGGCGAGCCTGCTGCCAGGTGCGCGCAACAATCTGACCCTGACAATCGAGGACGAGATGTTGACGCCAAAGCTGGCTGGCACGCTCGTAGGTAATGTCCCACAGCGCATGAATGTACTGTCCAAGCGTTATGGCGATCGCTTCGCGGAGATGCCGCTTAACGATTTTGTTCGTGGTAAGCCGAAGATTGCGGAGACTGTCGACCTGTTGGTGTTGCGCTCAACCGAGATCGACAGCCAACTTGAAAGCAATCCAGAGACGACGCTTGGTTTGTTACCTGGTACGCTCAAGCTCATTCGGGTGGCGCTACACAAATTGCGTGGCATGGGCTTCATGGAGGCAGTAATCGTGACTGACCATGGTTTTTTCCTCAACGCACAGGCAGAAGCCGGCGATGTCTGCGTCAAGCCACAGGGCAATTGGCCTGTCACTGCACACGACAGAATGATGCTGGGCAATGGTACGAGCGATGGCCACAGTTTGGTTGTTGGTGCTGACAAAGTCGGCATTCGCGGTGATTTTGCGCAGGTGGCGATACCGCGCAGCATGGCTCCGTATCGCGCTGGGCATCTGTACTTTCACGGTGGCGCATCGTTGGCCGAGGCCGTGGTGCCGATCCTGGTGGCGCGTCTCGACACCGCCGGACAGCCCGATGTGCGCAAGGTGCTCGTCGAACTTAACTACAAGAACGGTGCGAAAAGAATTACTACGCGGCTGCCAGTCATCGAAGTAATACTGGTTTCCGACGATATTTTCTCGCAAAGCACTAGTGTGGAGATCTTGCTGGAAGCCCAGGACAGCAAGGGTAATGTGGTGGGTGAGCCACGCCCGGGGGGTGACGTGAATCCGGCGACCCGAACGGTTACGCTGCTGCCAGGCCAGCGCAAGCAAATTGCGCTGCGGATGGACGATGAGTTCAGGGGGAAATTTTCAATTAAGGCACAGAATCCGACCACGCTAGCGGCATACAGCTCTCTGGCGATTGAAACAGACTATACGGAATGAGCGATATGGACGAACTTGACCAAAAGCTGAACGTTACTTTCGACGGCAAAGTTCTACGTAAAGACTTGCTTCACCGAATCAAGAAAGGCACCAACGTCCCGACGTTCGTGCTGGAATTTCTGCTGGCCAAGTATTGCGCCAGCAATGATCAGGCGGAGATGGATGCGGGCATGGAGGCAGTGCTTTCCTCACTTCAGGAAAACTACGTTCGTCCCGACGAGGCCAACGCGGCGCAGTCCAAGGTGGCGACAAAGGGCAAGCATCGCTTCATTGATAAGGTGCACGTCCGATACGTCGAGAAGGAGAAACGTCACTGGGCATCGTTGGAGAACTTCAACTCGCAGCGCATCGCGATCGGCGAAAAGTTCTATCGTGACAACGACCGTCTGCTGGAGGGGGGGATTTGGGCAGAGGTCACGCTCGCTCATAACGACATTGAAGATGACGATTATGCTTTCTACATTGAAGAGCTGCGACCAATTCAGCTTTCGCGTTTCGACTTTGAACGCTATACAGAAGGCCGAGCGGCATTCACGCGGGATGAGTGGATTGCGTCCATTCTTCGGTCAGTGGGTTTGGAGCCCAGCAAGTTGTCACCACGCGTGAGGATGCATTTTATTGCAAGATTGGCTGCCTTGGTCGAGCCGAATTACAACTACATTGAGTTAGGCCCACGCGGGACCGGAAAATCATATTTTTTCAGCGAATTTTCACCCTACGCCACGCTGATTTCCGGCGGACAGGCAACCAAGTCAACCCTGTTCTATAACAATGCGCGCCGCAAGGTGGGCTTGGTGGGCTATTGGGATACCGTCGCCTTCGATGAGGTGGGTGGAATCAAGGTCAAGGATCCGGACACAATCCAGATCATGAAGGACTTCATGGCTAACGGCCGCTTTTCGCGCGGGGTCGAGGTCATTGCCGATGCGAGTTTGAGTTTTGTCGGGAATTTCGATGAATCAGTGCAGCAGGTTGTGAATTCTCCTCAGCATGATTTGTTTCTGCCGCTGCCAGCCGAATTTGATTATGCAATTCAGGATCGCTTCGCCGCCTACATTCCTGGCTGGGAAATGCCAAAAAATAGCAGCGAGTTTCTTACCAGCAATTATGGATTTATCACTGATTACCTGGCCGAGGCCTTTCACTACCAGTTCAAGCACACCAACCGGTACGAGGAAGTCACCAAGCGCATTCGTCTTGGCAAATCCATTGAGGGGCGCGACGAGAAAGGCGTCAAGAAAACAGTCTGCGCCTTCCTGAAAATTCTGCATCCGAGCGGCACGCCAACAGACGAAGAGTTCGAGGAATACGTCGCCTACGCTATCGAATGCCGACGCCGAGTGAAAGAGCAGATGAACAAGCGCAAACCGGATGACGAGTTCGCGCGCATCAATTTGTCATATTTCAAAACGAGTGGTGAAGAGGTCATCGTCTATTGCCCAGAATCCAAGGATGCTACGGCCACCCAAGAACCAGCACGGCGGCACTTGAATGAGTTCGCAGTGCCGCCAGCCGAGGTGGTCGCGCCTGCTACGCAAGCTTCGGTCGCGGCTAAGAATGCGTCGATACCTGTGCAGGCCACACCAAGCCCCTCGGTTACGAAAACTATTGTTGCCGAGCTCAAAGAGCAGCATTTCACAATCCTCTATGGTGATACTGGGCACAGTTACGAATCTATCATCGGCCCATATCTTCGAGGTGCGAAAGCCATCGTGATCGAAGACCCGTATATCAGGCTTCAGCATCAGATCCAGAACTTCGTTCGCTTCTGCGAGACTATTTTAAAGGCTGGTGCGGTGAAAAAAATCAGCTTAATCACCGGGTATGACGACAATACGCAACTTGCCGATATCGCGGAAAAACTGGAAGAACTAAAGCAGAGTCTCTTGGAGCTGGATGTCGAGTTGGAAGTAAAGCTCAATCCTAATATTCATGACCGCGAAATCCGTATTGATAACGGCTGGGTGATTAAAATTGGTCGGGGTCTGGATTTCTATCAGAAGCCAAGTGGTTGGTATGAGGTCGGCGCGAACGACTTAAGTTTGCGCAAGTGCCTGGAGACCAAGGTGGATATTTTCCGTGCCTGAAGATTGATCGTCCACTGCAGGCGACAAGCCGAAGATCAATGAGAGATAGCAATAGGCGACATATAGTTGAACTTCATGAGGCTGAAGGTCAAAAGTCCCTTCTGATCTATTTGGAGATGTTCTCCCGTTGAATTGATTGCCTGATAGCTGCCCTTCGCGAATGACGGTTGAGTCTCGATTGCAGACATCTGATCAAGGTCAGTCGGATGTCTGCTTAGGCCGAACTGCCGACAGACGATTTATCTGGATAGCTTTCAAATTCAGCCATATTT
>VFSW01004657.1_pt1 | contig 20435 bp, 18 predicted proteins | sample 5358111 | NCBI WGS metagenome assembly VFSW01 (sample SAMN11554181, study PRJNA540505) | mine drainage metagenome | isolation source: sediment from site ElyBrook_90M | place: USA: Ely Copper Mine, Vershire, VT | collected 2017
GGCGTACGCGAGTCTGTTGCTCGCTTTCGGGGTGGCTGCGGTCTTTTTCGCGGGCACCCGATTTCACAGTTCCGAACTGGCGGAGGCCCGCAGAGCCTCGGACGATTGGCAGCGCCGCTATGCCGCTGAGCGGCAGGCTCGCGAAACTTTGCAGACGCAAGTGGCGCAATCCTCTGACAAGACCGGAAACCCAAGCGGCGACCAGAACCCGCTGGTGGCAAGCGTGCAACCGGCTCCTCTGTTCTTCCTGAATATCACTCGGGGTTCGGAACAAGGTTCGGGCCAGGGAGATACTACACCCGCGAACCGGATCACTGTTCCCGAAACGTCCCCGTGGATCGTCCTTTCTCTTGAGTTTGAGAAAGATCCCGCATTCCGAAGCTATCGCGCGCAATTAAGCAACGCGCAAGGCCGCGTGCTGTGGTCTGCCGAAAACATCCCGTCGCCTCCTTCGGATGCCATTGCCCTCACTTTGCCTTCCCATTTGCTCGGCAAAGGCAACTACTCCGTTGCACTCGATGGGCTCACTTCCGCTGGTCGCTATCTCCCCGCCGCACATTTCAATTTTCAAGCCACCCCGCAGAAGTAAGCAGAGCAAGGGCCACGCCTCCGCACTCGGCGGATGCAGATGCCGCGCTCCCTCCTATTTCAGCTTCACAAAGAGCAAAACGAAGATTGCCCAAATTCCAACGGTCGCTGGAAACTGCACCAACTGCGCGTCTCGCATCCCACTTCCCCTCGGAAGCAGAAAGCTAAGCCCGAACATTGCCAGAGCCGTGAGTATCCCAAGGACCAATTTGCTTTTGTTGTTCATGGTTGCGTTCCCTCGCTTTCAGGCTCGCCCAGGTTGCAAGTGGAGGGCGGGAGTCTTGCGACGAGCATCATCCTCGCAAAAGCGGCGGACTGCAACCTCATTCGTTTCAGAACCAACTTTGCTGTCGGCAGACAGTCAAAGCTTCGCGGTCGCTGCTGCGTCGTTCCCGACTCTTGTCCAGTTTTCAAAGGGCGCCGTGGATGGCCGCAACCGTCCCGGATTCATGATGTTGTCCGGGTCAAGCCCACTCTTAACGGCGGCGACAGCCAGCACGCCGAGTGGCGAAATGTCATCCGTCAGCCAGGGCAGGTGTTCGGTGCCGACGGCATGGTGGTGCGAAAGAGTTGCTCCGTGATCGATGAATGATTGCTGCACAGTGCGTTTCGCGTGCAGATACTGCTGCATTTCGTGGCCCTCCTGCTGACGGCATGCAAATGTCAGATAGAGGCTCGCACCGCAATGATACGTGTGGCTGATGTGGCATCCGACCCAGGGCTTTACTCCACTCTCGAGGATCGCGGCGCCTATGGAAGTGGTGGTCGCGCGATAAAGCGGAACGATATTTTTCCAGGTCGTTGAGGTCTCGCTCACATCGGAGGTAACACCGCGATCCATGAGGAAATCGCGGATGTGGGGAAAGTCGTATTTGCTCGACTCGAAGGATTTCCCCGAACTGGGCCCCAGGTCCACCGCGCCGAAGCGGCGGTAGATGTCGCTCACCTGACGGTGCTGGCGGGCGACAGCGCTCTTGCTGCCCTCGAACGTAGTGAGCATGAGACAGGCCCGCGCAAAATCGAAACCTTTCACCCTGAGGTAACCCTTCATACATTTGGTTACCGCCTGCGAAAGCCCCGACGATGGAGGTTTGAATGCCAGCGACAGCGCCGTCTTGTCGGGGTCGTTTAGCCGCGACATGGAGGGTGTGCATTCTTTTCGAACGCATTCGTGCATGGCTTGAATGCCGCCTTCAAATTCCATAAACAAATAGCCGTGAGTGCGGCGCAGCCCGGGCTGGGGATGAACCCGCATGGTGGCTTCCGTAATCACGCCCAGTGTTCCTTCGCTGCCGATGCACAGATGATTGACGTCGATGCCGTTCGAGGACTTAGGCACGGTTCGGGTTGCCAAGACGCCTAAGGGGGTGACCATGCGCAGCGCAATGACCATGTCCTCGATTTTGCCGTATTTGTCGCTCTGCATGCCCGCAGACCGGGTGGCGATCCATCCACCGAGCGTAGAGTGCAGGAAGGAGTCTGGAAAGTGGCCGAGGGTTAGCCCGTAGCTATTCAGTTGCTCTTCGAGGTCAGGACCAAAAGCTCCTGCTTCGATGCGCGCCGTACAGGACTCGACATCCACCGCGAGAACCCGCCGCATGCGCCGCATGTCGAGCGACACCGCCATGCGGCGGGCTTCGCTGCGCTCGAGGCATCCGGCAATATTTGAGCCGCCCCCGAACGGGATGATGACAACGTCATGGCGTGCCGCGGCCCGCAACGCTACCAGCACATCGTGTTCATTCTCGGGATAAAGCACGAGGTCCGGAGCGCCTTCGGCCATGCCCCGTCGCAGGCGAAACAAGTCGCGAAAGCCCTTGCCGTAGGCGTGGACGATACGTTCGCGGCGACTGTCACAGATCTGATCGGCACGCATCGACAGGCGCAGATCCGTCAAGAAAGCTTCATGACGAATGGCCTCGCGCAGTTGCACCGCTTCGATTGGAACGGGCGGCGTGCCTGCCTCCTCATCGTCCATGCCGAGTACTGCTTTGGCGTAGGGCCACAAGCCGGGATGGGCAGTCGCGTTGAAGCCGGCTTCTTCGTCTCCCCATCCCCACCATTTCATGTGCTTGGCCGTGTACATAAAACCTTTCGCGGACATCTTGGGTCGATGCCAGAACCTGCGCATCGGTACTTTCATGCCGTTGCTTCGGCAGGGTGCGGACGGCACAGGGGTTTTTATATCAGCCGCGGTTCGCGGTTCCCTGCGCCGTGATTTCTGCATCTCCTGCCAACCTCGTTGCGTAAGTGCGGCGCTAATAAGTTGCGCCCGCATCCGGAAGTATCAGGTATGATAAGTCCGTTCCGCGACTAGTACTACATGAGATTTTGCCCGCCCGGCCTAAGTAAATCTGCGATCGAAGTGCCTCGAAGTAGGATTCCTGCTCTTGTCGGAGTGTCTTTTCCGAGCTGTCTCAAGACGGATTTTTCGGTCACTTTGTCGCTGCGCTCATCAACGGATGATCGCGGCGCGCGCGAGGGCTTGCCTCGATTTCGGGTCAGATTGATTTCAGATCAGGAGAAGCGTGAGTCATAAACCGCCCTCACCGCTGGTCGAGATGCTGAAGCGGATTTGGCAGCATGTGCTGCAGCGGCCTTCCATTGGGGTTGACGATCATTTCTTTGATGTCGGTGGCAGTCTGGAGTCAGCAGACATGCTGTTTGCCGCGATCGCACAGGAGTGCGGCCGGGAGTTACCCAGCGCCACGATTTACCATGCTCCAACGATTGCGGCTTTGGCTTCGTTGTTGGAACAGCCAGCCCTCCCGGAGTTCTGGCCCTTCGTCCAAGTGAAGTCCGGCGACAAACCGCCCCCGATTCTCATTGTGCACGGACTGGCGGGCACGGTGCCGTTCTTCGAACTCGCAAAATGCATGGCAACAGACGGGCATCCGGTCTATGGGATTCCGGCCCGGGGCGTCGATGGGATGGAGGATCCGCAGGAGAGCGTCGAGGACATGGCGGAGTTCTATCTTGGTTCGCTCAAGAAGTTTCAGCCCCATGGCCCTTACATACTGATCGGTTACTCTTTCGGGGGTCTGGTGACGCTGGAAATGGCGCACCGCATGCTTGACGCCGGAGAAAATGTGTCGCTGCTGGTGCTGGTGGTTGCCTATCCCGATTCTCAATACCTGTCATGGAGCCAGCGCGTGCTGCTCTATGCGCGGCGGGCAAGGCGGCATCTTGCCCGAATCTGGCATCGGCCCGTCCGCGAGAAAATTTCATACGTGGTTCGCGAGTTCCGAGAAAGATCGCATATTGCCGGCACTCCAGGCAGCGACGAGCCCGGTCCGGGAACGTCTCGCCTTTCGTTCGCGCGTACAACTTTCAGCGTTAAGGAGAAAGCTCGCGTTGCCTTGGCTCGCTACCGGCCTCGGCCTTACGGTGGCAAAATAAGTTTTGTGAAAAGCGAACAGGACCGATATTTCCCGGCCGATCCGGCTGCAGTTTGGGCTCACTTAGCAGCTGAGTTCGAAGTTGAGACCGTGCCTGGAGGCCATCTGGACATGGTCACGGAGGACTTCGAACGTCTTGCCGCAGTGCTGACTCGCTACCTGAGAAAAGCGCTTTCTCCGGAATGACGCAGATCGTGCCCGCTCACCCGCGGTCGGGCGACCTCCATTCCCAGCCGCGCAAGTGCCAGTCTTTGCCTTCGCCGACTACAGCTCCCACGTATCGCGGGTCTGGACGAAGAGAACGCAGACTCCAACGGGAGCTATCGGTGGCCTGCAGGAGCTCAGGCTTTCCAGGTGTGAGGGAAACGTGAAAGCTCTTGAGCGGGACTTGCAATCCTTCGCTTCGCGCTTTGATGTAGGCCTCTTTGCGCGTCCAGCAAAGAAAGAAGCCTTCGTCTTGCAGTGCCGGCGGCAAACGGCGCAGTTCCATCACCTCTTGCGGAGAAAAGAAACGCTCGGCGATCTTTTCGCCAGCGAAATCGGGCCGGACTAGCTCAACGTCCACTCCCACATGCCGCCCAAGTGCAAACGCAAGCAATGCCACGCCGTGGGAATGCGAGACATTGAACTGAACCGATTCTTGAGATGATTCCGGGCGCAGAGCCGGTTTGCCTTGAGCGCCATAGTCGAATTCGAGATGAGCTGCGGCGCGGTGGATGTACCTCCCCAGCAGCTCGCGAAGGATTCCCCGTGTGGCAATAAATTCATTTCGGTGCCGCCGAAAAACGAAACGATCGGCGCGGGCCATCTCATCGGACGCGAGCGTGGCTTCGAGTTGACCAAGCACGGTCTCGTTGCAATCCAGATGGGCCCGCCAGAGGTGTACCTCATCCGCCTCGAGCGAAAGCCGTTCCGGATTCAGATCCCAGGAGTTAAAGTCCGACATAGCGTAATTCTTCTACCTTCCACACTTCGCATCATGCTAATCGAGCTTCGACCTGGTCGACTACTCGCAGGTTTTCGGGCCAGCTCGACTCCCCTCATTTGTTACGAAAAAGTAGGTTTTCCTCCCTGCTGATGCTGCAGAGTCCCTGATTTGAGGAGTTTACAGGCTGTGATTCCCGTCACAGACTTCGTTTGTGGAATTTCTGATAATGCAAGAAGTTAAGTGCCGGCACGAGATTGTCGTGTCCGCCGTCCCCCGCTTGATGCCTCCCCTGCTTTTTCGTGAGTGAATAGCACCAACTTCCAATCAGAGAAGAAGAACGACAAGGTCCTGCCCACGTTCACGGCGAGGGTTACGGTTGCGAAAGTATTATCGATTCATCGACGGACTGCGGAAATTCGCGAAATCGCGGATGGAGCCGGAGGAGGCGATCGCCTTAGCGCGATCTCTGCTGCAGAAACGAATGGCTGCGCGCGAAGACAATTTCTTGTCTCTTGCCGAGCGGAGCATTTTCCAATATTCGAAAAGCCCTTATTTGCCCCTACTCGCAGCCAGGGGAATCACCTTCAGCGATCTCAAGTCATGGGTCTCAAAGTTTGGGCTGGAAGCCAGCCTGCGCACTTTGGAACATGAAGGTGTCTATTTCACGGTCGACGAGTTCAAGGGGAAGGTGCCGGTCCGCCGCAAAGGGCTCACGTTTGTCTGCGAAGAGGGAATGTTCGATAACCCCAATCTATCGTTCGTGTACGAGGTGAGGAGCGGGGCGACACGGAGCGCCGGCACGAGAATCCGTATCGACTTTGATTATCTCCATCAAAGGTCTCTGTATGATGCCTTTCTGCTCGATCTTCACAGATGCCTTGCAGCTCCTATCGCAAATTGGTTCCCAGTGTTCCCGGGAGCGCCGGGGATCAATTCAAGCCTGCGATTCGCACACATCGGAAACCCTGCACGGCGATGGTTCTCTCAGGTTGCGGAAGACCAGGTCCGGGTGAACCGGGAAAAAAGGTGGGGTACAAAGACCATTTTTGCGGTTCACCGGTTCTATGGGTGTCCCCTGGCAGCGCCGGAATATGCCGGGCTCAACGATGCCCTCCGCATCGCGGAATGGGCCTCCCATGCTCTCAGCGAGCACGCGAACTGCGTGATTTACACATTTGCGGCTTCGGCAGTAAGGGTATGTATCGCCGCGGCGGAGGCAAACCTTAATCTCAAAGGCGCCAAGTTTCTAGTTACGGGCGAGCCGCTCACGCCGCATAAGAAGAGAGAAATTGAATCCACAGGCGCTCTAGCGATTCCGGTTTACGGAATATCAGAGGCTGGCGTCGTCGCCGCGGGATGCAATCACGTCCATCCACAAAGCGATCACTGTCATCTTTATAAGGACACGACTGCGATCATCACCCACCGGCAAGTGGTTCCGAACTTCGATCTTTGCCTGGATTCCTACCTTTTTACCAGCCTGCTCTATGAATCCCCCAAGTTGCTCCTGAATGTCGGCATGGGCGACTTTGGTGATCTCGAATCGGAGGCCTGCACCTGTGGATTCGGAGCACTGGGTTTCGACACCTGTTTCAGCAATATCCGTAGCTACGAAAAGCTAACGGGCGAAGGCGTGACGTTTGTCGATACCGATTTCATCCGCATCATCGAACAAGAGCTTCCCGACACCTTCGGCGGAAAGAGCACAGATTACCAGTTGATCGAAGAAGAGGACGTGCAGGGTTTCACGCGTTTGCATCTGTTAGTCAGCCCCCGAGTTGGAAAGGTGAGCGAGAGCGAAGTTCTAGATAAGTTCATGCTCCTGCTCAGGCGAGGCGAAGCTAGTCCGGAATCATGGGCGCAGTCCGGAGTTGAGATGTGGCGCCAGTCAAGCATGGTGCGAATCAAGCGTGACTATCCAGTCTGCACACCCAGCGGCAAAATTCTCCCCTTTCAGCTACACAAATCAAGGAACCAGCAACCCGAATATGCGGCCAAATGAAAGGAATGACCATGGGATTCCCAGCACGAAGACTCAGAAGACTCCGCCAGAACGAAGCAATTCGAGGGCTCGTTCGAGAGAATACGCTCTCCGCCAGTAATTTCATCCTTCCCTTGTTCGTAATCCCCGGCAGCAAAATCCGGAGCGAGATCGCATCTCTTCCCGGCAACTATCACCTATCGATCGATTGCCTGGTCGAGGAAGCGATCACAGCCCGGGATATTGGCATTTCCGCAGTTCTCCTGTTCGGTGTGCCGGAGACGAAGGATGAACAAGCGTCTGGCGCCTATGCCCCGCGCGGAATCGTGCAGGAAGCAGTGAGGGCATTAAAAAGCAATGTGCCCGAGATCCTGGTCATTACCGATGTGTGTCCGTGTGAATACACCCTGAACGGGCACTGCGGACTCGTGCACAACGGCTATCTCGATAACGACTCGTCCCTGGACTTGATCACAAAGATCACTCTCTCGCACGCGGAAGCCGGCGCCGACATGGTTGCGCCAGCGTCGATGCTGGACGGTCAGATTCTGGCCATGAGGCAAGGGTTGGATTCGCGCGGATTCCACAACCTGCCCATCATGGCATATTCGGCTAAGTTTGCCTCCAAGCTCTACGATCCATTCTTTAAGGAGGGGACACACTCAACGGTGTTGTTCGGGGATAAGAGAACCCATCAGATGGATGTGTCCAACTCCGACGAGGCCATGCGCGAGATTGCCTTGGATATCGAGGAAGGCGCAGACATCGTCATGGTCAAGCCCGCGCTTTTCTACCTAGATGTTGTGTATCGCGCCAAGCAAGAATTCAAAATGCCCCTTGCCGTGTATGACGTAAGCGGAGAGTACGCCATGATCGATGCGGCAGCCCGCCTCGGGCGTCTCGATCGAGACGCGATCATGCTGGAAGCGCTGACCTGCATGAAACGCGCCGGTGCGGACATCATCATCACCTATTTCGCGAAACGGGCGGCACAGCTGCTTCACCGCCAGCAACGCGCCGGATACGCCCACTCTGGACAAGACTTTCTTGAGGCAGTATGCACAGCAGAATAGCGCAAGCGCCCCTCGTCAAGAATGAGGTCTGCTCCGGCGCTCCGCCCACGCAGGGACTGTCGGGCGAGAAACGAGATCTACGCCATTTCATTCAAGCTCTCGATAACGCAGGTCGCCTTGTGCGGGTCAAGGACACCGTCGACTGGAAGTTCGAGATTGGCAGAATGACGAGAGGGAGCCGGACCCCACTCCTCTTCCAGAATGTCAAGGGCTATCCAGATCAAAGTGTGTTTACCAACGGACTGTGTAATACTTCCACGATCGCGCTTGCTCTTGGTCTGGATTCCGGAACTAGCCGCAAAGTGCTCGTGACGGAAGCCCGGAAGAGGCTGGCCTCACCAATCAAACCTAGGCTTGTCGAGACCTCCCCGGTACTCGAGAACATTATTCCCGCGAACGAGATCAACCTTCTGAAACTCCCCGTCCCGCACTGGAGCAACCACGATTGCGGTCGATATATTGGCACCTGGCACATCAACGTAACGAAAGATCCGAAGACGGGCTCACGGAATGTCGGTGTGTATCGGATGCAATTATTAGGTCCAACGCGGGCGACGGTGAGTGCTTCTCCAAAGAGCCACCTCGGTCGTCACTTGGCCAAGGCCGAAAAGGAGGGGCGACCATTGCCCATGGCAGTTGCAATTGGCGTCAGCGAGCCGGTAATCATGGCCGCCGCCGCCGCTTATCCTGACGGGATGGACGAATACGAGCTCGCCGGAGGCCTGCGGCAGGAGGCTATTGACCTCGTCTCATGTCAGACCGTCAATCTCGAAGTTCCCGCACAGTCCGAGATCGTAATCGAGGGTTTGATTCAACCCGGTGTCCGTGTTCAGGACGGCCCTTATTTCGACTACACGGGAACACTGAACATGAATCCCAACGCGTTCCTGTTCGAAGCGACTCGCCTCGCGTTTCGGACCAATCCCATTTTTCGTGGCGCCTCAATCGGATTGCCAGGCGCCGAGGACCATCAACTCTTCGCATTCCTCGCTGACCTCAACTTAGTGAACTTCCACGGTTCTTGGGTCAAGCAGGTGCTTCAGGACATCCTGCTGAAACAGCGTCTGTTTCGGGCATTCCAAGTCGCTGGCAAAATGGGGGCGGTGGTTCGCAATGCCTGCTCGTGATGTCTGCCCCGTCCCCGCGCCGACGGGGCAGACAACCGTTTGCCGGGCGACGAAATGGGAGTTAATCTCGACAACGGCTGAAGAGCCATTGCCCTGTCCAAGGCGAACGGTCGTTCCCAAACTGAGGAGACAAGAATTCAGTTAGGGTGGGAACTGCCGATTTTGTCTTTGCGCACGCACCGAGGCAGCCCTGAAATTTGAGAGAACCCGCGGAGCCGGTTCGGACAATAGCCCCGTAAAAGGCAAATGCGACAGCTTGGTTTGCGAGCCAGGTGGAGGACGAAAAGCCCCAGCACCCCATAGAAGGCGGCAAGGGAATATCCGAGGTGGGAGAGGGAGAACATTGTGAGTTCGTTAGGGCGCGAGTATGCTCCGCATAGAGCATCGACCCTGTGATAGGAGACACAGACGGTTGTGATTGCGGTCACGCGCAGATTATCCTGACCGAGCATTGAGGCGATGATCAAGCGACGGCCAAAATCAGCGTTTCTCGTTCTGTGTGCACTCTCCTTGCTGGCGGCGTGGCGCCCTTTGCGAGAAGCGCTTTGGTTGGCTATGCACGATGAGGAATATACCCACCTTCTGCTCATTCTTCCGGTTGCGACGGCCCTGGTTTTGTTGGATTGGCGATCGTTGGCGTCGTGGTTGGCGCCTGGTCTTCGCGCAGGCGTGATTCTGTTGGGCCTATCCCTCCTGGTCGCGGCCTTCACAAGATGGCGTGTTGATCTACCACCGGATGAACGACTTACAGGCAATATGCTGGCGCTAGTGACGTGGGTGGTGGGATCGTTCGTTCTCTGTTTTGGCACGCGAGTTTCGCGATCGGTACTCTTTCCGCTCGGATTTTTGTTCTTGTCGGTACCGCTGCCGAGGTCCCTGCTGAATGACATTGTGACTGGGTTGCAGCAGGGTTCGGCTTTGGTCGCTCATGGCATGTTTTTTGCTGCCGGAGTGCCGGTAATGCAAGATGGAGTCCTGCTCACCATCCCGGGCTTGACCGTGGAGGTCGCCAAGGAGTGCAGCAGTATTCGTTCCAGCTCGCTGTTGCTGGTCACGACCATGCTTCTGGCGCAGCTCTTCTTGTGCACCCCATGGCGAAAGTGGCTGGTGATCGTTCTGGCCATTCCTCTTTCTATCTTCAAGAACGCACTGCGGATCTTCACCATCGCAATGCTGGGAACACGAGTGGATGAGTCCTACCTGACTGGAAGGCTTCACCACCAGGGGGGAGTGGTATTTTTCGCCATCAGCCTCAGTGGCATATTCTTGATGCTGTGGATCCTACACCGGGGCGAGCGAGGATCATTGCCCAAACCGATCGCCAACGCACCGGCAAGCTAGTGCGCCGGGGCCGCAACTCCGGCTCAGGGATGATTCTAAGAGAATGAGACGACCGTCCACGATGCGGCCTGGCGCCAGGTCAAATATGGTCTTTGCAGTTGTGATAGCCCTGGCCATGGTCGGTTTCTTGCAGACCGGGTGCACCAGTTGCGGAGCTGCCCAGAGCGCAACTCAAACCCAGCGACTGGAGGCGGCGCTCAAGCGCGCGGAAGCGGCAAAACGAGCGCAAGCGCTTTCGAACGCTTCTCCTAGCTTCGTCTGCCCCTTACTAGGCTCGGCCTTGGTGTTACCTCCACCGCCGGCGAATGGAGGGCATAGAGTGACGCTCTCGTGGAAGGCCAGTGCGCCAGCCGATTCCAAACACTCGGCCGCCGTCGGCTATTGCATCTACCGCACTGCAGTTGGGGACGCGCAGTCTGGGCTGATTAACAAAACGCCATTTCCCGGCACCGGCTGCACGGACGATCTGGTGGAAAACGGCAAGCGTTACTCTTACGTGGTGCGGGCCATCAGCGCAAAGGAAGTTCCCAGTATCACCTCGAACCCAGCGCCTGTCGAAATTCCAGCCGCTGGCGCAAGCCATCCTCCCGTCTCCGGAGCCTCCCCACCTCTCTGCCGGGGGTTCGCTACAGCGAAATAGTCGCTGTGAGCCTCGCCAACACCGCGAAACCAGTGGAATATCGGCGAACCCGGAACCTGAAAGCCATGGCGGTGCCCATCTCAAATCGAGGCCGGAGCCTTGGGAGCGAAGTATTTTGCTCCGAGCTTGACAACCGGGTGTACAATTCCCGCTGCCTGTCAACTGCACCTGTTTTTGGGCATTTTTGAACAGGTTACGTCAAGAGAACATGTCGGAAAAAACCGGAGGATAGGGCCATGGATCGAACCGCTCGGCTGCATTTGGTTGGGAAAATTACCTACTACTTGGGATGGATCTCGCTACTGTGTGGCGGACTCGTGCACTTGCACATCGCCCAAGCCATGTTCACCGCGATGAGCCTGACGAAGCGGAATCTGTTCGAAGTCAGTGTGGTGTGCTTCGTCGTCTGCATGGCATCGGAGGTTCGCGCCCTTGCCACGGCTGAGAAAGAGATTCCCGCGATCGTAAAGAGGTCGGCGGCCGCTTAGATCGTCGACAGCACATTCGGCGGTTCCACGTCTTGGGACCTCGGCCTCGACAAGGTATCTCCCCCAACTTGGATCATTGCGGCAAACCGCCAGGGCTTCGCCTTGGGAAGGCAGGGTTACGCCTAATCGGCGCGCGAAACCGTCCTGGTCAACGGCCGCAGGAGGCTGGGTTTGCCTGGCGCGCCAGGTGCTGGGAGTCAGTCCTTACAATGACTTACGGGGGTTGCAAGGAATTGCGACAGGCCGCAAGAACTCTCATCTTGACAGCCCATCCGGGCGTGGGGTACGGTTGCAATGCCGCCTTCTGGGCGGTTGGATGTTACGCTGGTATGACAGGTGTGTGAATTCGTGAAGAAAGCATTTGAAGTCGTCCTGGTCCTCGCTGCCCTGTCGCTTCCTATGTGGGCGGGCTCCCCTCTCAGGGACGACGACAAACACAAGAAGAAAACGGCCGTTCCTGAAGGGGGAAATTGGGCCGCCTATACGGTCGTTTCGGGTGCGACGATGCTGGCTGGCCTGATGTTGGCCCGCAAGCAGCGCACGACCCAGACCGCTTCCGTCAACAGCTAGACTTTAATAGCCCTTCCCCACCTCTCATTTTCATCCCCCCTTTTTGCTTTATAGTCCCTTTCTACTTGGGATTGGCTCACTCAGCTCGCTTTCATGCCATTCGGAACCATTGGCAGCGAGCGCAATCGCTGGCCGGTCGCGTCAAAAATCGCGTTTGCTATGGCCGGGGCTACTCCAATCATAGGACACTCGCCCGCTCCGACCGAAGGCAGGTCTTTGCGATCGAGCAGCACTGTGTCCAGGGCAGGAACGTCGCCAAAGCGCGGAACGCGATAGCGCGACAATCTTCCGTTCAGGATTTTTCCGTTATCGAATTCGATGGCTTCGAAAAGCGCTCCGCCTAATCCTTGCACATTGGAACCTTCGATCTGGCTGCGCAAGTTGTCCGGGTTGACAATGGCGCCGCACTCGAATGCCGAAACCACGCGCACGACTTTCACCTCGCCAGATTTGGGATCGACGTTCACTTCCGCGAAGGTGGCAATGTTTCCCAGTTTCTCGTAGCCCCCGCCCATGCCGAAGCCTTGGCCAGGCGCGTTCTTTGATGCTCCCCAGCCGAACCTCTTGGCTCCGGCCTGAAACACCGCGCGCAGTCTTTCATTTTTCAAGTTCCTCAGGCGGAATTCGAGCGGATCGAGTTTGAGAGCGTGAGCCAGTTCGTCCATGTGCGACTCGCGCGCAAAATGGTTTGCGGTGGCCGCCAGGGCGCGGTACGATCCCTGTCGCAAAGGATATTTCGTGGCGTGGAAAACAATGCGCTGATTCGGAATTTCATAGTACGTACGAATTCCCGCCGAACCGGAATTGTAGTTATGGAATTCCCATGCGGTGATCGTGCCATCCGCGGTGACTCCGCTCTTCACATCAATCACCCCGGCCGGGCGGAAGTACGCCCAGGTAAATTCCTCCTCACGCGTCCATACGACCTTGACTGGATGCTTGGCAGCACGCGCCAGCCGCGCCGCTTCAATCGCCGTTTCGCCGGTGTGCTTGCCTCCGTATCCTGATCCGGTGTCCGGCATCAGCACCCGCACTTTCTCTTCGGGGATGCGAAACGCCTCAGCCAGCTGACCGCGCACTCCAAAGGGCCGCTGTGTTCCGGTCCACACGGTGAGATTGTCGCCATCCCATTTCGCCAGCGCCGCTCGTGGCTCCAACGGAACGTGAGCGATGTAGGAAACCGTGTAGGTCTGCTGCAAGCGAGGATCGGAAGAGGTGAAAGCCTTATCAACGGAGCCGGTTTCGTAGGTATCTCCGTCCCCGGTGGGATCGTCCCCTGCGGTTGCGTTCTTCCGCAGATAATCGAAAAGATCTTTACTCGAAGGTTGCGGCTCAGACTTCCATTCGGCGTGAATTGCCGCCACGGCGGACGATGCCAATGCCGCGCTGGGAGCCGCAACCCCGACGAAATTTCCGTCGCGGACCACAACGGCGCCCATGTGCTCAGCTTTCTGCGTATCTACCGAAAGCAAGGTCGCGCCGAAGGAGGGCGGACGCAGCAGCTTTCCGTGCAGCATGTCCGGCAGTTTCTGATCCGAGGGGTAACGGTGCTTGCCGGTGACGAAGGCGCGCCCGTCCACTTTGTGAGCGGACTGGCCGGCCACTTTCCAACTGACTGCCGGAATCAAAGGATCTTCCGCAGGGATGGCCTGAGTAAGCTGCTGGCCTTTGAGCAGCACAGCGTATTCCACCGAGCGGTTGGTCTGCGGATCGGTAACTTTGGCTTCAGCGGTGACCAGATGAGCAGCATCAGTGTGCCATTGCGCGGCCGCGAGGCCGACGAGGAGATCGCGCGCCGAGGCGGCGACTTTGCGCAACTGCAGATTCATCGTGGGAGTGGTACGGCTGCCAAACGTCCCCATGTCGAAAGGCGTTAATTGCGTATCTCCCATCACCAGTTCGATCTTGCCGATTGGAACGTGCAATTCCTCGGAAACTGCCTGGCTGAGAGATGTCCGGATATTCTGCCCGACCTCGACCTTGCCGGTGTACACCGTGACCTTGCCATCGTCCCCAATGTGCAGCCAGGCGTTGATCTCCTTCGGCAGAGAATCGTCGCCCCGACGCCTCGACCCGCCGGACTCTTGCGCGGTTCCGGTGTTCTTCAGCACGGAAACAACCAGAAGGCCAGCGCCGAGAAACTTGAAAAAGTCCCGGCGGTCCAGGTCGAAGTGGTACATGGGAGCAGCTTTGAGTTCGTAGCGCTCCGGTTCGAGGGATATCTGGCTGGGCATTTTCCCGATTATTTCCCCACTCGTTTCCCGACTCATCGGCTCGCTCCCTTCGTGGCTCCTGTTTCGGCCAATACCGCCGCCGCCTTCTGTATTGCGCTTACGATGCGCGGGTAGGTTCCGCAGCGGCAGATGTTGCCTTCCATGAACTCCACGATCTCCTCTCGCGTGGGACGGCGGTTTACGGCGAGGAGACTCACGGCCGACATGATCATTCCCGACGTGCAGTAAGCGCACTGCATCGCTTCCTCGTCGAGGAACGCCTGCTGCACCGGATGGAGTCGGTCACCGGCGGCAATGCCTTCAATAGTGGTGATTTGCTTCGCGCCGATCGTCCCGACCCGGGTGATGCAGGATCGCTGCGCCTTGCCATCCACGAGAACGGTGCAGGCGCCACACTGGCCCTCCCCGCAACCGTATTTGCTGCCTGTCAGGTCAAGATGATCGCGGAGAACGGTAAGCAAGCTGGATTGCGGATCTGCTTCTACCGCGTAGGGGTTTCCGTTGATGGAAAGACGAATCACAGCCATAGGCAAACCTCGTTCGATGACTGTCCTGCAGGATAGACTTATTTTCCAAATCATATACCTGCTCGCGGACTTCAGTCTCATCTGCAAGAAGTAAAATCTAAGGAAAGGAAGACGGAGTGATCCGGTCCGATGAGATCTGCGAAGCGCAGCCGCAGGAGTTTGGCGCTTGAACTCTGTTTAGTTCACGGTGACTTTCACCGGCGAACACGGACTGCTTTCTTCCCCACTGGAGTTTACGGACGTAACGTCGTAGTAGTAGGTCGCTCCCGAAGCCACCGTGCTGTCGCTGTAGGCTGTTCCTGGATCAACCGTTGAGTTGATCCTGGAATAGGTCCCGTTCAAAGTAGAGCTTCGGTAGATGTTATAGCCCGCCACTTGAGAAGTGCTCGCATTCCACGAGAGATTGACCGTATAAGTGGGTTCAACGCCGGTTCCATTCAGCGCCGCAACTGTAGGAGAGTCAACGGCGTTACTTGTAAAGCTGACAGCGGACGACACTTTTCCCCCGGCCTGCGGAGTAAAGATCACGTCAAAGGAAGTACTCTGGCCTGCACCAAGGGTCAGAGGCAGGGTGACCCCATTGAGGCTAAACCGCGAACTGCCAAGACTGGCGCCGGAGATGGTTACACTGCCGCCTGTGGCTGTTAAAGTCCCCGCCTGGGTGCCGGTGTCGCCCACGGTCACGGAGCCAAAACTCAAGGTGGCCGGAGCCACGGTAAGCAGAGCGGCACCAGTTCCTCCCCCGGTTCCAGACAGGGGCACACTGAAAATGGGTTCGTCCGCGGCGGTTACCGAGAACGCCTTCTCCACGCTGCCCCGCCATTTGGGAGTGAAGGTGACTTGAAATGTGGCGTTCTGTCCCGCCGCCAGGGAAACCGGCAAGGCGGGGCCGCTTACCGCGAATTCTCGGGGGTTTGTTTGTCGTGAAATCGTGATCGGCGCTGTGCCTTCGTTGGTGAGAATGAAGTTCAACGTCGAACTACTTCCCACCGCGACATTGCCGAAAGCCAGGCTGGATGGGTTCGAGGCCAGCGACCACCCGTTCACGCCCTCGCCATACACGGGAACGGACAGCGAGCTGCCGGAAGCCCTCTTGAACTGCAATCCTCCCTGATCGTAGCGGGAAGCTGTGGGGGAGAACACAACTTTGAAGGCCACGCCCTGACCGGCCTTTAAGACGAGCGGAAAATCAAGCCCGCTCACTGCGAAGGCCTGGTTTTCCACTTGCAGGGATACCACCTTGATTGCCGATGACCCGCTGTTTGAGAGCGTGGCGGGCAAAGTCTTCTGCTTTCCCACGACCACTTTTCCGAAGGTGAGGCTGGCCGGCGTGCAGGCCAGACTCTGCGCGGCTCCCGCGACTCCTGGCAGGGCCATGACGATCCACAGTGCCAACACAACCGCGCGGAGCACGGGGAGAGGGCGCGAAACGGCACTGCAGCCTGGGGGGAGCATGCCCTAGTTTGGAGGGTGCGCGCCCGGAAAAAACAGGTCACAGTAGTTCATTTCGCGCTATCGAGTACCGAATCTGGGATTGTGGCTTCGGAGCCCTCCGTGAAGACGCCGTAACGGCCGTGTAATGTGCACTTTAAGAGGTCGGACCGGCGACCTAGAGCCAACTTGAGACTGCGTTATCCCGGCTGGAGTTCGACCAGCCCGGCCTACGGAATCTTTGCCTCGGCCGGCGATGAAGGAGAGCTCTCCTCATTGCTGGAATTGACCGCCGTGGTGACGTAGTAGTAGGTCTGTCCGCTGGTCACCGTGCTGTCGGTGTAGTCCGTAGCGCTATCGAGCGAAGGATTGATCTTCGCAAAAGGACCACTGGTTGCCGGGCCGCGGTAGACGTTGTAGCCCGTGACCGAGGAAGTGCTGGCTGTCCACGAGAGGCCGACGGTGTACACCGGGGCGGTGCCCGTGCCGGTCAGAGGCTCGGAGGACGTTGAGTTCGCGGCATTGCTGGCGAACGCCAGCGTACCGGAGACTACACCGCTGTTTATGGGCGTGAAAACTACGTCAAGCGACACGCTCTGGCCGGCGGGAATGGTTAGAGGGAATGACGCTCCTGCCAGCGCGAACTGAGCGTTGCTGCTGGCGGAAGAGGAGATCGTCACGCTGCCTCCCGTGGCGCTTAGGGCAAGCGGCTGATTTCCTGAGTTCCCGACTGTGATATCGCCGAAGTTTAGCGCCGAGGGTGCTATTGTCAGGGTTCCCAAGGATGTGGCCGTGCCCGTGAGCGGTATGGTGAGTCCGGGACCTTGAACCACAATACTCCCTCCATCTGTGCCAGTCGTCGGTGGCGTGAACGTGACGTTGTAGCTCACGCTCTGCCCGGCCGACAAGGTCAGCGGCAGGCCCGGCCCGCTGATCGAAAAGCCATTCCCGCTTATCCCCAGACCTGCGATAGAGACGCTCCACTTTTGCGTGTTGGCGAGCACCAGAGGCAAGGTTGTGGACGATCCCACAGGTCGCTGTCCGAAGGAAATGCTCGCAGGACTGGCGGTCACTGCTTGACTGGTACTGCCCGTCCCGCTTACCTTCACTTGAAGGGTCGGGTTCGAGGCGTTACTTATGAAGTCGAGGTTCCCAGCAGTCCAGCCCCGGGTCGCGGGCGCAAAAATGACACTCAGGTTTGCGCTTTGTCCGGAAGACAGGACAATAGGCAACGACACGCCCGACACGCTGAATTCGGCGTTGCTCAGAGTTATGTTCGACACGGTTACGGCGCTGGAGCCGCTGTTCGCCAGCGTTACCAGCAGGGCTTCCGTTCCGCCCACGGCCACGGAGCCAAAGTGCAGAGGGCTGGTCGAGCAGGTTAGTTGCTGGGTGGCCGCGGGCGCATGAATAGGCATGACGCCCAGCAGGCTGATTATCAAGATGTTGGTGATGGACCTGATTAGACGGACGGGTACGGGCTGCGATATGGGATGGGGGAGTCTCATAGCACTTTCCATACTGAACGCTTAACAGCGGCGGGGATAGATTCCCCTGGTACAGTTTTGTCGCTGGCCGAAGGGCCAGTAGTACATATTTGTTTTTTCTCAGGAGGGGACGAGTCGCGGGTGGTTACTGCACCAATCCGAAGGCATGCGAGTGGAACTCCATTACCTCTTCAAAATGCGAGAGAAAATAGGTCAGGCTGTGATCGCCGGGATAGGAATGATATTCGTGCGGAATGCCTTCCTTCTGCAGTAACTGGTGCAACGATGCAGCGCCTTTTTCGAATCCGTAGTTATCGTCCTGTCCGCAATTGAAATAAATCTTGAGTTTTTGCAAGCCCGCTCTGTTCTTCTTCGCCAAAAAAAATGGACTGTTGTCGTTCCAGTGCGCCACATCGATGGGGTCGCCGAAAACGGGCGTCAATGTCCGGGCCATGGGAGCGCCCGATCGCGCCGTGGCGTCAAGCTGTTGTGGAGTTTCGGTGATCAAGGCGGCGCTTTGGGCGCTCACCGCTGAGAACATTTCCGGGTGGGCGAAAGCCAGTCGTAGAGCGCCATAGCCTCCCATGGAGATCCCGCTGATGGCGCGTCCGGCGCGGCCGGAGCGAATGCGATATTTGTTTTCAATCTGCGGAATGAACTCGCGTAGCAGAAAGTCGCTGTAGCGCACCGAGCCGTCGGCTGAGTTGATGTAGAAACTGCGTCGGCCCTCGGGCGCAACGATGAGAAAGTCTCCCATTTTGCCCTGGTGGTGCAGATCGTCGAGCAGAGTCCAGCCTCCGCTGTTGAACAAGGTTTGCTCGTTGTCACCGAGGCCATGCAGGAAATAAAGCACCGGGTAGCGGGGAACTGGAATCTTTGCGGTGCCAACCTGGTTATAGCTGGCCGGCAGGTAGACGCAATAGTGGACTACCCGTTTGAGAATTTGGCTGTTCAGCGCGTTGCAGTCGATCCGGCTCTGTGCGCGAGCCGCCCCTGGGGCGCACATCACGGAAAGAAGTAACAGGCCGAAGGTCGTGCGACAAACTCGGCGCATGAAATTGAGTTTACTCGTAGCGCAGCGCCTGCACGGGATCGAGCCGGGCGGCGCGTCCCGCGGGGTACAAGCCAGAAATCAGGCTCACGAGGAACGCGAAACCGATCGCGAACACCACCAGCCACCACGGCACCGCCCAGAAGTTGTCCGGGGGCAAGGACTGGCTGCGGAGATAAACGTTTGTTCCAGCGTTGATCACTTTGCCGATGCCCCAGCCCAGCGCCACTCCGACCAGGCCGCCCAGAATGCCCATAGCTCCAGCTTCCGCGAAGAAAAGTTTCTTCACATCGCCGTCGCTGGCGCCGATCGCCTTCATGATGCCGATTTCGCGGCGGCGTTCCAGAATGGCCATCACCAGCGTGTTCACGATTCCAATCGACGCGACAGCCAGCGCCAGGCTGCCGAAGATTCCCAGAAACACATCCAGCACCCTGAAGAACGTTTGTATGCTGCGGCTGGCGTCAAGAATCGAGAAGGTAGTGAAACCCATTTTCTTGATGGCGTTCTCGACGGTTTGCACCTGACTGGGTTTTGTGACGCGCACGCTGACCGACGAATAAACCGGTTGATCAGTCGCCGCGCGCGAGACCTCGCGCAGGTCAGTGGGCTGCATCACATGCAGGCTCTCGGCTAGTTTGAGCGGTAGGAACACCTTGGCCCGAGTGGGACCGCGCATGCTCTCCGGATCGAGGTCGGCAACTCCAACAACCTTGAGCTTCTGCTCACGCGAAACCACGGAATACGCAGCGTCGGCTAGGCCGCCCGCTGCACTTGATGGAGACGGAGAAGCCGTCGGACCCGACGGCGTGCTCTCGCGCTGTGCGTAGCGCATCACTAATTCCTTGCCTAGCAACGGCCCCGCCAGCTCGGCCACGCTAGGTTCGGGCGCTCCAAGTTTGGCAGTCTTGCCCAGCAATTCCTCGGCAAACGACTTCTGCAGAATGGCCTCAGGCGCGGTGTCGGAAGAAAAATAACTTCCCTGCATTCCTTCAAACGCGTCATTCGATTTGGCGGAGGCAGGCATAGCCGAAATCGTGGTCAGGTGAGGTTTGTCTTCGTAGCGCAGCTCGGTGATGAAGCGAATGTCGGGATAGGCTTCAAGGACATTCGGGAGATGTTCGATTTCCACCCGCGCAGCTTCATCGAGCACGCGGCTCTCGCCCGGCGCGGGCCCGTTGCGCTCTTCTTCCCGGCCCATGCCGCGCAGTTCGCGGCGCGAACTGACGATCACTGTGTCGAACAGCCCTGACTTTCCCAGCCGCCGCGAGGCTAGTTGCTGCAGCCCAATGCCCAGCGAAAGCATGGCCACCAGCGATGCCACTCCCACGGAAATGCCGATCGTGGTCAGCGAATTCCGCAGCAACGATTCGCGCAGGTTGCGCAGCGCCAGTTCAGTGAGGTCGGGAATCTTCATCGCGGTACTCCGCTTGTCTCAGCCGTCGCGGTCGCCGGCAGATTTGGCCGGTCGTCGACGAGTTTTCAGTCCGCCAGAAAAAACAATCGCAGGGCATAGCGTTAGGCGAGAACGCGCTCATGGGTGACCATTACAACGGTCATGCCCAGGCGCT
>VFSW01004658.1_pt1 | contig 20434 bp, 21 predicted proteins | sample 5358111 | NCBI WGS metagenome assembly VFSW01 (sample SAMN11554181, study PRJNA540505) | mine drainage metagenome | isolation source: sediment from site ElyBrook_90M | place: USA: Ely Copper Mine, Vershire, VT | collected 2017
GTATCCCCTTCCCAATGCCCCACCGCCGGCAAGCCCCGACGACACTTGGGCAGCGCAGCAGCAAAAGGAGATGGTTAAGAAGCGCAATTTGCAACGCCAGCAGGAGATCAAGAAAGACACGGAAAAGCTGCTGGAACTGGCCACCGAGCTGAAGCAGTCGGTGGAAAAGAGCAATGAAAACACGCTGTCGCTGGACGTGATCCGCAAAGCGGACCAGATTGAAAAGCTGGCGAAGACGGTGAAGGAGAAGATGAAAGGATCGTAGTAGCCAGTTGCCAGTTGCCAGAACTGGCAACTGACTACTGGCTACTACTGAGTTTTGCAGAATATAGTGACGAAAATCACGAAATTGTCATCCCGATCCGACGAACCGGGGTCCCCAACAAGCGCCGCTTTTGCGCTTGTTGGGGTGGTCTGTCGGCGAGGGATCTGCTTTCCTGGCGAGTGGTGAAAAGCATATCCCTCGCGCCCAAAACCAGGGCGCTCGTGATGACAATTCGAAAACGCGACCGGTATCTGGCCGCGCCGTGTCACTATAATTTGCAATCCTCAATAAGGAGCGCATATGGCTTTCAAGAAATACGTGAAGATCGCAGGCAGCGAGCGCCAGCACATGGCGGGGGCGACGCGAGCGGGAGAGGTCAACCCTAATGAGATCATGCAGGCAACGGTGGTGCTGCGCCCGCGTTCGCATGGGAAGGCCGAACCGCTGGAGAAGCTCATTGCGCGCGGCGAGCGCGTCTCGCGTGATGAATACGAAGCCCGTTACGGGGCCGATCCGGCCGATGTGCGCCTATTGCAGGACTTCGCCGGCGGCGTCGGATTAACAGTAACCGGGGTTGAGCTGGCGGCGCGGACGGTGACTCTCAGCGGCACCGCGGCGGCGTTCGCCAAAGCTTTCCAGGTACAGTTGCATCAGTACGAACATGCCGGCGGTTCGTACCGCGGGCGCAGCGGCCCCATCCAGGTCCCGCAAGAACTTCGGGATGTCGTGCGCAGCGTTCACGGACTCGACAACCGGCCACAGGCCAAGCCCCATTTTCGGCTAGCCAGCAACCTGCAAGCAACGGCAGCGGCAGCGGCGGTTTCCTATACCGCCTTGCAGGTTGCCAAGGCATACAGCTATCCCGCGAAGGGCAACGGAAGCGGGCAGACGATTGCCATCATCGAGCTGGGAGGCGGTTATAACCAGTCGGACCTCAACACTTACTTTCAAGGTCTGGGCATTTCGCCGGTTCCTACCGTGGTGGCAGTTTCGGTGGACGGCGCGCAGAACCAGCCGACTGGCTCGACCAGCGGTCCGGATGCGGAGGTTGGTCTGGACATTGAAGTGGCAGGCGCGATTGCACCGGGCGCGAGAATTGCCGTCTACTTTGCTCCCAACACCGACGCTGGCTTCCTGGACGCCATCAATCAGGCGGTAATGGACAAGGTCAATACCCCTTCCGTGCTCTCCATCAGTTGGGGAGGGCCGGAGTCGTCGTGGACGGCGCAATCGCTGCAGTCATACAACAACGCACTGCAGGCGGCAGCCGCGGTGGGCGTGACGATTTGCGTGGCCTGTGGAGATAACGGCTCGACAGACGGCGTGAGCGACGGTCTGGACCACGTGGACTTTCCTGCGTCCAGTCCCTACTCGCTGGCATGCGGCGGTACCAGCCTGCAACTCAGCGGCAGTGCGATTTCCAGCGAAGTCGTGTGGAACGATCTTTCGAGCGGCAACGGTGCCACCGGCGGCGGCATCAGCGCCAACTTTCCGCTCCCCTCCTGGCAGGCGAAGGCCGGGGTGCCGCCTTCTGATAATCCCGGCAACTACGTAGGCCGCGGTGTTCCCGATGTCGCCGGCGATGCCGACCCCGCCACCGGTTACAACGTCGTGGTCGATGGCTCCAGCTTTGTTGTGGGAGGCACGAGCGCGGTGGCGCCGCTGTGGGCAGGATTGATTGCGCTCGTCAATCAGTCCTTGGGAAAATCAGTTGGCTATCTGAACCCGACTCTGTACCAGAACATCGCGGAAAACGTCGGCGCCTTCCACGACATCACCTCCGGCAATAACGGCGATTACAGCGCGGGGCCAGGATGGGACCCGTGCAGTGGATGGGGCAGCCCGGAAGGAGCCAAGCTGTTGCAGGCGCTGTCGGGAGCAACACCTGCGCCGGGTCCCAACCCCACGCCGTCGAAGCCAAAGCCCAAGCCAAAGCCGAAACCTAAGCCAAGGCCCAAACCCAAGCCAAGGCCCAAACCCAAGCCAAAACCTGGTAAGGGCGGAAAGAAGCGCAAGTAAGAGGGTCGTCCTTGCAGGACAGCACTTCGAGACGGGCCCCCTCCAAGGTAAAACGCCATCCCTTCCGGGATGGCGTTTTGCCTGATGACAGACGTTGATTTCTATCGCACGCTGCCGGTCAGTTCCGGCTGGGCCTGCGCCTTGCCGGTCGGCGCTTCCCTCTCGATTCGCATGCCATAGAACGACTTGTAGACGAAGAAGAACGACACAACGAAGAAGATGACGGCCAGCACGTGGCTGAGGACGATGCCGTTGGTCGCGGTCAACTGCACCGCAAGCTCTACCGCCAGCAACCCGAACAGCGTGGTGAACTTGATGATCGGGTTCATAGCCACCGAGGACGTGTCCTTGAAGGGATCGCCCACGGTATCGCCCACCACCGTTGCATCGTGTAGAGCGGTTCCCTTCTGCTGCAACTCCACCTCGACGATCTTCTTGGCGTTGTCCCAGGCGGCGCCGGCGTTGGCCATGAACATCGCCTGATACAGCCCGAAGGAGGCAATCGAAATCAAGTAGCCGATGAAGAAGAACGGCTCGATAAAGGCGAAAGACAGGGTCACGAAAAAGACCGCCAGAAAGATGTTGAACATGCCCTTCTGCGCGTATTTCGTGCAGATTTCCACGACCTTCTTGCTGTCCTCGACCGAGGCCTTTTCCACCCCCTCCAGCCGGATGTTGGCCTTGATGAACTCCACCGCCCGATAGGCGCCGGTGGTCACCGCCTGGGTCGACGCGCCGGTGAACCAGTAGATGATGGCGCCGCCCGAGATCAGTCCGAGGACGAACGGAGCATGCAGCAGCGAGAGCTTGTCGACGTTGCTGGAAAGTCCATTGGTCAGGGCCATGATGATGGAGAAGATCATGGTGGTGGCGCCCACGACCGCGGTGCCGATCAGCACCGGTTTGGCCGTGGCTTTGAAGGTGTTGCCCGCGCCGTCATTGGCTTCCAGCAAGTGCTTGGCGCGCTCGAAGTTGACCTTGATGTTGTAGTCCTTTTGCAGCTCTCTCTCGATGTTCGGTATTTGCTCGATAAGCGACAACTCGTACACCGACTGTGCGTTGTCAGTGACTGGCCCGTAAGAATCGACTGCGATCGTCACCGGCCCCATGCCCAGGAAGCCAAAGGCCACCAGGCCGAAGGCGAAGACCGCCGGCGCCAGCATCATCGCACCCAGTCCAAAGGTGCTCATGTAGTAGCCGATGGCCATCAAGCTGACCATGGTGAGGCCCAGGTAGTAATCGGAGAAGTTGCCGGCCACGAAGCCCGACAAAATGCCGAGCGACGCGCCGCCCTCGTCGGCCGAGATGACGACTTCCTTTACATGCCGCGACTCGGTCGAGGTGAAGACCTTCACCAGCTCCGGAATGATCGCGCCCGCCAGGGTGCCGCAGGAGATGATAATGGCCAGCTTCCACCACTGCGAGGTGTCACCCGCCAGGTCAGGAACGATCAGCTTGGAGACGATGAAAGTCAGCACGATGGAGATGATCGACGTTAGCCACACCAGCGAGGTGAGAGGCGTTTCGTAATTCATCTCGGTAGCGTTTCCGTAGCGGGCTTTGGCGACAGCTTCGTTCAGGAAGTAGGCAGCCGTGCTGGAGACCAGCATCATGATGCGCATGACGAAGATCCACACCAGCAACTGCACTTGCACCATGGGGTTGCGCACGCCCAGCAGGATGAAAGCGATCAAGGCGACGCCGGTAACGCCGTAGGTTTCGAATCCGTCGGCGCTGGGGCCAACAGAATCGCCCGCGTTGTCGCCGGTGCAATCGGCAATTACGCCGGGGTTGCGGGCATCGTCTTCCTTGATCTTGAACACGATCTTCATCAGGTCAGAACCGATGTCAGCGATTTTGGTGAAGATGCCGCCGGCAATACGCAGCGCGGCCGCACCCAGCGACTCGCCGATGGCGAAGCCGATGAAGCAAGGCCCGGAGTACGTTCCCGGCACGAACAGCAGGATGCAAAGCATGACGAACAGTTCCACCGAGATCAGCATCATGCCAATGCTCATGCCGGCGCGCAGCGGAATGGAATAGCACGGATACGGCTTGCCCCCCAGCCCGGCGAAAGCCGTGCGCGAGTTGGCGAAGGTATTCACGCGGATGCCGAACCAGGCCACTCCATAGCTGCCCAGGATGCCGAGGATGCTAAACGCCAGAATGATGGGCAGGGTCACACCCACAGGGTTGATCGGCCTCAGCCATCCGAAGTAGGCCAAAATTACAACCGCGATGAAGACCCACAGAAGCATGAGGAACTTGCCCTGCGTAATCAGGTAGGTCTTGCAGGTTTCGTAGATCAGCTCGGAGATTTCGCGCATGGCCCGATGGACCGGTAGCTTCTGGAGCTGCATGTAAATGACCAGACCGAAGAGCAGCCCGAAGCAGCAAAAGATCAGGCCAATCATGAGAATGTTGTGGCCGTTCATGCCAAGAAAGCTGACAGAGGATAGGTCGGGAACTCGCAGGTTGGCTTCGCCCGAGGCCTCGCTCGGCTGGGCAAATGCAACGGCCTGCAACATGAGAGTGGCGAATACCGCGGTTAAGAGCTTGGCCGGACTCCTGCGAGATACCGACGACAGCCGCCGCATGGCGGCGAGCCAGGTTTGCATAATTCCTCCAAATCCAATAAGAGTGCGCCGTTTCCAGGCGGGCAGCCTGGAGAATAAAAATACCGTTCTTTTGCCATGCCGCGATTTACTCAGCCCCGTCGCGCTAGCTAACCAGCAGGCGCGCTGGGGGACTCGCAGACATCCCTTCCAAAAGATCGTTGACCGTCCGGCAGGCTGGACGCGTGCAGTTGGGGGCCGAACAAATCCCGCCTTAAAACCTATTGGGGCCGAATAGGCATCTGCGAAAACGCAGACGGCCACCATATCTGCATGACCTGTTGGAATCCCGGAAGACGCGCTTCCACTTCTTCAACCGGGCCTCGACAAGTCACGCTTGCGGACTGGTCGGGTGGAAGACCGGAAGTGTTGAGGCTTGGCCGCGTCGGGACTTTTTGCACCGATTTGTGTGCACTTCGGGACACAGCCCGAGCACACAACAAAAGGCAAGTTTTTATAACATTTTGCGGGATACCGGGTCAATGACATGAAAGGGGTAGCAAAGGGGTGGCCGTCAAGCCGCCTTCCGCTACGGGTTTGCACGCGCGAAGCCCATAACCATAACCCGCAGGCGGGCATTCCCGGGCTGGCGGATCAGCCGCTGACGCAGTGTTTTTCAAGGTCCGGAGCCGAGGACCGGGTTTCAGCGCTCAAGTCGCTTTGGCGGTCAGCGACGTTACAAATTCTGCCACCGCAGCCGCTTCCCTTCCCTGATTCTTCTCGATACATTGCACGATGGCGCTGCCGACGACGACCGCGTCGGCGAAGCTGCCGACCTCGGCAAATTGTTGCGGCGTGGAAACGCCAAAGCCGACGGCAATTGGCAACCTGGCATACAAACGCAGCCGCTCCACCAGATTTCGTGCGTCTGCCGCCACATCCTGCCGCGCCCCGGTAATTCCCGTCCTCGAGATGGCATAGACAAATCCGCGGGAGTGTTTGGCGATCTGGCGCAGCCGTTCGTCGGTGCTGGTGGGGGCGGCGAGAAATACCGGGGCGAGATGGTGCGCCTTCATCGCACGCAGATACTCACCTCCCTCCTCCACGGGGAGATCGGTGACCAAAGCGCCGTCAACGCCGGCCTCGGCGGCGGCGGCGCAGAATCTTTCCAGTCCAAACTGCAGGATAGGGTTGAGGTACGAAAAAATGATGATTGCGGCATCGGACTGCTGCCGAACCTGCCGCGCGACGCTGAGTACGCCGGAAAGGTTCGTACCATGCTTTAGCGCCCTCTCACTGGCGCGTTGAATTACCGGCCCGTCCGCGACGGGATCGCTGAAGGGTACGCCCAGTTCGATGACGTCCGCGCCGGCGCGAATCGCGGCCAGAGCCACCTCGCGCGAGGTGTCTAGGTCAGGATCGCCGCAGGTGATGTAGGCGACCAGGCCGGGACGTTTTGTGAAGCGAATCGGCATAAGTTCGACACGTCAGAGCTTTAGAATTGCAGGTTCTCCCGCAAAATTCCGATGTCCTTGTCCCCGCGGCCGGAAATATTCACTACCACAATGTCAGACTGCGACATTGTGGGAGCCCGCTTAATACATTCGGCGACCGCGTGCGCCGACTCCAGCGCCGGGATGATGCCCTCAAGCTGCGCCAAAGTGCGGCAGGCATCCAGCGCCTCCTGATCGCTGACCGAGACATACTCCGCCCGTCCTTCATCATGCAGGCGCGCGTGCTCCGGGCCGATTGCCGGGTAGTCCAGCCCGGCGGAAACCGAGTGCGTCGCCGCGATCTGTCCGTTCGCATCTTGCAGGACATACGAATACGTCCCCTGCAGCACGCCGGGATTGCCGCCGTCGAAGCGCGCCGCATGTTCGCCCAGCAAATGCCCGCGCCCTCCGGCTTCGACGCCAATCAGCCTCACATCTTTGTCCTTGATGAACTCGTAGAAGGCGCCGATGGCGTTCGATCCTCCGCCGACGCAGGCGATGATCGCGGACGGCAATCGTCCCTCGGCTTTCAGAATCTGCTTGCGCGCCTCCTCGCCGATAATCCGATGAAAGTCGCGTACCATCGTCGGATAGGGATGCGCGCCCAGTACGCTACCTAGCAGATAGTGGGTGGTGCGCACGTTGGTAACCCAATCGCGCATCGCTTCGTTAATGGCGTCTTTCAGCGTACGCGCGCCTGCGTCCACCCCGCGTACCTCGGCCCCGAGCAGTTTCATGCGGAAGACGTTCAGCTCCTGCCGCCGCATGTCTTCCGTGCCCATGTAAACCACGCACTCCATGCCGAACAGAGCGCACACGGTGGCCGTGGCCACCCCATGCTGTCCCGCGCCGGTTTCCGCAATGATGCGGTGCTTGCCCATGCGCCGCGCCACGAGCGCCTGTCCGATGCAGTTGTTGATCTTGTGCGCGCCGGTATGCAGCAGGTCTTCGCGCTTGAGGTAGATTTTCGCGCCGCCCAATTGCTTCGCGAGCCGCTCCGCCAGAAACAACGGCGTCGGCCGGCCGGCGTATTCCGCCAGCAGCCGATGATACTCATCGCGAAATGATTTGTCCTTGCGCGCCGCGGCATAGGCTGCCTCCAGTTCCTGCAACGCCGCCATCAGCGTCTCGGGAACGTAGCGTCCGCCGTACGGGCCGAAACGACCAGCCACAGCTCGCAACGGTTTGCGCTGGGCGCCCTCAACCGGCAACGGCGTGTCCGGCGAATTTCTCGTATTGGCTTCGGATTCTCCCATCACAATCACAGCCTTGCCGGCGATTTTGCTCGCCGCACCGCGGCCACAAAGCTCCACAGCTTCTCCTGGTCCTTCCGTCCCGGCTCGCGCTCCACGCCGGATACCACATCCACGCCCCAGGGATCGAGCCATTCCATCGCCTGGGCAACCGTCTCAGCATTCAACCCGCCGGCGACGATCAGCGGCAGCGCATCGCGAATCGTCGCCGCTAACGGCGCCACCTGCTCCCACGCAAACGGGACACCGGTTCCCCCGCGTACATTCGCCGAGCCGGAATCCAGCAGGATGGCGTCAAGGCTGGCGGACGCCGATAAGTATTTCGCCAGATGCTCTTCGCCCGCATTCAAAATATCGCCGGCCTGCAGCGTCTTGATAATCATGCGCCCGCCCAGCGCCTTGCGGAAGTCCTTCATCTGCTCCGCCGCTTCCTCGCCGTGCAGTTGCACTCCGGAAAGCGGCAGTTGGCCGACAATTTCGCCCACGCGCCGCGGCGTCTCGTTGACGAAGACGCCAATCTTCTCTACGCCGCTCGGCAGCTTGGCACAAATTGCGGACGCTTGCAGAACATCAACCCGGCGTGGGCTGGAAGCAAAGACGAATCCCAGCGCATCGGCGCCCGCAGCAATGCTGAGTTGGGCGTCTTCCAGGTTCGTTGTGCCGCAAACCTTCAGCCACGTCATAATGCTGCCGTCAATGTGAGGCCGCCGCCTGAGCCAGCAAATCTCGCAAAGCTTCACCCGGGTGCGGCGCGCGCATCAAATGTTCGCCGATCAGAAAAGCATCGAAGCCGGCTTGCCGCAGTCGCGCCATGTCGTCGCCGTTTTCGATCCCGCTCTCGGCCACCTTCACCACGTCGGCCGGAATCCGCTCGGCCAGTTGAAACGAGGTTTTCAGATCGACTCGAAAGCTGCGCAGATCGCGATTGTTGACGCCGATCAGGTCGAAGCCCGCATCCAAGGCACGCTGCAGCTCTTCGGCATCATGCACCTCGCACAGGACATCGAGACCCGATTCTCTCGCATGCCGCTGCAGCCCGATCAACTCGCGCGGCTCGAGCGCAGCCACAATCAGCAGAACAGCGTCGGCGCCATTCGCGCGCGCCTCCCCTATCTGAAACTCATCGACGATGAAATCCTTCCGCAAGCACGGGAGCTGCGTCGCCCCTGAGGCAATTACCAGGTTCTGCAATGACCCTTGAAAGTAGGCCTCGTCGGTCAGCACGGAAAGCGCCGCCGCTCCCCCAGCCTCCAGCTCGCGGGCGAGTTCGGCCACCGGAAACTCTGCGCGGATCAGCCCCTTCGACGGTGATGCCTTCTTTAGTTCGGCGATCACGGCAGCGCCCGCTGCTGCACGCCCCCGCAGCACCCGACGAAATCCTCGCGGCTGGTGACGCTCCGCCGCCGCGTTGATGCCGCGCACATCTGCTGACGCTTTGACAGCGGCGACCCGCCGCCGGGCTGCGGCAACAATCTCTTCCAGCTTACTGGGCATCGATTCCAGCAGTATATCTGACGCTATTTGCGGATTGTGGCGGGAAAGTCGGGGTCCAGAAAATCGCAGAGTCGCAGAAGCAGCCGGAGCTCTTGCCGCTCTTTGCCCTTGGCCGTGGCTATGGATTTCCCGTCCAAGAGGACATCGGCTTTGCGGAAATCAATAGCCGGAGCTTTTCGGAGCCAGCCGCCCCCCGAAGCTAAGGACGAGGCGCCGCAGCTGTTGGATTCGGGCCATGACCGGCCACAACCGCGAACCGTGAATCGCGGCGAGTTCGAGTTCGCGTTCGCCCAAAGCTTCGCGCGTTGCGGCTATCTGCGATTCCAGTTGACTAAGCGCTGCTTGGGTTTCGCTGAGGCGCGGCGCTTGCGCCTGTAGTTGCGCGTGGGCCGCACCCAGGGCCTGCTCCGCGCGTAGCCGCTGAGCTTCGGCCGATTGCAGCGCCAGCTCAGCCTGTTCCGCGCGTAGCCGCCCAGCTTCAGCCGATTGCAACGCCAGCTCAGCCCGCTGGCATTGAGTGCTTGCTTCAGCCTCTGCCCGCCACATGCGCCGCTCTACCGCGCCGCGATTTTTCACGAACTCCGCCACGCCGCGGATGTAGTCGCTGGCGTACTGGAGACTCGCCTGCGGCGCCGCACTTCCCTCGCGATAACTGGCCGCCGCCTCCTGATATACGGCTAGAATCTGCGTGACCGCATCTTCCAGACCAATCTCGGAGCGGGCTCCTAGCGACACACGCCTCGCCTGGGCAGTATCATAACGGTCAAGCGCCGTAGTCACAGCGTTCACGGTGAGAGGCTGACGCAGGCAGCGAAGGCCAAAGTTAAAGCGCCGCATTTCCGCATAATTTTCCGGCTAGACCAAGTCGCCGAAGCCACAATAGCCGCAAACGATGAGGGCAGCGCCCGAGGCGAGAGCTTCCAGGTCGCATCGGCCCATGCCGAAGACAATGTCGTATTGCCCAAGTACTTCTTCGGGACGGGCCTCGATGCGCCCGGATGAGGTCCCGATCGCATCCAAGGCAATGCCGCGCGCCGCGCAAGCTTGCCGGAGAATCTGCAAGCATCCCGCCTCCGGTAGGTAGTTGCCGAACGCCACGGCCCGCCGTGGCCGTGGAGCGAACTCGCTGCGCAATCGGAAGCGCTCCAAATCAGTAAAATTGCGAATAACGCGAATCTTCTCCGGCGCAATGCCGTACATGCATTGCATCTGCTCGCGGATAAGATCGCTCACGGCAACGTACAGCCGGATGGTGGGAAAGCATGGCGGCGTCTCTTCCCACGGTGTCCAGCCGTGGCAAAAGTACACCACGGGCACGCCGGGGAAGCGCAAGGCTGCCGTCATGGTATCCAGGTGATGTTGCCCGTGGATCACGTCCGGCGGCACCGCCAGTTGCGCCAGGTTGTCGATGACCGGGACCGTGGCCGCGCGCAGATCCTCGGCTACTGCGCCCAACAGCGTGCTATAGGCGACCGGTTGGTGCCCGCGTCGCGCCAGCGCAATCGCCACGTCGCGAACATAAAGTTCCGACCCGGCGCGTTCTGCCAGCGTATTGTTCGTGAAGAGGATGCGCATCGGCCTGGCTTACTTGGAAGAACAGGCATGCCAGGCTGTCGTAATCAGGACCTGACGTGGGAGCACAGGCCGATTCTAACTGCCAAGCCGCACCCCCAACGACAAAAATCATCTTCCTCCGGCCTCTACGATCCAAATCAGGAAGGATCCACATTAGGAACGCATGTTGCGCCAGGCGCTCACGCCGCGCCGCTCGGCGGTTTCGGCAATACCTTCGGTCAGCTTCTCCAGGGCGCCAAAAATCTGCACTCCTTTGCGCACATAATCGGGAGCGATCTCCCACACCGCCTCGAATTTTTCCGGGTATTCGGACGCCAGAACCGCCAGACCGGCAGCAATGAAGGCCGTGCCAGCGGCGCGCCGGCGAGCCAGCAGTACCGCGCCCGCGCCAATGGCGCCGAACACAATCGCTTTTTTCCAGTTTTGCATCCTTCACCTCTTCACGTCGCTAGCCGCAAACTATACTTAGAGCGATCCCGCAGAGCCGCCGTTGTATGCTTCGGCCCGAAAACGATTGTGCGTCGTGCGACCACGGTTCCTGCCTAATCTTGGACCGGCAATGTAACTGGCAACCGGCAAGTGGGAGCTATTTTTTTGCGGCCTTCGCCGGCGGAGCATTGGCCTGCAATAGCCAGCCGCTGCCGCCGCGAATATCGATGTCCTTGGCTGATTGCAGCGTGACCTGTCCGAGCGGAGCGCTGCCGCCGTTCTGGGTCAACTTCAGGTCGCGGAAGCCATAGACGCCGCACGCTGTGGTGGAGAATATCCAGAGCGATTGCCGCGCGCCATTGTCATCCGCTTCCGAGCAGTCGCCGCCCGGCGCCAGTTTTCCCCACACGCCATTTCCTGCCCAGGTGCCGACTTTGCCTTCATCTGACGCCACATAGCCGCGGCCGCGGAAGACGATCTCTCCGCCCACCTGCTTGGTGGCCCATTGGGTTGGCGGTTCGGCATCCGTGTTGTTGTCCACCGGAACTCCCGCCTGGAAGACGCTGGCCGATCCAGCCAGTGCCCGCACTCGCACGTTTAGCGGAATGACCCCGTGCTCATCCTTAAGCTCATCGAACTGCAAGACGATCCGCGAGCCAGAGGGGCCCGGCTTGTTGACGCTGACGATGTGCCCGGTCACCCGCGATCCGGACTTGATCATCTGTCCCGAGGAAGGCTGCAGTACTTCCTGCATCAGCTTGCCCTCGATCTTCTGCCCGGGCTTTGCGCCCTTCGCGTTGAGGCGCGTGCTTACCATCACCGGCAGCGCCGTCCCTTGAGGAAGATTCTGCGCGCCCACCAGCGCCGCACAGCACAGCACTGCGAATGTCACCTTCAGCCACAGCTTAGTTGTTCGCATAAGAAACTACGATACTACGACTCGCAGCCGATTCCGGCGGCGAACCGTAATCGCCCCTCGCTAAGAGTGGACCGGACGGCCATGGCTGGCTGGTCGTGGGTCAATTTGAAGCGTGTCGGGTAGAGCTGGCCTTCAGGCCAGCGTCGAAGCCGCTTATCTCGGCTATTGAGCCGGCTTCAGCCGGCGGCACTGTATCGTGCGCTTGCTTGGATATACTTCTTGCAAACAATTCACGAGGTGCCCCGTTTTGTTGATAGCTATTCTTGTCGTTCTTTGCGTCTTGGTTCTTTATGTAGCGTGGCTGACCGAAAAGACACGCATCAACACAGGTGCGATTGCGACGATTCTGACTCAAAAGAAACCAGGAACCGATGCGGCTGTCGTTGACCGGCCACGTCTTGGCTATGAATGGCACGAAGACGGGTGGCCGCAACTCTCACCAGACGAAGAGAATAATCAGGAACCCTGGGTCCCTTTTGCGAATCCGCGTCCGTTTGAATACATGGATGCTTACAGCGATGCATTATTGATGGCCGAGTTCAAGGCAGGCTCTACCGCCTTGGACCGGAAGGCTCTTTTGAAGCGTTTTTACAGAACATGTGGGGCATATTTGCCGACTCTGCTGGCAGATGCTGCTGGGAAGGATGCCGACCCCGCCGTGAGAATCTGGGCAGCTGCCCATATGAATCTGATCCACAGGAACTACTCAGGAAAGGACTGGGAGAATGCTCCGATTCTCCGCGATTTCACCGAGATTCTTGGCGGAGATCCAGAACCGGTTGTGAGCGCGGCGGTATGGAGTAATCCGACCCATCCAAAGAGGCCTTTCTCAGCGCTTGGTGTTCCCCAAGGATGGGAGAAACTCGTGGCGGCTATGTCCAAGCTCGACCGTCTTGCATTGATGCGAAACGCCGATATTAGCAGCCGGTTCATTGTCGCATTGATGAAAGCAGAATCGGATGTGCTCTCTATCCCCAAAAGTGAACACATTGAACTTTTGAGCGCCGCATTACTCAACCCGCGCCCAATTCAGTTAAGCCGTCGATTCGGTCGAGACTTCTATCTGACATTTGGAGATGGAAACCCACCTGACGAAGTGTATGCAGAAATGTGGAATGTTGCAGTCGAGCGATGGCTCGAAACTCCCATTCCATATCGGGTTTTCAACTTCATCCAGACTACTCCTAAAGTCAAGCTCGCTACCTACCAGCGTTTGGCCGAAGAAAAGCATTGGAGCTTACGCGAAGCGATTTTGAGTGGCGCTGACCCGTCGAAGGATGGGCCCGTGTTGAAGCTCGGTCTGGCTGATCCGAAGGATAGTTGCAAATGGACTGCCGAAAAACGCTGCGGCGACTATCGAGCTTTCGTTAAACGATCAAAATGATCTTTGGCGCGGGCGACTCTATTGAGCTCGGACCAGCACACTGTTCACGGAGTTTTCAAAATGGGTTTCTGGCAAACCGTTTGGAGCAATGTACTCGGCGGAATCGGAGTCGGCCTGTTTTTTGTCTTTACGTATCTCGTCGTTCAGTGGTTCTTACAAGCAACCGATCTGCTCGTCTCCTACAACTGGAGCTACAAGACAGTGAGCGGCGTCTTCAGCGCGTGGCCGAATTTTGATATTCGGAATCGCTCTAGGACGCGAGCCTATCGTATCGCCAACGTCGCATATACCCACAAGGGCCAAGTGCACTGGTTCGACAACGACTCACTTTGGGGCTTTGTACTGGAACCGGGTACGATCAACAACAAAATCGCCGGTGCCCCGGTAAAGAACGTGGAATCGTTGCAAGACACACTCGGGTTGGAATTGACGATCCGGCTTCAAACCGGAAGAGCATTCTGGCTTCGTGGCGCGGGTCCGGGACAAATGGGACGGGGCAAGACGCAAAGGGCGCTATTCGCTCTCAGAGCAAAGCTGGAATCGATGCTGATTGCAATGGAGTGAGTCTGAGATTCACGGGCGTCAAAATGTTCTATGGGAAAGGCGGACATCGACCTGTCATTTCCCGGTTGGGCAGGGCTCGTGCCGCGCGAGTGGGCTGCTTCCAATCGGCGGTAGCAAGAAACCCCAGGAACATAACTGCGAACGCGGCCACCGAGAGCTGAAAGATGTGCGCGGCTGAGCCTTCGTCAGGCTGGGGAGCCTGGAAAAAACCGCTGAGCACGGTGAGCAGCGCAATTAGCGAAAACGCGATCAGCAATCTGTGGCTAACGCGATGCAGGCGCTGCCAAAACATAAGGCCGCGGCTCTCCTAACTGACAACTGAATTATCGCCAGGGCAGAATCGCCATTTTGATGTCGCCGTTGCGGTTGAGCATGTGGCGCAGCACGTGCTGCAGCCGCGACAATGGCTCGGCGCCGGTGATGTAGTCGGCACTCTTGATCTTGCGCTCACAGATCAGGGCAAAGGCCCGGCGCACCGTCTCCGGGGTGTGATGGAAGGTGGCCTTCAGCGTCAGCTCGTTGTAATGCAGGCGTTGGGTATCGAGCGCGACCGTGGTGCCGCTGGCGCAGCCGCCAAAGAAGTTCACCGTCCCGCCCTTGCGCGCCATGTCAATCGACCATTCCCAAGCCTGGGGACGGCCGACTGCCTCGATGACCACGTCGCAGCCGCGCCCGTCAGGCGTCAGCTTGCGCAATGCCTTTACCGGATCGTCGACCGCGGTGATCTGCACCGTCTCATTGGCGCCCAGCCGACGCGCCGCGGCCACCTGCGAATCGCGCTTCACCACCGAGATCACATTGCAGCCCGTCAGCTTCGCCACCTGGAGAAACATCAGGCCGATTGGCCCCGCGCCGATAACCGCAACCGTGTCGCCGATCTCCATCTTGGTTTCGTGCAAGCCGCGCAGGACACAGGCCAGCGGCTCGACAATCGCGGCCTCCTCAAAGCTGACATGCTTCGGGATGGCCAGCATGTTGGTCTCGACGATCCGCCGCGGAACGCGAATATATTCCGCATACGCCCCGTTATTAAAGAGCAAATCTTCGCAGAGGTTTTCCTGATGCTTGGAGCAGTAAAAGCACGTGCCGCACGGGGCCGAGTTCAGCGCCACCACCCGCATGCCCTTCCTGAATCCCTTGACGTTCGGGCCCACCTCCTCCACCACCCCCGCCAGCTCATGACCGAACAGCGCCGGAGGCACAATCATCCGCGCGTGATAGCCGCGCTGATACACCTTCAGATCAGTGCCGCAGGTCAGCGCCACCTGCACTTTGATTAATACTTCCCCTTCTTCCAGCGTGGGGATCGGCACCTGCTCAATCTTCACGTCCTCTTTGCCATAGAGGACCGCCGCTGTCATCTGTCCGTTCACGCTACTGGTCCTTCCATTGGCTGCCCGGTTGAACCACAATCTTCATTGAGTCTGGTTTGGGGTGGGCAGCCAGGCGCAACGCCTCCACTGCTTCGGTCAGCGGAAAGCGATGGCTAATCAGCCTTTCCAAGTCCATCTCCCGGCTGAATACGAATCGCGCTGACTCTTCCTGCAAATCCACGGAAGCGCTGTAGGATCCCAAAAGACTCTTCTCATCGACGCAGACCGCCGCCGGGTCGATCACGGCCTCCCCACGCTGGGTCTGCGCAAACAGCAGTACCCGTCCGCCCGGGCGTGTTGCCTCCATCGCCGTGCGGATCAAGCTAACCCCTGCGACTGCCAGAATGACGGCATCTGCCCCTCGTCCCTCAGTGTGTTCTTTAACCGCCCGTACGGTATCGGAGATGGAGGCGTCGATGTTTCCCTGGAGACCGAAGACCCTAGATATTGTAAGCCTCTGGGGAAACAAATCGGAAGTAATCACCTTTGTCCCTTTGCGGCGGGCCAGCACCGCGAGCATAATCCCGATGGGCCCCTGGCCTATCACCACAACCGTCTCGCCACGGCTAAGTCCCAGCGTTTCAATTCCTTTCATGCAAGTGTTAATGGGCTCGATAAAGGAAGCCTGCTCAAACGAAACGTTGTCCGGAATGCGAATCACGCCCTTGCGCACGATCCAGTCCATCACCCGGACGTACTCCGAGAAACCGCCCCCGCTGGCCTCGTAACCGGCCGTAGCTCCGACCTTCTTGTACGTCGGACACTGGGCAAACACCTTATGCCGGCAATAAAAGCAGTCGCCGCAGGGGATGTGGTGGAAGAACATCACCCGGTCGCCGATCCCGAAACTCGCTACCCCTCCGGTCCGAACGACCACCCCGGTCGTCTCGTGGCCGAAAATCCTCGGCGCCGAGTGCGAGCCGGTGGCGATTTTCTTCAGATCGGTCCCGCAGATTCCGCAGGTATGCACCCGCACCAGGATCTCTCCAGGGCCGATCTGCGGCACCGGGACCGTCTCCATGCGAACGTCGTTTATGCCCCGGTAGACGGCGGCTTGCATCGTCGCAGGGATGGGCTCGTTTACGATTGAGCTTCCAAGTTGGGTTGCAACAGACATATTGAGTTCGGTTGTCAGTTGTCGGTTGTCGGTGGTGCGTACTCGGCGATCCGTTGACCGGCTTCCGCGATTTTCTGACAACCGGCAACTGACAACTGACCACTGTTTTGGATTAGATGTTCCAGCTCCCGGCATAGGTTCGCAGTGGCGATTTCACTATTCTTCTTGATTCTGCCCAAGCTCGCCCACCACCTCGGATGCAGGGCGACGTAACCAAGGAAGCGCCGTGTGGCAAACTTTCCCGCATCATCAATAAATCGGTTCATGGGCGGCATTACAAACTCCGCATCGTCGGAAACCGCCTTCACCGAGACAAATGGCAACTTGTGTTCTTTGGCCACCTGCGCCACTGCCGCGCCTTCCATATCAACAACATCGGCACCGTACCTCGTCAATAACGCATGCTTTTCCGCCGCGTCGCTCACATCTTGCGAAGTGGCCAGCACCCAATCGCCGCCTCCTTCTGCCGGATAACGGGCTCCCGTAGAGACGTCCACAACCTCGCGAATCCTGCCCACGTCCCCCACCTTCAACTTCGGCGAGATGGCGCCGACTATCCCCGCTGACGCCAGCAGGCTGGGGCTTGCCTGCGCGATGGCAAACTCAGCAGCGCGGCGCGCGAACCGCTCTCCAATGCCACCGACAGCAACCAGCGCGCCGGGCAAATCGTACAGATCAACACCGGCGACTTGCCGTGATTGGCGATCGCCCAGCAGCGGCGCCAGTTCCACCCGCATCGCGGCCACAATCGCAACCTGCTTCGAATCGCTCGACAACCGTTCCATCACCCTAAACCACTGGCAACCGGCTACTGGCTACAGCTTTTCCGGCGTAGCCTTTGTCGCGGAACCACTCCACCGCGCGCTTCAGCGCCTCATCCACCGGCCGCGGATTCCATCCCAGCTCGCGCTCGGCTTTGGCGCTGGTGACGAACATTTTCTTGCGGGCCATCTGCACCGCCTCGAGGGTGGCTCGCGGCTCGCGCTTCAGTATGCCGCCCACAAACGCCGACCCCCAGACTCCCGCCGCCACCGCGATCGCGTAGGGCAGCTTGACCTTCGGCGAAGGCAGCCCGGTAATGGCTCCCAGCTTGTCGAGGATCTGCTTCAGCGTGAGATTTTCGCCTCCCAGGATGTAGCGCTCACCGGGCCGCGCTTTCTCCATTGCCAACAGATGTCCCTCTGCGCAGTCCACCACATCCACCAGGTTCAGCCCGGTATCGACGTAAGCAGGAAACTTCCTCCGCAGAAAATCCAGAATGATCTGACCACTAGGAGTAGGCTTGATGTCGCGCTCGCCCACCGGAGTCGTGGGATTCACCATCACCACATCCTGCCCGCCCCGTGCGGCTTCCAGGACCAATTGTTCGGCCATAAACTTACTGCGCTTGTAGTCGCCTATCATATTCGCCAGCATCACCGGGGACTTTTCATCGGTGAGCCGGCCATTATTGCCAAAGCCCATGGTGGCAACACTGCTGGTATAAATAACCCGCCGCACGCCGGATTCTCTCGCCGCCTGCAGGATGTTGCGGGTACCTTCCACGTTCGAATCGTAGAGTTCCTGGCGGTTCCGCGACCACAGCCGGTAATCGGCGGCAACATGGAAGACGAATTCGCAGCCGGACATGCCCTTTTTTAGCGATTCCGGATCGCGCAGGTCGCCGATGGTGCGCTCGGCCGACAAATCAGCGATGTTGTCGAGCCGGCTGGTGGGCCGCACCAGCAGGCGCAAGTCCGCGCCTCGCGCCAGCAATTGCCGGGCAACGTGACTTCCCAGAAATCCCGTCGCGCCTGTGACGAAGCATTTCATAGCCAGCACGAAGTCATGCGCAATTGCGTAACCGCAGCATCAGTGATTGCGGCGCCAGCGATGGCTGTATTCCTCATGCCGGCTCCCAAGGGTTCGTAACCGGAATTCCCCACATTCTGAAATCCTTCACGTTACGAGTGACGATAGTAAGGTCATGGTGCTTAGCCGTTGCTGCAATGAGGCTGTCAATGATGGGTATCGTGATTCCCTTTAGCCGTGTCTGTCCAGCCATCGATCCCCATACTTCTGCAATTTCGGCGTTGATGGGCAACAGGCGATCCGCAAATTGGGTGGGCAATTCGGTCTCAAGCCATTTTTCCAGTTCGATTCGCCTTCTGCCTGCAGGCAAGAGCGCTGCTCCTCTGCGAATTTCGCCTAACGTAAGCACACTCAGATGCAGTAAGTTTTCATCGGCAGCACGCACCCACGACAGAACACATGGATCCGGTTTGATACGAACGAGCTCACAGACGCAATTCGTATCGAGTAGAAAGCCACTCATAGCTCGATATCGCGACCCGTATCTTTGTTCCGCTCCAAATCTAATTCCAGACCTACCAGTGGCGATTCTCTCAAGAACTCAACGAGACTTTTCTTTGGCTTCCCTGAGGGCTGCGCGGCCTGTTCCAGCAAGGCGGCGGCATAGGCGGGCACATTCATGCCGCGAGACGCGGCCTGGGCGGCCAATTCGGCTTCGATCTCAGGCTTGATTTCGATCGTAAGGGTCATCGCTGGGGTCCTCTCTACAATCAGTATAGCTAGTTCCTCTGCATAGCAGAAACCCTCTATCCACGCGGGCGTCCCGGCCAAAGTGATTTTGCGCTTTATCGCGCAGCGCGTATAGTGATGTCCATCTAATTTGCGCCAGTCGGAAGTTCACTCTTCTCCTGTCGAGGAGACCATGCGCCGTTGCGTTTACTTCGCGATTGCAATCCTGCTGGGCGTCACCAGTTGTACCACGGCCAGACTCAACCGCTTCCACAGCTTCGCCGAGGCCGGCAAGATGTATGTCACAGCCAGCCAGACGGTCATCCAGGATGCCGGCGCAGCCACGGTGGACACGGATAGCGCGTTTCTCATCGCCCAGCGGCCGGAGATCGACAGGGCAGAGCGCAAGAAACTTGTTCTTCAGTCAAACGGGCTGCTTCGGCAACGCCTCCAGTTACTGCACCTGGTCAGGGTCCATGCCGAGCTGCTGCAGCAGTATTTTCAGACGCTCGCAGCTCTCGCCGATCCGAAGGCCGGCGAGTCGGCCCAAACGGCCGCGGAAAATTGTTACAAGGCGGTTGCCGGTATCGGTCCGAAGCTGAAGGATGCCAAGCTTGGCGGCCAGTCCGTATCGGATTTCGTGCCCGCGCTGACCGCCCCGGTGGTCGCGCAGTTCAAAGCTCATGCGCTAAACGAGGAGCTTCATGCCAGGTCGGAGGCCATTACCAAAGAGCTGGCTTTGCAACAGGCCGCCTTCGACCTCATTGTGCAGGAGCTGAAGACCGACACGCAGGAACAGCAGAATCTCAAGGAAACCGCTAGCATCGACGAGTACGCGGCCGACGCGCCGCTGCCTCCCGACTGGGCCAGCCAGCGGGCGGCGCTTCTGTCAGCGCCAGCCAGTGTGGCCTCGGCTGAGGCCGCCAGCAAGGCTGCGGCTCAACTGCGCAAGGCCTTCACTGCGTTAGTGGAGAACAAGCCGGATAGCAGCGACCTCTCAGCCCTGCAGGGTGATATATCCAACGTCATCACCGCGTCCCAGGCCGCCCAGGGTGGCAAGGCAAAGTAGGAGCGAAACCATGGATCCAGCTTCGCTATATACCCAGACACTGTCACAGCTTGACGCCACCGAGCTGGCGATGACCTCGCCCGAAGGCAATACCCTGATGCAGAACGCGAGCCCCGCCGACCATAAGAAGGCCGTGCAAATGCTGATCGCCGTCCACGAGGCGCGGCTGACCCTAGGCAACGCCAACTTGCAGTCGATTGTGAAGCAACTGCAGGCCAATGAGGCAGCACTGACGGCAGGCATCAAGGCGGTCCGAACCGCGCTTCACCAGCTTGACGACCTTACCAAGATTCTTAACGGCGTCAACACTCTGCTTACCGTCGTTGGCAAAATCGTGCCGATGATGAGCGGGATCTAGTATCTAGTTGCATAAGTTAGCGTACAGTATTTTGGGATGTTTCTGGA
>VFSW01004659.1_pt1 | contig 20434 bp, 18 predicted proteins | sample 5358111 | NCBI WGS metagenome assembly VFSW01 (sample SAMN11554181, study PRJNA540505) | mine drainage metagenome | isolation source: sediment from site ElyBrook_90M | place: USA: Ely Copper Mine, Vershire, VT | collected 2017
CCGACTCGTGAAAATTCTGGTGACGGGCGGGCTGGGGTTTGTGGGGAGTCATCTCATAAAGGAGTTGCGGAGCCGGCAGAACGACGTGTGGTTTACCGGCGTGCATCAGAATGCCGACCCAAAATACTTGCGTTGCGACGCAGGAGAATACCGGCAAGTGGCTCGCATTTTCGAAAACCACAAATTCGATTGCGTGTATCACCTGGCGGCGGAATTCGGCCGCTGGAACGGCGAAGACTTCTATGAAACGCTCTGGAAATCGAATGTGATCGGCACAAAGAATATGATCCGGCTGCAGGAAAGACACCGCTTCCGAATGGTCTTTTTCAGCAGCTCGGAAGTGTATGGGGACTGGGCCGGCGTGATGAGCGAAGACGTGATGGACAAGCACGAGATCAAGCAGCTCAACGACTACGCGATGACGAAGTGGGTGGGCGAGATGCAGATTCTAAATTCCGCACAAGCGTTCCAGACGGAAACGGTTCGTGTCCGGCTATTCAACCTTTATGGTCCAGGAGAACCCTATAGCACTTATCGCAGCGCGCTCATCCGCTTCATCTACTCGGCGCTCGTCGGCCTGCCGTATACCGTGTTCGGCAATCACACGCGAAGCTGGCTATTCGTGGAAGACGCCGTCAGGGCGCTCGCGAACATAGCGACTAATTTCAAGCCGGGCGAGGTCTACAACATCGCCTCGGCAGAGGACGTCGGCATGAAACATCTCTCCGACATGATCCTGCGCCTATGCGGAGGTAACGACAAGCTGGTCACCGTGAAAGAGGAAGAAGGCATGACGACCCATCATAAGAATGTGGACAACTCCAAGGCCAAGCGCGATCTAGGGCTCCAGCTGACGGTATCGCTCGAAGAAGGTCTGCGACGGACTGCGGAGGCAATGCGGAAGACATACACGGATCAAATAGCGCTGCGGTTGCCGGCGCGGAGCTAAGGTTCGCGGAGACTGTATCCGAGGGCAGACAAAGCATGAAGGTTGTCAGCGTGGTTGGTGCCAGGCCGAATTTCATGAAGATGGCGCCGCTTGCAAGAGAGATGCGAAAGTTTCCCGAGATTCAGAATACCCTTGTGCATACTGGGCAGCACTACGATTTTGCGATGTCCCAGGTCTTCTTCCAGGACCTCGAACTACCTGAGCCGGATGTCTATTTGGCGGTCGGTTCCGGAAGTCATGCGGTGCAGACGGCAAAAGTGATGGTCGCTTTTGAAGAACTTCTTCGGAAGGAGCGGCCGGACGCCGTCGTCGTTGTCGGCGACGTGAATTCGACGCTGGCTTGCGCGCTTGCAGCAGCGAAGCTTTGCCTTCCTGTTGCGCACGTGGAGGCTGGTCTGCGGAGTTTTGACCGGACGATGCCGGAAGAAATTAACCGGCTCTTGACCGACCAGATGTCCGAGTTGTTATTCACCACGTCTCCGGAGGCCGCTGACAATCTTCTTCGAGAGGGGATCGCAAGGGAGAAGATCCATTTCGTTGGTAACGTCATGGTTGACAGTCTTTGTCTCGACCGGCAGAAGGCGCTGGCATCTAATGCGAGGATGCGTTTGGGTTTGGATGGTGAGCCGTACGCGCTTCTGACGCTTCACCGCCCGTCCAACGTGGATGATCGGGCGACTCTAGAACATATTCTACAAGCTGTGCGGGACGTGAGCCGGCGCATTCGCGTGGTGTTCTCGGTGCATCCAAGGACGGCTGCGCAAGTTCGAGACATGGGTCTAACCAGCGCCGAACTGGATTCGAAGGCAATGGTCTTCACGGACCCTCTTGGGAGGATCGACTTTCTCAATCTCCTCTTAGGTGCGTCCTTTGTCATGACGGACTCCGGAGGAATCCAGGAAGAAACGACATTCCTTCAGATTCCATGCCTGACACTGAGGGACAATACGGAACGGCCCGTGACGGTGACATGCGGCACCAATCGGCTCGTGAGTACGGACTCGGACAAGCTTTATCAGGGCGCGATGGAAATCCTGTCCGGAAAATGGACGCGCGGTCAGATCCCGGATCTGTGGGATGGGCATGCGGCGGAGCGGATCGTGCAGATTCTCAGAGAGAATTTCAACTAACGGATGCCTGTCAATTTCCGCCAATTGCGTTTTGTATCTTTCTAGAATCACCGGTCGTGAAGGCAATGCGTTGAACCCAGGGGTGTCGGTAAGTGGGAGATTTGGTTGCTACTCCGCGGGTGCCACTGAAGCCGGCGCCGGCAAGCGAGTTGAAGTTCTGCTTGCGTAAGTAAAGTGGTGCCCGAGTCGGACGAGCTTGGACTCGAAGTATCTCCAGGATAGCTGCGCCAAACCAACCGCGACGGCAAAGGCGCAGAAAGCAGTTACGGCGTCGAGCCAATTGGACATCGATGGGGAATGGTGCAGAACGATGCGAAATACGGCGGTCAACACGATCACGTGAAACAAGTACAATCCGTACGCAATCGTCCCAAGCCACATCAACCAGCGCGCGCGAAAGGCCTGGCTGAGGATACCTTCTGGAGCGACCATAGCGATCATCAACACTGAAGTGTAGAACAACGCCAGGAGAGTGAGACCCAAGGTGCACATCGGGCGGGTTCCCATCCCCCAACCCTTGTAAATAAAAATCCCGATGGCCACTCCACATAGCACAGAGAGCGCCTTGATGGCCCAAGGCCTTCTTAGCAAAACGTCCCTCAACTTGCGATTCCGCAAGATCACGGCACAGACCACGCCCAACATGAGAGCGTCTGCTCTTGAAGAAAGCAGGGTGTAGGCGGCTGCACTCCAAGAAGGTCCGTAGTGTAAGTACAGCAGAGTGCGGGTGGCAGCGGACCCGAGGGCAAGGGCCGCCGCTGCCGGCAGCAAGAACTGCCTTGGCAATAGGCGAACAATCGCAGGAAGTAAGAGATAAAACTGCTCCTCGACCGCCAGCGACCAAGTCACGTCCAGAAAAACGGAATCCCATGCATGATGCGCGAGCCAGAAATTCTGCGTGAACGTGAAATAAGTGTACCAGGGCATGGGACTGCCAAGCGTCTCACGCAAGGCGGCCTGCTGGCCGGCAGCTAGGCTGTAAAGCAGCAGATACACGAGTACTACCAGCAGATATATGGGTAGAATTCGAAACGCTCGCCTTACGTAAAACACCTTAAAGTAGTTACGCGAGTCTTTAGCGTCAATCAGTATCCCGCCGATCAGAAACCCGGACAGAACAAAGAACAGGTCGACGCCGCTCCAGGTCAGTAAACCAGCGTGCGCAATGATGCGAGCTATGTGGCTCTCGTGCGGTGCCTGCGTGATTGGGACAACCACGAAATGCCAAACTACGACGAGCAAAATCGCGGCACCTCGGATGCCGTCTAGCTGCGGGATGCGCCGTGCGGACTCGGTCATTAGTCTCGTCCCACATTAGGTGCGCAGCAAAAGTTCTTTCACGATTTCCTGCCGACCTATACCGTATACCGGGCGGCGACTGAATGCAATTCCCAGGCGGGTTTCCACTAGCACATCTGATCTAGGAAGGCGGGTGCGATCCGGCTGGCGTCGTGGTTTTTCCTAGCGGTCTCCAGGGACTTGGTGGAGAGGCGCTCCCTCAGCGCGGGATCGGTGCCGAGGCGCATCAAAGCATCGCGAAGGGCGGCCTCGTTAGGTTCATCCACGACGAGCCCGCAGCCGTGCTCGCAGCAATAGCGCGCCACAGCAGAGGAGCGGGGAGCGTGGACGAGTATCGGGAGGCCGGCCGCAAGATACTCAGCGATCTTGCTGGGGAAGGATGTTTCGACCACGTGACGCATGTCCGGCTCGAATGAAAGAGGAAGGAACGCCACATCGGCTTCCGCCAAGACGCCGGCGATGTCCTCATGCTTCACCTCATCGTGACGAACATTCTGGCCAACCAACCCCATTCGTTCCAGCGCCCCGGCCGGTGCGGAAGTGTAGAGGGTCAATCGCATGTCGACCTTCCGATCTCCGTTTTCGCCGGAGTCCTGGTTCACTACTTGAACCAGCCGGCGCACGGCGTCCACCTGGGCGCTATAGATGGCTCCCGTAAAGACGATGTGGAGCGAGCCATCCGATCGATCCGCCCGCCGAGCGCCTTTCGTTTGGAAACCATCGAGATCCAGCAAGGGGAGCAGAGGCCAACACTTCACGTCGTAGGTGCGGGCGAAGTATTCGCAGAGGCCGTCGCTCACGCCCCAAACGCGCTTGCAGGCGCGTACCAGGCGAGGCATTAGTATGCGGTACAGCAATGGTTGAGAACCGTCGGGACGGCGCGCGCCGGCCGGATCGTCCATGATGTACATGAAGATGGGAACGCGTGTGACCGCGTGGATGAAATAGGCCGCAATCGTGAAATGGTCCCAGGGCACGGTGAAAATGGCTTCGATTTGTTGCCGGCGCACGAGCCGAACTCCGCGCCAGACCGTCCAGGGTATGAGCATGCAATTGAGCAGCCAGCCCAGCTTATCGATCCATCGGTGGGGTATGCGAACCTCCGGAACGGATATCTGGTGCTCCGCCGGCGGCACGGGATCGTGGGAGGCAAGAAGTTTCACGCTCTGGCGGTTGGTCAGCGCCCAGAGGCGATGGGAAGGAAAGTCCGCAAAGAGGCGACGCATCAGGATTCCCGCGCCCAAATGGTTGCACGGGAGCCAGCTCCAAACAATGAGCGTCCGCGGCAGTTTGGAAACAGCGTGGTTCAGCGGTTGGGTCCCTTCGTTCAGCACAACATCTATTGTGCATGGCCCCGACGCTCTGGACAATCCCTGAGCGAGCGATCTTGGCGCAGGGTCACGCCATCGCGAATCGGGCCTGAATGTGCGGACACGCGGGAGGCGGGCGCGGATAGAACTTTCTTTCGATGGAGTGCTGGTCTACTCTAGAAGCGCGGCCGCCATCATCGCCGGAAATTCGCAACGACCTTTGGTCGCAAGATTTTTTTTGAGTACCGGGCGGCCGGATTTCGTGGTGCCCCTGAGGCAATGAGCTGGTCATCAGGAAGCGAAGCGGTGCAAGCCGCAGGTAACTGTTTTTGGGCTGCAAGGAGAGCGCCATGAGCATGGCTGAATCGATGCGCCGGGAGTGGAACGCCCGCGCCGGCAAGGATGCGTTCTTCTACATCGCGTCCTGGAGAACGGATTGGGACGCCGCCGGGTTTCTGAAGTCGGGGGAAGAAGACTACCAGCAACTTGTCGCACCCGTGCTGGATCGTTTCGCATTCTCGCCGGAAGGCGGAACCATGCTGGAACTGGGCTGCGGCGCGGGACGCATGACCCGTAGCTTCGCGAGCCGCTTCGGGAAAGTTCTAGCGTTCGACGTGTCGGAGCAGATGCTCGATCGCGCGCGGGAACTGCTGAAGGAGACTCCAAACGTCTCATTCTTTCTTGGCGATGGCCTGGGCCTGGCTGCGGCTGCCGACGAGTCCGTGGATTTTGCGTTCAGTTATCTGGTGCTGCAGCATCTGCCCGTGGAAGAACTGGCCCTTTCGTACATCCGCGAAATACTGCGCGTGCTGCGTCCCGGCGGACTGTGTTTATTTCAGTTCAATAGCATGACGCGCCCGACAATGAACTGGAAGGGACGGTTCGCCTGGGGCGTGATTGACGCGCTGTGGGACCTGCGGCTTCCAAAAGTTAGCCGTGCGCTCGCCAGGCTCCTGGGGTTTGATCCGGAGATGGGCGGAAAGACCTGGCACGGAGCCGCCATGGAGAGCGCCCGTGTTGTCGAGACGGTTTGCGCCGCGGGCGGGGTGGTGCTCGATGTGCGAGGAGAGGGCACGGCGAGGACTTGGTGTTGCGCCCGAAAGACCGAGACCTCCTCGGGTTCCGCGTCATCCGACTAGGGACGGCGCATGAGTACGCAGGAGAAAATAACGAGTACGAGCGTCGTGATTCCAACCTACCGCCGGCCGGAGGCGCTTCGGAAATGCGTGGCATCGCTGCTTGCGGGAGCGCGCAGGCCCGATGAACTTGTGATTGTCGGGCGAAAAGGCGACGCGGGCACGGAAACCGCGATCGCCGCCATCGACGCGGCGCAACATCCAGGCGTGAGGATTCGCGCGGCGTGGGTCACGGAACCCGGGCATGTCCCGCCGGTTGAGGAAGGCGTTCGGACCGCGTCCGGGGATCTCGTCGCCGTCGTAGATTATGACGTAACGGTGACGCCCGAGTGGCTCTTGTCGATGGCGCGGCATTTTTCCGACCCCGCGATCGGTGTTGTCGGCGGACGCGTGCGAGTGCCGGGTTCTCCAATGCCGAAGGCGAATGGCAAGCCAGGATGTATTTCGTGGTACGGAAAGATATGGGGCAACCTCGGCAGCGTAAGCGGAACAACCGTGCTGGAAGTGGACACGGTGATGGAAGGGAATTGCATGTGGCGGCGCGAACTTCTCACTTCTCTCGAGTTCGATCCCGTCTTGAACTTTGACGACGCTTCGATGTATGGATTGGACCTCAGCATGCAGGCGAAGAAACGGCGCTACAAGGTGCTCTACGATCCGGGGGCGCTGGTCTACCACCATGTAGCGCCGCGCGCGCCGGAACTCGACCGGCAGGAACGCGCGCCCCGGCTTTTTTCCTACTGCCGCAACTACACGTATATCCTCCTCAAGCGGTTGCCTCTGTGGCGGCGCGCCGTGTTTCTGGCCTGGTGGTTTCTGATTGGCGAGCGTGGCGCATGGGGACTGGCTTCTTTGGTGGCCGACAAACTCTCGGGCGGCTGGCGCGAGAAGAGGCACGCCGTGGCAGTATGGAGAGGGAAAATCGAAGGCATCCGATTGGCCGCCTTGGCGATGTCAAGATAGGTTGGGAACGCGGAGCGTTTCTGTAACGTTCTAAACGCAGATGCAATGAGCCCTTAAGTCGGGCCGGACGGCGATGAGTCTACAAGACACTTTCGTACGGATTTGGCAGCGTGTTCCGCTGTCCTGGCGCGTGAGGCTCGTGAATTCGAGAATCGCGCCTGCAGTGCGCCGATGGACGAACGTTTCATACTCGTCGGGGCCAGCCATTTTCCCGCTGGCCGAACCGCTGAAGGGTTATCGGATGCGCCTGGAATGGCAGGTTGCAAAGGCCTTTGTCTTTGGGACATTCGAGCCGGAGGTGGCGCGGCTCCTGTTGCAAGTGATCCAGCCGAACTGGGTGGTTTGTGATGTGGGTGCGCACATCGGATATTTCGCATTGCTTCTGGCGAAGCTTGTTGGTCCGGGCGGGAAGGTGATTGCCTTCGAGCCCTGTCCCAACAACTTTCGAACGTTGGAAGAAAATGTACGGATGAATGACTGCCGGAATGTTGTTCTGGAGAAGCGCGCGGTCGCCGCGACGACCGGTGTGATGAACCTGAGATCGAATGATACAAACGAGCTGACTTCCAGGGCGTCGCTAGTGTACGGGCAACCCATGATGGATGTCGAGACGGTGAGCCTGGACGATTACAGTTCTAAGTTTCAGGAACGGATCCGATTCGTGATGATGGATGTGGAAGGAGCGGAAGCGGCTGTGCTTCAGGGAATGCGGTCCGTGCTGCGGCGAGATCTTCCGATGCTTCTGATCGAACTGCACGGATTCGACTCGCGGGAACAAAGCCATCCAGCCCTTCGGGAGCTGCAGTCCATGGACTACCAATTCCGGTTTCTAGACAGTGTAGGCTCCGAAGTCCATGTCCTGGCGGAGCCTCGAAAAAGTCACGCGGATGGCGGGAGAATGATCGATTGAACCGTCGGCTACGCGTCTTACTTGTCAGCGCGCATCCCGTGCAGTACGCGACGCCGACCTTCCAGCTCCTGGCCAAGGATCCGAGGCTTGAAATCCAGGTGGCGTATTGCGGCATGCAGGGTGCCGAGGCGGAGATCGATCCCGGCTTCGGCGTTCCGGTGAAATGGGACATACCTCTCCTCGATGGCTACCCGTGGGTTGGTCTGCCGAATCGCTCGCGGGCGCCCGGATCGGGTTCCTTCTTCGGGCTTTTCAATCCGGGGATTTGGGGTCTGATTTCTCGCGGGAAGTTCGATGCTGTTGTGCTGTACACGGGCTACATGTGCACGACCTTTTGGATGGCTCTGGCGGCCGCCAAGTTGAAGCGCGCGCGCGTACTCTTCGGCACCGACGCGCACGATCTCACCGCACGCGATGGGAAGCGATGGAAATTATGGGTGAAGCGATGGCTCTGGCCCGGCTTGTTTCGGCTGGCGGACGTGGTGATTATTGTTTCCAGTGGGGGCGCTGCGTTGATGCGTTCCCTGGGGATCCCGGAGGATCGCATCGTGGTGATTCCCTTCTGTGTGGACAACAAGTGGTGGATGGAACGGTCGGACCGAGTGGACCGCGCCGCGGTGCGCGGCCGCTGGGGCGTTCCCGAAGATGCGGCCGTGATTCTCTTCTGTGCGAAGCTCCAGCCCTGGAAGCGGCCTCAGGATGTTCTGCGCGCATTCTCCAAGGCCGCCGACCCAAACGCATACTTGGTGTTCGCCGGAGACGGCGTGCTGCGGTCGGCCCTGGAATGGGAGGCTGCGTCGCTCGGCGTCACGGGCAGGGTCCGTTTTCTCGGATTCGTGAATCAATCTGCCTTGCCGGAGGTCTACACGGCTTCTGATCTTTTGGTGTTGCCCTCGGACCATGAGCCTTTCGGTCTTGTCGTCAATGAAGCCATGCTGTGCCGCTGCCCGGTCGTCGTGAGTGACCGCGTGGGCGCTCGATTCGACCTCGTGCGCGAGGGCGAGACCGGCTATGTGTTTCCCTGTGGCGATGTGGATAGTCTGGCCGCAATCCTCCGGCGGGCACTGAACGACCGGGGCGCATTGCGCAGGATGGGAGGGGCCGCGCGTGACCGGATGGCATCTTGGTCGCACGTGGATTATGCCCGCGCGCTTGTCGGAGCCATTTCCAAGGCCGTCGGAACGCGCGGCGTGTCCGCCTGAAATACGGCACTTCTACTTGCCGGCTTCGATGTAGAAGGAGTCCGTCTGGCGCTCGGGAATATCGAGGCAAACAAGCGCCGGTAAACGGCCTTGGCCCATTTCACATTCCTGGATGTCGCGAAAACCCAGCCTCGCGAGCAGTTGTGAGAACGATGAGGCGTCGTACATCCAGCGATGCTGAGAATGGCCGAGGATCATCTCCCAGCGGCGGAGACGATCCGCCGCCAGGCACGTGCCGGCGACGAATTGCGACGCGTCGGTGGTGCCCTCCACGTAGGATTGTGCGAGACGCTTCAGATTGGGCAGAACGATGCGCAACACGCCGGATGGTTTCAGCCACTCGTGCACGCGCAGCAGGAGATCTTCGCAATCGCTTCGCGAAAGATGCTCGAGGACGTGGGAGGCGTAGAAGCCATCCAAAGCGCCTTCCGGAAAGTTCAAGTGGCGCGCCGTTCCGTAACGGATCCGATTGGCGCGAAGCACGCGGATGAAATCGGCACGAGATCCGAAGGCCGAGGCCGGGAGAGGCAACCGTGCCAGAAGAACCGTGAGACTTCCGTCGATGTTGATGTAGCCGGGGCCACTGGGTGCGGGGTTGGCGCCGCATCCGAAGTTGACGATCATTCGGAAAGTGTAGCACATGGCCGGGCGAGACGAGCTTCACGGCGATGATGAGTAGACGAGGCGCGCTGTTCTCACATCGATGGCCGGCGGCAGTTCCGGGCCTTGTGGTATAAAATGCCACCGAGCCGTATGACGATTCCCATAGGACGCAAGACGAGCGGAGAGGCCCAGCGGAGATCTTTTTTCTGGAAAGTCACCGCGACCACATTTTCCGGTACCGCTGGCGACGGAAAGAATTGAAAAACACGCTCACATTCGTGCCCCGCGATCTCACGCCGCAAGCCTCGGCGCACCTTGACTGGGCTCGTGCCTTGGCAGCGTCGGCCGTGATGTGGGGTCACCTGCGAGCGATATTCTTTGTCGATTTTCAGCACGTGCAACATGGCGGTTTCCTGTTGAAGGGCATCTATTTTCTTACGGGGTTCGGCCATCAGGCGGTCATGGTTTTCTTTGTATTGAGCGGCTTCCTGATCTCGTCGGCCATCATCAGAAGACACGCGTCCGTAACCTGGTCGTGGCGGGACTATGCAATTGACCGCTCCTCCCGGCTTTACGTCGTGTTGATCCCGGGGGTGCTGTTCGGAGTGGTCTGGGACAAAGCGTCCTGTTTGCCTCGAGTGGCCTGTACTCCCACCCCTTGGCCGCTTTTGGCGCTGCCATCGCACAGAATCAAATCTCACTTCCGATCTTCTTCGGCAATCTGTTCTTCCTGCAAACTATATTCTGCCCAACCTTTGGATCGAACGGACCGTTATGGAGCCTCGCGAACGAATTTTGGTATTACGTCCTTTTCCCCGTCGCGCTGTCCGCGGGACTTGCCTGGTCAAGGAAGGCCTTCCTGCGGGCGATGGCGCTGACGACCCTGGCGTTGTGCCTGGCCGTTTTCTTGCGAGGCCCAATACTATGGGGGTTTCTGATATGGCTGGCCGGATGCGCTTTGATGATAGCGTGGTCCCGATTCAGGCTGGTGCGGAGGGGATGGCTGGCCCTGTATTTTCTGATCTCCTCGCTGCTGCTCTCCGCGTGTCTCATCGCAGCGCGAACGGGGCACCTCGCTGTGTTGGGCAGCGATCTTGCGGTGGGGATTGCATTCGGTCTGTTGCTGTTCGGCGTAGTTCAAATGGATGCCGCGTCTCCGCCTGGCCTCTACGCGGGCGTTGGACACTTGTTTGCGGGATTCTCCTACAGCCTGTACGTACTCCATTTCCCGCTGCTGTTGTTTCTCAGGGCTTGGACCACGCCGAAAAACAGATGGCAGCCGGACACGGCGCACCTTTTCTACGGCCTGATCCTAGGCGTGGCGGTACTGGCCTTTGCCGGGATCGTGGCTTTTTTGACCGAGAAGAGGACCCATGTTGTGCGAAACTGGATGCGAAACGCGATCGCGCCACCCTCACACGGGGCTGAATGGCCCCAAAGGAGCTAAGCAGTTGCTAAGAGCTGGTATCCCGGCCATGAGGAACCAGGCCCTGATTGGGTGGGCGATGTTCGTTTTGTGCATTGTGTCGGCCTGGGAAGTGGGCGGGTCGGTCGCTGCCGGGGATCTGCACACCTTGGCGTACGCGGCACTGGGCTTTGCGGCCTGCGTGGCGATTGTCGCGACGCTGCGGAACTGGCGCACCGGTTTCTTTTTGTTTTTTGTCTGGATGCTGTTCGAGGACCTTCCCCGCAAGTATTTGGGCAATCAAACTCTTCTCTTCTTCGGCAAGGACCTCCTTCTGGCCGTCGTGTATCTGTCGTTTTACATTGCGGTCCGGCGCAAGCGGGAGAAGACGTTCCGGCCACCTTTCCTGTTTGCCTTCAGCCTCTTCCTTCTGCTGGGTGTGATGCAGATATTCAATTCCAACTCGAAGAACATTTTCTACGGGCTGCTGGGCTTCAAGATGTATTTCTATTACGTACCCCTGCTGTTTGTGGGGTACGCCCTGGTCCGCAGCGACGAAGAGTTGCGAAAATTCCTGGTGCTCAACGCAGGGCTGGCCATCGTGATCAACGGCTTGGGAATCGCCCAGGCGATTCTGGGCCAGCAATTTTTGAATCCGGTGAGCCTCGCGCCTGAATTGGAAGTATTAGGGAACCTGAACAAGGTCAGCCCACTGACCCATCAGGAGTTCTATCTGCCAACCTCTGTCTTCGTGAGCACGGGCCGCTTCGCGCTTTTTTCGGCGGTCTCCGTGATTCTCATGCTAGCCGCGGCTGCTTACCTGTTGCTTTCCGCAAAGCAGCGCGGCCGCAAGGTCGTCTTTGTTTCGCTTGCGACGTCGGTACTAGCGGTGGTTCTTTGCGGCGGACGCGGGGCGCTCGTGAGCACGGCCATTGGTGTCGCGGTTCTGTGTGCTGCGTTTCTTTGGGGCGCCCCTTGGCGCTGGGGGCAGGCGCACCGGCTGGTCCGGGCGATCCGCCGTTCTGTCATGATCGTGGCCCTCGGCGTGACGGTACTGATTCTTCTTTTCCCAGAGGAAGCCGGCTCGCGCCTGGCGTTCTATTCGGAAACGCTCAGCCCGGACAGTTCCGCCTATGAATTGTCCGACCGGGTTTGGGATTACCCCATCGGGAATTTCCTCGTGGCATTTGACGACCCGCATTGGGTGGTGGGAAATGGCATTGGAATGGCGTCCCTGAGTACGCAGTATGTGGCCAGAATGCTCGGAGAGCGCCCGCCGAAAATAGGGGTTGAAGAAGGGTATGGAACTTTGATGGTCGAAATGGGCGTGCTGGCGCCGCTGTTGTGGATCATCTGGACGGCGGCACTGTTGGTTTCCGCTTGGAAAATTACTCGGCGGCTGCGGCAGACGCGCTTGTTTCCGATCGGCTGTGCCGTTGTCTGGTACGCGTTTTACTTGCTTTACATGATGACCTTCGACGGTTTGGTGGCCTACCAGAATTATACGAGTAACATCTATCTTTGGCTCCTGGTGGGAATGCTTTTCAGGTTGCCGGATTTGCTGGCGAATCCTGCTGCTCCGGTTGTGGTTTCTCCGCAGCGGCTTGGCGCGCGCGGCGGCTTCCAGTTCTGACGGAGAAGGACGAATGTGCGGAATCGCCGGCATAGCATCCGAACGGGCTGACACATGCAATGGCGTGGCTGCCGAGCGCATGGTAGCTGCACTCGCGCATCGTGGGCCCGACAGCCACGGCGTTCAGGATATGGGTTCCTGCGTGCTTGGCAGCACGCGGCTCGCCATCGTGGATTTGAGCGAGCGCGGGCATCAGCCGATGTGCAACGAAGATGGCACCATCTGGATTGCGTACAACGGAGAGTGTTACAACGCCGCCGAACTTCGGCCCATCCTGGTTCAGCGGGGTCACCGGTTTCGGTCTTCCACAGACACGGAGGTGGTCCTCCATCTTTACGAAGAGTTCGGAGAGCAGTGCGTCGGAAAATTGCGAGGGATGTTTGCATTCGCCATCTGGGACAGCCGCTCCAGCAAGCTTTTCCTGGTGCGCGACCGTCTGGGCATAAAGCCGCTGTACTACCGCCTCGACCCGGGCAGGGTTATTTTCGCATCCGAGATCAAGGCCCTCCTTGCTTCCGAGTTGGTGCCGCGTAAGCTTGATCCAGCGGCGATCCGCGCCTATCTTCAGCTGGGGCACATTCCCCCGCCCTATACTGCGCTTCAAGGCGTGAAGCCGCTGGCACCGGGACATGTCGGCGTCTGGCAAGGCGGCAACTTTCAAACCAGGTCCTACTGGAACCTACCTGTTCCGACGCACGGAGCGTCGGGCACGCCATCCACGAGTATTTCCGGCAGGCTCAGCGAGATACTCACGGAGGCTACTCGTGTGCAACTAATGTCGGATGTGCCCGTCGCGCTATTTCTGAGCGGGGGAATCGATTCCGCGGTTCTGGGTGCACTGATGCAAAAGGTGGGTGCCGGTCAAGTGACTGCCCTGACGATTGGGTTCGAGGAGAAAGCTTTCGATGAATCCCAGGCTAGCAGACAAACCGCCGAAGCGCTCGGCATTCCCCACCGCGTGATTAGGATGTTGCCGTCCGCGATAAGCGAATCGCTCGACCATGCCATTTGGGCCATGGATCAGCCGACTGTCGACGGTTTAAACAGTTATTGGATCTCGCGCATCGCAGCCGAGGCGGGATTCAAGGTCGCATTTTCCGGGCTGGGCGCTGATGAATTGTTCGGAGGATACCAGTCTCTCGCCTGGTTCGATCGGTTTGACGGCATAGCGGGTTGGCTGGGGCTGCTTCCGCATCGGCTTGGCCGGGCCGTGTTTGACCACAAGTCGCTGCCGTTTCGTTGGCGCAAGCTCTCATTTCTGGTGGGCGCAGACGACCCATTTGTAGCAGCGCAGCTCGCCGTGCGTATGATGTTTCTGGAGGGTGATGTGCGCGAGCTTTTGAACTCCGCGCTTGCACCGGCCAATTCTCATTTCGAGGCGAAGGAGCTCATCGCGGCATGGGCCAAGCAAGCCGCCGGGTTGAGCTTACATGAGCGAATTGCGTACCTTGATTTTCCGGCGCATTTGGAAGCGCGGCTCTTGCGCGACGGGGATGCCATGAGCATGGCTCACAGCGTCGAACTGCGGCCCGTGTTTCTGGACCACGAAGTGGTTGAATTTGTGATGCAGCTTCCGATGTCCTTACGGTTGCGGCAGAAACGATTGCTGCTCGAAGCGACGCGCGGATGCATTCCCGCGCCACTTTTTGCTGATCTGGCTGGTCAGCGAAAGCAAACATTCACATTTCCTTTGTCTGAATGGCTCGCTGGAAACATGCGGACAGTGATTGACGAAACGTTTGGGCGCGAGCGCCTCGCCGCCACGGGAGTGCTCGATCCCGGAACCGTGGAAAGATTGTGGAAGCGCTATCTCGAAAACGCAGGCGCAGTGGGTTGGTCGCGCCTGTGGTGTATCTTTGTACTGGCGCGCTGGTGCGAGTTGATGCGGGTCGGGGTCTAACGCATGGCGGCCGAAACACCAAGGCCTCGCTTGGCGGTGGTTTCGCCATTTCTGGATAAGCAGCATGGGACCGAGCGGCGCGTGGTGGAGTGGGTTTCGCATCTGGCGGGCGAATTCGAGACACACGTTTATAGCCAGCGGCTCGCAGATGTAGACTTCTCGAGAATCATCTGGCACCGCATTCCCAAGGTGCCCGGTCCTCATCTGCTGAATTATCTGTGGTGGTTCGCGGCCAACTATATCTGGCGGGGCTGCGACCGGGTGTTTCGAGGGTTGCGTTACGATCTGACGTACACTCCGGGAGCCAATTGCCTCGATGCCGACGTCATCTCCGTACACATCGTATTTGCGGAATATGTGAGCCGTGTGAAGAATCAATTGCGGTTTTCACAAAATCCTGTCGCGGAATGGCCACGGCTTTTGCACCGGCGGGTCTACTATCGCCTCGTTGCATCTATCGAGCGCCGGGCTTACACAAATCCGCGCACGCAGTTGTTTGGCATCTCGCGGCGCGTGGGCGCCCTGCTCGCGCAAGTCTACGGCCGGCACGACCCCATTCCAGTCCTTTACACCGGGATAGATCATGAAATCTTCAATCCACCGAAGAGAGCGTTGCTGCGCGAAGAGGCGAGACGAGAGATTGGAATTGCGAGAGAACGATTTGTCGTCCTGGTCATCGGCAACGATTGGCGCAATAAGGGGCCGGCGGTTTTAGTCGAGGCGATGGCCTTGCTGAAGGATTTGCCGGTCGATCTCCTGGTCGTCAGCCGCGAATCAGTCGCCATCCGGAAGGAACCGGCGCGGAAGTGCGGGCTGGCCGGTGTCGTGTACGTTCTTCCTCCGCGCAAGGATGTTGAGTTCTACTACGCCGCCGCGGATGCGTACGCCGGGCCCTCGCTCGAGGATGCTTTCGGCCTCCCCCCCGCCGAAGCGATGGCGTGCGGACTACCCGTGATCGTCTCTGCGGCGGCGGGGGTATCGGAAATCGTTACCAACGGCGCGGACGGGTTGATCCTGGAAGACGCACGAGATGTGGCTGCTCTTGCGGCGATGATTCGCCGGCTGTACGAGGATCGGGAGTTCCGGGAGGCTCTCGGCCAGAAGGCTGCGGAGACGGCTCGGCAGTACACCTGGGAGCGGAACGGCCGGGAACTGGCGGCAATCTTCGCGGATGTCCTGCGCCGCAAAGCGCGGCCCGCGGAGCAGACCGTTACGTAGGAATGATGAAGTCACCGGGACTCTGCTGCTGCGTTGGCAGTCTTCTTGGCCTATTCGATTGAATCGGGAGGTTAGGATGTCGAATCGACGTGAGGGAATCTCTCACGATGGCTTGCAGGCGAAGAGCAAGGGGTGGTGGGAAGCCAATCCCATGAGTTACGATTGGCACAAGACCCTCCCAGTGACGGAGGGCTCTCGGGAGTTCTACGAAGGAATCGATCGCCGGTTTTTTGAATCCTCTTCCTTCTATCGCGGAGAGCGGCCGTTTGAAAAATGGATTCCTTTCGACCGACTCAAGGGAAAGCGCGTGCTCGAGATCGGCTGCGGACTGGGCGCCCATGCTCAACTCTTGTCCAGCGCCGGATGCGACCTCACCTGCATCGATTTGACGGAGAGGGGCGTCGAGAATACGAAGCTGCGTTTAGGATTGTTTGGGTTGCGCGCCGATATCCGCCGGATGGACGCCGAGCAAATGGATTTTCCCGATGGCGAGTTCGATTTCGTATGGTCCTGGGGAGTGATTCATCACTCTTCTGATCCGGAGCGGATCATCAGGAATATCCGGCGGGTTCTCAAGCCCGGCGGGGAATTCCGTTTGATGGTCTATCACCGGCGGTCGATTAGCGGATTCTATTGTTTGGTCCGTGGCTTATTGGCTGGAAAGTTTTTCAAGGGAATGTCAGTGCAAGAAGTTCTCAGTTCTTATTCCGATGGTTATCTTGCCCGCTTCTATAGCCGCAAGGAGCTTCGCGATCTTCTCGAGCGTTGCGGCTTTTCCCAGACGGAGACCCGCGTTCTCGGCCAAAAGAGCGAACTCATCCCTCTCCCCGGAAAGGGATTGGCGGGCCGCCTGAAGCAAACTCTGCTGTGCGCTTTTCCGGACGCCCTGGCGGAGCCTATGCTCTCGGTGGCCGGATACTTTCTCTTCGCGATTGCGCACAAGAGTGGATCGGACTGCTGACCTCATGTGGATTGGACTATTCCCTGAGCTCTCCGCGATCGGTGGTATTCAGCAAGTGAGCCGTCACACGGGCGCAGCACTGTCGAGAATAGCCCGCGAGCGAAGCCTGCCGTGCCGCTTGCTCGGACTCAACGATCCGAGTGGGCCAGGGACGTTTCTGGTGGGCCGAGACGAGTACAGTTTTCAGGGTTTTGGGCGCAACAAAGCCGCCCTGCTCTCCTACCTCTTGCGTGCCGCGCCACGAATCGAGTCCCTGATTATCGGGCACGTCAACTTGGCGCCCTTGGGCCTGCTCCTTCGGCTGGTTCGTCCGCGCATACGATATTGGGTCGCGGCTTACGGAGTCGAGGTGTGGGAGCCGCTTCCCCTCCATCGCCGCCTGGCGCTGCGCGGGGCGCAAGGTGTGCTCTCGATAAGCGCGCACACGACCAATCAGATCGTTAAAACCCAGAAGCTAAATCCGCGGAGCGTTTGCGCTCTTCCGCCGGCCCTGGATCCGGATTTCGTCCTGGCCCCGTGCGACGGCAATGCGCTTCCGATTCCGGCCGGGCCTCAGGTACTCCTGACGGTGGGTAGATTGATATCCGCGGAGCCGGGCAAAGGGGTCGACACCGTCATCCGAGTGCTACCCGACGTGCTCAAGGAGGTTCCTAATCTTCTCTACGTCATAGTGGGAGGAGGCGATTTGAAGCCTTATCTGGAAGAGCTGGCTCAAGAGAGCCCGGCCCGCGACCATATTCTCTTCGCCGGCAAGCCCAAGTTGGAACAGCTCGTACAGTACTATTCGAGATCCGACATCTTTGTCATGCCTAGCCGGCAAGAGGGATTTGGAGTTGTATTTCTGGAGGCGATGGCACTCGGCAAGCCAGTGATTGCCGGTGACCGTGGGGGCGCACCCGAAATCGTCCGGGACGGCCTGTCTGGCTTCCTGATCAATCCAGACGATCCTGATGAGTTGGCCCAGCGCCTGGTTCAGCTTCTGCAAGACGAAGGGCTGCGCAAGAGAATGGGAGACTCGGGACGGCAGCACGTGGAGGAGAGCTACACCTTTCCGCACTTTCAGGAGAGGCTGATGCATATATTGAATACCGCGCCATGATAGCCATGATAAGAGTTCTACCGGCAGAAGCCTTCGTTTGTGGCTGAAAGAAGGGTGCTATCCACCGAAGAGCTGGATGTCTGCTATGATGGCTGCTGCATTTTTGCAATGCCTGCAGTGACAGAACTGAACGCGCGTGCGTCTCGGGGTGAGGGATTCGGCATCGTCTTCCTGGAGGCCATGGCCCACGGCAAACCTGTGGTGGGACCGAGCAGGGGGGCGCCAGCCGAGTTTATCCGCTCCGGCGAGCACGGCTTGCTCGTGGACCCGACAGACTCGCGCGAAGTCGCCAATGCAATAATAGAATTGCTCGGAGACCCGGAACGTGCGCGCCGCATGGGTGATGCGGGTAGGGAGTGGGTGTCGCGCAAGTTCAGCTTCGATAGCTTCTGTGAACGGCTGCGCGATGCATTACAGGAATAGTCGCGCAATCAAAGATGGAGGGACTGAAAGGCATGCGAATTCTCGTGACCGGGGGGACCGGATTTGTTGGCAGCCGTTTGCTTGAGCGTCTCGCGGAAATCGGCGGGCACGATCTCTACGCGCTGCACCGATACGTGACCGGGCGCTACGTCCTGGGCGCCGATCATGGAGTGAAAGTTGTTTTTTGCGATTTGCGCGACCAATTCGCGGTCAAGTGCGCGGTCCGCGAGGTGCAGCCTGAAGTGGTGTTCCATCTCGCCTCAATCAGCCCTGTGGCCTACAGCTACGACCATCCCAACGAAGTCCTGGATACGAATCTAAGCGGCACGGTGAATCTCGCTGAATCCTGCCTGCGCGAAGTGCCGCACTTCAAGCACTTCCTGTTCGCTTCGACGTCAGAGACTTTCGGCAATGGCCCGTTGCCCAAGAAGGAAGATACGTCGCAGGCGCCAAACAGCCCGTATTCCGTGAGTAAACACGCAGCGGAGAAATATGTGCTCTACATGTGGGACGCTTACAAGTTCCCCATGACTGTTCTGCGCCCTTTCAACACCTATGGCCGCCGGGACAACACGCACTTTCTGGTCGAGAGAATGTTGGTCCAAATGCTGCGGGGCGGCGACGTCAAGCTCGGCGATCCAACGCCGGAACGCGACCTGCTCTACATAGACGACCACGTGGAAGCGTACTTGGCCTGTTTTGCAAAGTCCCAAGCGAGCATCGGTCAAGTGTTCAACTTCTGCACAGGCGAGAGATTAACGGTGCGGGCGCTCGCGGAGAAGGCGCGTACGATCACGGGCTTCCGCGGCCAAGTTATGTGGGACACGATTCCGCGCCGACCGCTCGACATTCAGGTCCTCTACGGGGATGCCACCAAGGCGAAGTCCGTGCTCGGCTGGGAGGCCAAGGTGAGTCTGGACGAAGGCCTCCGGCGCACTTCCGATTTCTGGCGCCAGAAGCTCTCAGGCTCCGACCGTGCAACCCGGGCGACCACAACTTAAGATAGCTGTCGTACAGCCACTCCTCACTGCGATCGCCCTGTTCCGGCGCGGCGCGCAATTCGTGCAGTAGAGAGACCTGTTCGGCGTTTTTCAGGCAGAGAGGGAGAAGATTCTCGGGGAGTGCGGCCTGTAACTAGGTACGGTCCGTATTGCCCGGCATGCCACGTAGAAACTTCTTCCAGGGAGGATCGGACACTTGGATGGTCTGAAGGTGGGTTTGATTGGGTCAGGATTCATAGCGAAGCAGAAGCACTTGCCCGCCTGGAATAAACTTGGACTGAAAGCGCGGGTGGTTGCGTTGTGCGATCCGAATGTGGCCCAAGCCGAAGAACTGGCCCGCGTTCACCGGATCCCCAAGGTGTACGGCGATTTCGCGCAGATGCTGCAGGCCGAGCCCCTGGACGTTGTGGACATTTGTTCGCCGCCGCGCACGCACGCGGAACTGGCCATTCGCAGCCTGGAAGCGGGAGCGCATGCGCTGATCGAGAAGCCGATGGCGATCGGCACCGAGGAATGTGACCGGATTATCGCCGCTGCCAAGAAGACGGGGCGCAAGATCTGCGTCGCTCACTCGGATCTGTTTTACCCCTCCTTTGTGAAAGCGCGGGAGCTGGTCAAGCAAGGGGCACTCGGTGAATTTAGAGGGATGCGCATCTTTCTTTCGACGCCGGTCGATTACATCACGTCCAAGCCCGATCATTGGGCACACCGGTTGCCGGGAGGCGTTATCGGCGAGACCGGGCCCCACGTCGTCTACATGACCCTAGCGTTCATCAGTCCGATCCGGAGCGTGCGAGTCGAGGCGCGCAAGCAATTACCCCAGTTTCCTTGGTCTCCGTTCGAGGACTATCGTCTGGAATTGGTCGGTGAAACTGCTTCCTGCAGCGTAGCGCTCACCTACGCGACGAATCTATGGGCAAACCAACTGGATCTGTGGGGAAGCGAGGGACACATTAAATTCGACCTCGAAACGCAGACGGTAGTGCTCCACGGCCGCGCCGATTTGAGGCCGCTGACGCTGGGATTGTCCACGCTTGGGGAGGCTCGCCAGATGCTGCGGAGCACAGCGGGCACCGGCCTGCGATATGTGACGGGAACATTCGAGAACACCCACGAATGCCTGGTGAGGGAATTTGTGGAAAGCATACAAAGTGGCGCGGCGACTCCAGTGACGCCGGAGGAAGGCCGGGAGGCTGTCCGCGTGATGGATCTCCTTGTGAAGCAATTGCCGTCCCGGGCCAGCTGACCGAATGTGCGGCATTTCCGGCATCGTGAGCAAACGCCTGGGTCCC
>VFSW01004660.1_pt1 | contig 20432 bp, 17 predicted proteins | sample 5358111 | NCBI WGS metagenome assembly VFSW01 (sample SAMN11554181, study PRJNA540505) | mine drainage metagenome | isolation source: sediment from site ElyBrook_90M | place: USA: Ely Copper Mine, Vershire, VT | collected 2017
CGTACATTTCCAGCCTGATCGCGGCATTGGCGCAGGCGGGAGGGACGGTGGCCCTGCCGCGCGATACGGCGACGCAACTGGCAGCGCAGACGGTGTATGGCGCGGGCAAGATGGTGCTGGAGACTGGGTATCATCCGGCGCTCTTGAAGGACGCGGTGACCACACCGGCGGGATGTACCGTGGACGGCATACTGGAACTGGAGGAGGGCGGGCTGCGGGTGACACTGATCAAGGCAGTGATGCGGGCGACCGAGCGGGCGAAGCAACTGGCGGCTGGATAGGAGGACGGCATAAACATCAAGGAAGGAGCGCGGCGGATGCAGCGCGCGGGACGCGCGATGGTGATTGTTGCACTGAGCGCATTTGCGCTGTGTGCAATTGCCGCCGGAGTGTACGCCTTCCTGCCGTCCTACCTGCATGTCACCGAGGTGTTCGGGATTGTGCTGCCGCTGCTGCTGACGGTGATCTGGATCTGTGCCACGGCGATCGGGTTGGGGACCTTGCTTTGGGTGGCCGGCTGGATCCTGGACGGTTTTCACAACGAATAAAGACGCGCTGATTGAAGCCCATCGCCCATCATTCGCCGCAGCGCCCGTCGTGGCTCCCGTCCTACATCCCGGAGCTGCAGGGGCTGCGCGGGATCGCGGTGCTGGCGGTGGTGCTGTACCACTCGCACGCGCGGCTTGCGGGCACAGGGTTGTACGCGGCGTCGTTGTGGGGATGGGCGGGCGTCAACCTGTTCTTTGTGCTGTCGGGATTCCTGATCACTTCCATTCTGCTGGAGGCGCGGGATAAGCCGCGGTATTTCCGCAACTTTTACGGGCGCCGGGCGCTGCGCATCTGGCCGGTCTACGCGCTGACCCTGGCTGTGTGCTACCTGAAGGCGGACTGGTATGTGGGCGAGCCGGCGGAGCTGGCGATCCGCACTGCGCCGTGGTGGGCGTACGTTTTTTTTGTGCAGAACCTGTTTCACCTGGCGCTGCCGCCGGGGATAGGCCCCACGTGGTCGCTGGCGATCGAGGAGCAGTACTACTTTCTGTGGGCGCCGCTGGTGCGGTTTCTCAGGAGACCGTGGATGCTGGCCGGGGCGCTGGTGACGGCGTTGATAGCCTCGCCGCTGTTCCGGATGACGCACTTTGCGTGGATCACGCAGACGGACACGGTGACGCACCTGGACGGCATTGCCATGGGAAGCCTGATTGCGCTGGCGCTGTATACACTGCCGCTGGGACGACGGGCGTGGCTGGCACTTGGCGGATGCGGGATGGTGGTTGGTTTTGCGCTGGTGGCTACGGTTGCCGGTGGGACGGCATTGCTGGACAGCGCGCTCAGCGCCGCTTTTGGCGGCATGGTGCTGGCGGCGATTGCGTCCACCGGCGCGCACAACCCTCTCAACACAGTGCTGCGGCGGGGGCCGCTGGCGTACTACGGACGAATCAGTTACGGCCTGTACATGATCCACATCCTGGTGTTCATTTACTACGGGTGGTTCGACCTGCGCATGGACAAATACGGGGTCGCGGGGAACCTGGCGGTGGTGGCGGTGCGGCTGGCTGCATCCACTGTGGCAGCCACGGTGCTGTGGTACGGATTTGAGTCGCGGATCCTGAAGCTGAAGCGATATTTGTGATGACAAGCGGCGCGGAACGCCTAACTATGAGATTGGAGCGCCGATCAAAGATCATGGGGGTCTGGACTATGAAGTGCATTCGCGTTGCCTTCGGCGTGGCGCTGGGCGGGTTCATGTTTGCAGGGTGCACTGCAGCCGCATCTGGCCAGACTGCGGGCGGCGCCAACCAACTCAACGCTGCGCAGAGCGCGCCGCAGACGGTGCTGCGCGCCGAAGCGTATACGGTGCTGGTGGACGTGGTGGCTACGAAGAAGGGGAAGGCGGTGCTGGGTCTGGAGCGCAAGCAGTTTCATGTCTTCGATGACGGGCATGAGCAGCCGATTGCGTTTTTCGAGGAGCACAAGCCCGGCGCCAGCGTGGAAATTGTGCAGCAACGCCCACTTCCGCCGCATACCTACAACAACCTTCCGAAGCAGGCGCCGGGGAGCGCAGTGAACGTGCTGCTGCTGGACGCGCTGAATACGCCGCTGGGCAACCAGGTCGAGGTGCGCCGGCAGATGCTCCAGTACCTGGAGACGCTTCGGCCGGGGACCATGATCGCGATTTTTACGCTGTCCTCGCGCCTGCGGATGGTACAGGGATTCACCAGCGATGCGGGGGTCTTGATCGCCGCGCTGAAGGGCGCCAAGGCAACGCCGCAGCAGTCGTCGATGGTGGACTCGGCCACCGGCGCCGCGTTCGACTCGGCCATCGGCAACCTGCAAATGATGACGAACAGCGGGGCTGGCGTCGCGGCGCTGCAGGAGTTCCAGTCGGATGTGACCACATTTCAGGACGACCGACGCATCCAAATGACCATCGAAGCGCTGCAGCAGCTTGCGCGATATTTGAGCGCGGTTCCGGGGCGCAAGAACCTGATCTGGTTCTCGGGATCGTTTCCGGTGATTCTGGGTCCCGAGACGAACGGTCCGGCGACGGGCACAGTGAGTTACCAGAATGAGGTACGCAGCACCGCGGGGATGCTGGCGGCGGCGCGGGTGGCAGTGTATCCAATGAGCGCCGAGGGGCTGGCGACACTGGCATCCTTCGATGTGGGGAACAGCGGTCTAGGCGACGGGCCGCATGATTCTCCTCTAGAGAACCGCTTCACGATGGAAGAACTGGCCGACCAGACCGGCGGGATGGCGTTGTTCAACAACAATGGGTTTGCGCAGGCCGTGGCCAACGCGGTGGACAACGGATCGAGCTACTACACGATCGGCTACGTGCCGGAGGACAAGAGATTTCATGGGCAGTTCCGCAAGCTCAAAGTCCGCATCGACGGTTGCGATTGCCAGCTTGCGTACCGCAGCGGATATTATGCCGATTCGCCGGACAAGCCGTCGGCGGCAGGACTGCCCCAGGCTAATGCAATGACCACGGCGACTCTGCACGGCGCGCCGCCTTCGACCCAGGTGCTGTTTGAGGCGCGCGTGCTGCCGGAGTCGGATCCGGCGATGAAGGACGTGCATCTGCCCGCGCATCCTATCGGGGCGCTTGCGGCATCGCTCAAGGGACCGGTTACGCGGTACATTACCGACCTGGCTGTTGATCCGCGTACACTCGCCTTCACCACCGCGAGCGACGGAGCACGCCAGGATTCGATCGAGTTCACTCTGGTGGGATACGATGCGGAGGGCCAGCGCGTGAATTACCTTGACAGGACGACGCGCCTGGCACTGAGCGCGGGCCAGTTCGCGCAACTGCTGGCGACGGGTCTGCCCGTGCGCCTGGCGCTGGAGCTTCCGGCCGGAAACGATTCCCTGGTGATCGCGGTGTACGATCTAAACAGTGGGCGGGTGGGGTCCATGGAAATTCCGCTTGCCGCGCCGGCGAAGTAGGGTTGCTCCCCTTACCGGCGCGATAGCAGCGCGGCCATTGCGCAGGCGTGTTCAACCGCGGTGACCGGTTCGTGTCGAGTCACTGGACAGGGAGAATATGTATCGCTTCAAGATACATGCGCCAAGCGAAAGTCGGGTCCTCTGCCGGCCTGATGTGACATCAATCACGGGGAAAATTCAGCGCCGCTGCTAGCCTGACATGCGAGCAGTCTTCCCTTTTTGCGAGGTACATGATGAGCCAAGCCATTGCGATCGATGCGAAAGAAACCTCCTCGATTGGCCCCCTGACGCATGAACAATTGGAGCGGATGAACGCCTACTGGCGCGCCGCGAATTATCTCTCCGTGGGCCAGATCTACTTGAAAGACAATCCATTGCTGGAGCGGCCGCTGACGCTGGACGACGTGAAGCCGCGGCTGCTGGGGCACTGGGGAACTACGCCGGGGCTCAACTTTCTTTACTTGCACTGGAACCGGGTGATCCGCGAGCGCGACCTGAACATGATTTACGTGATCGGTCCGGGACACGGCGGCCCGGGCATAGTGGCCAACACGTATCTTGAAGGGTCGTATACCGAGATCTATCCGCACATCGAGCAAAACCGCGATGGGATCAAGCGGCTGTTCCGGCAGTTCAGCTGGCCATATGGAATTCCCAGCCACGTGGCGCCGGAGACGCCGGGCTCGATCCACGAGGGAGGGGAACTGGGCTACTCGCTGTTGCATGCGTACGGCGCGGCGTTCGACAACCCGGACCTGATTGTGGGGTGCGTGGTGGGAGACGGCGAGGCCGAGACCGGGCCACTGGCGACGAGCTGGCACTCGAACAAATTTCTGAATCCGACGACGGACGGAGCGGTGTTGCCAATCCTTCACCTGAACGGGTATAAGATCGCGAACCCGACGGTGCTGGCGCGGATTCCGCACGAGGAACTGGAAGACCTGATGCGCGGGTACGGATACGAGCCGTTCACGCTGGAGGGCGACGATCCGGCAACGATGCACCAGAAGGCCGCGGCGGTGTTTGACACGATTTTCGACCGTATTGCGGCTATTCAAAAGGCGGCGCGCGAGGAGGGGAACACAGAGCGCCCGCGTTGGCCGATGCTGATCCTGCGCACGCCCAAGGGATGGACGGGGCCGAAGTTTGTGGACGGAAAGCCGGTGGAGAACACGTGGCGCGCGCACCAGGTGCCGTTCTCGGAGCTGCGGGAGAAGCCGGATCACCTGCGCCTGCTGGAAGAGTGGATGCGCAGCTACAAGCCGGAGGAGCTGTTCGACGAACACGGAGCATTCCGCGCGGAGCTGGTCGAGCTGGCGCCGAAGGGGCGGCGACGGATGGGCATGAATCCGCACGCCAACGGAGGACTGCTGCTGCAACCGCTGCGCGTGCCGAACTTCCGGGACTACGCGGTGAAGGTGGAGAAGCCGGGGCAGACGGACGTGGAATCAACGCGCATCCTGGGCCGCTTGCTGCATGGGGTGATGGAAGCCAATCGGGAGAATCACAACTTCCGCGTAGTGGGGCCGGACGAGACGGCATCGAACCGCATCGGCGACGTGATCATCGGAACCGGCAAGACGTGGATGTCGGAGATTCTGCCGGTGGACGAGAACCTGTCGCAGACGGGGCGGGTGATGGAGATTCTGAGCGAGCACATGTGCCAGGGCTGGCTGGAAGGCTACCTGCTGACCGGGCGGCACGGGTTCTTCTCCTGCTATGAGGCGTTCATTCACATTGTGGACTCGATGGTGAACCAGCATGCGAAGTGGCTGAAGGTGACGCGCGAGATTCCGTGGCGCAAGCCCATTGCGTCGCTGAATTATCTGTTGAGCTCGCTGGTGTGGCGACAGGACCACAACGGCTTCAGCCATCAGGATCCGGGGTTCATCGACCACCTGCTGAACAAGAAGGCGGACGTGGTGCGTATCTATCTGCCGCCGGATGCCAACACGCTGCTTTCAGTGGCCGACCACTGCCTGCGCAGCCGCAACTACATTAACCTGATTGTGGCTGGCAAGCAGGAGGCGCCGCAGTGGCTGCCGATGGACGAGGCGATCGCGCACTGCACGACGGGAGTGGGGGTGTGGCAGTGGGCGTCGAACGACAACGGGGAAGAGCCCGACGTGGTGATGGCATGCTGCGGCGACGTTCCCACCATGGAGGCGCTGGCCGCGGTAACGCTGCTGCGGGAGCGCGTGCCGGACATTCGCATCCGCGTGGTGAACGTGGTGGACCTGATGGCGCTGCAGCCACAGTCGGAGCATCCGCACGGTCTGGGCGATGAGGAGTTCGACCTGATCTTCACCCGCAACAAGCCTGTCATCTTCGCGTTCCACGGCTACCCGTACGCCATTCACCGCCTCACTTATCGCCGGCGCAATCACGACAATATCCACGTGCGCGGCTACAAAGAGGAAGGCACCACGACCACGCCGTTCGACATGTGCGTGCTCAATAATATCGACCGCTTCCAGTTGACGCTGGATGCGATCACCCGCGTACCGCGGCTGGCCGGGCAGGTGGAAGCCGCGCGGCAGTGGTACTCGGAACAGATTCAGCGCCACAAGCTGTACGTGGCGGAAAATGGCGACGATTTGCCAGACGTGAAGAACTGGCGCTGGCCTGTTGCGCGGTAGTGTCGCCCGGCAACGCCGGAACGGCGCGCGCAAGCGGAGAATGCCCGCGCTTTTTACGGCTGGTTGGAAATCACCTTTGCTGGATTCGATTCAGCGCAACGATTGAGGCCTTTTGAATGATTTCTCTGCCTGTCCTGGTTTTGAATAGCGGTTCTTCCTCCATAAAATTCGCTGTCTACGAAGCCGGCGCGGGGAGGCGCGACCGCTTATTCGAGGGCGCGGTGGATGGCATCGGCACCGATCTTGGAAAGTTCTGGATCAAGGACGCGGAGGGGAAAAAGCTGGTGGACCAGACGCCCGCGCTGCCAACGCGCGCGGTTGCTTTCGGGCTGGTTGCGGATGCGCTGCGGGGCGGCAAGTTCCCGCGTCCTGCGGCAATTGGACATCGCATGGTTTGCGGCGGCCCGACGGTGCTGGAGAACCAACTCATCACGCCGGCGTTGATCGACGAGATGGAACGCTACACGGCATTCGCGCCGCTGCACACGCCCATCGCCCTGTACATCATGCGGCAGACGCTGAAACTTTTTCCGGGCGTGCCGAACTTTGTCTGTCTCGACTCGTACTTTCACCTCACCATCCCGGAGGTGGTGCAGCGGATGCCGATCCCGTAGGAGTACTCGGCTATGGGTGTGCGGCGCTTTGGCGCGCATGGCATCTTGTATGAGTCAATCGTGTACCAGCTGCAGCCAAATGTGCCGAAGAAGCTTGTGGTTGCGCATCTTGGCAACGGCGCGTCCATTTCGGCGATTCGCGACGGTCAGTGCCTGGACACCTCGATGGGGCTTACGCCGACCGGAGGGATTATCAGCGGTACGCGGACTGGAGACATCGATCCAGGGGTGCTGCTGTTCATCCTGCGCAAGGTCGCGGAGACGGCGGCGAGCGCGGCGGAAGCGGCGGACAAGCTGGAAACCGTGGCCAGCAAGAGGGCGGGATTGCTGGGCATGAGCGAGCTCTCCAACGACATGCGCGATTTGCGGGAGGCGATCCAGGCGGGCAACGCGAAGGCGCGGCTGGCCGTGGACAAGTTCGTGTGGACCATCCAGAAATGGATCGGTGGCTACTTTGCGGAGTTGGGCGGGCTGGACATGCTGGTGTTCACCGGCGGCATCGGCGAGAACGACATTGCGTCGCGCGCGGAGATCTGCGCGGGGCTGGGCGCGCTGGGGATCCGGCTTGATGCTAAGCGCAACAACGTGCGCGGCGAAGCGACCATCTCCTCAGCAGATTCGCGAGTGGTGGTGCGTGTGATTCCGCCGGCTGAAGACCTGATGATTGTCAATCACGTTGTGCGGCTGATGGGCGACTGATAGGGCGGCAAGGTCAAATCCCCAGATCATCGAGCGCAGCGCGGGCAGCGTTATAGCCGCACATACCGTGTACGCCGCCACCGGGCGGAGTGGATGCGGAGCACAGATAGAGGCCGGGCGTTCCGGTTCGGTATGCGCGCAGGTTGGGCGCACGAGCACCTGTTTCAGGTTGAATGCGCCGGCGTTGATGTCGCCGCCGGCCAGATTTGCGTCCATAGCTTCCAGATCGGCCGGCGTCCACGCGCGGCGCGCCAGCACGCAGTCGCGGAAGCCGGGAGCAAAGCGTTCGATCTGCGCTTCGATGGCCGCGGTGCGATCCTCCGAGGCCCCATGCGGCACGTGGCAGTAGGCCCACGCCGTGTGCTTGCCCGCGGGCGCGCGCGAGGCGTCGTAAAGCGAAGGCTGCGCCACCAGGACGAAGGGGCGCTCGGCCTGCCTGCCCTTCCAAACCTCGTACTCGGCCAGTGCGATCTCAGCAAATGTACCGCCCACGTGGACGGTCATGGAGCGCCCGCATTCACTTGCCTTCCAGGGGATAGGTGCGGAGAGCGCGTAGTCGATTTTGAACGCACCGGGTCCGTAACGGAAGCGCTGAAGCGCGCGGCGATAGGCCGGCGTCAGGCGCGGGCCGGCAAGGTCAAGCAACTGTCGCGCGGTGACGTCGCAGAGGAGGATGGCTTCGCGCGCGTCGATCTCATCGAGCGAGCGGATGCGACGCGACGTATGCACGATTCCGCCAAATTGTTCGAGGCGGCGGATGAGCGTGTTGGGGATGGCCTGCGCCCCGCCTTTGGCCACGGGCCATCCAACCACCGGCGCGGTGGCTGCGAAGATGAGGCCGACGGCGGAGCTCATGAGCCGATCGAATGGCAGGAGCGAGTGGGCGGCGAGCCCGGCGAAGAGAGCCCTGGTGCGCTGGGAGCGAAAGCGGCGCGCCAGAACTTCGGCGGGCTGCACAGCATGCACGGCGAATCGCGCCATGAGGAACGGATGCGCGGGCAAGTGCATTGGGGGCTGGAGCGCGTCCTGCGCAAAATCCCACCAGCGTTCGGCGGCGGGCCGCACCAGATCGCTCCACGTTCGACCGTCCTCGCCCAACTCGCGCGCCTGATCCTCGAGCGTACGCTCCAGCATTACGGCCGTTCCGTCGTCTAGCGGATGCGCCGCGCAAGCGTCGCCGTGCACCCATTCGAGGCCGAGTTCGGCCAGGGGCAAGGTGCGGAAGAACGGCGAGCCTGCGCCCATGGGATAGACGGATGAGCCGAAGTCGTGGCGGAATCCGGGGAGGGTCAGTTCCATGGTGCGGGCCGCGCCGCCCGGCTGAGCTTCGGCTTCAAACACCTCGACGGCGAGCCCCGCCTGGGCCAACACTACGGCTGCCGAAAGGCCGTTCGGCCCCGCGCCAATTACGATTGCGCGCTTGATCTCATCGTGCCCTCTGGCCATCAGTCGTGCTCCGGAAGCAGGTCGGGGGGCGCGGTGATCTCGAATCGGCCATCGGGCGCGCGCTCCAGCGCCGGTGCGTACAGGCCCAGGAACTTTCGCTGCCACCAGTCGCCGGTGCGCCGTTTCTCCGCCATGCTTGTGAACCAATACTGCCACAGCACCGCGCGCACCTGGCGTGGCGGCGAGCCGTTGAAGGGATCGCCGCGGAACAGGCCGGTCACGTCGCGGTCGTTTTGGAGCAGCTGCTCCTCGGTGATGGGCACGATGTCGTTCTGTTGCCAATCGCCAAGCGAGGCGAACCACAGGTTCCAATCGAAGCGCGGCTGATAGGGCGCGTAGATTCCGGGCGCTTCGTTCAGTGACTGCGGCTTGTGCGTGAAGAGGTACGGCTGCCAGTTCTGGCCGTCATTCGAACCTTGAAATTCGATCTCATAGCGACCGCGCGTCATTACGGCGAACAGGCCGTACTGATTGGCGATGCGGAATGGCTCCAGAACGGCCGCCGGAGCCAGTGGCAGTGGGCGCGGCCCGGCGAGGTCGACAAGCTCCGCGGTTGTGGCGTAGCCGATCCACGCAAGCAGCACGGCGGAGACAATGACGCCGCCCGCGTGAATGACCTGGCGGATGGTGGCAGCGCGCGCGTGAGTTTCAGCGTCGGCGCCGGTGAGAAGCGCGGGGCGGAAGCGCGCCGGAACAGCGCGTTGCAGGTATACGTCATCAAGCAACAGAAATCCGAGCGCCATCACGATGTAGTTGAGAAAGGCGTAATTGCCGGTGAGAATGACCACGATCTCCCAGGGCGTGACGATGAGAAAACAGATGAGACGCACGCGGCGGGGGAAGAAGAGCAGGAAGACGAGCACCAGTTCCATGAGTAGCGTGAGCACCACGGTGGCGGCCTGGAACCAGTGCGGCAGATGCTGCACATACCAGCCGATCCAGGTGGGCAGCGGGCTGTTCTGGTAGTACTGGTCCATCGCGGTCAGGTTGTGCCACTGCGCATCGCCACTCAGCAGCTTCACCAGCCCGGACTCGAAGTAAATGCGGAACCACTCCCAGCGCAGCAGCCAGAGGCTGGCGCGCGAGGGCGGGTCCGCGGCTGCCCATCCCGGCCAGATGCCGCCGGGCGCAAAGAAGAGCGCGATGAAGCCAGCCTCGAGCAACATTCCATCGGATTGATAGCCGGAGAAGTCCTGCGCCGCGGTGACGAACGAGAGAAAGCAGATAAAGCAGATGAAGAATCTGAGCCGTGGCCAGAGATTCAGAAACGCGATCAGCGACGCGGCGATCCCGATCCAGGTCACCGTCATCATGGCCGTGGAACTGGACGAGAACCAGAAGAGAGTTGGCGCGTGCCACACGCGGGTAGTGCCGTAGTATTGTGCAACCGCACGGAGAAAGTTTGATGCCGGAAGAATGCCCTGCGGTCCGATCAGCCCCTTGATCTGAAACAGCAGGGAATAGAACGCCGAAAAGTAGATCAGCGCCAGTGCGCGCAGGAAGATCCAACGCGCGAGGATGGAGTTGCGGGCGCCATCATGCGGGTCGAAAGTCCACCGGAAGAATTGGAGCGGCTTCTCCATGGCCATTGGAGGGCGGGTGCAACGGCTGAGTTGCACTGGCCCGAGCGCGGCTGCGTGCATCGTATCGCGTTGACGCGGGGCAGGGAAATGCCGGCCTAAGGCTGGGCGTAATACGCTGTGGCCGTTCGCACCGTCGCGCCGGGTTTGTCCACCTTCACCTCGATGGGGTGGAATTCGTCAGGCGCGGACGATGGGACGGAGTCAAACGCCAGCATGTAGAACCGAGTGCCATCAGCCAGGCACGCGTTGATTGCATCGCCCAGACTTTTGGTCTTGTCGATCGCCTGGCCGCCGGTATCGCGCACCAAGACAGGAAGCGCCAGTGCCGCGGCCGACGATGGAACCCCTGGAGCTCCTTCGTCGGCCATTCTCACGCCCTTTGCGTGCGCAAAATCGGACCACGTAACGGCGTCGAGGATCACGTCGGCTTCGCGTAAGTCCGTCCGCAGATCGGAGATAACTTCGCCGTAGTTGAGAAAGGTGCGCCAACTGGGCATGATCTGCCCGGAATCGGCAGCTTCAGGCACACGCCACCCGGGCCCTATCCAGATCAGGAGGCCGCGGCCTTTTGCGTTTTGCGGATCCTCGGCCAACTTTTCCAGCAGGTTCAGCGAGTATACGAATTTCTGATTGTTGCAGTCGTCTTTGTTTTGGGCAGGGGCATTGTTCGCAGGCGTTCCGCCAATGCGGCTCTCCAGATCCGACCCCAGCTGGGACGCATCGCAGTCCAATCCCTTGATGTGCTTTGTCATCTCGGTCAGCTGGCTGGCAAGTGCGCCTCGATCCGTAGAGGGCGAGCCCTCGGTTACTCCGTTGTCCGACAGCACTGCCAACGTCAACGGGAACGGAAGAGGGCCGCGCGAAGCAGAAAAGAACTTCTCCAGGTCCTTTTTCACGCGCGCCATGGCGTACTGGCTATTGATCCCGTCCACTACCAGCGTCCCGTGGACCTGGGCGCCGGCATCGGTCCCGTCCACCGCGCGGAACCCCACGATCTGCCTCGGTTGTCCCTTGTCCAGGACGGTAAAGTCTTCCGGTTTCAGTCCTGCCGCGGCATTGCCCGAAGCATCGGTCACGCTCACGTTGAGGAAGATGCGATGCTCGGTTCGGAATAACTGCTCCCGTTCCTCTTTGGTGCGCGGGATCAATTGCGACCCCGGCGTTTCAGCGGGAGCTTGCGCGCGGACCGAGGGAAACAAGATGCCCAGGCCCATTTCGAGAACGAGGGCCCCGACCATACCCCATCGCAGCCAACCAGCTTCAGCCATTGCGAATTCCCCCATGTCGAACCTGCTGGCCAGCGAAGGACGGCTAATGCGCATCGACTCCCGATTGTGCGCTATTCCGTCCGGACCAGCGCCGCCACCAGGTCTTCGCGACGATCGTTGGCGAGCCTGTCCACATTGCCCAGCACGCGGATCCACGCGAAAACGGCCCCGGCGGCCATGAGGATAAAGATGGGAATGGCGAGCCAAAGTTTCGCGAAGTAGGAGCAGAGTCCCAGCACGCCCGCGCCCGCACCCAGCACGGCCGCCTGGATAAGCAGGCTCAGCAGCGCGTTGGCCTGCGATCCGCGCTGGCGGCCGATGCGGCCCAGGTTGATGCGATAAGGCATGGCGATGGAGATGACGTTGCCCGCGGCCAGGTGCGCGGGGACGGCGAAGAGCAGCCAGCAGATTGCGGCTGCGAAGGCATCCGGCGCAGGCATGCCAAAGCGCCACGCGCCGATGGCGCAGATCAGCAGGGCCTCCAGCGCGAACAGCCCGCAATGGAAGATATTCTTGGCCAGGATCACGGTCCGGATCGGCGTGGGCGAAAGGAAGAGCACCTGGATGCCGGCGCCTTCCGTGCCGAGGTTGTTGTAGAGCAACTGCGTGAACCCGACCAGGCCGTACGCCAGGCTCAGGAGCAAGGCGATGGGCAAACGGGTGCTCATGGCGCCGCGACTCCGGTACAGGCCGGAGAAGACAAACACCATCAGCAGCGGCGCGCCCAGCGAGTACAAGAGCGGCATGGCGCGCAAGAGCGTGCGCAGTTCTTTCTCGATAACCGCCGCCACGGGTCCCGACCCGTCGATCAGCCACTCGCCGCGCCGGCGCTCCGCTTCCTTGCGCGCCGGAGCTTCGCCCAGGTTCTCGCCGCGATACTCCGCCCGTAGGCGCACCGCCAGTGCTCCGCCCGTGACCAGAACGAAGACTCCCAGCAACGAGAGCGCATTGAGGGACTGGGACGGACTGTTCTTCTCGGCATCCTGAAGGATCCCTGCAGCCAGGCCCGGCGGCAGCCAGCGCTGCACTGTATCGGCGCGATTGAGCCAGAGCAGTGTTTCCGCGCGCCGCTTCGCATTCATCGGCCCGTGGCGCGAATTGCCCCTCAGCGCGGGGTTCAGCAACTGCATGCTGAGCAGGCCCACAAAAAACAGCGCGGTCAGAATTTCGCGGGTGCGCCGCTGTGCCAGCCAGCGGTCGATCCAGGCAAAGATGGCCCTCACCAGGAACACATTGAAAAGGGCGAACACAAACAGGGCCAGCGCGGTCCAGCCGATCAGGTCCGGCCGCACCACGCCGATGCCCACCAACATCCCCATACAGCAGAACCCGCCCATGATGGTCGATGCGTCCACCAGCCCGAAGATCAGGTGCAGCAGGTAGAACGCGCCAAAGCTCACTGGAAAGCGCAGCAGGCCGCCAGGATCGAAATGCTGCTGAAACGACGCCATCGACACGGGCACGATCTGCCACATGCCAAAGACCGCCCAGAAAAGGATGGGCAGAAACTTCCAATCGGCGTTGGATGCGATCTCGTATGCGCCCGCGCCCAGGCCAAACGCAAGGCCCAATCCCATGGTTGCGTACAGGATGATCATGGCGCCGCGCGCGCCCAGCTCGAGCGCGCCTTTGCCGGTGCGCAGCCCGTTCCTGAACATGCCCCAGCGCATGCGCGCCAGGGCCGCGTATTGCACGCAAGCCAGCTTGCTGAATGTGCCGGTTTCGACCGGCCCGGACCGGTCCTGCGCTACGCCAGCCATGACAGCTCCTGCGCCGGCTCCGCGCTGCCTGCGCCCACAATAGAAAGGAAGATCTCCTCCAGCGTCAGCCGCTGCGCGCTCTCCGCACCCGGCAGAGAGCTGGCCACGCCGGCCCGCAGTTCTTCCAGTGGGCCGTTGGCAACCAGCCGCCCCTTGCTGATGATGGCCACGTGCGAGCACAGCCGCTCCACGATCTCCAGCACGTGCGTGGTCAGGAAGATGGTCGCGCCGCGCTGGATCATGCCTTGCAGCATGGTCTTGAGCATGCCTGCCGCAATCGCGTCCACGCCTTCGAACGGCTCATCGAGAAACAGTACCTTCGGCCCGTGAATCACCGCTGCGGCCAGCGCCAGCTTCTTCTGCATGCCGTGAGAAAAATCCGTCACCAGCTTGCGGCTCTCGTTGGCTAACTGCATGAACTCGAGCAGTTCTTCGGTTCGCCGGTTGGTGGTCTCGCGGTCAAGCCCGTACATGCGCCCTACAAAGCGCAGGTACTCGGGCGCGGTCAGGCGGCCCAGCAGGGCCATGCCCTCGGGAACCACGCCGATCTGCCGCTTCACATCCAGCGAAGTCGCCGTAAATCGCTGCCCCAGGATCTCCACCGAGCCCGATGTCGGCTCCAGCAGTCCGGTCAGCATCTTGATGGTGGTCGACTTGCCCGCCCCGTTCGGTCCCAGGAAGCCGAAGAACTGCCCAGGGGCCACGCTGAAGGTGATGTCGTCGACGGCGGTCAATGCGCCGAAGCGCCGGGTCAGGTTGTGGGTCTGAATCGCTGGGGAGGTCATGTGCCGTCAGCATAGCAAGGATGACGACCGGCACAAAGCTACAAAAACGCCCCTCCCCGGAACGGCAGGCTATTTCGGCACGGAAACCGGAGCGCCTCGGCCGGACGAAGGCGACAATGTGGCCTGCTTCTCTACGGTGCGCAGTGCCTCCCGCACGTTCGCATCCTCAGGGAACATTCGGTTATACGCAGCCAGTGCGCCGCGCGCCTTATCCGGCTCGCCCAGCCGGACGCACTGCGCAGCCCACCGGATTAATATCGCGCCGTTCCAGGGATACGCTTCCGCGCCGTGCTGCAGGACCGTCTCCGCCTCGCGTTCGCTGCCCATTCCATCGAACGCCGCGGCCAGGTTCAGAAACGTCGTTGGCTCCCCCGAACCTGCCTTCATCGCGCCTTCAAAGTCCTCCGCCGCATGCGCGTAATCCTTCTTTTGTGCCAGCGCCACCACCCCGAGCGCGTTCAGCACGTCCGCATCCTGCGAATTTTCCTCCTTCAGCTCGTTCAGCTTGCGTGCCCACAGCGCCCACATCGCCGGATCCTTGCGCGCCGCCGTCCAGTACGCCTCCAGTTGCGCCGCGCCCGGCAGCGTTCCTCCCTCCGCCGGCCGGTTCATCCACAGCAATCCCGGAAGGTCGGGCCGCGGCTGCTCGAATGCCGTTTCCGGCAGCGGCTGTCCGGGAGTGCGCACAATGCGGTGTTTGGTGTCGTTCGAGTGCGCAATCCCCGCCACTGCCCGCCTCTCCATGTGGCAGGCTACGCAGTAATCCCCGGCTGCCACGCGCTGGGGCGCATCCGGCTTCAGCGTGCAGCTCGTCTCCGTGTGGCACTTGAGGCACGCGGCGCGATACGCGGCCTTTTCCTGGCCTGGGCCCGGCCCGTGGTGCGTCGAGTGGCAAGTGCTGCATGTCAGTTTTCCATGGCTCGCGGTGTAGCAGCGGCTCAGCTCCATGGTCGAGTTCTTCCACCACAGCGCCATCTCCAGGCTGCCGCGCACTGGCGGCCTGGTCTCCAACCGGTTGGCCTCGGAGCGCTGCTCCGGCTTGATTGGCAATTTAAGGATCGCCATTGTCTCCGCCAGCTCCGTCCCCGGCCGGAAATCGGTATCGCCCTTGCCCGGAATATTCACCACCGCGTCGCCAGCCTGGTGGCACAACTGGCAGATGTCGTCTGCAACGCGCGGAGACAGCCGCGCCGGATTCACAATCGACGTGTCCACCTGGTTTGCCCGCAGTACCCGTCCCTTGTGCTCCTTCATCTCCTTCACGTGCAGTGCGCCCGGCCCGTGACACGCCTCGCAGCCGATGCCCAACTCGCCGAAGCGGAATGGCGGAACCTTGTACATGCCATCTCGCCCGGATACAGGATCGGGCTGGCCGTTGTGGCACACAAGGCACCCCGTCGTCATGACACGCGTGAAACCCGGATCGTCGGCCGCGTACCCTGGCGACAGCTCCCATGTCTGGGATGGCGCGTAAAACGAGAGCGGCGCCTGAAACATCCATCGCCCTACGCTGAACAAGTAGCTGTAGCCGGTGCGTTCGCCCCCCGCCACGTAATCCAGCTTGTGCGTGGACCTGTACAGTGTGCGCCCCGCTTTGTCCTTCTCCTCCACGCTCTGATAAAGATTGCCGCCCTGCTGGTATACGGTGTAAGAGCGCCGGTTCCTCGCATTGAACACCGTGAAGGGATGCGGCGCCCGCGCCAACTCCTGCGGCCGGTTTGCCGGCGCCATCGACTGCCCATGCGGGCTCGGCCAGTAGGTTCGGCCAACTTCCTCGTGACATCCAGCAACCACGCAAGAAGCAGATCCCGTGTATGCGACGGAAGGATCGGTGTTGCGAAAGACGTTGGCGGAACTCTGCGCGCTGGTCTGCCCGGTCAAGAACAGGACGCCGCACGCAAAGAGAAGCAGGACCCGGCGCAGCATGAGAGTTATGCGAAATCCTGCTGGGCTCTTCGCGCTGTGATCCAGAACACAAAATGCCGCGTTCCCGCGCGCCGGCTCAACTCCTAGACGTCATTGCCCAGATGGAAGATCGGTTCGACACCCTTGCCTCCGGAAAGCAGCGCCTGCTCCTCGTGCGCATCCAGCGGCCGGTAATTCTGCGCCACGTCCATGGCCAACCGGAAGTACTTCTAGTCCCCCGGAGGAATCGCCGCCGTGATGGGATGGTTCAGCGTCCAGCGCAGCCCCATTGAAGCCTCCTCCGGAAACGCTGCCGGCTGATACCAGCACTTCGGCTCGGGATGGTTCTTCTGCTCGTCCGCCGGCCACACCGTCTTGGCCATCGACTTCAGCGCCAGGATTCCCATCTGCTTCTCCTGCGCCTTCTTCAGGATCTGCGGGCCAAAGCCGGCCTGCGTAAACAGCACCCAGTTCACCGGAAACAGCACCGTGTCGAAGGGATAGCGATCGATCGCCGCCAGCGCGGTCTCCGCCGAGTGCACACTGAAGCCGATATACCGGATCTTGCCTTCCTTCTTCGCCGCCTCCATGGTCTCCATCGCTCCGCCCGGCCCCAGCACCGTATCCAGTTCCGTCATCTTGGTCAGCGCGTGGAACTGGTAAAGATCCACATGATCGGTCTTCAGCAACCGCAGCGACTCCTCCAGTTGCTTGCGCGAGTCGTCCTTCGTGCGGCCCTCGGTCTTGCAGGCCAGAAAGCAGTTCTTGCGGTACGGCGCCAGCGCCGGCCCCAACCGCTCCTGCGCGTCGCCGTAGCTGGGCGCCACATCGAAGTAATTGATCCCGCGGTCCACAGCTTCGGCAACGATATTGGACGACGCGCCAGTGCTCTCGTTCATGACCACAATGCCGCCAAAGCCAATCATGGATAGCTGCTCGCCCGTCCGGCCCAGCGTACGCCGCGCAATCGGCTGGGATGGAGATTTGGTGGAACCTTCCAGTGCGCTTGCGGAGGCCACGGCGGCTGCGGTCAGGCTTGCCTGCTTCAGAAAGGTGCGACGTTCCATAGGGTCTCCTCGTTTGAGTTGGAGCCAACACTATGGTCCCAACACTGCTTATCGCATCATTCTGTCACAAGGCGTGGAAAGCTGCATCGCGCTAACGCGACAGCTTGGAGATGTAATACCCGAACAGCACCAGGATGCCGGTCAGCATGATTACGGCAATGCGAAGGCGTGACTGGAACGATGAGCGCGAAGAGCCGATTCGGGGCACCATCGGCGCGGCAAACAGCAGGCCCGATGCGCATCCGCCCAGATGCGCCCAGTTGTCCACCGCGATCCCGGAGCCAAAGTATCCCGTGCCCACATTGATCGAAAGGCCAATCACCAGGTTGATCACCGCGAAGTAGATGACCGACCGGCGAAGCTTCTTCAATTCGTCCTGCGGCACCGGCAGCCGTGTCGATTTCAGCAGCACGATCAACGCTCCGGCGATGCCAAATACTGCTCCCGAAGCGCCTACGCCGACCGGGTACACGATCGCGCCGGCTTCGTGGATCGGCGACAGGAAATTCCGCAGCGTGGACAAAAGGTTTCCGGCCGCCCCGGTGAGAATGTAAACCGCAAACACGCCGAAGGTGCCCATCAGCGGCTCAGCCAGCAAGCCCAGGTTCCACAGGCACCACATGTTCAGCGCCAGGTGCAGAATGCCGCCATGCACAAACATCGCGGTTACGATGCGCCACCAGTCGCCATTCAGGATCACGGCGCCGGCATTGTTCGCTCCCCATACGTACAGGTTCTCGGTATTTGGCGTAATGGGGTTCACGCCGTTCAGGGCCATCAAAATGAACACAGCGCAGTTGATCCCCACCAGTGTGTAGGTTCCCGGAGCCATGGCCCAGCGACGGCGACGCCGGGGTGGGGGCGGAGGTGGAGGTTCATACGTAATTCCAGGCGGCCCGTGCGAGACGTATCCGTCCGGCGGCAGAATCTCCGCGGCAGGCGCCTCGCGGATGGGTCCACGTTCGTAATTGGGAGGAATACTTCCCATCTCTCCACTCTAACCGATTCTGCGAATACGCCCTGTTCAATCCCCGTGGCCCAGGGTTGTACTCTGGAGAGTGGCATCTTAGCTTCCTGATGGTGCGCCCTTGCCGGTGCCCGGGAGCTGCCCCGTGGAGATAACGTGAGCGCGGAAAAGAAGATACGGAGAGCCCTGCTGAGCGTAACCGACAAGAGCGGGCTGGTGGAATTTGCCCAGGCCCTGGCGGGCTTCGGAGTGGAACTTATCTCCACCGGCGGCACGGCGCGGTCCCTGCGCGAGGCGGGCCTTGCCGTCCGCGACATCAGCGACCTGACTGGCTTTCCCGAGATGCTCGACGGCCGCGTCAAGACCCTGCACCCTAACGTCCACGGTGGGCTCCTCTTTGTCCGCGGCAATCCCGAGCACGAGGCCGCCGTCGCCGCGCACGGAATCCAGCCCATCGACATGGTGGTGGTCAATCTCTATGCCTTCGAGAAAACAGCCGCGCAGCCCGGCGTCGCATTTGGACACATGATTGAAAACATTGATATTGGCGGGCCATCCATGGTGCGGTCGGCGGCCAAAAACTTCGAAGACGTGGCCATCGTGACCCGGGTCGCCGACTATCCCGCCCTGATCCAGGAACTTGGCTCCAGCGGCGGCGCCCTTAGCCGCGAGACTCGCTGGCGGCTGGCCAAACAGGCCTTCTCCACCACTGCTGCCTACGACACCGCCATCGCCAACACCCTTGACCAGATCGGCGAAGCGCCCCACCCCGGCCAGCCCATTACGGCGGAAACCAAGGATTTTCCAGCAACCTTGCGCATTAACTTTCCGCTCGCCCAGGCTTTGCGCTTCGGCGAGAATCCTCACCAGCGCGCCGCTCTCTACGCCGACGGTTCAGGCCTTGGTGTTGCCGGCGCTACGCAGTTGCAGGGCAAGGAGTTGAGCTTCAACAACCTGGTCGATCTCGATGCCTGTTGGGAACTGGCCCTGGAACTGAAGCCCACCGATGCCGATCTGCCCGCAGTGGCCATCATCAAGCACACCAACCCCTGCGGCGCGGCCACGGGCTCGACGGTTCTCGAGGCCTACCGCAAGGCCCTGGCATGCGATCCCGTCTCCGCATTCGGCGGAGTCATCGGCATCAACCAGGAAGTGGACGGAGCAGCGGCTGAAGAGATCGCCAAACTCTTTGTGGAAGCCATTGCCGCACCGGCGTTTACGCCCGAAGCACGGGAGCGGTTTGCGGCCAAAAAGAACCTTCGCCTGGTCCAGATCCACTCCGCCCCGCCAAAGCCGGTAGTCAAGCAAGTCTCCGGCGGCCTGCTGCTTCAGGATGCCGACACCGCGCGCGTGGCCGAGTCCGAGCTGAAGGTGGTCACCTGGCGTCCGCCCACCGCGGAAGAGTTACGCAGCCTCATCTTTGCCTGGCGGGTGTCGAAGCACGTCAAATCCAACGCCATTGTCTATGCTCGCGACGGGCAAACCGTGGGCATCGGCGCGGGCCAAATGAGCCGCGTGGACGCGGCTCGGTTCGGCGCCATGAAGGCCGTCCTGCCGCTTCAAGGCACGGTTGCCGCATCGGACGCATTTTTCCCGTTTCCCGACGGCCTTGAGGCGGTTGCGCAAGCGGGTGCTACCGCAGTCATCCAGCCCGGCGGCAGTGTGAAGGACCAGGACGTGATCGCTGCAGCCGACCGGCTTGGAGTCGCCATGGTCTTTACCGGAATTCGGCACTTCCGGCATTGATTTGATTGACGATCGCATTCAGATTCCGCATTCCTGGAACGCGGATCGCACAGGCGAAAATCTTGACCCGGATGATGATCCGAAGTAGCGTCTGAATCAGGCCCTGGCCAGAGGAGAGGGTTCGCCATGACGGGAATTCAGTACGTCACCGATGAAGAGGGCCGCAAGGTATCCGTACAGATCGACCTTCGCCAGCACGCTGCCTTGTGGGAAGAATTCGAAGATGTTCTGGTCTCCACGTCCCGGCAAGGGGAAAAGAGCGTCCCGCTGAAGAAGGTAAAGGCCAAGCTCGCTATGAGCGGTAAATTGCCTGCCTGATTATCAGGTTGCCTTCAAATCGAGCGCGGAGAAGGAGCATTTCCTTCTGCCCGAAGCATCTCTCAACCGCATTTTTCCAAAGATCGAGGGGTTTTCCGCCAATCCAAGGCCGCGCGGAGCCAAAAGCTGCGCGGCGCCATAGACTTATGGCGCAATCGTATCGGCGATTACCGTGTGGTTTATGC
>VFSW01004661.1_pt1 | contig 20429 bp, 13 predicted proteins | sample 5358111 | NCBI WGS metagenome assembly VFSW01 (sample SAMN11554181, study PRJNA540505) | mine drainage metagenome | isolation source: sediment from site ElyBrook_90M | place: USA: Ely Copper Mine, Vershire, VT | collected 2017
CAGGTGCTCCTCGTCGGCACGTACAAGGGCATCACCGGCCACTACACGACGATCCAGTCGGCGGTGGATGCAGCCAAACCCGGCTACTGGATCCTCGTGGCGCCGGGCGACTACCACGAGACCGACGACCTGGTTCACCCGCCTACGTCGCAGATCGCCAGTGCCGGGGGCTTCGGCGGTGTGCTCATCACCAAGGCGGGGTTGCACGTCCGCGGGATGGATCGCAACAAGACCATCATCGACGGCACGAAGCCTGGCTCCTCCACCCCCTGCGACTCGAAGGCCGAGGACCAGACCTTTGGATCGCTCGATGCCAAGGGCAATCCGATCGGCCGCAACGGCATCGTCGCCTACCAGGCCGACAACGTCGCCATCGAGAACCTCACCGTGTGCAACTTCCTCGCCGGCTCCGCCCCGTCGGGCTTCGAGATATGGTGGGACGGCGGTCAGGGCTCGGGCACGATCGGGATGACGGGCTACTCGGGCAGCTACCTCAACGCCACGTCGACCTTCTACAAGGTTCCCGTGAAGGGCGCGATCGACACGAACGCCACGTACGGCATCTTCGCCAACTCCGCGGCGGGACCGGCCGAGTGGGACTACGTCTACGCGTCGAACATGAACGACTCGGGCGCCTACGTGGGGGCCTGCCAGCAGCAGTGCGACGTGACCATCGACCACTCCTGGTTCGAGTACAACGCGCTCGGCTACTCCGGGACCAACTCCGGCGGCATGGTCGTCATCCAGAACTCGCAGTTCGACCACAACCAGGACGGCCTCGACACCAACACGGCCGTCAATGGTGATCCTCCGCCGCCCCAGGACGGTCGTTGCCCGGGCGGCATGACCAGCAACATCACGCACACGACGTCGTGCTGGGTGTTCCAGAACAACAACGTGCACGACAACAACAACAACGACGTCCCCTCCGCAGGCTCCGCCGCCCAGGGCCCGGTCGGCACCGGCATGACGATCTCCGGCGGCCGCTGGAACACCGTCATGAACAACACCTTCACGCACAACGGCGCGTGGGGCATCCTGTTCATCCCCTACCTCGACAGCGGCACTCCGTTCGCCGGGAAGACCTGCGCCGACTACGGCGGAGTCCAGAACGTGGTCTTCGGCTGCGTCCTCGATCCCGAGGGCAACTCGCTCCGGGGCAACACCTTCTCCGGCAACGGCTTCTTCGGCAACCCGACGAACGGCGACTACGGGCTCTTGACGCTCAACAGCGGCGAGCCCTCGAACTGCTTCGCGGACAACAAGGCGCCCGACGGGAGCTACCCGACCGACCTGGAGACGACCCAGGCGACGTGCGGCACGATCACCACGGCCGCCCAGATGGGAACGCTGCTGGGCCAGGTCGCCTGCGACACCGGCACCCTGCCGTGCCAGACCGGGATGAATTACCCGGCCCTCACGACGCAGGTCACGATGCGCCCCCTGCCCACGGCGAGCCTGCCCACGATGCCCAACCCCTGCGACGGTGTGCCCAGCAACCCCTGGTGCAACTAGCCGATCAGGGCGCGATCTTTTCGTACACGTCCACGTACTCCCGCGCCCTGTACTCCCACGAGTAGTGCCCCTTCATCCCGCTGCGCTGCAGCCGCTTCCATCGCGCGCGGTCGGCCCCCTTTCCGCTCCCCCACACGTGCAGCTCCCTGCCCAGCGCCCAGGCGAGCCCCCGCGCATCGAAGTGGTTGAACACGAACCCGTTGCCCGCGGCGTGCCCGTGCTCGTCGTCGAACTGGTGGACCGTGTCCGCCAGCCCTCCCGTGCGGTGCACGATGGGCGGCGTGCCGTACCGCAGGCTGTAGAGCTGGTTGAGGCCGCACGGCTCGTAGCGCGATGGCATCAGGAACATGTCCGCACCGGCTTCGATCCGGTGGGCGAGCGGCTCGCTGAACGCGCTGCGGTACACGACCTGGCGCGGGAACCGGCGCGCGAGGCCCGCGAAGAACGTCTCGTACTTCGGCTCGCCCGTCCCCAGCACGACCAGCTGGACTGCATTGCGTGCCAGCAGCACCGGCAGCACCTCGAGACACAGGTCGAACCCCTTCTGCCAGACGAGCCGGGACACGATCCCGATGACCGGTACCTCGTGGACGTACGGCAGCCCCGCCTCCTCGAGCAGCGCCCGCTTGTCGAACTCCTTGCCTGCCAGATCGCTCGCCGAGTACCGGTGCGGCAGGTGCGCGTCGACCTCCGGGCTCCACTCGGTCTCGTCGATGCCGTTCAGGATCCCGAAGAGGACCTTCCTGCGCTCGCGAAGGAAAGGATCCAGACCGACGCCGTGCTCGGGCGTGCGGATCTCTCGCGCGTACGTCGGGCTGACCGTCGTGATGGCGTGAGCGAAGAGGATCCCGGTCAGGAGGAAATTGATGCGCCCCTCGCGCAGCTGGTCCTGGTGGAAGTGCTGCGCCACGGCCGCCAGCCCGGTCGACGGCAGGATGCGCGCGTCGAACGTTCCCTGGTGACCGATGTTGTGGATCGTCAGGACCGTGCGCGTCCCCTCGAAGAGCCGGTCCCACGCCAGGGCCGTGCGCAGGATGAGCGGCAAGAGCGCCGTCTGCCAGTCGTTGACGTGGGCGATGTCGGGCCGAAAGCGCAGGATCTGGCAGGTCTTGAGCGCCGCCCACGTCAGCACGATGAAGCGCAGGTGCTCGTCCGCAGCGCTCGAGTAGATCGCCGGCCGGTCGTACAGCGTCGGGCAGCTCACGAAGTAGACGGGCTGGCTGGAGCCCGGCATCGGCGACGAGTGCACCGAGAAGAACACGTTGACGCCGCCCAGCTCGACCGAGGCGCGGGCGACCACGGTCTCCATCGGCCAGCCCTTGTCGCGGATGCGGGCGTACAGGGGAACGAACACCCGCACGTCGTGCCCGTCGGCCCGGAGCTGCTTCGGCAGAGCTCCGGCCACGTCACCGAGGCCTCCCACCTTGGCGAACGGCGCGACCTCCGACGAAACGAAGAGGATGTTCATGTCCGGGCTTGGTACGCTGCGGGATCATGCCGGTCGACGTCGTCTTCGTCGAACCCTGTTTCCCCGCCAACCAGCGCGAGTTCGTCCGGGCGCTCCACGCGGTCGGCGCGAGGGTCACCGGCATCGGCGAACGCCCGCGCGAGAGCCTGGACGACGATCTGCGCCACTGGCTCTTCCACTACGAGCAGATCGGAAACGTGACCAGCGAGGGGCAGCTGGAGGGCGTCGTCCGCAAGCTCCAGCAGAAGGTGCGCTTCGACCGGCTCGAGGCCGTGGTGGAGGCGCACGTGATGACGGCGGCGCGCGTGCGCGAGCGCTGCGGCATCCCGGGCACGAGCGAGCGGACCACGTTCCTCTGCCGCGACAAGCCCGCGATGAAGGAGGCCCTGCGCGCCGCCGGGATCCCCTGCGCCCAGTCGATCGGCAGCGCCGACGTGAGCGAGATCCGCGACTTCGCCGCCCGCGTGGGCTTTCCGCTCATCGTGAAGCCGCGCGACGCGGCGGGCGCCTCGGGCACCCTGCGCGTCGACGCGGCCCGGGAGCTGACGGCCGCGCTGATCTCCTTCCAGGTCGACCGGGGCCGCAGCGTCGCCGTGGAGGAGTTCATCGAGGGGCATGAAGGCTTCTACGATACGATCACGATCGGCGGCTCGATCGTCCACGACTTTGTGAGCCACTACTACCCGAATGTGCTCGAGGCCATGCGCGCCCGGTGGATCTCGCCGCAGTTCATCGCGACCAATCGCGTGGACGCGGCCGAGGGGTACACCGAGCTCAAGGAGATGGGGCGCAAGGTGGGCCGCGTGCTCGGGATCGAGACGTCCGCCACGCACATGGAATGGTTCTTCGGACCCAGGGGCCTGAAGTTCAGCGAGATCGGCTGCCGGCCGCCGGGCGTCCGCGCCTGGGACCTGTATGCGGCCGGCAACGAGTTCGACGTCTACCGCGAGTGGGCGATGGCCGTGGTGCACGGCAAGCCGAGCCAGACGCTCTCGCGGCGCTACGCCGCGGGGATCATCGCGCTGCGGCCCGAGTGCGACGGGCAGATCACCGGCTACGACGGCCTCGACGAGGCCCAGCGCCGCTACGGCCGGTGGGTCATCGATCAGCACCTGCCTCCTCCGGGCACCCCCACGCAGCCGGTGGATGCGGGGTACATGGCCAACGCCTGGGTGCGCATGAAGCACCCCGACTACGACGAGCTGCGCGGCATGCTCGACTTCGTCGGGCGCACGGTCCGGGTCCGCGCACGATGAGCGGGCGGCGCAGCAGCGGCTCCATCCGCGTCGGCCGCACCAAGCCCAGGGCGGTGGTCCTGCTGGGGGCCCAGCGCTTCGCGCCTTCCCTCGGAGCCGCCGTGGCCGAGCTGGGGGTCAAGGGCCGCATCGCGACGATCACCGCCGGCTGGCAGGAGCGCGAGGCGGACGACGACGATCTCGACGAGCATCTCGGCAGGCGCGCCATCAACCTGCTGCTCCACGAGCGGGGCGAGGACGTCTTCGAGCGCGACCCCCAGCTGCTCGCCGCCCACCGCGAGCGGCAGGAGACGCTGAGGCACCGGCAGGAGTTCTACCGGATCCGCCTCGATCACGAGCTCGAGGCCCAGCACGTCATCCGCCAGCGCGCCGCGCCCGAGGCCATCCTCGCCGACGAGGCCAGCGCATCCATCGACGCCATCCGCGATCTGGACGACTGGCACCTCGCCAAGTGCGCCGCCGTTCGCTCCACCTTCGACGAGGCCTTCGCCTCCCCTACCCGCCCCGCCGTCGCCGAGCACATCGCCGAGCTGCGTCGGATCATCAGCGAGTGCGACGCGATCGCCATCGGCGGCGGGCACGTGGCCACCCTCCTCAACCGCCTCGTGCTGTTTCGCATCGCCGATCTCGTCGAGACTCGCTGCGTCTTCGCGTGGTGCGCAGGCGCGATGGCGCTGAGCGACCGCGTGGTTCTCTTCCACGACAGCCCCCCCCAGGGACCGGGCGTCGCCGAGGTGCTCGACTCGGGGCTCGGTCTGGTGCCCGGGACGGTGGTGCTGCCCCAGCCGGAGGACCGACTGCGCCTCGACGACACGGCGCGGGTGCAGGTCATGGCGCGCCGCTTCTCGCCGGCGGTGTGCATCGCGATGCCCGCGCGCTCGCGCATCACCTGGACCCGCGGTCGATTCACCTCGGCCCACGACGTCATCGGTCTGATGCCCGACGGCAGCTGCGTGCCGCTCGAGACGGCGAGGCCCTCGTGACGCGCCTGGCGATCGACGAGCTGATCGACTCGGCGCCCGACGGAGCGAAGGCGCGGGCCTTCCTCGCCGGCAAGAAGTTTCCCCTCGTCGAGGGGACGTGCGCCACGTTCGTGTGGCTCGGTGCGGCCGACGGGGTCACCCTCCGCCACTGGATCTACGGGCTCGAGTCGTCCAACTCGCTCACGCGCGTTCCCAACACCGACCTCTGGTACCTCACCCAGGAGATCCCGCCCGGCTCGCGCATCGAGTACAAGTTCGAGCTGCACCGCGGCGGCGGCAGCGAGTGGATCGAGGACCCCCTCAACCCCAACCGCGCACGCGATCCGTTCGGCGCCAACTCCGTGCTGCAGGGCGAGGGGTACGAGGCTCCGGCCTGGGCCCGGCACGATCCGGTCGCCCGCGAGGGGACGGTCGAGCGCTTCGCCATGGACAGCAAGGCCTTCGGAGGCTCGCGCGGGGGTCACATCTACCTGCCGGCGCGATTCCGGACCACGCGGCGCTACCCGCTGCTCGTCGTCCACGACGGCGGCGACTACCTGAACTACGCGGGCATGAAGACGGTGCTCGACAACCTGATCCATCGCCTGGAGATCCCCGACGTGGTCGTGATCTTCAGCGACTCGCCCGACCGCCTGCGCGAGTACGCGAACGACGAAAGGCACGCCGTGTTCATCACCGAGGAGCTGGTCCCCGAGGTCGGACGGCGCGTGCCGCTGCTCGAGCAGCCGCAGGCGCGCGGTCTGGTGGGCGCCAGCTTCGGGGCCATCGCAGCGTTCTCGGCGGCGGTCCGCTTTCCGGGCTTCTGGGGGCGGCTCCTGCTGCAGTCCGGCTCCTTCGCCTTCACGGACATCGGCCGGCGCAACCGCCGCGGACCGCTGTTCGACCGCGTGGTGGAGTTCGTCAACCAGTACCGCGCGGCGCCGGTCCCGGTGACCGAGCGCATCTTCATGAGCTGCGGCGTCTACGAGTCGCTCATCTACGAGAACCGCTCGATGGTGCCGCTGCTCGACTCGACGGGCATGCAGCTCAAGTTCGTCGAGGCCCGCGACGGCCACAACTGGGAAAACTGGCGCGACCGGCTGCGCGAGGGGCTCTCGTGGCTGTTCCCCGGGCCCCTGATGTTCATTTACGAGTAGGGAGAGGCTTCATGGGCGAGGTCGTTCGGCGCATCGGACTGTCACTGGGGGCGGACCTCTGCTGGCCGCTGTGCTTCGAGCACATCGTACGCAAGCTCGATCTGCGGGTGCCGGTGGGCGGCGACACGTTGCGCTTCGAGGTCGAGCGCGTGACCATCGAGCCGTTCGACCTGCAGCAGCCCTGCAGGTACGACGTGGTCGTCGACCGATTGACGCACTGGTACCACACGAGCCGCGAGTGGATAAAAAAGTCGATCCTGATGAACGACCTGTACGTCTTCAACAACCCGTGGAGCGTGCAGTCGAACGAGAAGCACAGCACCTACTGCGCCATGATGCAGCTGGGGATGCCGATCCCGGGCACCTGGATGATCCCACCGAAGAGCTACGAGCCGAACCCCGATCTGAAGCCCACGCTCGCGCGGTACGCCAAGCTCTTCGACGTGAGCAAGATCGGCGATCAGCTGGGCTGGCCGCTGTTCATGAAGCCGTACGACGGCGGGGGATGGCGCGCGGTGACGAAGGTCGACCATGCCGAGGCGGCGTGGAAGGCCTACGAGGAGAGCGGGAAGGCGGTCATGCACGTGCAGGCCGCCGTGAAGGACTACGACCGCTTCGTGCGCTGCATCGGGTTCGGGCCGCAGACCCACTGCGTCCTGTACGAGCCCTCCGCGCCCCTGCACGACCGGTACACCATGAAGCCCGAGGCCGAGTTCCTCAGCGGAGCCGACCGTGAGCACCTGCGCAAGGTCACGCTGACCATCAACTCCTTCTTCGGGTGGGAGTTCAACTCGTGCGAGTCGCTGCACAAGGGGGGAGTCTGGCACCCCATCGATTTCGCGAACCCGTGCCCGGACTCCCAGGTCACCTCCCTGCACCTGCACTTCCCCTGGCTGGTGAAGGCGTACGTGCGCTGGACGCTCTTCTGCGCCGCGTACAAGCGCAAGATGCGCAAGAACCTCGACTGGGCTCCCTTCTACGAGGTCGCGGCGCGCGACCTGTCGTACGAGGGCAAGCTCGACGCCTACGCGGCCATCGCCGACGAACGCTTCGAGACCGCGCGGTTCGACGAGTTCTGCGCAAAGAACCTGTCCCACCTGGACGAGGTCGCGTGGGAGTTCTTCGGCACGGGCGAGGCGAAGGAGGCCGTGCGGCTCAAGGTCGCCGCCCTCTTCCCCCCCGAGGAGGTCGAGCGTTTCACGGAGCTGTTCTGGTCGCGGATCGGCGAGTGGCGGCGACGGGAGAGAGCCTGATGTTCGACAAGTCCCGCTGGTACTCGGCGCGAATGAACTGCGAGGCGACGCTCGCGCGGTGGGGCACGTTCGGTCAGCCCGTCCTCGTATTCCCCACGGCCGGCGGTGACGCCGAGGAAATCGAGCGCTTCCTGCTCGTTCGCGTGCTCGAGCCGTTGCTGAAGGCCGGCCGCATCAAGGTCTACTCGTGCGACAGCGTGGCCGGCCGCGTGTGGTTCGGCAAGGAGGGCAGCCCCCAGCACCGCATGTGGATGATGAACCAGTTCCACCAGTACGTGAAACACGAGGTGGTGCCCGCCATCCGCAAGGACTGCAACTCGAGCGACATCCCGATCTGGGCCGCGGGCGCGTCCATCGGCGCGTTCCATGCCGCGGCGATGGTCTGCCGGTTCCCGGACCTCTTTCATCGCGCGCTCGCGATGAGCGGCACCTACGACCTGATGCGCTTCATCGAGGCGCCGCAGCCCAGCGAGGAGTTCTTCGTGTCCTCACCCGTCCACTTCGTGCCGACGCTCGCGGGACTGCACCTCGACGTCCTGCGCACCCGGCACATCCACATCGCCACGGGAGAGGGCAAGTGGGAGGACATCGGCGAGAGCTGGAAGCTCGCCAACGTGCTCGGGCGCATGGGCATCCCGAACTACGTCGACTCGTGGGGCAAGGACTACGAGCACGACTGGACCACCTGGCGGGCGATGGCGCCCAAGTACCTGGACGAGTGGACGCGCTGATGGACGACACGCGGTCGCACAAGAAGATCGACGGCGCGCTCTCGGGCGAGGGGCGGCGCGAGTTCATGCGCGCCGTGCTCACCGATCTTCGCGCGCTCGACCGGCTCCTGCAGGAGGACCGCTTCGAGCGCGGCATGTCCCGCATCGGCGCCGAGCAGGAGATGTTCCTCGTCGATCACGGCTGCCACCCCGCCCCGGCGGCCCTCGAGCTCCTCGATCGCGTGCAGGACCCCCACTTCACCACGGAGCTCGGCCTCTTCCAGATCGAGATGAACGCCGATCCACAGCCGTTCGCGGGGCATGGACTGCGCCAGATGGAGGCGCAGCTCTCGGGGCTCTTCGACAAGGCGCGCGCGGCCTGCGTCGGGCTCGAGATCGAGCCCGTGCTGGTCGGCATCCTGCCCACCATCGGCAAGTCCGATCTGGGCCTGCACAACATGGTCCCCAACCCCCGCTACCAGACGCTCAACCTCGCGATGACCGCCGAGCGGGGCGAGGCCTACGACTTCTCGATCAAGGGGATCGACGAGCTGAACGTGAAGCACGACTCGGTGATGGTCGAGGCGTGCAACGCCAGCTTCCAGGTGCACCTGCAGCTCGACGCGCCCGAGCGCTTCGCCCACTTCTACAACGTCGCCCAGCTGCTGCTGGCGCCCACGCTCGCGATCGGCACCAACTCCCCCGTGCTGTTCGGTCGCCGCCTCTGGTCCGAGACGCGCATCGCCCTGTTCGAACAGGCCTGCGACATCCGCGCCCCCGCCCACCACCTGCGCGACCGCGCCGCGCGCGTGTCGTTCGGCAAGAGCTGGCTGCAGGGAGGCGTCCTCGATCTCTACAAGGAGAACGTCGTCCGCTTCCGGGCGCTCGTCGGCACCGACCTCGGCGAGAACGCGCTCGACGCCCTCAACCGCGGTCAGATCCCCGAGCTGCGTGCCCTGCGCCTGCACAACGGGACGATCTACCGGTGGAACCGCCCCTGCTACGGCATCTCCGAGAACGGCAAGCCCCACCTTCGCATCGAGCTGCGCATCCTTCCCTCGGGACCCACCATCGCCGACGAGGTCGCGAACGCGGCGTTCTGGCTGGGGCTCATGAGCGAGATCGGCGCCACGGTCGAGGACGTTCCTGCCAGGATGGACTTCGATCACGCCCAGGCCAACCTCTACGCCGCCGCTCGCGAGGGGCTGAGCGCGCGGTTCACCTGGCTCGACGGCGAGGAGGTCCTCGCGCAGCCGTTCATCCTCGACCGGCTGTTGCCCATGGCGAGAGCAGGCCTCGATCGCGCCGGAGTCGATGCCGAGGACTCGGCACGCTACCTGGGCATCGTCGAGCAGCGGGTGCGCACGCTGCGGACCGGCTCCCGCTGGATGCTGCAATCGCTGGCGGGCATGAAGGAGCGCGGCTCGGCCGGCGAGCGGCTCACCGCGCTGGTCGCCGCGACGATCGCTCGCCAGAAGACCGACCGCGTCGTCAGCGACTGGGAGCGCGCGCGGCTCGACGAGGTGGGCGGCGAGAAGAAGAGCTACCAGCGCGTCGACCAGTACATGACCACCGACATCTTCACCGTGCAGCCCGACGATCCCGTGGAGCTCGTCGCCGACCTCATGAGCTGGGAGCGCATCCGCCACGTTCCCGTGGAGGACGGCACGGGCAAGCTGGTCGGGCTGGTGACCTACCGCGCCGTGATGCGTCACCTCGCCGAGCGCGCCAAGGGGGCCGGGATCGGCGCGCGCACGGCCCAGAACACCTCGGTTTCCGAGATCATGCGCACGAACGTGGTCACGGTGACCCCGGACACGAGCACCCTCGAAGCCATCGCCATGATGCGACGCTTCCGCATCGGGTGCTTGCCAGTCGTGCAGGATGGCCACATCGTGGCGGTCATCACCGAGGAGGACTTCATGGGCATCGCGTCGGAGCTGCTGAGCCAGGGGCTCCTGCCGGGGAAATGAACGTCAACGGGCAGACGGCGAAGCCCTCCGCGGGCGGCTTCCTCCCGGAGCAGCGCGAGATCGGTCGCCTCGTCGGACGCGCGGCCGGGCCCACGCTCGTGGTCATCGGCGGGATGCACGGCAACGAGCCGGGCGGCGCGCGGGCGGCGAAGCGCGTGCTCGAGCGACTGTCCCGCGACGACGTCGAGGTGACCGGTGAAGTGATCGCGCTTGCGGGAAATCTCGCCGGATTGCGCGTCGGACGCCGTTACCAGATGAAGGATCTGAACCGGCAGTGGAGCGACGAGCGCGTGAGCGTGCTCAGAGCCCAGGCCGAGGCGGACGACGACGCCGAGGACCGAGAGCAGCGGGCGCTTCTCGCGGTCATCGAGGCAGCGGTCGCGCGCGCGCGCGGCCCCGTGTACCTGGCCGATCTGCACACGACGAGCGCGCCCGGCATTCCATTCGTCATCACGGGCGACACGCTCGCGCAGCGCAGGCTAGCCGTCGCCTTTCCCCTCCCCGTGGTGCTCGGCCTCGAGGAGCAGCTGGACGGGGCACTCTCGGAGTACTGGACCCGGCGCGGCTGCGTCACCTTCGCCGTCGAAGGGGGACAGCACCACGACCCGGCGTCGATCGACAGCCTCGCGGCCGTGCTGCTCGTCGCCGTGAAGGCGACGGGCGTCGCGAGCGGCATGCTGGAAGAGGAGACCTCGCACGCGCGGCGCCTGCTGGCGCAGCGCCGCGGTGACCTGCCCCACGTCATGGAGGTGGTCTCGCGACACGCGATCACCGAAGACGACCGCTTCTCCATGGAGCCAGGCTTTCGCAACCTGGACCGTGCGCGGGCAGGACAGCTGCTGGCGCGCGACGTTCGCGGCGAGATCCTCGCGCCGCGCGACGGTCTCGTGATCCTGCCCCTGTACCAGGCTCACGGCAGCGACGGCTTCTTCTGGGGGCGCGAGATGAGCGAGCTTCGCCTTCGCGTGTCGGAGGTGCTGCGCCGCCTCGGGGTCGGCCGCGCTCTGCGGCTACTGCCTGGCGTGCGGAGGGATCGCACGGCGGCGGCGCGCTTCGTGATCGACCCGCGCTTCACCAGGATCTATCCGCCGGGCATGTTCCAGCTCCTCGGGTATCGCCGCGCACGGCCCGGGAAGGACGGGCTGGTCGTGGAGGGGAAGCGCTGAGGCGGGAGCTGCAGTGGATCGCTCACCACGAACGGAAGGGCCGACGGAGCCGACGGCTGACACGGCGAGCGCCACCGACGTCCGTGTGGCGCGGCCGCACCTCGAGCGCGGTGTCTGCGTCGGGCGCTACGTGGTGTTGCGCTGGGTGGCCGAGGGAGGCATGGGAGTCGTCTACAAGGCCTATGACCCCGAGCTCGAACGCGCGGTCGCGCTGAAGCTCCTGCAGACGCCGGTCGACGAGCCTGCGGCCTCTGGAGATGGCAACCGCAACCGGCTGTTCCGCGAGGCCAAGGCCCTCGCCCGTCTGTCGCATCCCAACGTCGTGGCCATCTACGACTTCGGGACGTTCGGGGACGATGCGTTCCTGGCGACGGAATACGTCGAGGGGCCGACGCTTTCGACGTGGCTCGGCCAGAAGAAGCGATCCCGGAGGGAGGTGCTGGCCGTGGCCCTCGACGCGGGCGAGGGGCTGGCCGCGGCACACCAGGCCGGGCTCGTGCATCGCGACTTCAAGCCGTCCAACGTGATCGTGAGCACCGACGGGCGGGCGCGCGTGCTCGACTTCGGGCTCGCCCGCGCCGAGTCGAGCGACGGTCCCCCGGTCTCGCGACGTGGGCTGCAGCCCGGCGAGCTCGGCTCCGAGCCGGCCATCCCCGCCGCCGCAACGGCCAGGTCGAAGGAGGACGTCACGCTGCCGAGCGCGGGAACCGTCGTGGCTCCGAACCTGCCGCCGCCGTCGTCGCGCCCGTCGCAGCGTTCGAGCAGTCCGCCGAGCTTGCGCTCACCGTCGACGGGGCTGCTCGACAAGACGATCACCGGGCACGGCCAGGTCGTCGGCACGCCGATGTACATGGCGCCGGAGCAGCACCTGGGTACGGTGGCCGATGCGCGAAGCGACCAGTACAGCTTCTGCGTGGCGCTCTACCAGGCGCTCTACGGCGAGCTTCCCTTCGATGGGCGAGGCGACGTCTACAAGCTCAACCTGCTCGAGGGACGACTGCGAAGCGCGCCTCCGGGTTCCGACGTCCCTCGCTGGATGCGCCAGCTCGTGCTGCGTGGGCTATCGGTGTCGCCGGCCGATCGCTTTCCGTCGCTCGACGAGCTGCTGGCCGCGCTGCGACGGGATCGAGCAGCGGCGCGAAGGCGCTGGCTCGGCGTGGCCGCGATGGGCGCGCTGACGCTGGCCGTCGCGGGTGGGATCGCTCTTCGTCCGGAGAAGCCCGCCGTCGAGCCGCCGTGCCGCGGCGCCGAGCGCAAGCTGGTCGGAGTGTGGGACGACGGCCGCAAGAGCGCCGTGCATGCCGCCTTCGTGTCGACGGGAGGGGCCGGGGCCGAGGACGCTTACGCGCGGACGGCCTCGGCGCTCGACGACTACGCGCGCGCGTGGGTCGCGATGCACACCGAGGCGTGCGAAGCCTCGCAGGTGCGGGCCGAGCAGTCGGCCGAGATGCTCGACCTGCGCATGCAGTGTCTGGGAGAGGACCTCGAGGAGCTCCGAGCCCAGGTCGACGTCCTGCTGCGTGGGGATCGGCAGACCGTCTCGCGGTCGGTGCAGGCCGCCCACGCCCTGCCGCGCCTGGGCGCCTGCGCGGACACCCTGGCCCTGCGCGCCCCGATTCCGCCCCCGCACGACGAGACCACCGAGGCCCGCGCGACGGCGCTGCGCACGCGACTCGCCAGGGCCCGGGCCGAGCAGCGCGCGGGCCACTACGACGGCGCCCTCGCCCTCGCCAGCCAGGCCTCGGAGGACGCGACACAGCTCGGGTACCGGCCCGTCGAGGCCGAGGCGCTCTACGTGCTCGGCGACGTGCAGGACGACAAGGGAGACTACGCCGCCTCGGAGCGGACATTTCGCCGGTCGTTCGCAGCCGCCCTCGCAGGCCGGCACGAGTCGCAGGCAGCCCGGACGCTGTCGGCGCTCGTCGTCGAGGCCGGGCTGCGGCAGGGCCACTTCGCCGACGCACACGAGTGGGCCCGGTTCGCCGATGCCGAGATCGAGCACTCGAACGACGCTTTCATCAAGGGCGAGCTCGCGCGCAACGAGGCGCGCCTCTTCCTCGGGGAGGAGAAGCTCGCGGACGCGCACGCCGCCATCGACCGCTGCCTCGCCATCTGGGAGCCCGCGCTCGGAGAGGACTTCGCCGTCGCGGGCGCCGTGACCGATCTCGGCAACGTCCTGCTCTACGAGGGGGACGTCGAGGGGGCTCGGGCCGCCTACGGCCGCTCGCTCGCGATCTCCGAGAAGGCCGTCGGGCCGGACAGTCCGCTGCTCGCCCCCAACCTCAACAACCTGGGCGAGATCGCCGTCGAGCGCGGCGAGACCGACGAGGCCGAGCGCGTCCTGCAGCGTGCCCTCGAGCTCTGGCAATCCGCGCTGGGGTCCGACCACCCGAAGGTGGCGCTCGTGCTCTACAACCTCTCGGCCGCGCGGTTGCAACGAGGTGACGCGGACGGGGCGCTTGCGATGGCGCAGCAGGCGCTCGACAGCTGGCGCAAGGCGCTACCCGCGGAGCACACGGACGTCGCACAGGGGCTTCACGGGGTGGCGTTGGCCCTGCGCGCGAAGAAGGACTACGCGGCAGCCCTGGCCCGCGAGGGTGAAGCGCTCGCCATGGCCGAGCGGCTCCTGGGCCCGGACGCCGAGCAGGTCGCGGAGTCGTTGACGTCCATCGGAGAGGCCCGGCTCGAGCAGGGCCGGGCGGTCGCCTCGGCCGTCGCTCCCCTGTCGCGGGCGCTCCGGATCCTCGAGACGACGGGGGCGAGCGGACCGGAGCTCGGCGAGGTGCGCTTCGACCTCGCCCGCGCGCTCGCGAAGACCGATCCCGCACGCAGCCGGCAGCTCGCCGCCCAGGCCCGGGAGAGCTACGCGGGCACGTCCTCGCCTCTGGCCGCTCGCAAGATGGCCGCGATCGACGCCTGGCTCGTGGACTCGAAGGCGCCGGGTCCGTGATCAGAACTCGCCCGGGAAGGCATCGGGCACCAGGCTTCCGGGAATGACCGGATCGTTCGTGTCGTCGTTCAGGTCGGTCACAGCGCCGAACGCCGGGTTGCACGGGGCGTCCGAAGCGATGGTGTCCTGCACCGCGGTCTGCGACCCCGCAACCGTGGCGCCCGAAGCGTTCTCCTCCTTCATGAGCCAGTAGCCGTCGTCGGTCATGAACCCGCTCTCGAGGTCCGACGAGTAGGTGCGACAGCTGAGCCCCACCCACCGGTCGCCGGAGGCCAGCTGGCCCCCGGTGGCGATCGCGTCGGCGCGGCCGGACACCGTCTGCCCTTGCACGACCCAGCGAACGTACGTCGTGGCGTCGGCGGCGAGGTCCTGGGGATTGGCCGGGCAGAAGAAGACGCTCGACGCGTCGTACCGCATCGAGCCGCCCACGCCGGGCTCGTCGAGCAGCAGGACGGTGCCGGTGCGCGGCCCGTGGGGATCGCCGTAGACGGGGACGAAGCCCGCCAGCGTGTACGTCACGAACCGTTTCAGCTCGCTGCCCTGGGAGTTTTTCATCCGCTCGATGCTCACCGCCAGCTGGCCGCGCGAGTGGTCGTTCCCGGCCGCCGGGAAGACCTGGTGCAGGGCGTCGAGGTCGAAGCCGAGCTGCTTGGTGACGTCGAGGGGCATCGAGCGATCGATGCTCCCGGTGACGACCGTCACGAAGGCGTGGCGGCCTGGAGGGGCGACCGCGAGCGTCACGCCGTAGACGTCCGGGCTGGTCTCGGTGAGCTGCAGCTGGACCTCGGCGTCGTGTCCCTCGTAGGTCCACGTGATCGAATCGCCACTCACGCGGGGCGTGCCCTGCAGCAGGGCTTCGACGTCCCGGAGGAACATGTTCACGTGGTAGTTCAGGACCTCGGCGTACTCGACGCTGCGGGCGAAGAGCTCGGGGTGGCAGGGCACCGACATGAGATCCTGACCGGGCATCAGGCCGGTGCCGGTCGAGGGCGTCACCTCGCCTGGCGCGAACGTGTTCTGGCCGATCGACAGCTCGCTGGCCGCCTCCGACGCCGCTTGCGGGCTCGACGAGCTGCTGCCTGCGTCGGAGCCAGCACCGGCGCTTCCCACGTCGACGGTGGCCGTACACCCGGTGGCAGGACAGACGACCGCGAGGGCGAGCAAGGACCCGAGGATCTTTCGCTGGACCATGGCACCGTACCGAGCAATCGCCGAACCAGCCGCCGAGCCCGCGAAACAACGGGAGATTCGACACGGGCACTGTGGGCGGATGACACGCATGGGGCGTGAGTCACCATTCCGGCGATCGCATCAGTCGTCGAACAGCGAGAGTTGCTTGCGCGCTGCGGCTGACTTCGCGCCGCGACCTCGACGCGCGCTCTTCGCCGGCGTCGTCGCCTCGGGCAGCAACGCGACGAGCGCCTCGAGAGGCTCGACGTCGCTCGCCGGCTTGTCCTCGCGATGCCGCACCACACGGGCGAAGCGCAGCGCGATCCCGCCGGGATAGCGCGGGCTGCGCTGGACGTCGTTGAAGCGGATCTCCACGACGAGCTCGGGCCGGACGTGGACGACGTGCTCGCCGCGCTCGGTCGCAAGCTCCTGCAGCCGCGCCGTCTGCCAGCGGAGCATCTCGTCGGTGAGCCCCTTGAAGGTCTTGCCGACCATGCAGAACGTGCCGTCGGGTCGGCGCGCCCCCAGGTGCAGGTTGGACAGCATCCCCTTGCGCCGACCGCTCCCCCACTCGACCGCGAGCACCACCAGGTCCACCGTGGTGTGCTCCTTCACCTTCTGCCACGCGCGTCCGCGCGCCCCGAGCTGGTAGGGCGAGGCCAGATCCTTGATGACGACCCCCTCGTGCCCCGCCGCGAGCGCATCGGCGTAGAAGGCGCGCGCGAGCAGCACGTCCTGCGACCGGAGCCGCGGCACCACGAGCTGCGGTGGGGCGATGGCCTGAAGGGCCGCAAGGCGCTCGGCGAGTGGCTGGTCGATCAGATCCACGCCATCGCGGTGCAGACAGTCGAACAGGAAGGCCTGCAGTCGGTCCCCTTGTCGCACCACCTGCTTCGAGGCGATGGCCGAGAACGAGTCCTGGAACGAGCGCGCCTTGCCGTCCGCGTCCACCAGCGCGATCTCGCCGTCGACGACGGCCGCACCGGCGCCGAGCGACTCGAACGCGGAGAGCAGCGGGCCGCACCCCTCCGTGATGTCGTTGCCCTGACGCGAGAAGACCGCGACGCGCCCGCCGGACTTGTGCACCTGGGCGCGCACGCCGTCGACCTTCCACTCGATGGCGGCCTCGCCCTCACCCATCCGCGAGAGCGCCTCGTCCACGGAGGCCGCGTGGGACGCGAGCATCGGTGCGATCGGGCGGAACAGCTCCAGCGTGGCCGGGGTCTCGTCCTGCTCCTGCCCCAGCAGTCGGCGCGCGGCGTTCGCGACACCTCCGCGAAGCATCACCGCGCGGCGGACTTCCGCTTCGCTCCGGCCCGACAGGTGCGCCAGGGCCAGCTGCATGACGCCCCCCAGGCTGCCCTGCCGGAGCGAGCCCGTGAGCGCGCCGACGAAGAACGTCCGCTCCGTCGCGGTGAGCCGGACGAAGACGGCCTCGACGCCGGCGAGAGCCGCACCACGACCCTGGCTCGCCGCCTCGTGCAGCGCCTCCTCGACCTGCGCGAGCGCCAGGGTCGGCTGGGCGGGCGCCTCCGACCGCGACAGTCGCCACAGCTGCGCGGGTCCCACGCCCAGCGGTCCCGACGTCGGCTCCCCCACGAGCCAGCCGACCGCCGCCGCCACCTCGGAGCGATCCACGGGCTCGAGCACCTCGACGAGCAGCCGGGTCTTTTCCAGCCGCGAGCGCGTTGCGGCCAGGCGCTCCGAAGCGATGGCGAGGTCGACGAACCTCACGGCGACCGCGCCGGCTCGACGACCAGCTTCCGCAGCGCGAAGTCGTTGTGGTCCACACCCGACGACCACGTGTTGGACTGGAGCCACATCGTCTTGCCGTCCTTGCTGATGTAGCGCGACGGGATGGTGGTGCCGTAGCCGCCGTGGTTGTGCGCGGTCCATGGCGGCAGGCCGAAGTCTTTCGTGAGAAAGCGCCGCCAGGGACCCCACGGCGCGGGCGCCTCGTAGAGCTCGAACGTGTACTCGGTCCACGACGAGTAGAGGTACCGGCGCAGCGGCGCGTCGTAGACCACGCCCCCCTGCGAGATGACCGCGTAGCCCTTCGACGTCTCCGTGTGGCGCCGGGTGCAGTCGACGAGCACCGCCTTCTTGTCCTCGATGCGGCGTGACCACGTCGGCGCCGAGGTGGCGTCCTGGCCCGCGTAGAACTCCCAGCTGTCGCGGCTCTGGAGATCCTGGCTCGCCGCGATCCGTGCGAGGTACAGGCCCTGCGGATCGAGCACGTGGCTCGACGCGCGCCAGTTGTGGTCCAGACCGTAGGCATAGACGTACGCGTCGACGGCGCTGCCCTCGTCCACGCCGAAATCGAGGAACATGACGGTGGTGAACACCGCGCCGGAGAACATCGGCGACGCGCCCTCCTTCCACGTGACGCCCCGATCGTCGGAGACCGCGATGGTCGCCGCCGGCACGTCGTCGTACGTGGCGGCGTTCAGATCCTGGACCGCCAGGTAGATCCTGCCGCCGTGGCAGAGCATGCCCGTCGGCTTCTGGTAGTAGGGACCTCGCGTCCAGACGCGGAAGATGGCCTGCTCGCGCGCGCGGTCGACCACCAGGTTGGTGCCGTGCAGGCTCGAGACATCCCACGGCGTACCCGCGAGCTGGCCGACGCCGATGTCGGGGCGGCGGCCCGAGCGATCGGCGCCGAAGCCGAACCCGTCGCCCCACGCGGCATAGAGGAGATCGCCCGACGCGCAGGAAGGCCAGAGATCGCCGTTGCTGGGCACATCGATGGAGTTGGCGTCCTCGAGGGTCGCCGACCTGAAGAAGTCGCTGGTGGGGGCGGACACCGCGGAACGGGCGCAGATCGTCTCCGCGTCGCCTGCGGGGGCGTCGACCACCGGGGGAGCGCCGGCGACCGACGGCACGACCGCGTGCGCTCCGCAGCCGGTGAGGGCGAGCGCGGCGATCGCTTGTGCCCATCCGGGTCGCATGGCGGGCGCATCCTACCGCAGCGGGGCGAGGCTTCAGACCCAGAGGAGCGGGAGCAGGCCGATCGCGGCCAGGCCCGCCAGCAAGAGGAGCGACAGCGTCCCGGTTGCGTTGCCCCCGAAGGCGCGCGCATAGGCCGCCTTCGCGAGGTTGTTCGCGGCCGCCGCGGTGATGATCGCGGCGCCCACCAGGTGCAGCGCGTCACCGGAACCGCTCGACCGCGCCAGCCCCAGGACGAACGGGTCGACGTCCCCGAACCCCATCAACGCAGCCAGCGCGAAGAGCCCCCCGCGACCGACGTGCTCCAGCGCGAGCCGCGTGGCCACGAGCGTGGCGACGAAGGCGACTCCGAAGACGAAGGCGGGCCTCAGCTCGAGGGGGTTGCGCGCCGGAGGTGGCTTCGACGGGGCGTCGGCGACCTTGGCGCTGCCCGAACGCGCCAGCATCGCACCGGGCGCGATCGCGACGACGGCGAGCACGCCGAACCACGGCCCGATCACCCGGGCGAGCGCCGGCTTGAACAGCGCGACGAGCACCAGGATGCGCAGGTACATCACGCCCGAGGCCGCGAGGGTGCTGCCGGCATAGAGGCGCGGAAGCGTCGCCGTCTTGCCCTCGCGCGCGAGCACGATCGTCGTGGCCGTCGAGGAGTAGGCGCCGCCCAGCAGCGCGGTGACGAGCACTCCTCCCCGCTGCTCGAGCCACCGCTGGAGCGCGTAGCTGCCGTAGGACAGACCGCTGACGGCCACGATCGCGAGCCACGCGTCGAACGGGTTGATCGCGAAGCGGGTGAAGCCGCGGTCCGGCAGGACGGGCAGGATGACGATGGCCAGCAGCAGGAACTTCGTGAGCGCGAGCACCTCGTCGCGCGCGATGCGGGTGGTCAGCCGCTCGAGGGCCTCGCGCAGCTCCAGCAAGAGCACCGCGATGACCCCCAGCGCCACGGCGGTCCAGTACGCTCCGACGTGCACCAGGGCTCCCACCAGGTACGTCAGCAGCCCCGACACCTCGGTCGTCGCGCCCGCCGCGGAGTCCGCGTGGACCTTGTGCCAGTAGGAGATCCACATCAGGCCGCCGACGACCACGAACCCGATCGCGAGGGCCAGCACGTTGCCACCCGACAGCCGCGCCAGGCCGTAACCCACGAAGCCGATCAGCGGGAAGGTGCGGATGCCGCCGAAGACGTAGTGCGACGCTCGGGCCTTGTGCTCCTCGCGCTCCAGGCCGATGAGGAAGGAGAGGAAGAGGACGAGGGCGAGCTCGAAGGCCTGGCGCGAGGGCAGCTCGTCGAGCACCGGGAGGATGTCGTGTCCGTCGTCCACGCCACCATCATCCCCCGAACCTCGAGCGCGCGTCCGGGAATGAACCGGCTCAGCCGCGGGTTCGCCGCCCGAAGGAGTGGACCCATGCGAAGACTCGTGGCGTGCGCGGCGGCCGGGGCGCTGCTGGCCTGCTGAGCGAGGAGCTCAGAGGCAGGTCAGCTGGCCCAGCGTCTTGAGGATGTTGCTCACGCACACGTGGTAGCCGGCCACGGGGCAGCAGTTCGGGTTCGCGGTGTCGGCCGCGCAGTCGGAGGCGGCCGCGCAGACGTGGAGGGTCTCGGTCGCGGTGCACGAGACCTGGATGTGCGAGACGCACGCGGCCACGCACGAGGTCGTGAGCGTGCCCGTCGTGCAGTGCGGGAAGGTCTCGCCCGCGTCCATCCCGTCGAGCTTGTCGGTGCCGCAGCAGTCCGGAGTCGAGCCGTGGCAGTCGGAGGGACCGGTGCACCCGATCGAATCGCCCGCCGGGCAGGTGTCGACGCACTCGGACATCTTCGTGTCCAGGTTGGCGCAGCAGACCTGCGAGCCGGGGCACGCATTCGCGGGGCAACCCGTGACGGCGCCGCTGCTCCCCCCATCGG
>VFSW01004662.1_pt1 | contig 20426 bp, 19 predicted proteins | sample 5358111 | NCBI WGS metagenome assembly VFSW01 (sample SAMN11554181, study PRJNA540505) | mine drainage metagenome | isolation source: sediment from site ElyBrook_90M | place: USA: Ely Copper Mine, Vershire, VT | collected 2017
ACCGCGCGGAGGCGGCGGCGCACCGGGTCCGACGCCGTCTCGGCGCCGACGCCGTGGTGGTGGCGTCACTGCGTGGGGGACGTGTGCCCGAGGACCGCGCCACCCTGGTCCCCTGGGGTTCACCGGCGTCGAGGGTCCACGAGACGGCCCCGTGGCCCGGCCAGATGCGTGCTCCGTCGCCGGCGACGTCCCTGGCCCATCCGGTAGCGGTGCAACTGCGCGACGGGGCGGGAGGTCGCGTCGTCGTGAGTTCCCGAGGTCTCTTGAGTGGAACTCCGGGGGCGGTCCACTTCTCCAACTGGACTCATCGTGATGTGGTCTGGCATGCCGGTCCCTGGCCGCTCGTCGAACGCTGGTGGTCGACGAACCGGCGTCGCGCCCACCTCCAAGTTCTGCTCGCGACGGACGAGGCGTTGCTGTTGGTCGCCGAGGCGGGACGCTGGTGGCTGGTGGGGATCTACGACTGATGACCACGTACGCCGAACTCCACGCCCATTCGGGCTTCAGTTTCCTCGACGGAGCGAGTGACCCCGAGGAACTCGTCGCCGAAGCCGCGCGTCTGGGCTTATCGGGACTGGCGCTCACCGACCACCACGGACTCTACGGGGTCGTGCGCTTCGCCGAGGCGGCACGGGCGTTGGGTGTCCCCGCGGTCTTCGGCTGCGAGGTGACCCTCGATGGTGATGATGACCGGGTGGGAGTTCGCGATCCCTCCGGCGATCACCTGGTCGTGCTCGCACGCTCGCCCGAGGGCTACCGCAGTCTCTCGACGATGTTGGCCGAGGCGCATCTTCGACGAGGAGAGAAGGGCGCGCCGCGCTTCAGCTTCGACGAGCTCGGCGCCAACGCCCATGAGTGGCTCGTGCTGAGCGGTTGTCGCAAAGGACCATTGACCCGGGCGCTGATGGACGAGGGGCCGCGTAGCGCCCAACGCCAGTTGGATCGGCTGTGCGGTCTCTTCGGGCGCGACAACGTCGCGGTCGAGCTGTGGGATCATGGATCGCCCGACGACGTTGCGCGAAACGACGTGCTCGCCGAGATGGCCGTGCGCGCCGACGTGGCGTTGGTGGCGACGAACAACGTCCATTACGCCACCCCCGACGCGTTCGCGCGGGCCAACGTGCTCTCGGCGATTCGCGCACGACGAAGCCTTGAGGAGATGGAGGGATGGCTGAGCGCGTCGCCCCTCGCCCATCTACGTAGTGACGCCGAGCAGCGTCGCCGTTTCGCTCGGTGGCCGGGGGTCGTTGATCGGGCGGGGGAGATCGCCAGTGAGTTGGCGTTCGACCTGCGACTCGTCGCACCGAACCTTCCGCCGTTCCTCACCCCCGATGGGATGGATGAGCAGACGTACCTGGAACATCTCGTGGTCGCGGGCGCGACGCTGCGTTACGGGTCGCGCGATCGAGAGCGGGTGAAGGGGGCGTGGCGCCAGATCGACCACGAGCTCGGGGTCATCGGCCAACTTGGATTCGCCGGCTACTTCCTCACCGTCTGGGATATCACCGAGGTCTGTCGACGCGAGAATATCTACTGCCAGGGACGCGGTTCGGCGGCGAATTCGGCGGTCTGTTTCTCACTGGGCATCACCAACGCCGACGCGGTGAAGTTGAATCTCTTCTTCGAGCGTTTCTTGTCGCCCGCGCGTGATGGCCCACCCGATATTGACGTGGATATCGAGTCAGGTCGGCGCGAGGAGGTCATCCAATACGTCTACGCCCGTTACGGACGCCGACACGCGGCCCAGGTGGCCGCGGTCATCACGTACCGGTCACGCTCGGCGCTGCGTGACGTGGCGCGGGCGTTCGGGTACTCCGAGGAGGAGGCGAATGCCCTACGTGATCGGGCCGAGCGTCATTCGGTGACGTGCGGGGATCCCGACGTGCCAGGGATCGTCACGTCCATGGCGGCCCAGCTACTCGATCGGCCGCGGCACCTGGGCATCCACTCGGCCGGCATGGTGCTCTGCGACCGTCCGGTCATCGAGGTCTGCCCCGTTGAGTGGGGGCGCATGCCTGGGCGCACGGTGCTCCAGTGGGACAAGGACGACTGTGCGGCCATTGGTCTGGTGAAGTTCGACCTACTGGGACTGGGGATGCTCGACGCTCTGCATCGTGCGGTCGATCAGGTTGAGTCCTTCCACGAAGTCACGATCGACCTCGGTGCGCTGCCCCAAGAGGATGGCGTTTACGACCTGCTCTGCGAGGCCGACACGGTGGGCGTGTTCCAGGTTGAGTCGCGCGCGCAGATGGCGACGCTGCCGCGGGTGCAACCGCGATGCTTCTACGACCTCGTGATCGAGGTGGCGCTGATCCGTCCGGGACCCATCCAGGGCAACGCCGTGAACCCCTACATTCGTCGACGGCGAGGTGATGAGCCGGTCACCTACCTGCACCCCCGACTCGAACCGATCCTGGCGCGCACGCTCGGCGTTCCGCTCTTCCAGGAGCAACTCATGGAGATGGCGGTGGCCGTGGCGGGCTTCTCCCCAGCCGAGGCGGACGAACTGCGCCAGGCCATGGCCGCTAAGCGTTCGGAACTGCGCATGATGAGGTTGAAGAGTCGTTTCTACGCCGGAATGGCTAAGAACGGAATCTCCGGGGCGCCGGCCGACCAGCTCTTCGACGCGCTCGCGGCGTTCGCGAACTTCGGATTCCCAGAATCGCACTCGGTCTCATTCGCCCATCTCGTCTACTGCTCAGCCTGGATCAAGTGGCACTATCCCGCGGCGTTCCTCGTCGCGCTGTTGAACGCTCAACCGTTGGGATTCTGGTCGCCCCAGAGTCTGGTCGCCGATGCGCAGCGTCATGGTGTGGTGGTGCATCGTCCCGACGTGAACCGCTCGGGGGTCCAAGCCACGCTTGAGGGAAGTGTCGAGGCTCCCGGGGTGCGCCTCGGATTGGCGTCGCTTCGCGGGGTCGGTACCGAACTCGCCGAGCGCATCGTCGAGGCTGCACCGTGGCGTGACGCGTCGGACCTGGTGCGCCGTGGGGGCGCTCAACAACACCATCTCGAGGTACTCGCCGCCGCGGGGGCGCTCGCCTCCTTTGGCGAGAGCCGCCGCGCGATGGCCTGGGCCGCTGGCGCCGCGGCCCAGGCGACACCGGACCGATTGGATGGTGTGGTGACCGGACTGCGCTCGCCCGAGCTGCCCACGACCAGTGAGATGGAGCGGGTGGCCGACGACCTGTGGTCCATGGGGCTCACTCCCGAAGCGACGGCCATCGCCCTGGTGCGTTCTGAGCTGAATCGCCGTGGGGTCACCCGGGCGAACGGGCTCGTCGCCGTGGAGGGCACTCGGGTCGCGGTGGCGGGCGTGGTCACGCATCGCCAGCACCCCGAGACCGCCAACGGGGCCGTCTTCTTGAACCTCGAGGACGAGACCGGACACGTCAACGTGATCTTCTCGAAGGGGGCGTGGGCGCGCTGGTCGTCGCTCGCGCGAGGCGCACCGGCCCTGGTCATCCGTGGATCGCTCCAGCGCGGCCAGGGCACGGTGGCGCTCAGCGCCGAATTTGTCGAACCCCTCACGCTCGGAGCGACGGCCCCGTCGAGGGACTGGCGCTGAACTCGAAGAGGTCGCACGACGTCGAGTCAGCGCCCGAGCCGACCGTCCTCCTGACCGGTTCGCCTAGGGGCCGGAGAGAACCTCGAGCAACCGATCGAGTGTCGGAATCCTCAACGAGCACGACGCGCCGACGAACTCCTCGCCATCGCTGCCCACAGGATTCACACCATCGATCAGTACCGTTGGTGAACCCGCGAAGCCAGTCGGAACGCGCCCGTCCGCACCGACCTCGACCATACGCACGGCGCTGAGGTCAGCCCCAGCTCGGCTGAGACGCTCGAGCACCACCGACACGCTCGCACAATCGGCCACGTACTGAACCACGATGTCTCTCAAGTGGACTCCCAGGTTGCTATCCCGCCAGCCTCAGCACAAGATCGCTCGCGACGCATCAGAGACGACGACCGATGCCGAACTGAAAGTACTCGGCGGTCTCGCTCACGCTCACGTCCAGCCCCGCGCGCTCGCACCGCTCCTCGAGGTCCTTCGCTCGCCAGAAATTCTTCACGATGGTGAACTCTCGTCCGTCATCGAGGCGACGCACCATCAGCTGCTCGGATTCACCTGGCAGCACGTGGTCCGCGGCGGTGGACGTCGGCTCCTTGCGCCCGTCGAGGAAGAACACCTGGCCTCCCGGCTTGAGGAAGGCGGCGACCCGTTCAAGAAAGGAGTCCAGCTGCTCACGCGGGACGTGGCTGATCCAAAAGCAGAAGACCACCGCGTCAAAGGCCCTTTCGCACTGCCACTCGAAGAGATCACCAAGGACGTAGGTCACCTTCGTCGCGTCGTCGCCCAATCGTTGTCGATTCAGGGCGATCATCTCGGGCGATGCGTCGACCACGGTCACGTGACTTGCGCGACGACAGATCTCCTCGGTCCAGATCCCGGTGCCCGCGGCGAGCTCCAAGACGTCGGCTCCGTCGATTGGAACGCCCCCCAACGCCACGCGTACCTCGCCGACCTGTTCGAACCAGTTTCGAGTCGCCTGCTCGCCGCGGTCGTACCTGCCCAGTCGCAAGAACCAGTCGTCGTACTCATTGGCGCGCGCCCGGTAGTAGTCGATCTGACCCTGGAGGATCGACTCGAAGCTAGAGCTTGCAGCCACGCGGGACATGATGGCACGAATCCTCGCCTCGCGCATCGCCCGGTTCGAACTGACTCGCATTGGGGCGCGACCTCACGGAGCTCGTGACCCATCACGTGGCGGGCAACGCAGCAATGGGCGAACTTCGCTGCGTGCGGGGCGCGCGAAACGCCAACACCCGATTCAGACGAACGCGTGCTCGGGTCGGTGTCCGGACTCGATCTCGAGGCGCACCATCAACTGGGCGATTCGAAGGTCCTCTGCGTGGGTGACCCCGATGCAGCGAGATCGGGTCGGCAAGACGTCAAAGCGCATCGGCGTGCGGTGCAGTATCTGTCCGACGAAGGTCGAGAGTTGCATCTCGGAGTCCCTCGAGAAGTCGTGCTGATCGCGAGCTTCGCGCATGAGCGCGATCACGGAACTCTGGAATCCCCACAGGTTCATCGAAACCGTGGTCAGTGGCGAGAGGGCTCGTGGCTCGAGTCCGTCGTCGGCGTCGTAGCCCTCCAGGGTCGTATGCACGTTGCGTCGTTCGATGATGTCGGTGAGATGGCCGTTGACGACGTTGCAGGTGCCTCGCGACACCGGCAGGTCACCGACGAGGGCGCGATCGAGCTCGAAACCGACCAAGCACGAGTTCGTGCTCGTTCGCAGGTGCTCGCCCAGCAGTAGGAAGGCGGCGCGACCATAGAGGTCGTCCGCGTTGGACACTCCGAAGGGCTTTGACAGGTCGAGAGCGGGCTCGGCGGAGAGTACCGCGTCCACCGTGCCGCGAAGTTTCTCCTGGACGGCGTAGGTGACTGAATGATCCGTTGGCCAGTGCTTGGCGACGTGCTCTTCGATCTGAGGTCCGGTGTCGGCGTTCACGACGATGACGATGTCATCGAAACCGGCCGCGAAGGCGTCCGAGGCGATCAGGTCGATGACACCTTCACCGTGTTGGCCAATCGGGGCGAGCTGTTTGACGCCGCCGTAACGTCGCGCGCGACCCGCGGCGAGGATCACCAGCGAAGGTCCGCTCACCGAGACCACCTGACGACTGCCGACGCCCAGGTCATGCCTGCGCCGAATCCCGTCATCAAGGCGAACTCTCCGGGTTTGATCCGACCGTTCGATCGTGCGTCGTAGAAGGCCAGGGGAATCGACGAGCTCGACGTGTTGCCGTAGCGGTCGAGGGTGATGACGGCCTTATCCATGTCGATGTCGAGTCGTTGGGCCGCCGCCTGGATGATCCGGATGTTGGCCTGGTGCGGGATCATCAGGCTGAGGTCGCTCGAGGTGATCCCCGCGCTGGCCATCGCCTTCTCCGCGGAGTCCACGACGACACGAACCGCGCGACGAAAGACCTCGCGCCCGTTCATCTCGAAGAATCCCCCGTGCACACACGTCAACAGGTCCGCCGCCGAACCGTCAGCACCGAGGTAGAACGAGAGGAGGTCGCTCCCGTCGGGGTCGTACTCCAGTACCGCGGCGCCAGCCCCGTCGCCGAGGAGCACGGCCATGTTGCGATCGGTCCAGTCCACCCAACGTGAAAGGTTCTCGGTACCGATGACGAGGATCTTCTTGTTGCCGGTCTCGAGCAGACCGTAGGCCGTGCGCACCGCGTACATGAATCCGCTGCAGGCGGCGTTCACATCCATCGCCGGACACGTCAGTCCCATGCCGTTGGCGATCATCGGTGCCGTCGCCGGACACAGCCGATCGGGTGTGGTGGTGGCCACGACGAGGAAGTCGATGTCGGACAACTCCAGTCCGGCGTCCTTCACGGCTTCGAGTCCAGCGGTGATGCCCAGTGACATGGCCGAGCCGCCAACGTGGCGCTGGCGAATGCCGGTACGCTCAGTGATCCACTCGTCAGAGGTGTCGAGGGTCTGGGAGAGTTCGTCATTCGTGACGATGCGCTCAGGTACGGCAATGCCCCAACCCGTGAATCGAACTCCCATTTGGTCAGCTCCTCTGCCGGTTCGCTACCTGGAAAGTCTAGGCGTTATGCATGGTTGAACGTAGTTGCGTCGAGCACCTGCAAGGAACAGCGGGCCACGCAGATGAGTCGGTCATCGGCGTCGGTGAGGTCGATCTTCCAGACGTGAACGGTGCGGCCCTTGCGAACCGGCGTCGCGGTGGCGCGAAGGACTCCGCTCGTCATCGATCGAAGGTGCTAACAGTTCAGCTCGGTCCCCACCACGATATGGTCCGGACCAACGCTCACCGCACCGCCCAGCGACGCGGCACCCTCGGCGAGCAGAGCGGAGACGCCACCGTGCAAGATGCCGTAGGGCTGGTGGACCTTGGGGCCGACCTCCACCTCCAACACCACCTTGTCCGCTGAGACGAAGACCGTCTCGATGCCGAGCGAGTCGTTGACGTTGGGACGATACGGCATCTGGCCAGCCAGGTTTTCACTCATGACCCAAGTGTAGGAGCGCCAGTAGCCTCTGCTTATGACTCGACGCGTCGACCTGCGCAGTGACACCGTGACCCAGCCCACCCCCGAGATGCGTGCGGCGATGGCCAGTGCCGTGGTGGGTGACGACGGGTACGGCGAGGATCCGAGCGTGAACGCTCTCGAGCAGTACTTTGCCGAACTCGTGGGAAAGCCTGCGGCGATCTTCGTCCCTTCTGGGGTGATGGCCAACCAACTGGCGGTGCGCGTGTTGACCAGGCCCGGAGACGTCATCATCGCCGGCCGGTCTCAGCACGTGGTCAGTTTCGAGATGGGCGCCTCCGCCAGGAACTCCTCGGTCCAGTTCGCCACCGTCGATGACAATCGTGGTTCGTTCGCCGTAAGCGACGTGGTCGACATCATCGACGCCCAGTTCGACCATCAACCCGACGTTGCCATGGTGGCGGTGGAGAACACCCATATGCCTTCGGGCGGAGTTCCCTGGGACGTCCAGGAGCTACACAATCTGAAGCGGGCGATCGGCGAACGCACGATCCACCTCGACGGGGCACGACTCTTCAACGCGGTGGTGGCGACCGGGACGAGTGCCGCGCAATACTGCGCGCCGGTGGACACGGTCATGGCCTGCCTTTCGAAGGGACTGTGCGCGCCGGTCGGTTCACTGTTGGCCGGTCCGCTCGAGTTGATGGAGCGCGCTCGAGTCGAGCGAAAGAGACTGGGCGGCACGATGCGCCAGGCCGGCGTCTTGGCCGCGGCGGGAATGGTGGCGTTGACCTCGATGATCGATCGACTAGCCGAGGACCACGTACGCGCCCGACAGTTGGCCGAGCTCTTCTCGGCGACCTTTCCTGAGGTCGAGTACGACCCGACGACGTGTCGAACCAATATCGTGGCCTTCGACCACCCCCAGGCCCGCCAACTGGTCCAAGAGCTCTCGACTCGCGGTGTCGAAGGTGGGACCGTGGCGCCTCGTCGCGTGCGCTTCGTGACCCACGCCGACCTCAGTGATGAGGACGTCTCCTACGTCGCTGAGGTACTGGGCGATTTTCGATCGTCGATGCCCAAGAGAATCGCCACCAACTGAGCGCCGTTCACCTAACGTTCACGATCCTCCGTTGGTCCCGGCCGTTACCAGGGGGTAGCCTTACATCGTTGTTCAAGGCATCTCGTGACTGACATTCTTCACCTCTCCACTTTCCTGCACCGGCCGATCTACGACTCCGACGGTGACAGAATCGGACGCGTCCAGGACCTGGTCGCGCGCCTCGGCAACGACGCGCACCCGCCCGTGGTCGGTGTCGTCGTGCGCATCGAGGGTCGTAACCTCTTCGTGCCGATTCGAAAGATCGGAGGACTGTCCGAGGGCCGAATGACTTTCAAGGGCAAGCGGGTCGACCTACGGCGATTCGAGCGCCGTCCCGGTGAACTCCTACTCGCCGAAGACCTGCTGGCACGCCACTTGATCAACTTGGTGCGGGGTCGACTGATCATCGCCAACGAGATCGAGATCGCCCAGATCGATGGCCGCTGGGAAGTGGTCGGCGTGGACCCCGGGCGACGATCGTTCCTGCGCCGGGTGTTGGGCCAGAACGTGGGCCAACGCGTCAAGACCGAAGCCATTGTCGACTTCGCTTCGATCGAGCCCTTCGTCTCGCACGTCCCCTCAGCTCGACTGCGCATCCCCTATCGCAAGTTGGCGAAGCTCCACCCGGCTCAGATTGCGGACCTCGTCGAACAGGCGAGTCACGAGGAGGGCGAGGAGATCATCGAAGCCGTCGGACTCGACCGCGAACTCGAGGCCGACGTCTTTGAGGAGTTGGACGTGACCCACCAACTGGAGTTCCTCGAAGCGAGGTCTGACGTCGACGCCGCGCGCTTGCTGTCTCGGATGGAACCGGACAACGCCGCCGACCTGATCAGCGAGGTAGACCAGGACCGACGCCTGCCCATCCTCGAACAACTGCCGACGGACCAGCAGACCAAGGTTCGCCAGTTGCTCTCGTACAACGCAGAGACGGCCGGCGGCTTGATGAACACCGATTTCGTATCGGTTCCCTCGAGCGCCACCGTGGCTGACGCCCTCGACACGGTAAGGAACTCACGCGTGCCGGGCGAGTCGGTTCACGCCGTCTTCATCCTCGACGAGAGTGGGCAGCCCGTTGGTGCGGCGACGTTGGCGCCGCTGGTGCGCGCTCGGGGCACCGAATTGGCACTGAGCGTCGCGCGGACCCAACTGGCGCACGTGCACCCGCACTGGGACCTGCACCGGATCGCTCGCAAGATGAGTGACTTCAACTTGACGGTACTGCCCGTGCTCGACGACGAGCATTCAAAGATGATCGGGGTCATCACGGTTGACGACCTGCTCGAGGAGCTCTTACCCCAGGGTTGGCGCCGCGAGTTTGGCATGACGGCGGTCGAGGAATGATCCGACGTCGGCCAATCCGAACCGTTCTAAGGGGGTCCCTCTGAAACCCCCTAGTACCGGCTTTGAGAGCCCCAAAGATTCACCGCAACTTCGAATGGACACCGTGAGCGCCCACTAGTTCGCCACCTGGTTTCGGCGTGGTTGCCGCGCATAACGACCACGACGAGACGAAAGGAGGTGGAACGTGCAGAACGAGTCCAAGCCCGAACAACAGATCAGCGGAGCATTCGGCACCATCAAGGCGCACGACGTCGCCAGTCGCAAGGGTCTTCGGGCTCGATTTCTGACCTTGATCGCCATCATCGGACCGGGCCTGATCGTCATGGTTGGCGACAATGACGCCGGGGGCGTCTCCACCTACGCGCAGGCCGGACAGAATTTCGGGTATTCGCTGCTGTGGACCTTGCCCCTGCTCATACCGGTACTGATCATTAATCAAGAGATGGTCGCGCGACTCGGCGCGGTCACCGGCGTGGGCCACGGCCGTCTGATCCGCGAACGATTCGGACGTCGTTGGGGCAATATCTCCATTGGGTCGATCCTGCTGCTCAACTTCCTCATCATCATCACCGAGTTCATCGGCATCTCGCTCTCCATGGAGTACTTCGGGGTGAGTCCCTACCTCTCGGTACCGATCGCCGCCCTCATCCTCTTCGCCGTGACGGCGTCGGGATCGTTTCAGCGCTGGGAGCGATTCATGATGCTCTTCGTGGCCATCAACTTCTTCGTGGTGCCGCTCCTGCTGGTCACCAAACCGCACTACGCCACCGCATTTCACCATGCCGTGGTGCCGGGCGTACGTGGCGGGGCCACGTCGAGCGCGGTGCTCCTGATCATCTCGATCATCGGGACCACCGTGGCACCCTGGCAGCTCTACTTCCAACAGTCCAACATCGTCGACAAGCGCATCACACCGAGATGGCTCAACTACGAGCGCATCGACACCGTCCTCGGAGCGGTCAGCGGCGTCAGCGCATCCACCGCGCTCCTCGCCGCCAGGTCTGCGGGACTGCGCGGGCACGGGGGGACCAACGCCTACAGTGACGCCTTGGGGGTCGCGCGCGGCCTGGGTCGCTACGTGGGACACGGTGCGGGAACCCTGTTCGCCATCTTGCTGCTCAACGCTTCGGTGATCGGCGCCGCTGCGGTGACCCTGGCGAGTTCCTACGCCCTCGGGGACCTGTCGGGTAGTCGTCAGTCGCTCAACGCCCGAGTCCGTGACGCCAAGGGCTTTTATGGAGCATTCGCCGGACTGCTCAGCGTGGCGGGCATTGTCACCCTCATTCCCGGGGCGCCCTTGGGACTCATCACGTTGGCCGTGCAAGCCATGTGCGGGTTGATGCTGCCGAGCACCACGATCTTCGTGCTCCTGTTGTGCAACGACCGAGAGGTCCTGGGACCGTGGGTCAACGGTCGATGGCTCAACGTCGTGGCCACCTTCATCGTGGTCGTCCTGGTGGTCCTCTCGGTCACGATGATGGTTTCCACCCTCTTCACCAGCATCAACGTGGTCGCCCTGCTCACCGCGCTCTCCGTAGCCGCCGGCGTCGGCCTCCTCATTGGCCTGCCCATTGGCCTACGTCGAGCCGGGACCGCTCCGAGCTATGACGTCGACAAGCGCGACTGGCGCACGCCGCGACTCACCCTGCTCGCACCGATCCCGAGTTCCTTCGCGCGCCGGATGCTCCTGCGTGCGGTGGGCTCCTACCTGGCCGTGGCCGGCACTTTGCTGGTCGTGCGCATCGTTCAACTGTCAACCTCATAACCTCATATGGTGAGCTCTCGTCGAACACTCCTGTGCGTGCACGCGCATCCCGACGACGAGGCACTCTTCACGTCGGGCATCTCCTCGCACTACGCCGAGCTGGGGTATCGCGTCGTGCTCGTGACGTGCACGAATGGGCAACTGGGCATCGACGAGTGTGGGCGCGAAGGCTCCGACCCCGATCACGAAACGGCAAAGACGCGTAGCGTCCGTGCCGCAGAGCTGCAGCGCGCGGCGCCGATCGCGGGTTTCGAACGGGTCATCAACCTGGGCTACGACGATTCGGGGATGATGGGTGGGGGCCAGAACGAACGACCCTCAGCCTTCTGGCAGGTCGATGTCGATGCCGTGGGAATGGTCTTGGCGGCGATCTGTGACGAAGTGGAGGCCGCCGTGGTGGTCACCTACGGCGAGAACGGCTTCTACGGACACCCCGATCACGTCATGGCCAATCGCGTGACTCGCCGAGCGGTCGAGCTCTCCAGATCCGTGCAACGTCTGTACTACCGGATCGTGCCCCAGAGCATCCTCACCAGATTCGTCCCCGACGCCCATGCGCTCGAGGTGTTCCTGCCGGCCTGGGTGCGCGACGCCGGCATCGGGACGCCTGACGAATTGGTCACGACCGCCGTGGACGTGCGGCGTTTTATCCCGCGTCAGCGTCTGGCCATCGCCACGCACGCTTCGCAGATCGACAACGCTGACTTCATCACGCTCGACGACGACCTGTTCACGGTGCTCTTTGGCACCGAGTACTACCAGCGCGCCTGGAGCCGTCACGAGCGCGCTGGCGACGAGACCGATCTCTTTGGAGGACTTTGATGAGTGACCAACTGACGTTCCTGGCGGTCCACGCCCACCCCGATGACGAGGCGAGCTCCACGGGGGGCCTGTTTCGGCTCTTGGCCAATCAGGGGGTGCGAACCGTACTGGTGACCTGCACCAACGGCGAGTGCGGTGACAGCGAAGAGGGCGCCAAACCTGATTCGGACCATCACGACGGTGATGAAGTGGCCCAGGTGCGTGCGGTCGAGCTCGACAACGCGGTGAAGATCCTCGGCATTGATCGTCTCGTTCGACTGGGATATCGAGATTCGGGGATGAAGGGCTGGCCTCAGAATGACGACCCCCAGTCCTTCTGGTCGACACCGGTCGACGAGGCGGCCGGACGCTTAGCCGACATCCTTCGCGAGGAACGGCCCCAAGTGGTGATGACCTACAACGCCTACGGTTTCTACGGTCACCCCGACCACATCCAGGCTCACCGGATCACCATGGCTGCGATGGAACTGATCGACTATGAGCCGACGCTCTACTTCAACGCGATCCCGGACTCGGTGATGGAGGTCTATCGCGCGAGGTGGGAACAAGAGGAGCGCGAACGCGCCGAGGCCGATGCCGCCAAGGGCATCGCGCACGAGACGCCGTCGCGAGGTTCGAGCGACGAGGAGGTCGATATGGGCACACCCGATGAGTTGATCGGCGCGACCATCGACATCTCGAGTGTGGTGAACGAGAAGTTTGACGCCCTGGCGGCGCACGTCTCTCAGATGGGCGATTCGTTCTGGATGAAGATGGGCCGTGAGCAGTTTGGCGAAGTGATGCGGATCGAGTGGTTCGTGCGCGTGACGAATCCGAAGAAGTTGGCGGGACCGGTCGAGGACATCTTCGCGGGCTATCGCTGAGGCGCGATGGGCCGCCAGTCGAGCCCCGAGCGAGGTAGGTCGCGCGCATTACATTTATCGGGTGATCGATAATGCGCTGCTCGAGTTGCGAGACGTCGGAAAGGTGTTCGGAGACACGGTCGCCCTTTCGCCGACCACGCTCAACATCAAAGAGGGATCCTTCGTAGCTATCGTGGGACCGTCGGGCTGTGGCAAGTCGACGCTCTTCAACGTGATCGCTGGACTACTGACCCCGGATTCGGGTGACGTCGTGCTCGCCGATCAACGCGTCACCGGGGCCACGGGCCACGTTGGCTACATGCTCCAAAAGGACCTGCTCGTGCCGTGGCGAACCGTTGAGGACAACATCACGATGGCGGCGCGCCTCACGAGGAGGGTCACCGCGAACGACCGCAGCGAGGCTCGTAGGATCGCCACGCAGTACGGACTGGGGGACTTCCTGCGCCACTATCCGAGCGCCCTTTCCGGAGGGATGCGCCAACGCGTCGCCTTCATGCGAACCCTGGTCACCCATCAACAACTCCTGTTGCTCGATGAACCCTTCGGCGCCCTCGACGCCCAGACGCGCCTCGAGATGCAACAGTGGCTCTTGCAGGTATGGCGCGACACCGGGCGCACCGTGCTCTTCATCACCCACGACGTGGACGAGTCGATATTCCTGTCCGATCGCATTCTGGTCATGTCGCCACGTCCCGGTCGGATCGTCGCCGATTTTGAGAATCCACTGGGGCGACCCCGCGACATCTCGACGTTGACCGACCCGGACTTCAACGAACTCAAGAGTCGGATCATGGGCCTGTTGCACGGGAAAACGCAGTGAGTGCTCGCTCGAACCCTCCGAGTCGGCCACGCCCGACGAAGCGATTCCTCTTCCAGGTCGGTAGCGACGCCGGGCGCGCTCCGACCGGGGCGAAGCGGGGGATCGGACGCACCGTCGCTCGCAACGTCGGCATACCGGTGCTCTCGCTCGTGCTGCTGATGGTGCTCTGGCAAGGGATCGTGGTCGGTTTTCACATTGCGCCCTACATCGCTCCGCGACCCCTGCAGGCCTTCCAGGCCATCACGGGCGACTGGTCGACGCTGTGGCCGCTGGTGCTCGGAACCATCCGTGAGACCGTCTACGGCTTCGCGGTCGGCGCCCTGCTCGGCCTGTTCCTGGGCGTCATCATGGCGAGGGTCCCCTTCTTGCAACGAATGCTCTATCCCGTGCTGGTGCTCTCCCAGGCGGTGCCGATCATCGCCCTGGCGGCACCACTGGTCTTGATCCTGGGCTTCAGCGTGACCCCCAAAGTGGTCATCGTGGCGTGGATCGTCTTCTTCCCGGTGACCGTGAACGTGCTCGACGGGCTCAGTCACGTCGACCAGGACCTGATGAACCTCGCCAAGGTCTACGGCGCACCTCGCTGGCGGGCCTTTTTGCAGATCGAGATACCGGCGTCGGCGACGTCGATCTTCAGTGGACTGAAGATCGGGGCGACCTACGCCGTCACCGGCGCGATCATCGGAGAACTCGCGGCGTCGGACGGCTCGTCCCTGGCGCTCTACCAGGAGCACGCGAACTCCAATCTCAACACGGCGGCGGTCTACGGCACGACCATGCTGATGACGGCGATCGGGATCAGCTGGTTTTTGCTGGTCGTGGGTACCGAGGTGCTCCTGACGCCCTGGCAGCGTCGCAGCGTCGCGCGCAAGCCACTCTTTCGACACCGCCAGAGCGCACTGACACCGGTGGGGGCCGAGAACTAGGATTCGACCACGCCGATCCTTGGGAGAATGTCATGAAACTCAACCGCCTAGGTGTCCTCGCGACGTCCGCAACGTTGCTCTGTGGTTCACTGCTGGTCTTCGCGGCCGGCTCTTCGGCCACGGCGGCGTCGCCGACCAAGATCACCTTCGCCTACGACTTCCCCGGTCCCGACTTCGAACTCACGCCGTTGGTGGTCGCCCAGGATCAGGGATTCTTCAAGGCGGCGGGTCTGAACGTGAAGGTCGTCTTCCCGCCCAATACCTCGACCACGGTCAAGATGCTCTCGACCGGTGCCGCCGGGATCGGCTTCTTGACCACCACCGACATGGGGGTTGCGGTGAACGCTGGCGTCCCCGTGGTGTCGGTAGCGAACTACTCGATGCGCAACAACTGGGCGCTCTTCGCCAAGCCCGGTACCAAGTTGACCCCGGCCACGCTCAAGTCCGAGCTCAAGGGCAAGCGGATCTTCTCCTACGGCGACACCTGGACCGAGGCGATGTTGCCCTTCGTGCTCAAGCGGGCGGGGCTCAACACCAGCCAGGTGAAGATCATCACCGACCCCACGGGTAACGACCTCACTGACCTGCTCGCGGGAAGGGTCGACTTCTCGACCTCGACGACCAACTACGAGATCCCCGGATTTCAAGGCTCGCACCAGAAGGGTCACTTGTCCCAGCTGCTCGGTACGCAGGTGGGCGCGCCGAACATCCCGATCTGGGTGTACGCCGTGACCAAGAGCTACGCGAACGCCCACGGCGCCAACGTCAAGGCGTTCCTCTCCGCCGTGAAGAAGGCCACCGCCTGGGCCGTCAAGAATCCCGCTCGCGCCGCCGCGGAGTTCACCAAGGCCTACCCCAAGAGTGGATACACCGCCGCCTACAGCCAGTCGGGCTGGAAGCTCACGCTCCCGTTCTTGACCAACGCTTCGGGTCAGTACTTCACCCAGACGAGCGCGCAATGGTCGACCCTGGCGCACGCACTCAAGAGCGTGAACCTGATCTCGTCGGTGCCGAAGCCTTCAACCTATTACACCAACAAGTTCCTTCCCTGAGGTGACGAGCCGCGGCCCCAGCGTGGGGGTCGTGGGGAGTTGCAACGTGGACTACGTCGTCCGCAGTGCGAACCTGCCGCGACCTGGTCAAACGATCATCGCGAGCGACGTCGCTCGTCTGCCCGGAGGCAAGGGTGCCAATCAAGCGGTCGCCGCGGCACGGCTGGGCGCGCGGGTCTCGCTCTTCGCCGCGCTCGGCGAGGATGAGGCCGGGCGTTGGTTGCGCTGCGTGCTCGTTGAACAGGGCGTCGCGCTCGATCGTCTGAGGAGTTCACCTCGTCCCACCGGCACGGCGTTCATCATCGTGGACGACGCCGGCGAGAACGAGATCGTCGTTTCGCCCGGGGCCAATGGCGACTTGAGCGTCCAAGACGATCGCTTCGACGACTTCGACGTCGTGCTCGCACAGTTAGAGGTGTCGGCCCGGGTCGTCGACGACGTCGCGCGTCGCACGAGCCGATTGGTGCTGAACGTGGCACCGGCTCTAGCCGTCGACCCCGAGACCCTAGGGCGCTGCGCGGTGGTCATCGCCAATGAGAACGAGGCCGAACTCCTCGAGGTGGCCACCATTGACCACCTCGTCATCAGCCTCGGCGAACGCGGCGCGCGCCACCTGTGTCGGGGTCGAGAAGTGGCCAGGGCGAGCGCACCGCACGTGTCAGTGGGCGATGCCGTCGGGGCGGGAGACGCCTTCTGTGGCGCCTACGCCATACGCTACGCCGAGGGAGCGTCGGCTCAGGACGCCCTTGATTTTGCGGTGACGGCGGGTTCACTCGCCACCCAGGCGCGAGGAGCACAAGGCTCGCTGGCGACACGAGAGGAGGTCGAGGAATGTCTCGCACGAAGGTGATCATCGATACCGACCCGGGCGTGGACGACGCGGTGGCGATCCTGCTGGCCCTGGCGAGCGACGAGCTGGAGGTTCTGGCCATCACGACGGTGACGGGCAACGTCGACGTGGCGTTGACGACGCTCAATGCCCGTCGCCTGGTGCAACTGGCGAAGCGACCCGATGTGATCGTGGCGCGCGGATGCGCCCAGGCCCTCGCGGGACCACTGGGCGAGTTCGAAGGCGTCCACGGCAGCGACGGACTCGGCGACCTCGAATGGGACGAACCGACGATTGACGTCGACCACGACGACGCCGTCGAGGTGATGCGTCGCCTGATCGAGTCCGATCCGTTGAGCATCGTCGCCATTGGTCCGCTCACCAATCTGGCCGTGCTCCTCGAGCGCCACCCCGGTATCGATCGCCTGGTCGAGAAGGTCGTGATCATGGGCGGCGCCTCGTTCGAAGGCAACGTCACCCCCGCGGCGGAGTTCAACATCTGGGCCGACCCCGAAGCGGCGCAGAAGGTCTTCGCCGCTCACTGGCCGATCACCTTCATGCCCTTAGACCTCACCCATCAAGCGACCTTGGGCGACGCGGACCTGCAGTTCCTGCGAGAGCTCGGCAGCGAGGTCGGTCGGCGCACGGCCGACATGCTCGAGCCCTACGCGGCGTTTCACGATCAGTGGTACGGAAGTCGCGACGTCTACATGCACGACGCGGCAGCGGTCTATGAACTGATCGATCCCACGGCCATCGTCAAGCAGGGGGTGCGTGTCGCGGTGGAGACCGGGGGTCAACACTCTCGCGGGGCGACCCACATCGACCGTCGACGAGGTCACGCCGCGAGTTCGACCCGTGTAGGACTGACCCTGGACAACGCCCGGTTCAGGGAGCTCGTGCGCGAACGTCTCTCACGTTTCGACTAGGGGACCGCCGAGCCGTCGTGGTGACGTAGCTCGTGAAGTTCATCATTCAGATCGAGAGAGTAATGACCCTTCTCGGGCGAGATGGGATTGTGCAAAACTCAAAGCGATGCACGTAATCGAGCTCATCTTCGAGGTCGGGTGGGGGGCATTTTGGATCTACTGGCTCGCCGCCGCCTTCTCCACGAAGCGCGGCCGCGTTGCCTGGAACGGTGAACTGCGAATTCGCGCCGTGATCGCCATCGTGGTGGTGCTCTTATTGCGCGTGGGAGCGCTGCGAGGCGGTGGCCTCAACTCAGACCCGTGGAGAGCCGGCATCGGTCTCGTGCTCTTCGGCCTCGGACTCGGCTTCGCCGTCTGGGCCCGTCTCCACATCGGGCGAAATTGGGGAACCCCGATGTCCCAGAAGGACGATCCCGAACTGGTGACGAGCGGTCCGTACGCACTCGTGCGCCATCCCATCTACTCGGGCATCCTGCTCGCGGGCGTCGCGAGCGCGCTGGCCCTGGACTGGAACTGGCTGCTCATGGTGGTGCTGACCGGTATCTATTTCATCTACAGTGCGAATGTCGAGGAGCGCCATCTGACCAAGGTGTTCCCCGTGGACTATCCGTTGTATCGCCATTCGACCAAGATGCTCGTACCGTTCATCTTCTGATCTCAAAGCGCCATGGCATCGAATCGAGCGTGACGGCTGGGTTCAAAACGGCTGAACGAGATCGGGTCACTTGACTTGATATCGAAATGATGTCATAATGGTGTCATGTTGATATCTCACTTTGTGGAAGGTGTCCGCTCCGATCTGGAGGGTTTGGGTCGTCTGGGCGGCGGCGAACTCGAGACGTGGGCCGGTCGCTTGGGCGAAGCCGCCGGTCCGGCGCTTCGCACGAGGCTGATCGAGGCCTTCGATGCGCTGATCGCCGAGGCGAACGTCCAGAGTGGCCGAAACGACCTGTCACTGGGACTGGCCGGTGACGACGTGAGCCTGATTCGAGCCAGCGCGCTGAGCGACGCCGTGGAGTCCCCGGGGGAGTTCAGTGCACGATTCGCCCTGCGTCTTCCCGAAGAGTTGAAGAGCCGCATCGAACAGCAGGCTCAGCTCGCCGGGGCGTCGGCCAACAGTTGGATCGTCCGGGCACTCGCCCACGAGGCGGCAGAGAGCGCGGTGCGCGAAGCGAAGGTGACGGGGCGTCAGCTTCGTGGTTCAGGGAGGAGTTGAGCAATGGATTCCAAGAGTGAGGGTGGTGCGCTCGAGCAGGCGTCGAGCGACGGAGACGGTGTGAATGCACACTCGAGGTACTCCTTTGACGTGCGCAGCGGACTCGATGTCGAGGTGCGCTCCGCATCGGGCGATCTTCGAGTCGTGCGCGCTGAGGGGTTGCGCTGTGAGGTGAGGCTTTCTACCGACGACCCGGATGCCCAGAAGCGCCTGGCGAGGGCCGAGTGCTCCTACGACCCAGCGACCAATCGCCTGTTGGTCGACACCGGGGCGGGATTTCGGATGCACGCTTCGGAGCCAGGGTTCAGAAAGGTCCTGTCTCACTTTCGAGAGACCATGCGTCATGACGTCGACGTTGAGTTGGTGCTACCCGCGCCGGCGAGTATCAAGTTCGCCTCGGCTTCGGGGGACCTTCGATGTGAGAGCGATGTCCAAGACGTCGACGTGACCAACGCGTCGGGAAACGTGCACGTCGCACAGGTCGGAGGCGACCTCAGATTTCGTTCCGCCTCGGGTGACATCGTGGCCGGTGAGGTTGTCGGCGCGGTCGAGTCCAAGACCGTCTCGGGCGACGTCGCCTTGGGACGGGTACATGGCGGCGCGAACGTTCAGAGCGTATCGGGCGACGTCTCGCTCTCCCTCGACCGCGCGGTTTCGGCGAGCGTCAATACCGTGTCGGGCGACGTGCGGGTGGGTGTCGTCGCCGGACTCTTCATTGACGTGGATGCGAACACCGTCTCGGGCGAGCTCTCCTCGGAGATCGCCCTCGATGGTGCGCAGAGTGGGTCCGCTGATGAGTCGATTCGCCTCAGAGTTCGTACGGTGTCGGGAGACCTCAAGGTCCAGCGTCTGGCGCAGTGACCTGGGAACGTGACGGAGCGACCAACTGATGGGGCGTCGCCAGTTCCAACAGTGTCGATGCGCTCGCGAAGTCCCACGGCGAATCATTTCGTCTCGCTGGGTGACTGGGTCTGACTGGTGGGCCACAATGGTCGATGTGACCTACCCACCCGACGGCTCCTCGAGGGCCGTTTCGTCTGGTTGGCGCTACGTTCCTTGCGCCACGGCATCGACGTCGTGTTGGACTTTGGGGTCTGGGCCAAAGTCGAACGAAGCGCTCTTCGAGTTCTCGCCGTGGAAGCGGGTGCGTCGTGCGATCTGGTCTGTCTCGAGATTGACGAGGTCGAGCAACTGCGGCGCCGAGACGACCGCGCATCGTCAGAGCCCGATTCGACCGTCTATATAACGAATGATGAGCTCGCCGACTACCGGCGACGATTCGAACCTCGCGATGACGTCGAGCTCTTGGGAGGCGAAGTCGACCCGCCACCGGGCGGTCATGACAGTTGGCGCGCGTGGGCCTCGCAGTGATGGCCCACATCGATCCAGTGATCGTTGGCGAGTGACGATTCTCACGCTCGTGAGCAAGACCTGTGAGATGGACTCGTCGATCAGCCGTCGAGCGTTACGCGGACACCTCACTGGGTGAAGGCCCGACGACTCGGCCCATCTCCACGGGGCCGGGTCGTCGGGATGTATGGAACTGACTAGTAGCGGTAGGTGTCGGGCTTGTACGGGCCGTCGACCGAGACACCGATGTAATCCGCCTGGGTCTTGGTCAACTGGGTCAACTTGACTCCGAGGGCGTCGAGGTGCAGTCGCGCGACCTTCTCGTCGAGGTGCTTGGGCAGGACGTAGACCTTCTTCTCGTAGTTCGCCA
>VFSW01004663.1_pt1 | contig 20425 bp, 20 predicted proteins | sample 5358111 | NCBI WGS metagenome assembly VFSW01 (sample SAMN11554181, study PRJNA540505) | mine drainage metagenome | isolation source: sediment from site ElyBrook_90M | place: USA: Ely Copper Mine, Vershire, VT | collected 2017
GTTGTCCGAACGGCAGCGGCCAACGAAACGCCGGGTGATAGCCCACGCTCGCCGGCATGACGGCGTCTCCCAGATTTCGCACCGACGTGGCGACGGTCAGCGTCGATCCTCGCAGCGCAAATTCGATATCGAGCTCGAACCGGAATGGATAGTGGGCGAGGCTCGCTTCATCGGCCACCAGCCGGAACCGCGCGCCCGACTCCCCGTGATGCACCACCGCGAACTCGCTATCGCGTGCGAAGCCGTGTCGCGCCAGATGATATGTCTTCGAATCCACGCGATAGGTCCCGCCCACCAGCGCACCGACGATGGGAAAGAGTATCGGCGCCCGGCCCGCCCACACCGCAGGATCCCCGCTCCACAACAGATCCCTCCCCGCTCGATCGCGCAGAGTGGACAGTTGCGCGCCGAGCGGATTGACCTCAGCGGAAAGCGCATCCGATTCGAAGCGAATCCAAACGGGCGACGTCGACACGGGCGTGAATCTCCGACAAATCATCGTCATCTAAAACAGTTGTTATGAATAACATATAAGGCTATGATTATGCTATCGTTTTATATCGCAATCCGCAAGGAGAGATATGCAACATAATGCGCGTCGCCTTGGAAAAGACTCCGATAGGCCCATTGCGCCCATACCGGAAAATGAATCCACGCGCCTCGCGGCACTGGCAGCCTATGCGATTCTGGATACACCGTCGGCGCCATGTTTCGACCATCTGACGGCGCTCGCCGCACAGATCTGCGAAGCCCCCATCGCTCTGATCAGCTTCAGCGATCATCACCGCCAGTGGCTTGAATCACATCACGGATTGGACGCAGCCGAGATTCCTCGGTACCGGGCATTTTGTGGCTATGCGATTCTCGGTCCTGAACCATTGCAGATCCAGGATGCGCGGCAGGACCCCCGCTTCCGGGAAAATGCGCTGGTCACCGGTGAGGCGCGGATTCGCTCTTACGCCGCAGTACCGCTGTATTCCAAATGCGGAGCCGCGTTAGGCACACTGTGCGTCCTCGATCGCCGGCCACGCCTGCTGCCAGCGTCGCAAATTCTGGCGTTGAAACTCATTGCGGCGCAAGTGGTGCAGCAACTCGAGTTGCGCAAGCTCGCGAAAGAATTGCACGTACAGTCGCAGATGTTCGCGAAAACCCAGGAAATCGCTCGGATCGGTGGCTGGGAGCTTAACCTGCAATCCAATCGGATCACCTGGACCGATGAAACCTATCGCATTCACGGGGTCAGCCGCGAGAACTACACTCCGACCATGGAGACCGCGCTTGCATTCTATGCGCCGGGCAGCCTGCCAAGCATCCGCAATGCGGTGGAACGGGCGATCAGTACCGGCACACCCTACGATCTGGAGCTGCAAATCATCACCCGTGCGGGCGACTATCGCTGGGTGCGGGCCATGGGGCAGCGCGACGATCGCGGCGAGGGGCATGAGCGGCTCTACGGAGTATTCCAGGATATACATGACCGCTGCGAGCTTGAAATGGACGTGCTGGTGGCGACGCAGGACGAGCGGGCGCGCATTGGCGCCGATTTGCACGACGGACTGGGCCAGGACCTTGCCGGCATCGCCTTGCTCGTGAACGGTCTGGCCAAGAAGACATCACGGAATCAAGGCGTCCTCGATCGGGAGTTGCAGCAAATTGAGCATCATGTGCGCGATGCCGTCGGAACTTGCAGATCGCTTTCGGCCGGCCTTTGCCCGGTGGATTACAAGAGTGGGGGTCTGCTCGCGGCGCTCGGCACATTGTTTGCGCAATTCGAACGTGCGCATGGCACCACGGTGAAAATAAAAAGCCGCACTGCGGAGATAGTCGTTCCCGAGCTCGTCGCGGATCATCTGTACCGGATCGCCCAAGAAGCGGTGAGCAACGCCATTCGGCACGGCAGATCGAGCGAGATCATCGTCACCGTTGACTGCGATCAAACCGGGCTCTCATTGTCGATCGCCGACAACGGCAAAGGCATCGGCGATTTTGGCTCGATCACCGGCTCCGGCCTGCGCATCATGCGTTATCGAGCTCACCAAATAGGCGCATCCCTGGAATTTGCCTGCCGACGCGGAGGTGGCGCTATCGTGTCATGTCAACTATCCCGCCAAGCGCTGAACGGAATTTCGCAACGCACCGAAGCAAGTACCTTGCGGCGCGCCCACGGAGGCCGCTGATCATGGCTGTACCGCGCCGATCGATGAATCGCTTGCCCTGGAATGCACCTCCCGATATCGGTGCATTGACACCGCAAGCGCTCGCGGGCGACCAATCGGTGGCGCGAGTGCCCTACCGCACGGACCGCAGCCACCCGCAAGCGCACAGTGATGCGACTTGGCCGTAGCGTCGATCTTTCAAGCCTCGGCGTCATGCGCGACGGAAGTCACTGCCGGTGAACTGTCGCGCGCCTTCAATCAACCAGCGGAGCAACAACAGATGGAATCAATACTCGGCGAGAACGGTCAGGCGAATCGTCTGGACCCGAACCTGCTTAGAACTGACGCCGGCAATCCCGCGCGGCCGTGGCGTTCCGTGGCCGGCAAAGAGGTCGCCGACCTCATGGCCGACGTCCAGGATCTGTTGGGCCGAGTCGCGCATGTCGCCGATCCGGAAATCGCGCGGGCGCGTGGCAAGGTCGAAGCGGCGATGACCGCGGCCAAGTGCGCTATCACCGACGGCTCGAACCATGCCCGGCGGCAGGCGAAGCAGGCAATTAAGGCCGGCGACAACTACGTTCGCGGTCAACCGTGGCAGGCGGTCGGAATTGCGGCCACCGCGGGATTGCTCGCCGGCATTCTCGTCGCCCGGCGCTGACTCGGGCGGGTGATGTGTTCGAGCGGATCGTATCGGCCATTCCGTTGCTCGCACGGCATGCCAATGCATACTGTGACCTGATCGCGGATGATGCCGCGACGGCGCGTGCAGTGCTGAGCAGACGGCTGTGGGCGGGTGTCGTTCTCGTGGTGGCGACGACGCTCGCGCTTGCGTCGGTGAGTACTTGGCTGATCGCACTTGGCTGGAATACGGCGGCCCGACTATGGATCATAGGTGCCGTGGCGGGATTCTTCCTGCTGATTGCGCTGTCCGCCGCCTTCGCCATGACCTTAATGCGCGAGAAGTCCGCGGGGCTGTTCGCGAAGGCGCGACTGGAATGGGCGAAGGACTGTCGGCTGATCGATGATCTGGTCGCCAAGACCTCACCGCGCGCGCACTGATGCGCAGCGATTTGTCGACTCGCGCACAGGACGCCATCAGGGTGATGCAGGACACGCGCGCGGAGCTGCGTGCCATTTTGGCGCCTGGCGGTGAATTGCCGGCTCAATTCGACGCGAACGAATTCCCGCGCAGCAAGACCTTGCGCTGGATGTTGACTCATCCCCTCGGTCGATGGCTGGGTTCGGCACTGCTTGCCAGAGCGTTGATCCGGTTGCCGCTCGGCCGGCTCGTCGCCACTTGGGCTTTCGGACGAGGAGCGTAGGCCGAGCGCACTCGTCGATTCGTACCCTGACGCACAGATAAGCGGCGATGAAGAACGTAAGGTGGCCCTCGTTCCTCTCTATCACCAATTCCGGAGACTCTATGCAAAACAAGTCCAAGGCATCCGAGCAACATCAGTTGGCCGCCACGCATCACGATACCGCCGCCAAACACCATCGTGAAGCCGCGAAGGCGCACGACGGCGGCAAGCCGGAGCAGGCCGCCAACCACGCTCAAGTCGCGCAGGGGCACATGGCGCACGCCGCGAGTTCCGCGGCGGAAGCCAGTAAGCATTACGCGGCCCAGCATGACGCGGTGGCGAAAGTCGGTTGATCTGAACGCGGAGCCGTCACCGTGCCGATCTGGTCGGCACTGTGACGGTGGCCCGCGCTTGCGGACGGCTCATACCTTTCCCGGCGGTTGAGCACCGACTCCTCCCGACGGCAGAGCGTCCGGCAGGTCAAGGCGAGCCACGCCGATTCGGCTGTCGGCCATGCCGTAATAGACGTCATACCGGTCCGGTAGCCCCAGATCGTCACGTCGATCGATGCCGGTGGGAAATACGACGTCGGAGACGGCACCGTTGCGCTCTTGCGCGAGCATCGGCGTCAATACGGGTTCGGCCGAGCGGTAACGGATCTGCCGGGGACATTCCTTGGCAAGGATCATCGCTCCGGCAGAGTAGCGCAAATGGTGCTCTTCATCTCCAGGGCCGGCCACTTCACTGACCCCGTGATAGATCACCAGCCAGCCGTGGCGGGTCAGAATCGGAGGAGTGCCTGCGCCGACTTTCAGGCGAGCCCAAGGCGCAACCGGTGCCGCCAACCGGTGGTGCGAGTCGAACAGACCCAGGTGTTGAATCTCCACCCCCTTCGAGGGCATGGAAGAGTAGGAAATCCAGATGCTTTCCAGATCCAGATTCACATCACGTGGACCTCGATGGCGGGCGGTCTCTTCCGGTCGGGTGCCCGCGAAGAGCGGGCGATGGAGCATCGCCATCTCCATATTGCCGGCGTGACTGGCTATCGCGACGGGAAACACGCTGGCATCCTTGTTGTTCACGTGCACGAAGTCGATGCCCCGATACGAGGCAAAAGCCGCAGGTCCCAACCTTTGCCAGTGAAACAAATCGTCCGAAACGGCGAATGCAATCCGCGGACCAAGGGACGAAAGCGCGGCGTATGTCATCAGATACCGCTGAAGCGGCTCGACGAACGTGATGCGCGGATCCTCGCAACCCCCTCCGCCGTCTGATCGGCGCTCGAAATCGGCTTCGGGTTCGAGCGCGATGCCGAGCCGTTCGACGCCGCACGGGTCGCCCGCCCGATCAAATACAACGCGCGCAATCCCGATGCGCGAAAAGTTGCCGCGTGCGACCAGTCGTGGGAAAAGATAAAGTCGGCCGTCCGGACCCCGGGCCGCGGCCGGATTCAGCACCCCTTCCACTTCCTGCGGATTGCCGGGCTCCGGCGCCATGACCTCTCCCAGGCGTCTTAATTGGAAGCTGCTCATTGATCGTGTCCCAGGCAGGCCAGGATGGCTTCGATCACTCGCTTCGTCTCGTGAGGATCTCTTATCGCGATGCACGGTGCACCGGCCTGTTTCGCCGGGTAATCGTTCCCACCCGGGAATAGCGCATCGCCGATGAAGATCATCTCATTGATCGGAATTTTTAGGATGTCCCGAAGCTTGCGAATGCCGTAGGCCTTGTCGATGCCTTGCTTGGTGACATCGACGGATGTCGCACCTCCAAGGTGAACCGCGAATTCCGGGATCAACTTGTGGAGGACCGCCTTCATCCTGTTCCGCTTGCTGAAATCCGGATCCCACTTCCTCTTTTCCTCCAGTGGCGCCAGTTGCCCCAGCGCGGAAAAGGTGATCTGACTTCCCCGGTCTTCGATCGTCTCACCCCACACCTGCTTGGTCACGCAGGCCGACGACGCGACGGCTCGCTTCAATGAGTCGATGATCTTGCTTCTTTCCTGGGCGGTTAGATCCTCCGAATAGAGTTCCTCCCATCCGGCGCGATGACGGTAGAACTTCGTTCCGCAGGTGGGTAGAAGGTACAGATCCTTGAGCCGATCGTCATGGCGAAGATGAGCAATCAGCTGACTTTCGAATTGTGACCAGGCACCGCCCGATATGACACCCACCTTGACGATCGCGAGAAGCGAATTGAGCAAATTCGCCGTCTCGGTGTCGATCGCGGTTTTGCTTTCGGCCAGCGTGCCGTCCAGATCGAAGACAATGATACGTTTCATGCCGTCATGCAGCGCCCGGCAACGACACTTCCAAAGCGCTCATCTCATCGTGCGGATGGCAGAGACAGGCTCCCACCTCGGCCGGCAGCAGGAGCACGTCGCCTTTGCCGAAGCCATAACTCGTCCCGGCGCTCTCCAGATGACCGTCGCCGGCGATGCACACGAATACACGCGGGGTCTTCGCCGCGCCGACGACGAAGGATCCCCGGCCTCTGATTCGCGTCACGCCGAAGTGATCGCAGGCGATGAGCTTTTCCCGCAGTAGCGAGTTCTGCTGCGGCTGCGGGGCCGTGATCGGTCCTATCGCCCCCTGATCGAAATCGATGCATTCCATGGCCTTATCGACCTGCAAAGGCCGCCGTTTCCCTGTCCTGGGGTCCACGTGATCCCAGTCGTAGAGACGGAAAGTCACATCGCTGTTCTGCTGTACTTCGAAAACCACGACATCGCTGAGCGAATGCACGATTCCGGCCCTAATGAACACGGCATCTCCGCACTTCGGCTTGAAGCTTGCCAGGAGCTCGGGGACCGTTCCGGCCGCGATCGCCCGCCACATGGCGGCGGCGGCGTTCGTGGCTCTCAATCCCGCGTAAATGCGCGCCTCCGGCCCTTCCGCGAGCACGATCCATGCCTCGGTCTTCCCGGTGTCGCCTGGCGGAATCAGGTTTTGATAGGCATCCGACGGATGCACCTGAACCGACAGGGTCTTGCTTACATCGAGAAACTTCAACAGCAGCGGGAAGCGATCGAAGCGGCCGGACAGGGTTCCCAGCAGTCGCTGTGGATAAAGCCTCAGCAATTGACGGATGGTTCTACCCTTGAGCGCTCCTTCCGCCACCACGCTTGCGTGGTCGTCGCGGTCGCTCAAAAGCCATGCCTCGCCGACCGGGTCGGTTCCCGGCAGTTGCGCGCCGAGCAGCGTGGCCAGGCGCCGACCTCCCCATAACCGATATTGATACATCGGCTCGAGCCGCAATGGATACAGGGGCGTCAGGTTCATGTGCCTATTTCCAGGTGGGCGACGAGCACACCCCACATTGCAACGAAGCCGGGAGTTGCGGCTGCCGGTCGGCCGCGAACCGGGTTTCCCCGATTAGCTCGTCAAACTACCGGTGGCAACTTTCGGTGTCTGTTCGGTAGGCGACTGAACGCCGTCCACGCGAGCGGCGGCCGGTGCCCGGCGTCACATTTTGGTCTGCGGCCGTAGCTGCAGAAACGCCGGCCTCTTCGCCGCGTCCGCAACCGCCGCGGCGAATTCGTAGAAGAATCGGTTGAAATCCGCCGCGGCCTGGAAATCCATTGGCTGAGTCGGATCGTCCTGCGGCCGGTGGTAGCGCACCTCATACCACTCGCGGTAGCGACGCTCGGCATCGGTGCCCGGATCGTAGCCGAACACAAAACCCGTGGCGGGCACGCCGATCTTGAGGAAGGGCCAATGGTCGGCGCGCTGATTGAGATGCCGTTCAGGCTCACGGTCGGCGCGAATTTCGATGCCGAGCCGGCCCGCCACTTCCCGCGCCGTCGTCCCGAGAGAGGTCTCATCGAGTGCGTGCATGGTCAGAATCTTGAGAGGGAACAGCGGGCGCAGTTGATCCAAGTTCAGATCCGCCGCGAGATCCTCGCGCGCGACGGTCGGGTGGCGTGTGAAGTAGGTCGCTCCCAGAAGGCCTTTTTCCTCGCCTGTGAACGCCGCGAACAATACCGACCGGCGGTACCCTCTCCCATGGCGCTGCTCGGCCAGACGAATCAGCGTGGCGACGTAAGCCGCATCATCGAGAGTGCCGTTGTACAGCGCATCTCCATGAACGGCTTCGCCGTAACCGTAGCCGTCCAGATGCGCCGAAGCCACCACGACCTCATGACCGACCCGAGGGTCGGTGCCGGGCAACAGGCCGAGCACATTGTCGCTGCCGTAGTCTCTTTGCGTCACACTGAACTCGGCGACCAGCCGAGCCGGCACCTCGAAGCTCGGCAGGGGCCTCTGCGCGGCGCCGGCCTCGAGAATCTGCTCCGCCGAGCGTCCGCTGCCTTCGATCACGGTACCGAGTACGGAAGCATTCAGGCGCAGGTACGGAACCCGTGCCGCGTTGTCCGCGGACCCCTCGCCCGCGAAGGTCACGGTACGGGCGTAGGCAACCGGCCAACGCGGCGGCTCTATCGTGAAGCCGGGATCGTCGACTACCATCACTGCGATCGCGCCGGCCGCGACCGCCGCCTCGATCCGCTCGCGGGCGCTCGGCATGCCCTGGCGCAGCGATCCGAAGCACAGCACCACCCTGCCGCGTAGGTCCCCGGTCATTTCGGCGCGCGAACAATAGCCGCGGAACGCGAGCGGGGCGTCGAGCGCCGCCGGCAACGATGCCTCCGCGTGCACCGAAATCTCGTGCAGGAATCGCAAAGCGGATTTCTCGCCCGTCGCGCGTATCACCGATATCCGCGTGCGCGCGGAATCGACCTGCACCTCGTGCAACGCGAGCGTCTGCCGGAACCCGGCCTCCCCGGCCGGCCGCAGGCCCGCGGCCTCGAAGCGAGCCTGCACGTAGGCCGCGGCGCGCGCATGTGCGGGGGAGCCGGTGTCGCGTCCCTCCATCTCATCGCCCGACAGATCAGTCGTGATGTGCCACCACAACCGGGTCTCGCGGTCGGTGATCGGCTCGCGCGACGGCGCTGCGGCGGACGCGACCCACGCGCCCATGGAGTACGCGAAGCACAGGACGGCCGCCAAACCGGCGTACCCTGAACATTGACGCATGGTGACTCTCCCTCGAATCGAACCGATCGCCCGACCTTACCCCCCGTCGAGCAACGCACGCACTCGCCGGGCGAGATCCGAGCGGCGATACGGCTTGGCGAGCAGGTGCACGCCGGGATCCAGACGGCCATGATGCATGATCGCGTCCTCCGAATAGCCGGACGTGAACAACACCTTGAGCTCAGGTCGCAATTGTAGCGCCGCGTCCGCCAACTGGCGGCCGCTCATGCCGCCCGGCATCACCACGTCGGTGAACAGCAGGTCCACGTGCACAGGCTGGCGAAGCATGTCGAGAGCCTGCAAGCCATTGCGCGCCTGAAGCACCTGATAGCCCAGCGCCTTCAAATGACCGAGCGCCAGACGGCGCACCTGTTCGTCATCCTCGACGAGCAATATGCTCTCGGATCCTCGGATGATCTTGAATCGGCCGGTGGTGCTCGGAGTCACCGTATCGGCGGGTCCGATCATTCGCGGGAAGTACATGCGCACCGTGGTGCCGTGTCCAACCTCGGAGTAGATGGCGATGTGGCCGCCCGACTGCTTGACGAACCCGTAAACCATCGGCAGCCCGAGTCCCGTTCCCTTGCCCGTCTCCTTGGTCGTGAAAAACGGCTCGAACACCAGCCCGAGAATCTGCGCCGGGATCCCAACCCCGGAATCCGCGACGGCGATCAGCACATACTCCCCGGCCTTGACGTCCACCTGTCGCTGCGCGTACTCCTCGTCGAGTCGAACGTTCGCCGTTTCGATGACCAGTCGGCCTCCATCCGGCATCGCATCGCGCGAGTTGATGCACAAATTCAGCAACGCGCTCTCCAGTTGGGTCGGATCGACGATCGCGTGCCACAATCGCTCCTCCTTGACGATCTCTATGCGTATGTGCTCGCCGAGAGTACGGCTCAATAGCGGATTCAGTGCCGCCAGCAGCCGGTTGCCGTCGACCGGCACGGGATTCAAGGTCTGTTTGCGGGCGAAGGCCAGCAGACCCCTGGTCAGTTCGGCGGCACTGCGTGCCGCGCCGAGAATCATGTCGGCAAGCTCCTGCGCCAAGGGCTCCTCCGGCAGCTGCTCGCGCAGCAGCTCCGCGTTGCCGAAAATCACGGTCAACAGGTTGTTGAAATCGTGCGCCACTCCCCCGGTCAGCTGACCGATGGCCTCCAGCCGGCTCGACTGGCGCACTTGCTCTTCGAGAATCTTTCGCTCCGTGATGTCCAGGTGCGCCACGGCCGCTCCGCCCGCCGCCGTGTTCAACGGCGTCGCGGTGAGCAGGAACCAGCGCTTGTCGAGCTCGCTCGGACTCGCGTATTCGAAGGTGAAGCTCTCCGCCTCGCCGTCGAGAACCGCCGTCAACCCGGCGGCGAATTTCTTCGCCGCCGCGTCGCCACGCTCGCCCGCCTGCCTCCAGGCGGAGAGGTAGCTATTGCCGACCTCCGCGGCACCCGGCAGCCTCCCATCGGCACCGGCATTCTCCTGCAGGTATCGCCGCCAAACGTCGTTCACGGTCAGAATTTTCCCCCCGCGGTCGAGCACTGCGATCTGCGTCAACACGGAATTGAGCACCGCGCGATTCAGCGCTTCGGTCTCGCGCGCGGAGGTCTGCGCGAGTCGTTCGTCCTCGAGCAAACTCAACAAGGATCGATTGATCCGTGCCCTCTCGTGCGCCTGGCGGCGCAGTTCCATCTGTGCCATCACGTGACGGCTCAGAACGGTGAGCGCCTGCATCTGTTCCGGGGTGAGCCGTCGCACCTGGCGGTCGAGGACACAAAGCGCGCCAAGCGCGTGGCCATCGGCGGAAAACAGCGGCGCGCCCGCGTAGAAGCGAATGCCAAGTTCCCCGGTGACCAGGGGGTTGTCGGCGAATTCGGTGTCGCTGGCGGCGTCGGTGACCACGTACAACTCGCGCCGATGCACCGCATGACTGCAGAACGAGATCTCCCGGGAGGTCTCCCGCACGTCGAGCCCGAAGGCGGCTTTGAACCATTGCCTTCGTTCGTCGATCAGCGAGATGAGCGCGATGGGCGTACCGCAGATATGTGCGGCGAGCGCCACCAAGTCGTCGAACTCGGCTTCGCGCGTCGTATCGAGCACCCCGTAACTGCGCAGTGCCGCGAGTCTCGCAGGTTCGTCGTTCGGCAGAGGCGCGGATTTCATGCGGTCGATCTCTCAGCTCGAGACGCTCGCGTAGCGCGGTGCCCGACCGATCTCGCCAAGCAAATCGTTGACCTCCTTCTTCAGTCCAAGTACCCGATCCTCGCGGTCCAGAGTCACGGACTTCCACAGCTGCAACTCCTTGAGTTGCTCTTGTATCTGAGCTTCATCGGCTTTGCGATCGGTCACGTTGCGCGAAATGCTGATGAGGGCCTCGCTGATGCCGTTCGCATCCGACAAAGGTCCGGCCTGCATCTCGAGCCATCGCCGGCCCCCCTTGAGTCCCTGGACTTCGAAGGACAGGCATTCGCTATGCCCGCGCAGGATCCGTTCGTGGAACTCGCGCAAGGCGGCCTGGTAGGGAGGCAGCACGTAGTCGAGGAACGGCCTGGCACGCAACGCCTCGAGCGAGTCGCCCTCGAGCATGCGGATGCCGCTGCGATTGATCTCGGAAATCGATCCGTCGGCGCACAGCACCATGATGCAATCGAGCGTGCCTTCCATGATGGCGCGCAACCGCTGGTCGCGCCGACGAAGTGACTCGAGCGCCAGCTGACGTTCGGAGCGCAAGCGTCGGTCGTCGAGCGCCCGTTGCACGGCGCACGCGAGCCGGTCCGTGCGATCCTTCAAAAGATAACCCGTCGCACTCAGGCGCATCGCCTCGACCGCGATGTCTTCGCCCACCGTGCCCGACACCAGAATCAGGGGCACTTCCAGTCCGCTGCCGCGCAGCAACTCGAGCGCGCGCAGGCCGCTGAAGCGCGGCATCACGTAGTCGGAGAATATGATGTCCGGCGGCGATTGCAGGGCACTCAGGAACTCGCTCTCGGTCTCCACCCGGTTCCACCGGACATCGTTGCCCGCCTCGATCAGACGACGAACCAGCAGATCGGCATCGTCCGGATCGTCCTCCACCAGCAGGGCGTTCAATGTCGCCATGTCGAGCGCCCTCTAAGACGACGGTTGGTTCAACAAGAGCCAGTAAACACCGACGACCTTGACGGCGTCGACGAAGTTTTCGAAACTAACCGGCTTGACGATATAACTATTGACGCCGAGTTGGTAGCCCTCGACGACGTCGCGATACTCGCGCGATGAGGTGAGGATGACCACGGGTATCGCGCTGGTGCGCGCATCGCCTTTCAGGCGCTTGAGCACTTCGAAGCCGTCGATCTTCGGTAGCGATAGGTCCAGCAGGATCACTTTCGGCAGATCCGCGAAGCGCCGGCCCGCGTGCCGGCCCTCGCAAAAGATGTATTGCAACGCATCCGATCCGTCACGCGCAACCTCTACCTGGTCGGTGAGTCGCGTCCGCTCGATCGCCCTCAAGGTCATGTCCAAATCGTCGGGATTGTCCTCCACGACCAGGATGTCGGCCGGGCCGTTCACGGCGTGGCCGCCGGCGCATCGGACACCGGCCGAGGAATGGCGAAATGGAAAGTTGCGCCTCGCTGTTCGGCCCCCTCCGCCCAGACACGTCCCCCGTGCCGCTCCACCACCCGTTTGACGATGGCAAGCCCGACGCCGGTGCCCTCGAATTCGTCGGCGAGGTGCAGCCTTTGAAATACGGCGAACAGCTTCTGCGCGAAGCGCATGTCGAATCCTGCGCCGTTGTCCTGCACCCGATATACGTCCTCGTTTTGCCCGGCCGTGTGACTGACCTCGATGATCGCCGGATCGCGGCCCCGGGTATATTTGATCGCATTGCCCAGCAAATTGACCCATACCTGCCGCAGCAGGGTTCGGTCGCCGTGGCATCGGCCGAGCGGTTCGATGCGAAACTCGATCGGCCTTCCCTCGTGGGACGGCGTCAGTTCGAGCAGCACCGCGCCGACCAGTCGGTCTACATCGATCTCCCGGCGGCTCATCGGCAGGCGGCCGAGCTTGGAGAATGACAGCAGGTCGTCGATCAGTTCTCCCATGCGCAGACCGCGGCCTCGGATCCGTTCGAGCAGGCGCCGCCCTTCCTCGGGCAACTGCGCGCCGTAATCCTGGAGCACGATGTCGGCGAAGCCGTTCACCGCCCGCAGCGGTGCGCGCAGATCGTGCGAAACCGAATAGCTGAACGCCTCGAGTTCGTTGTTCGCCGCCTGCAGTTCGGCGGTGCGATCGACGACCCGGTGTTCCAGTTCTTCGTTCAGTTCGAGGACCCGCAGCTCCGCCCGCTTGCGGTCCGTGATGTCGACCCCCATCCCCAACATGCCGGGGATGCCGTCGATGACGATGCGTCGCCCGGTAAGAAAATACGGAATGCTGCCGCCGTCCTTCGCGAGAATCTTGGCCTCCAGCTGCGACTCTCCTTTCGCGAACACTTCCTGTATGCGCTCCCGCACCAGTTCCTTTTCCGCCTCCGCGAAGAACTCGAGCGGGTGCATCCGTCCGATTTCCTCGGCCCGGTACCCGGTTACGGCCATGAAGTTGCTGTTCCAGCGCAGGAATCGGCCGTTCTCGTCGAAGAAGTAGAAGATTCCCGGCATGCTCTCGAGCAGCGTCGAGGAGAAAGCCTGCTCGCGCAGCGCCGCCGCGGCCGCGAGCCGCCCTTGCGCGTCGCGCGCCTCGTTGTCGAGCGCGAAGGACAGATCCGCGGCCGCTTCGGCGAGCAGTTCGACTTCTCGATCGCGAAACGCCTGGGTCTCGCTGGCATAGACGGATAGCACGCCGCGCACCTGCCCGGCCAAGGCGATGGGAAAGGAGGCCGAGGCGCGAAATCCGTAGCGGTTGCAGGCGTCGTGCCAGGGGGCGGCGTCCTGGTTCGCCATCAAATCGTTGCACACCGAGGGATTCCCGCTGCGAAACGCAGCGCCCGACGGCCCCCGCCCTTCGGGCCGTTGATCGCTGTAGATCCGTACCGTTTCGAGGTAGGCGCCACCCTCGCCGCTGAAGGCCGCCGGTTCCAGCCGGTGTGTGGCGGGGTCCTCCCAGCCGATCCACGCCATCGCAAAGCCGGCTTGCTCGACCAACGCCCGGCAGATCCGGTCGAACAGCTCCGCCCGTTCGGGCCGGCGGATGATCGCTTGATTGGCCTGACTCAATGCCCCGTACAGCCGATTGAGCCGCAGCAGTTCCCGCTCCCCCCGTCGCCTGGCGGTGATGTCGCGGGCGATACGCGATTCGCCGATGACGTGGCCGTCCTGGTCCAGAATCGGCGAAATAGTCACCGACAAATCGATCGGTCTACCGTCCTTGCGAATGCGCACGGCGTCGAATCGGTCGACGCGCGGCGCCAGGCTCACCGGCCGAAAGGCCTCGCCGTCGCCCGGCGAACCTGCGATCTGCGCGAGCGGCCGCCCCAGTACTTCGTGACAGGGGTGGCCAAAAAGCTTCTCCGCGCCGCGATTCCAGCAGCGAATCGTGCCGTCGAGCGCGACGCCCACGATCGCATCCTCGGACGAACTGACGATGGCCGCGAGCTGCATGCGCGCCTCCTCGTCCGAGCGTTGAGCCGTGACGTCCGTGGTCATCAGGAACGCGACCGCCGAATCGCGGCCGAAGCGCACCCGCGCACCCGTGCATTGGAACAGTCGGGACCAGTCGGTGCGTCGCCGCCGGATGCGGTAGCGCATCGTGCCCAGCAGCTCTCCGCGCAGCAGCCGCGGGATCGGCCAATCGGCCGATGTCAACACCGATCCGTCGAGAGTCGACAGCTCGAAAATCTCCGGCAGGGAATGCAGGCTGCGGTTCGCCTGCTCCGAGCTCGAGAATCCGTAGAGCTTGCGGGCGGCGAGGTTCCAGTACACCATTTGACTGCGCGAATCGGCGATGATGAGTCCGTCGGGCAGGTTCTCGATCACCGCCGCATGCGCCGCGGCCAGCGCCGATCCGCTCCGGCCCTCGCCGGCCCCCGCCTCGCCTTCCGTGGCCGAACCGCTCATCGCCGTTACAGCAACGGACGCTGGTGCACGCCCGTCTGGAACCTCTTCGCCTCGCTGCGCATCCACGCGGCGGCCGCATCCCCGGGCATCGGTCGCGCGATGAAGAACCCTTGCGCGAGATCGCAGCCGCTGTCGCGCAGGTACCTCAGCGTCGCTTCGTCCTCCACGCCTTCGGCGACCACACGCAACCCCAAACTGTGGCCGAGCCCGATGATCGACTCGACCACGGCGCGCGACTCGCCGGAGGCGGTCGCCGTCTTGACGAAGGATTTATCCACCTTGATCTCCGAAAACGGCAGACGCACGAGCTGCAGCATGGAGGAATAGCCCGTGCCGAAGTCATCGATCGACAACTGAAATCCCTTCATTCGCAGCCGCGTGAACAGATCGAGCGACATTACCGGGTTTTCCATGGCACTCGACTCGGTCAGCTCCAGGACCAGATTCTCCGGCCGAATCCCGCCGGCGCGGCACAGCGCCGTGATCCGGTCGACCAGGGTCGATTGCTGGGCGGCGGCCGCGGTACCCGGCTCGTACGACTCCGCCGCTGCGGTGGCCCTCGAGGACAGGTTCACGGCCACCGTTACCTCGGAATTCGCAGTCTGATTGCCCAGCCACTCGATCGCCATCTGCATAACCTGATCGGTCAACGCATCGATCAAGCCGTACTGCTCGGCGCAGCCGATGAACTGATCCGGCATGATCTCCCCGCGCTCGGGGTGAATCCAGCGGACCAGGGCCTCGAACCCCGCGAGTTCGCCGCTCGCGCAGCGGATCTGCGGCTGATAGCGCAGTTGCAATTCACGCCGCTCGAGCGCCCGCCGCAAGCTCTCCGCTGTCGACTCCCCGCCGTTCATGGCCGCCGCGGCAATTGCCTCCCGTCTCCCTGAACGAAACAGCGAGGGTTCTTCGCGCCGCCACTCGCCATTCCGTGCACCGGCCAGCAGGTCGCGCAATTGTCGCGGCGAGAACGGTTTGGACAGCACTCCGACGATCTCCAGGCCGTGCTCGTTGGCCGAGCGCCCCGCCGCGTCGAGAACCCGCGACCCGACCCCGCTCGTGATGATGATTTTTGCCGTGCAATTGCCGTCTGCCAGTCGCTGCAGCACTTCGACACCGTCCATCTCCGGCATGACCAGATCGATGGCGATATGCGTGGGCCGCCAATCCGCGACCGAGCGGAAGAAATCTTCGGTACCCGTCATGAAGCGGGCCTCGAGGCCGACGGATTCACCGATCAGCTGGACCATCCGCCCGATGTGCGGATCATCATCCAGAATCAGTAGTCGCGATGACATCACGCGCGTGTCCGTCCTCGCCCGCGGGTGTATCCCGGATCCTCGACCATCCCGGTCGCGCGAGCGCCACCCTAGTCTGCCACGGTCGGCGACCGGGCTCACCCTGAATCCGCTTCACCCCGAATAATGGCTAAAGCCGACGCATACGCTTGTACGGCTAGAAACGCCATGGTAGGTTCTGCCCGGCCAACATGCATCCGGAAGAACGCCTCTTTACCCCATCCCCATGGAATCCTTCATGAGATCGCGTCGGGCACCCTCGCCCGCGCTGGCCGCGACGCCAGCCACCGGTAGCCGCCGCTCCGAGTTCCTCACCCCGAATCAGGTCGCCGATCGGCTGCTGGTGGCACCGGTGACGGTACGCTTGTGGGCGAGCCGAGGATTGCTCCCCTCCGTGAGCACCCCGGGAGGGCATCGGCGCTTCCGCGTACAGGACGTGGAGGCGTTCATCGCCAAGCGCCAGCAGCTGCAAAGCGGCGCGGACCTGCCGCCGTCGCGACTTTTGATCATCGACGACGACGCGCAATTTGCACGGTATCTCGCCAATCTGCTCGCCGTCCGCGCACCCTCCGTGGCCGTGGACGTGGCGTTCGACGGGTTCTCGGCGGGCATCAAGTGCGAGGCCATGCGCCCCGATGTGGTCACCCTGGATCTGCAGATACCCGATATGGACGGCTTCGCCGTTTGCCGCCTGCTGCGCAGCATGTTCGGCGACCGCAAGCCGCGCATCGTCGCGCTTTCCGGCTTCCTGTCGGCAGAAAATGTCAAACGCATCCTCGCGGCCGGTGCCAATGCCTGCCTCGCGAAAACCACGGCTCCCGACGCACTGCTGCGCGAGCTGGGCTTGCGCGAGGCGGGCTGATCGTGACCCGGGCACCGGCGCCTCCGCCGCTGCTCGACGCGCCGACCGACGCCGCTCTGGCCGAGGCGGTGGCCCACGAACTCAATAACATCGGCGCGTCGCTTTACGGATTCGTAGAACTCGCCGCCGAGAGCGCGCCGCTGCCCGACTCCGTGGCCGGCTGCATCGCCGAGATGCGCGTCGGGGTGCGCCGGCTGCAATCGGTGGCCAGGGTGCTCGAGGCGCTCGCCGAGACCGTCAGCGAGCCTCAGGAGCAGGAGCTAGGTGCCTGTATCGAGGCGGCGGCGGCCGGTCTCGGTTCGCCGGTCAATCTGCGCTGGCGCTGCGATCCCACCCGACGCGTCCGCGCCGACTCGGGCAGCCTCGGCCGCGCCCTGTCGCTGCTCGGCGGTCTGGAGCTTACCCCCGAAATCATCGCCGAAGGCGCACTCTGGTCGATCGAAGGACCGGGGAGTTCGGCGCCGCAATGCCTCGACTGCTCCGCGAGTTTGCCGCGTCGTGGAGCGCGAATCTCGGTGCCTCACGCGCTCGCGGGGCGGCACCCGGACAGCAAAATTCGCCGGTTGCACAGAGCCGCCGTGAGCCGGCTGACCCCTCTTGCCGGCGCGCAGCTGGTTAGCGAGCCGCCGGACGCGCCCGTGCAGCTCTGGTTATCCGCCGCCGGGGTCGACTAACGGTCAAAAGTGTCGACTCCATCGCGAACCGCGATAATGACCTCATTCGCTAGGATCGATATATTGTCCCTGTGCCAAGTCAGTCCCCCGACTTCATGCTGATTCTCGATGCGGACGCGAGCTCGGTCGATTTGCTGCGCGGGGTCGCGCAGCGCCTCGGTTGCGATCATGCCGTGGTGAGCGATACCGATCAGTTGACGGAGGTGCTGGCTTGGCGGCATCCGACCATCGCGGTGCTGGCAATCGATCGCCTGGGCAACACCGGCTATGGCGCCCTGCCCTGGCTCATCGATTCCGGCGCACGCCCGGCGACGCTGCTGGTAGGCGCGGTCGACGGCCGAGTTCTGTCCAGTGTGCGCTGCGCGGCGGAGCAACGGGGTCTGACGATCATCGGAACCCATGGCAGGCCCGTCGACCCGGCGGAGATCGAGCGGCTGCTGACACCGGTGCTGAAGGGCGCGGCACCGCTGGATTCCGAGGAAATCGCCCGCGGCCTGGCCGAGCGGGAATTTCACCTGCGCTACCAGCCGAAAATCGGTACCGCGGGCGGTGCCTGCGATTTTCGAGGAGCGGAGGCCTTGATTCGTTGGCGGCATCCGCGCCGCGGCGAGCTGCGTCCTCAGCACTTCTGGAGCGCAGCCGAGAAATTCGGGCTGGAGAGTCAGCTGACCGATTTCGTGATCACCGAAGCGATTCGCCAGGCCGGCGTTTGGCACCGCGACGGGTTGTCGCTCGATCTGATCGTGAACTTGAGTCCGCGGCTGGTGACCGACCGGAGCTTTCCCGACCGCCTGCAATCCCTGCTCCAGCAACATGCGGTGCCGGCAAACCGCGTCGTATTGGACGTTACCGAAACCGCCGGCAATCGCGATCGCGATCTCATGCTTGACGTGTTCACGCGGCTGCGCATCGCCGGCGTGGGTATCGCCTTGGATAATTTCGGCACCGGTCTTTCCTCCCTGACCGAGCTGTACCGCATGCCCTTCTCCGAGATCAAGGTGGATAGTTCGCTGCTCGCCGACGCGCTGCGCGAGCGAGACGCGGATTTGATCGTACGCGGAATCACGCGGCTCGCGCACGACCTCGGGCTCGCGGTTTGCGCCGAAGGGATCGAGACGCCCGAGATGCTCGATTTCGTGCGTTCCGCCGGTTTCGACAGCGCACAGGGCCGCCTGTTCTGCGCACCGGCGCTGGCCGTCGACATCGAACGGCTGGCGCGCAACTGGCCGCTGTCCTCGGCGACGATTCGCGCGGCCGCACAATAGATCGCCGGTTTCAGCCGCGAGTTTGCGCGCAGCCGCGCTCGGCCGCGCGCAACGCCCGGCTGAGGCGCTGTGCCCAGCGGTGCTGGCCCTCCGGTTCCCCGACCAGGTCCTGCCGGATCTCGATCTCGACGTGCAGCAGGCCGCGGCCCTCGCCATGACGCGGCACCGTGTAATCGGTGAGGTCGCTCAGAAAGTACGGTTCGTTCTCGGCGACCACCAGGCCCGGTTCGCACCGCAGGGCGTCGAGCACCGCGACGGCGAAGCGGCGGTCGCGGTTGTACAGCACCGCCGCGTGCATCGCCCGGTGCACGCCCTTGAAGACGTCGGTCATCGTGTGCTGGGCGACGAGTATGGTGCGCCTCCCCGCCGCGAGCCGCGCATCGAGCATCGTCCGAAGTCGAGCGTGATAGGGATCGAAGATCTCTCGTTGCCGTGCGCGCCGCTCTTCATCGCTCAAGCCGAGGTTGCCGGGAATCGGCACGAGCTCGCCGACCGTGGGAATCGAGGCGGGCACGCTCGGATCGCGGTTGCAATCGATGACCAGTCGCGAATAGTTCTGCGCGATGAGCGGCGCCTCGAGCTCCGCCGCCATGCGCCGTGCCACCTCGAGCGCACCGATATCCCAGGCGATATGCCGCTCGAGCTGCTCCGCCGACAGGCCCAGATCGCGCAGGCGCCGGGGAATGCGCCGGCCCGCGTGATCCACCACGACGAGGAAGTCCGAGGGGCGCCGGGCGCCCTCCTCGAGCACGGGCGAGGGCTCGTCGGCGTCGAGCAACGAATAGGGTTGCACGGAGCTGCAACTGACGACGGTGCGCTCGGCCTAGGCGCGAGGCCCCAGGGACTGCAAATACAGCGCCACGGCGTTCATCTCCTCGGCCTTCAGACTTTGCGCCACCCCGTGCATCACGGCGACGTTGCGCAGATTGCTCTGGAAGGACCTCAATTGCTTGATCAGATATTGCGAGTGCTGTCCCGCGAGGCGTGGAAAAGTGTCGCTACCCTCCGCGCTCGCCCCATGACAGGCCGCGCAGGCGGGAATGCCGTTCGTGGCATCGCCATTCTGATAAAGGTTCTTGCCGCGCGCGAGCTGCGCCCCGGAAACGTTCTCGCCGTTCTCCGGCTTTTGGCGGCTGTAGTAGTCCGCCAACCCCTCGATGAGCTGATCATCGAGCATGGCCGCCATGCCCCACATATAGCCCATGGCGTCCGGGTCTCCGCGGGTTTGCGCCTTGAAGGCGTGCAGTTGGGCGGCCAGGTAGCTCGCGTGTTGCGCGGCCAGCACCGGAAACTTCGGCGAAATGCTGTGACCCTGCGGTCCGTGGCAATTCTGACAGGTGCCGATCGCCACCCGCTTGACCGCCGCGGGACTCACTGCATTGAGATCCTCGGCGCGCGCGCCGGCGGCCATCGCGAGCGCCGCTGCAACGAGCACCAGGGTGTAAAATCGCTGCTTCATGATTCCGGTTCCTCGATCGACGTTTAAAAGACTACCCACAGCAACAGGTACGTCGTGTCGTTGCTGACGGCGTTTCGGCCGAATCCGTCGTAATTGCTCGAGCCGCCGTTGAACTTCTCGTATCGGGTGTATTGCAGCGAGACCTTGGTGTTGAGCCACGGCAGATAGTTAAGCTCGCCGATCCAGCCCGAGGTGAGCGGGCTGCCGTTTGCGCTGGTGACCACCCCGGAAGTCGCCCCCACCGGATATAGCAGATTGTCGACGCTGCCGTTGGTCGCGAAGTGCGACAAGGTGCCGCCGTACATGCGTCGGAAGTAGTAATTGGCGTTCACCCGCGTGGTGTCGAGCGTGTCGTGG
>VFSW01004664.1_pt1 | contig 20422 bp, 16 predicted proteins | sample 5358111 | NCBI WGS metagenome assembly VFSW01 (sample SAMN11554181, study PRJNA540505) | mine drainage metagenome | isolation source: sediment from site ElyBrook_90M | place: USA: Ely Copper Mine, Vershire, VT | collected 2017
ACGAGCAGAGTGCCTGTGAGCACCGCAGTTTCCCGAAATACCGCATAGAACATGCCTGCGCCCAGGCGCCTGTGGATGACGGTTTCGAGCAGCAAGGCATAAGTCGCGGCCAGGCTGGCCGCCTCGGTCGCCGTCACGTAGCCTCCAAACAACCCGACGAGGAGGCTTAAGGGAAGAAGCAGGTCCCATGCAGCGGACTTCAGCGCGGTAATCAGAACGGGAAGTCGGAAAGGTGCTCTCGCCAGGCCGCTACGGCGCGCCGCCCACAGGCTGTACAGGGACAGTAGCGTCACCAGCATCACCCCGGGGAGGATTCCGGCCATGAAAAGTTGTTTGATCCCGACCCCGGCGACGACACCGTAGAGGAGCACGACCAGGCTCGGGGGAAACAGGAGCCCGGAGGATCCGGATGCCGTCAGGAGCCCGAGCACAAAATGCTTGGGATAACGCTCCTTGAGGAGCATCGGATAGAGCAGGCCGCCGAGGGCCAAAATGGTCACCCCTGAGGCCCCCGAGAAGGCGGTAAAGAAGGCGCAGGAGAGGACCGCGGCCATCGCCAATCCCCCGCGTATCCAGCCGAAGCCGGCATTGAGTAGCCGCAGCAACCGCTCCGGCGCTCCGCCGCGCGATAGAATGACCCCGGTGAGCGTGAACAGAGGAATCGCCATAAGGTAAGACGATTCAGCGAGCCGCACGATCTGCGACGGCAATACCGCCGGGTCGACACCGCTGTGCCAGGCATACACCAATCCGAATGCGCCGAGGACGATGAATACGGGCACGCCAGCCAACGCAACGGCGGTCAACGCGAAGAATGCAAGCATCACGGTCTTGGCAGCGTGCGCGGAGCCAGCAACCTCAAGGAAAAGTGTAGCGACAACAACAACAGTCCGGCAGGGATGATGATTTCAAGAAGTGCGGTTTCACGCCCAGGACCAACGGCGTACCGCCACTCCTCTCGCCAGAAGCGCCAAGCGGCCACGCTGAGGGCACCACAAACAAGCGCCGAAATCCCGGCGACCGGTCGCGTAAGACGATCGCGCGCGCGGTCCGACAGCCAGAGCGATGCCAGATCAACCTTGAGGTGCCGATCATGCCCCGCCAAAACCGCACCCAGGAAGCCGACCCAGAGGACAAGATAACGGGTGAGTGTATCCACCCCGGGGAGCACACGCTGGAAGGCATCGCGTGCGATGATTTCGCCGACGGAGAGGACGAGCAGTAGGGTCAAGCTTAAAACCGCGATGAGCGCTTCGGCGCGTTGCAGCCGTCGCTCGAAACCGGCGACCCAGGTCTCACAATGAACGGCAAGCGATTCCGCCGTCTTCACCGTTTTGCCTCCTTGTGATCACGAAACGCTGACAGCGCTTGTTGCGCTTCCGTATAGGTGGCTGCCGGGATATAACCGGTCTTGGCCAGCGCCGCCGCCGCCCGGTCCCGAATCGCCACCAGCTCGGCTGGACTTTCATCGGTCCACGCCGGCAGGAAGGTTACTCCGTGACTCTTGAGCGCAGCGAGCGACTGGTGACTCTGGGCACGCGTGGCGGCGCGCAGCGCCTTCCCCGCCGTCTTGCCCGTACGAACCAGGAGCGCCTGCAGGTCGGGCGGCAGGGTATCGAAGAATTGACGCGTCACGACGAGTGCTCCCACCCCGTTGCTGATCCGCATGGTGGTCATGTACGGGGTCTTGGTGAACCACTGCAGGGCGATGGCGGCTAGCGGCGGGGCGGCGACGGTGTCGATAAGTCCGGTGGAGAGACTCAAATAAACATCAGGAAAGGCCAGCGGCACGGGCGGTATCCCGGTAGCGTCGAAGAAAGCCTGGACCAGGGGATCACCCTGCCACAGCCATACACGGTGGGTCCTGAGTTGCGCGAGGCTTCGGATCGGCACGCGCGAGAACAGTCGGATGAAGCCCGTGTCCATGAAACCGAGGAGCACGTAGCCGTGACGGCTGAAACCGTCGCGGATCTGTGGCATGAGCTTCGCGCGCACGAAGTTCCATTCGGCGTAATGATGAAACAGGAATGGGATCTCTAGTACCCGCGCCGGCGAATAGATCTCTCCCACGCCATGTCCGGTAAAGGCCCCTCCCTGAAGCTCGCCGAAACGGATCTCGCGCAGCATGTCGGGCTCGTCCCCGAAGACGCCGCCCGGGTAGAGTTTGAATGTCAGCTGCCCGTCACTGTCCTTGGCGACCTGCGCCGCCCAGGCATTGATGACATTCATCCATGCCGTGCCTTGAGGGGCGAGTGTTGCAAACTTCAGAACGTAGCGGGGACTGGCGGCGACCGAGATAATACCCAGCATGAATAGAATCGCTGCAACTCCTATTTGCACCCGCGTCTTCATCAGAACAATTCCTCCTCTTGGGACAACAGCCGTTTGGCCATCTGCTTCGCGATGGCATTGGCCAAGGCCATCTGCGGAAAGAGGTTGGGCGGTGCGTCGCGTACTTCGGTTAGGAGCTTATGAAACGCCATCCGGTTGCGAGTCTGCCGCTCCAGGTAGCGTGCCTTGAGCACATCGACGAGCAACAGCTTACCGTGCGTCACTGCCCATGCTTTGGCGAATTCCTTCCGCGCCCGTTCCGGGTTCCCGCCGAACATCGGCGGGCGGCTGCCATAGTAGACGCCGAAGAAAAGATAGGGTCCGCCGAAGTAATAACGACCGTCCAATGTCTCCACCCGCCTCATCAACAAGACCGCCTTGCTCATATCGGCGAGGAGCGCCGGGTGGTCGCGATTCATGTCTATCCACTTGGCCAGGCACGAAGCGGTCCAGAACATGGCTGGGACGGCGCGGCGGTTAAGCCCTTGCAGCGTCTGGCGCAACTGTCGGTCGTTCATCGTATCGAGGTCTCCGGAAAACCCGGAAAGCGCGAGGGCGACACGCGCGTTCTCGTAGGCACGGTGATAGAGCGCCGAAGCCTGCGCGCGGCTTCTGTTCTCGACAAACCCGAAAGCATAGCTGTAAAACCCCTGGGCGGCGCGCAGGCGCAGGTTGGCGTTGTCCGGTAACTGGGCAACCAGAGTGTCGATCATCTCGAGCTGGGAGGGAATGGCTTCTCTGGCGAGGGTAGGATCGGTTTCTCGGTTCATCGACTCAGCACCGGCATTCACCAGTGGCACGGAGGCACGGGCGGCCAGACCGGCGCTTGCGCAGGCGCCAAGGAGTGCGGCGTAGGCGAAGACAATCAGGATACGGTAGGATGCTGGCAGACGAATGTGCATGTTATCCCTTGCTCCAACGCCCTCAGGGCGACTGTTATCCATACAGTTGGAACGGCACCACGAACTTTTTTCTGGTGGTGTATGTTGTTTTTTATTGGATACCTTGTGCCACAGTCCGTCCACAAAAACAAGAACCTTATATGTCAGGTTCTACTCAGGATATGGTACAAGAGGTACACTGGGTTGCGCGGGGGTCGATGACTCAGGCAAGGAAAACGATGCATCGTGATGCAACGATCCAGGCAATGTGTCGCCACAACGATTCAGTGGCGCAGGCGGAGTCTGCGTATGCACAAGGCGGCATGAGTGCCTATAGGGTTGCCAATTCCGCATTGGTTGACGTTATCCTTACCCGAAGTTGCATGCCAGCATGCGAAGGAAGCAGGTTGTCACGCCGCTGATTCACGGCTTCATATGTCTCACCGCGCACCCCAAAGGACCGCGCGGATCGACTTGATTTGCTCATCCGACAGCACGTAAAGTTTGACCAGCGTGCGCTTACTCACGTTCTTGCCCTTGCGATACTACTCGCGCAGCAGGTACGTTGGACGTTAGGTGCGATTCGGTATGTCATCGATATGCATGGCATGAGTGATGCCATTACCCGACGCGCAGAAAAATCCTTATCAGTCATTTACATGGATGCATTCTACACCACTGAAAGACGCGCAACTCTCCTCAAGGCCCTGGATTTCAAGGCTCTTCAGCAATCGGAATTCAGAAAACGCGGGAAGAATTTCCGCCTAACCTGCTTCGGCAGTGATACCGCCGGTGCGCTTGATCGCTCGCAGTTCGTTGTAGCCGACGGTATCATTAAGTTCATGGACTTAGATTATGAAGTTAGTATCCGCCAGAACGGTCACCACAAAAGGCATTCACGGGTCTTTTCCGCCCGTACCTGGCGCTCGCCGGATAAGATGCCGCGTGGCCGCGCAGTTCCTTGTTACCGCATGGCGCAAGGGCCTGAACTCGGGCGGGCGCAGCGGTCAATCAGCCGTCTGCGGTGGCGCACGCATCTACCCGGTACGACGATACCGGATGCAGCCGCGATGACGCCAGAAATCTGCACTTCTGCAGCATGAGGAAACAGGCTTTGGGGAAAATCACAAGGGTGCGCAGGTACGGGCTTGTCGCGGCAGCAGCCTTGGTGCTGGGCGCGGTGGCATATGTAATCTGGTTCAGCTTCACCCCGTTGTCGCCGGAGTCGAAGATTTACGTGGTCGAACCTGGCACAAGTCTGCGTGCCTTCAGCCGCGAGCTCTATGATGACCACGTCCTGCCGGACTCACGCACCCTGGTGTGGCTTGCCTATCTCCGGGGAGAGAGCCGTGGCCTGAAGGCTGGCGAGTATCGTTTTCGACAAGGCATCACGTCGCTCGGAATCCTCGAGCAGGTCATCGCCGGACAGGTGGTGCAGTATCCGTTCACCATCGTCGATGGCTGGACCTTCCATCAGGTCATGCAAGAGCTCGATGCTGCGCCCCATCTGCTCCATACCTTGGGCGCTCTGACGCCCGCGCAGATTATGGCCAGCCTGGGACATCCAGGCGTTTCGCCCGAGGGGCAGTTCTTCCCGGACACCTATTACTACGCGACGGGAATGTCTGACCGGATGGTCTTGCAGCGTGCCTACCTCAGGATGCAGCGTACGCTGCAGAGAGAATGGGCCGGGCGCGACCGGAAGGTCCCGCTGAAGACACCGGATCAAGCCGTTATACTTGCCTCCATCATCGAAAAGGAATCGAGTCTGCCGTCGGAACGCAGCATCATCGCCGGTGTCTTCGTCAACCGGCTGCGGTTGGGCATGAAGCTGCAGACCGACCCGACGGTTATCTACGGCATGGGCCGCAGCTACCACGGCAAGATCACGACCGCGGACCTGCGTCGCCGGACGCCGTACAATACCTACGTGATATACGGCTTGCCGCCAACGCCGATCGCCATGCCGAGCGAGGGCGCACTGCATGCGGCGCTCAACCCGGCTTCTACCAATGCGCTTTACTTCGTGGCGCGCGGCGATGGTACCCATGAATTCTCCGATACTTTGAAAGCTCAGGACCGGGCCGTTATCGAGTACCAGTTGCACGGTAGACCCCCGTCGCCGGTGCGCACGGTGGGATCGATGGGGCAAACGCGACACGTCGGTGCGCGCCGGCCGCATGTGGGCAACGCTGCACCATGAGCGCTGGACGCTTTATTACACTAGAGGGAATAGAGGGCGCCGGAAAGAGCACGAGCCTGGAGTTCATTCAGCGACAACTCCGGTCCGTTGGAATACCGCATCTCGTGACGCGCGAACCCGGGGGCACTGACCTCGGCGAGGCGTTGCGCGAGATCCTGCTGCACCGGAACCGCACCGGAATCTGCGTGGACAGCGAGCTGCTGCTGATGTTTGCCGCGCGCGCCCAGCATCTAGATGAACGGATCCGTCCGGCACTGGAGGACGGCTCGTGGGTGGTGTGCGACCGCTTTACCGACGCCACCTATGCTTATCAGGGGGGAGGACGCGGTGTGCCCGATGAACGTATCCGCATACTCGAGAACTGGGTTCAGGGCGAGTTGCGGCCAGATCTGACGCTGCTGTTCGATATTCCAGTTGATCAGGGGCTCGCACGTGCTGGCAAGCGCAGCGCCCCGGACCGTTTCGAGCGTGAGCAGCAGGAGTTTTTCGAACGCGTACGCCGGCACTATCTGGCGGCTGCCGCGTGCGAGCCCAGCCGCATCCGGGTTATCGATGGTGCACTCACGCCCGACCAGGTCCAGGACCGGATCCGCGTGATTCTTCAGGAATTCCTGCCATGAACAGCGGCGCGCGGCTGTATCCGTGGACGCTGACCCAGGCGCGCCGGATCATGCAGGACACCGAGCGTCTGCCACATGCCCTGCTGCTCGCCGGTCCGCGTGGCCTGGGCAAGGCCGAATTTGCCGCCTACATGGCACAAGTCCTGTCTTGCGACCACCCGGACAGAGCGACACCCTTGTCCTGCGGCGCCTGCCAGAACTGTCGCTTGCTGGCGGCCGGCACTCATCCGGACATCCAATGGGTGGGGCCGGCGGAGGAGAAAAAGACCATCACCATCGATCAGATCCGGGCGTTGGCGCAATCCCTGTACCTGCGGCCGTATATCGGACAGCGCAAGATCATCGTCATATCGCCGGCCGAGATGATGAACATCAACGCTGCGAATGGCCTGCTCAAGCTGCTTGAGGAACCGCCGCCGGACAGTCTGCTGATCCTGGTCAGCTCCGATCCGATGCGGCTGCCGGCTACTGTGCGCAGTCGCTGCCAGCGCATCAAATTCGACCAACCCGCGCGTAGCGAAGCACTCAGCTGGCTGCGGTCAGTCGAGGGATTTCCCGGTGACCAGGCCGAGCCGCTGCTGGACCTTGCCGGCGGCGCCCCGCTGCGGGCGCTGACTCTGCAGCAGGACGGTTTTTTGGCGGTTCGCGGCGAACTGCTGGGTGATATCGAGACACTCGGAACCGGAAATGCTGACCCAGTTTCCTGCGCCGCGCGCTGGAAGTCACGTGGGGCACGCCGCTGCCTGGAATGGCTCCATGGCGGGGTCATCGATCTGATCAAAATCAGCATGGCGCCCGGGGGCACCATGCTGGTGAACTCGGATTCAGGGGAGCGGTTGCATGTGCTAAAAAAGCGGTTAGACTTGAAACAGTTATTCCGTTTTCTTGAGGCGGTTTCCGACAGCACGAATCTGCTGGATGGGCCCGCCGATGAACTGTTGCTGCTCGAGGATGTGCTGATCCGCTGGAGCAGACTGGCACGGCAAAAATAATCTATGGCCGAAAACATCAAACCGGTTTCTACCATCGCGCGACCCGGCGTGTTGTCCCTGACTATCAAGGACAAGAGCGCCCTGTACGCTGCCTACATGCCGTACGTGAAGGGAGGGGGAATATTCATTCCGAGCACCAAGCCCTATAAACTCGGCGACGAGGTGTTCATGCTGCTCACCCTGATGGACAGCAAGGAAAAGATCCCGGTGGCGGGTCATGTGATATGGGTCACCCCAGCCGGAGCCCAGGGCAGTCGCGCCGCCGGAATCGGCATTCAATTCAGCGAAAAGGACTCGGGTACCGCGCGCAACAAAATTGAGACGCTTCTCGCCGGCCAGCTTTCCTCGGACAAGCCGACCCACACCATGTGATGTCGATGGTTTTTCTGACGGACTCCCACTGCCACATTACCTTCGAACCGCTCGCCAGCCAGCTCCCCGGGATTCTGCAGAAGGCCCGCGCGAACGCGGTGGGCTGTCTGCTGTGCGTATCGGTAAATCTCGAAGGATTCCCGCAGGTGCTGCAGGTCGCCCGTGACCATCCGCAGGTCTATGCTTCGGTCGGTGTCCACCCGAGCGAGGTCGAAGGACAGGATCCAACGGTCGAACAGCTCCTTGCCCTGGCCGCTGACGCGCGCGTAGTGGCGATCGGCGAAACCGGGCTGGACTACCATCGGCCAGCCGGCAACTTGGCACAGCAACAGGATCGATTCCGCCGGCACATCCGTGCCGCCCGCGAATGCGGCAAGCCGCTGATCATTCACACCCGCGAGTCTGCGGCCGACACGCTGCGCATCATGCGGGAGGAAGGCGCAGAGCGCGTTGGCGGCGTCATGCATTGCTTCACCGAGAATTGGGATACGGCGAGTGCCGCTCTGGACCTGGGTTTTTATATCTCGTTTTCCGGCATACTGACCTTCAAGAACGCCGACGCATTGCGCGCGGTTGCAGTGCGCGTACCACAGGATCGGTTGCTGGTCGAAACCGATGCTCCTTATCTTGCCCCAGTACCTTACCGCGGACAGATGAACGAACCAGCCTATGTGCGCTATGTTGCCGAGCGGCTTGCTGCATTGCGCGACTTGAGCCTGGAACAGATCAGTCACACCACCACAGGCAACTTCTTCAGGCTGTTTGCTGCCGCGAAGGTGCCGGACGAGCAATTGCTGCAGCCGATGACGCCCTGAGCGGCGGCAATCCGTCTGCCTCAGGCCGGGCCGTGGCCTGTCGGTCGCCGTCCGAGCGTGGTGAGCGGTTCGCTGCGTCGAGTTGGCAGCGGGCGGGTATGCGGATTGTCGCGGAACTGCCCGGTACCCACCAGCCACGCTGTCTTGTCCAGCGCCACCAATGCTTCATCAATGACCTCGCGAGTCCTGCCTCCCAGCGTCGCCTCGACGATCTGTCGGGCGCCGACACTCAGGCGCAATGCACTCAACGGCACGCCACTGTCGTTTCCGCATATGACCGGCTGGCCAAGCTGGCATCGCAACCCAATGGTTTTTTCCTCCGCACGGGATAAGTGCAAGCCCGGATGATCGGTCAAATTGATCTGGAGCAGCCGGTAGACTGCTAGCGTTTCCTCTGGCCCCAGGAATACATTAGCCTGGCCTGCGTCGGAACGAAGCAGGAAGGGGAAGATCGTGGGGATGCTGTCCCAGCCCGCTGCCCCGACCAGCGGCCGGCGGTCTATGTTTGGCACCGGCACTGTCCGGAACAGGGGTTCATCGGCCAGTCGGCCTGCAACCGCCGTGGCAAACTTCCGCAGGAAAGCGTGGACCTCGGCCTCAGGCACCGCGCGAAAGGCGCGCAATTCGGCCAGTGCTGCTTCCCAGCGTAGCAGCAGTCCCAGATTGACCGTCCGCTCCAGAGACGCAGCCCCGTCCCAGTTGCAGGGCCAGTCGGTACGTGCCGAGTAGGCCGACAGCAGCCGGCCGAGAGGCTGGTGGCGAAAGCGTTCCGCGGCGGATTGCGGGACGAGCAAGGCACCCGAAAAGCTCGGTCCACCGAGAAATTTCGATCCAGTCAACGCAACCATGAAGCCCTGTTCCAGATATGCGGTCACGGTCGACGCAGCCATGCGAAACTGACAGGCATCGACGAGAACATCGATGCTGTCCGGCATGCCAGCGCGCAATGCTGACACGCATACGGGGCTGGGCACGAGCATTCCAGTCTTGCTCAGATCGTTGAGAATCAGTAGAACGCGGCGACCACGCGTCGTCGCCTGCACCACACTCGTTTGGACCGCGGCATCGATGACCTGCGGCGGCAGTGGGGTGCCGTCCGGGTGGCGGATGGCGATGTTCATTACCTGCAGCGCTGCACCAGGAATGATTGGGCTGCCTTCCTCCACGCTGCCGCCCCGGGCACTTTGGGTACTGAAGTGGCGGCAACCGACGGCTGCTTGGACGCCGGCGCCGGTTTCGGCTCCGTCTATCATGATTACCAATGGCGGCAGTGGATGGCTTGCACGTGCCAGACAGGCTGCAATCAGATGGATGTCGGTGCCGGAGGCAGCAAATATGACTTCCGTTCCGGACCGGGCCGGGACACCGACGAGCTGTGCCAATTCAAGGCGCATACGCTCCAGTTCGCGGGTGTAGAGTTCGGTGCGTGCGCTCTGTTGGGTGATGGCCAGCTGGTTGCGCAGACGGTCGGCGGCCTGGAACGCTGTTTCCGAAACCACTGATGCCGTGGAGGAGCCAAAAGCTGCCAATCCCGGATCCGGGCTCGGCGCACATCCATAGCGGTTCGCCCCGCAGTGCGGGTCGAGCGCGATCCGGGCATCTCCTCCCACGACGAGCAGCTGTTCGGTCGAGGGAAAGGCGTACGTTTCCCGCGGCGGCGTGAGCAGCGTGCGCCGAGCGCCGGGGAATGTCTTGGAAAGCCCAGTTCTCACCCGCCGCTCCGTTGCTGGGGTTGCGGCATGCGTGCCGCGGCCTGTGCAAGCATCTCGCGGAATGCGCGAAACACTTTGCGCATGGGGGCCTGCTTGTACGGAAAAATGTCCACCGAATCCATTGCGTGAACCACGGCGCTGCTGTCGATCTCGAAAATCAACAGGCTTCCGTCAACCGTTTCGGCGCAGTCGATCACGAGGTAATCAAGCCCGACCCGTTCGTCGATGGCGCGCAACGCAGCGCCATGTCGGCGCGCAAAGCTGTCGTCGAACTCTTTCATGAAGCGCTCTTCCTCCCGCCGCTTCTCGGCGCTTTGCAGCATGCCGGCATTGATGTAGTGGATCATCCAGTTTTCGGATATCGCCATGTGGCAGGCGAAAGCACGGCCTTGAATCAAAGCGATCCGGAATTTGCGGAACAGATGGTCGTGCCCGCTGTAGTCGACAAAGCGCGCAATGCAGAAATGCTCCTGCGGCATGCCCTCCAGGTACGCCAAAATTGATTTCGGATCATCAATCTTCGTCAGACCCCGGCCGGCGTGCGAGTCAGTCGGACGTATGATCAGAGGGAAATTGCCGTCGCCGAGGATTGCGACAACGTCGATGTTTCCGGAGGCCAGCTGTTGCAACGCTGCGCGCTCGATGCGCACCGACACCGGCATGACGACCCCGGGAATGTCACGCAGCAGCGCCGAAGCACGGTCGCGCGACAGCTGCGCGATCAGGTCAGGCATGTTGAGCACTGGTCGTGGCCAGTTCTTCATGGCCGAGGTCAGACCCCGAAGCAACAGCCTGTTGCGCTCGCACTCCCCGATGGCGACGAACAGCACGTCGTGCTCCGGAATCGTGGCGGGAAGCGGCATGGACGGTGACAGATACAGCATCTCCAGCTGGATATCGGAATCCTGAACCAGAAACTCCAGCGGAGTGTTGGACATCATGTCGCCCGGCGCCACGAGCGCGAGAACACGGATCCCGACCTGCCCGTTTACGGGTGCAAGCCGGTACAGTCTGTTGAGCCGGAGCGCCTGCTGCTGGGCACTGAGGGCTATATCCGGTTTACCGACGAGCTGAAGCATCGTAGCCAGATCCATCAAGGCATTGGCATCGTCGGGATCGCGCTGCACGCGCGCGATGAATTCGGACCCAATCGTGTTCAGATCGCCTCCGGCACACAACGTCTTCATCAAGGTCGCGATGCCCAGCAGCGGATCGTGGCCGCAAGGTGCGGCCGAAACTGCTTGCGTAACTGCCTCATTCATCATGATGTCTCCCGCTCTGAGGGTTTTTGTTCCGGCCGAACCGTATAGTTGCATCAATGAGGGCATCCATGTCCTGCTCCGCGGTGCGGTGGTTTACGATCGCAGCACGGATTGCGAGTCTGCCTCTGAGCTTCGTGGTCGACGGAGCAGCAACTCCGGATTCCTGCAAGTCGGCAACGATGTCCGCATTCACCTCGTCCGAAGCGTTGTAGCGGAAGCAGACGATGTTCAGCGAAACCGGGGAGAGGAGTTCGAGCTCCGGCTCCGCCTCGATCCTGCGTGCAAGGTATCTTGCCCGCTCGCAGCATCGGGAAATGGTCTGGCCGAGCTGGTCTGCTCCGTATACGCTGATGGTGAACCAAGTCTTGAGCGCCCGGAAGCCGCGCGACAGATCAGGCCCGAAGTCGCACGGCCAGGGCGATCCGGCTGCCATTCCTCGATGTCCGCGTCCCAGATACGGCGCGGGGGTGGCAAAAGTGTCGTAATGCAGCTTGCCGTCGCGCACCAGGACGAATCCCGCGTCGTAGGGCACCTGTCCCCATTTGTGGAAATCGAACGCGATCGAATCCGCGTGCTCGATCCCGGCCAGGCGCGGGGCGATGTCCGCTGCCAGCATCCCCAGTGCGCCGTAGGCCCCGTCCACGTGAAACCAGAGATGTTCTCTACGTGCAACGTCCGCCAGTACGTCCAGCTTGTCGATGGCGCCGACATCGACGGTCCCGGCAGTCGCCGCAATGAAAAATGGCATGAACCCAGCGCCCCGGTCTTGTTCGATGGCTGCCTCCAGCGCGCCGACGTCCATCTCATGCCGGTCATCTACCCCGATGATCCGCAAAGCGTCGGTACCGATTCCCGCCAGGTCCATTGCTCGTGCGAGCGAGCTGTGGGTGGCGGCTGAAGCGTAGGCCCGCAGGCGTATCTCGCTGGCCGCGATACCGTGCGCGCGTACTTTCTGGCCCAGCGCGCCGGTGCGGGCGACCAGAACTGCGACGAAATTAGCCATCGAAGTGCCGGTCACAAACAATCCACTCGCGCCTGCGGGAAAGCCGAACAGCTCACGCATCCAGCTCAGCACCTGTCGCTCCATCACAACCGGTGCCTGGTCACGTCCTCCCAGATTGGCATTGAGTCCCGCTGCCAGCATTTCCGCCAGCATGCCGACCGCGGTCCCGCCGCCATGAACCCAGCCCATGAACCCCGGGTGGGTATTGCCCAGGGCATACGGCAGCACCGAATTCATGAATGTCTCATGGACACTCCCGAGGTCGGTTGGATGGCGAGGCAGCGGCTGCTCGAGCCGGCGGCGAACCGCCTCTGGAATCGGTTGCCAGACCGGGCGCTCGCGGATCCGCTCGAGGTAGTCCAGCATATCGTCGAGCATCCGGTGACCCTGTGCGCGCAGCGCCGTCCAGTCCTGGGGATCCAGCGTTTCCCCATTGTTCGGGGTTGCGGCAGGTTGCCGCCGCGCCAGATTCAGGTCGCCCGCGCCGTCAGATTTCTGGCGCGGGCGGCGTTTGCGTCCGGGCAAAGAGGTTGTTGTTCGCAAGTGGCGCGCCTTATTCCCGGGTTGATAGGGGTTTAGGGTCGGGTGGCTCCATCCAGTAACCGCTTCCTGCAATTTCTGTTCCGCGTATGGATCGCACAGTCTGCGGACGTGGGGATGGAACAAGATCGGAGAGGCCAGAAAGGCGGGAGGCAGAGCCGGACGCGGTGCGGGTGCCACCAACCAATCAGGCCATGTGGGGGTGCTGCGGGTCTTGCCCGTGGGTGCCTGTTATTGATTGAGACCGACCGCAGGCGGTTGCCCGGACAGCACGCCAGAGCTTGTAAATGATAAGAATATAGTTGAAATATTTATTATAAATTATTGTTTATAAAATTAAGTTACAGAGTTATTAGATCCAGCACCTGTTCCAGAACCTCGGTCCGATGATAGGCATGTGGTGAAAGCCGGATGCTGCCACCGCGCTGCGCACAGACGACGCGCTGGTTATGTAGATGCTTAAAGAGGGTGGCCGTCGGGATCGTACGATGGCGAAAGCTGACAATCCCTGCATACCGTCCGGGTTCATTGCGGGTGAGGAGTTCCAGCCGCGGATTGGCGGCAATGCCATCCATGAGCAAGCGCGCGTGACCAAGCACCCGGCTTTCAATCTCGACCGGCCCGATTTCTTCCAGCAATTCCAGGCTTGCCGAAAATGCATGAATACCCAGCATGTTGGGGCTGCCGCATTCGAAGCGGCGGGATGATTCCGCCGGCCGCCAATCGAGCCGATCAAAATCGTCCGGATGGTCAGTCATGTGCCAGCCGTACTCGTGCAATACCAACCGCTCGCGCCAGCGGGCGGAACAGTAGAAAACCGCGACGCCCTCGGGGCCCAGAAGCCATTTGTGCGCATCCGAGACGAGAAAATCGATGCACATTCCTTGCACGTCGTGCGGAACCACGCCCAACCCCTGTATCGCGTCGACGCAGAACACGATGCCGCGCTCGCGGCACAGCCGCCCTAGACGAGTGAGATTGAGGCGCAGGCCCGTGACGTACTGGATGCTGCTCACCGACAGCAGCCGTGTGCGATCATCCGCGGCCGCCAGCAACGCCAATTCCGGGTCCTCGGACTGCGTCAGCGGAACCTGGCGCAGCTCGACCCCATGACGGTCCAATGACTCCCACACGATGCGGTTCGACGGAAATTCTCCCGCGGCGATCACGACATTGTCGTGATCGCGCCACGGAAATCCGTGGGCGATTATCGACAGCCCTTCCGAAGTGTTCTTAACGAGTGCGATGTCATCCGGCGATTCAGAATTGACCAGACGCGCGAGCTGCATCCGCAGGTCGCGTTCCTGCTCCAGCCAGGATGCGTAGTCGTGCGCTCCCATGTCGACGCACTCCGCAGCGAACCGGCGCACCGCGTTTCCCGTGCGCACCGGCCAGGGGGCAACGGCGGCGTGGTTGAGATACGCCAGGTTGGTGTCAACAGGAAATTCCTGCTCGAAGAGATCGTTTAAATCGGTCATGGATGTTGCCTGAGTTTCCTGGGGGATCGCCAGTTTCGCCGGTTTGGGGTGGCCACGGGAGCCCGATCCGCAAACCGAACTGGACGATAGTGCTGCTGATCATACCAAGCCGCGCACCATACGTCTTCCTCGTTGCGAGTATTTTCGGCGTTCGTGCAGCGCAGGCATCGAGCAAATCCTTTGCGGGTGGTGCCGTCCGCCGCTTGAGCAAAGTGAGGAATTCCATTGCATAATGGGTACAGGATCATATGGCAATTGGTGAAACGGTGTACGAAGACGAACTTCCGGACTCGGATGGGCCACAACGTTTTGTTGACGTCGGCCGCAGAGACATAGTGCAGGATGACGGTTCAGGTGGCAGCCAAGGATTCGCTGCTGGCCGCCTTGTCGATATCAGCCATTGCGGCATCCGCGTTCAGCTTCGCTATAGAACGTGGCCATGACTCAATTCGATTGGCATGCAATGGAAGCGCCAGCAGTGGCACAGCATTTCATGGTCGATCCCGCAAGCGGGCTCGATGAATCCGAGGCTGCGGCGCGACTGAGGGTTTACGGCCCCAACCGGCTGAGTGTCCAGTCAGCGCGAGGTGTGTTCGCGCGGTTCTTCTCGCAACTGATTCAACCGCTGGTTCTGGTGCTGATAGCCGCTGGGATTCTGACCCTCTTGCTCGACGAATGGGTCGATGCCGGCGTGATTTTCGGTGTGGTGCTGGTCAACGCGATTGTCGGCTTTATCCAGGAGGGAAAAGCCGAGGCAGCGCTGGAAGCGCTCGCACGGTCTGTCGCGGCTGAAGCGACGGTGCTGCGTGCTGGCGTTCGCCGCAGGCTCGACGCGGCGGATTTGGTGCCTGGCGATTTGGTCGCATTGGCTGCCGGGGACAAGGTACCCGCTGACCTGCGCCTGCTCAGCGCCAAGGAGCTGCGCACCGCGGAAGCGGCGTTGACAGGCGAATCGGTTCCTGTCGACAAGCGGGTCGTGCCGCTGCTCGCTGATGCGCTGCTAGCCGATCGGAGCAACATGGCTTATGGCGGCACGCTGGTAGTAGCAGGGAATGGAACGGGTATGGTGGTCGCCACCGGCGATACCTCCGAAATGGGGCGTATTTCTAGACTGATCGCCCACGCGCCGGACCTGACGACACCGCTGACCCGCAAGCTAGATGCTTTCGCCCGCCGCCTGCTATGGGTAATTTTGGTGCTCGCCGCACTCACCTTCGCAGTCGGCATTCTGCGCGGTGAGTCAGCCTTTAAAATGTTTATGGCTGCGGTGGCGCTGGCCGTCGGTGCGATTCCCGAAGGGTTACCGGCAGCCATGACCATAACGCTGGCTATCGGCGTCGCGCGCATGGCCAAGCGTCGAGCCATCATACGCAAACTGCCTGCGGTCGAGACGTTGGGCAGTACGACGGTGATCTGTTCCGACAAGACCGGGACGCTGACTGAAAACGCGATGACCGTCCGCGAGGTTTGGGCTGGCGGTGAGACTTTTTCCGTTAGCGGGAGCGGCTATAACCCGGCGGGCGATATCGATGCAGGTAGTGCATCAAGTGCGTCGGCGATCAGCCTGCGGGAAACATTGATGGCCGGCATTCTCTGCAATGATGCCCGTCTCGTGCACGAAGACCAGCAATGGAAGATCATCGGAGACCCGACCGAGGGTGCGCTGCTGGTCCTGGCGCGCAAGGGTGGGCTGGATGAAGGTACGCTGACTTCGGTTTTTGCGCGTCTGGACGAGTTATCGTTCGACTCGAACCGGCAATACATGGCGACGCTGCATGAGATCGAAGGGGCACGCATTGTCTACGTGAAAGGCGCTGTCGAAAAGTTGTTACCTGCATGTACGACCCTGCTGGATCGCCACGGACACGAGGTGGCGCTGGACGCAGCTGCCGTTCACGCTGCTGCGGCTCGGATGGCGGAGAGCAGTTTGCGTGTGCTGGCCATGGTTCGCTCTGCTCTGACGCCAGGGCAACAGCTCGACCACGCCAGCATTGACCATGACCTGGTGTTCCTTGGACTCGTCGGCATGATCGACCCGCCCCGGCCGCGCGCCGTTGCGGCGGTCCGTACCTGTCACGCGGCGGGCATCCGGGTGAAAATGATTACCGGCGATCATCCCGGAACTGCCATCGCCATTGCCCGTCAGCTCGGCATCGTCAGGAACGGTGCGGGTGTGCTGACCGGCCGGGATCTGGCAGGATTCGATGACCAGGCGTTTTCCAAGGCCGCGATGGAAGTCGATGTGTTCGCGCGCGTAGAACCGGAGCAGAAGCTGCGGCTGGTGAGGGCTTTGCAGGCTAACGGGGAGGTGGTGGCGATGACCGGCGATGGCATCAACGATGCGCCGGCACTCAAGCAGGCCGACATTGGTGTAGCGATGGGACAGGCCGGGACCGAGGTGGCCAAGGAGGCGGCAGCCATGGTGCTGACCGACGACAACTTCGCCACCATCGAGGCGGCGATCGAAGAAGGGCGCGGCATCTACGACAACCTCGTCAAGTTCATCGTCTGGACGGTCCCGACCAATGCTGGCGAAGGACTGGTCATTGTCGCGGCCATTTTCGCCGGCACGACCCTGCCGATCGCGCCGTTGCAAATCCTCTGGATCAACATGACCACGGCCGTCCTGCTCGGGTTGATGCTGGCGTTCGAACCGGCCGAACGCGGCATCATGCAGCGTCGCCCGCGACCTTCAGCCGCCTCAATACTTGACCGTGCCCTGATCATTCGTACCGTGCTGGTGATCCTGTTCCTGCTCGGGGGTACTTTCAGTCTTTTTGAACTGGCACTGCACCGCGGGAAATCGGTAAGCGAAGCGCGCACGATCGCTGCTAATCTTTTCGTGGTAGTCGAAACCTTCTACCTGTTCAACTGCCGATCCCTGGTGCGCCCTTTCTGGACCTGCGGCGCCAATTGGTGGGTATGGATTGGTAGCGCAACGACGGTGGCTCTGCAAATGGCATTCACTTACGTGCCGATCTTCAACCGCATTTTTCAGACCGTGCCAATCGGTCTGCTTGGGTGGGTTTCGATTGTCGCGGTTGCAGCGGCAAGCGCGGTAGTCGTCGAAGCCGAGAAATGGTTGCATACTTCCAGGACTTTGCGGCGGCAGTCACATCACGCAATCAGGTAAACGGAATAACGAGTGCCAGCTTAGCGTTCCTTGCGATCCGTTTTCTGAGACATCTCCAGGATAACTGACTGACAGCAAGATCGAGTCTGCCAAGAAGTTGTTGGCCGGCCGCGTGCCTTCCAAGGGATGTGGCCAAGATTCTCCGTGTATGCGCTTCCACGCTGTACCGATGGGTTCCGGCATAGCCCCAGGCTTGGCGTGCGATTTTTCTCCGCTTTCCGAGACGACCCCGAGTATACTGGCGCTGACGTAGTTGATCCCTGTCAAAGTACAGGGTAGAAGGTACGTGTAACAGTCCCATATCCAATCCGACAAAACGGAGGGCGCAACAATGTCTAGCCTTATTGACGCGATCCGGCAAGGAGATGGTGGCGGTTCAGCGGAACCTGACTTTCCGCGCGCTCCATCCGACTGGACGAAGAAATTTGCCGTTACCCTCGCCAGCCAGGAAGGTCTCACGCTCGGCGCCGATCACTGGGAAACCATCCGCGCGCTGCAGGAGTATTATGCAAAGCACGAGGATGGGCCGCTTAATACCCACGAACTGCACGACGCCCTCGATGAGAAGTTCCACCAGAAGGGCGGCATCAAGTATGTTTATGAACTCTTTCCAGGTGGTCCGGTTGCCCAGGGTTGCCGGCTTGCTGGACTTAAGGCGCCAGCCGGAGCCATCGACCGGGGTTTTGGGAGCGTCGTTTAGGCGCGAAAGGGGAAACGCGCAGCGGCGACAGGTCGTCGACCGCGTGTCAGGTGATCCATTGCGGTGCCCGTGGTCGTGGTACCCAGGCTGGGTGCGCGCGTATCAGGCCCCCTAATCATGCTTGCCCAGGGCGCGATCTGCAGCGCCGAAGCCCCATTCGCGATGGGAGCCGACCAACCATTATTACCATCGCGGAGATGGTGCTCCGCGGGTGTGTTTGGGATTGCGGGCAACCACCGGCAAAAAATCGAATACAGGGCGTGCCTTGGCACCGATACGCCATGCGCCGGAGTCAGGCGCAAACAATGCGTCGTGCCGCACAACCGGTCGTACGCCGGCCCAGCCGCTTGATTCGAGGATCTCCATGAAGCAAACCAAATTCGACGTCGGCGGGAAGAAGCCGGATATAGAAGTAAACAAGCCAGAAAAGCCGTCGAAGATGAGGTTCTGGCAACGCCCCGATGTGGCACTGGTTCTGTACGTCCTGTTTTTTATCGCCATGATCTACGTGTGGCAATACTCGAGCGGCGTGGCGCAGACGGAAATTCCCTACAGCCAGTTCCTGCAATACCTGGACAACAACCAGGTTGGCAAAGCGGTCGTCACCGACAATCTGATCAGCGGCGATCTCACAATCAATGATCCGAAGACTGGCAAGCCCCGCAGCTTCGTCACGGTGCCGCTGCAGAACAACACTTTGGCGCAGTTGCTGAAAAAGCACGGTGTGCAGTACACGGTGCTTCACCAGAGTCACTGGCTCGACACGCTGCTGGCCTGGATCCTGCCGTTCGGACTGCTGTTCCTCGTGTGGACCTGGATGTCGCGGAAAATGACCGGCGCCAGCGGCTTCCTGAACATTGGAAACAACCGTGTGCGTATCCATGCTGACGACTTGCCCAAGGTCACCTTTGACGATGTCGCCGGGGCAGACGAGGCCAAGGAGGAGCTCAAGGAGAGCATCGAATTTCTCAAGGATCCCGCGCGCATCCAGCGACTCGGCGGGCACATGCCCAAGGGCGTGCTGCTGCTGGGCGCACCGGGCACCGGAAAGACCCTGCTCGCGCGCGCGGTAGCCGGGGAGGCGGAAGTACCGTTTTTCAGCATCAGCGGGTCGGAATTCATCGAGATGTTCGTCGGGGTCGGCGCGGCCCGGGTACGGGATTTGTTTCAGCAGGCCCGCGCCAAGGCACCATGCATCATTTTTATCGACGAACTGGACGCCGTCGGCCGTGCGCGCGGTGGGCCCGCCGTCATGGGTGGCCACGACGAGCGGGAGCAAACACTGAACCAGCTGCTTACCGAGATGGATGGCTTCGACCCGTCTACCGGCGTGGTGGTCATGGCTGCCACCAACCGCCCCGAGGTATTGGACAAGGCGCTGCTGCGCTCGGGACGTTTCGATCGCCAGATCGTGGTAGACAAGCCGGATATGAGAGCACGCACGGAGATCCTCAAGTTGCATGTCAACAAGCTCACCTTGGCGGGCGATGTGGACCTGAACGTGGTGGCGCAGCGCACTCCGGGCTTTGTCGGCGCCGATCTGGCGAACATCGCCAACGAGGCAGCCATCCTCGCAGTACGCCACGACCACCCGGCGGTGACCATGGCTGATTTCGAGGCGGCTATCGATCGCGTGATGGCCGGTCCTGAGAAAAAACACCGGGTTCTGAATGCCGACGAAAAGCGCCGGGTCGCCTTTCACGAATCAGGTCACGCTCTGGTGGCGATGGTGGTTCCCACCGGCGAACCAGTGCACAAGGTATCCATCATTCCGCGCGGCGTGGCGGCACTCGGCTATACCATGCAATTGCCGGTCACGGAGAAGTTTCTGTCTACGGTAAGCGAGCTCAGAGACCAACTCGCTATTCTTCTCGGCGGCCGGGCGTCAGAGGAGATCGTGTTCGGCGACATTTCCAGCGGGGCCGCCAATGATCTGGAGCGTGCCAGTGAGATCGCCCGCGACATGGTCACCCGGCTGGGCATGAGTGAGAAGCTCGGGCCGCTCACCTACGGACGACGTCAGCAATCGCCTTACCTGGGCGGAGAATACATCGAAGAAAGGAATTACAGTGACGAGATTGCGCGCCAAATCGACGCCGCGGTGAGGGAACTGGTGGAAGAGGGCCATCGGCGTGCGCACGAGATTCTTACTACAGAGCGGTCGGCCCTGGAAGCTCTGGCCTCCGTACTGCAGGAAAAGGAAGTTGTCAGTGGCGAGGAGGCGAGGCGGGTGGTTGGGGAAGTGCGCAACCGCAGTGAGCAGACGCTGGAAGATGCCCGCAAGAACGAGACCACCGACGTGAACAAACGGGCCGCACCGGGGAATTGACGCCTGATCTCGGGGCGCCAGGCTAACGCAGCGCACCGATGCACGGCATTA
>VFSW01004665.1_pt1 | contig 20422 bp, 27 predicted proteins | sample 5358111 | NCBI WGS metagenome assembly VFSW01 (sample SAMN11554181, study PRJNA540505) | mine drainage metagenome | isolation source: sediment from site ElyBrook_90M | place: USA: Ely Copper Mine, Vershire, VT | collected 2017
ATGACGATGCCGTGCGCGTCCTGGTGGATGGCCGCGAGTTCGCCGCTGCGATCAGTCACGACAGAATCGAAAATTGGGCGCGCGAGCTGCACAAGGATTACACCACAACGGATTCCTACCGTGCGTTGTTTTATTCCGGCCTCTTGCTGTCCGGTTTGAGTGAGGTTGACAAGGTTGTGACCGGATTGCCAACCAGCCAATACTTCGATGCAAACCTTCGTGCTCGTCTGGTCAAGACCATGAAAGGCGAGCATCAGGTTACGCCGCACCGGAAGGTTGTAGTAAAGGAGGTAAAGATCGTGCCTCAACCTTTGGGCGGGTTTGTGGACTACTTGCACGGTCTTGGTGATCCGAGCCAGGTTGAGGATGCCAGTGTTCTGGTGGTCGATCCCGGCTTCTTCTCGGTGGATTGGGTGTTGCTGGTTAATGGCGAATTCAAGCGAGCCTCATCTGGAACGAGCCTGGATGCGGCCTCGGTCATTCTGGATGAAACTGCGGCGTTAATTTCCAGGGATCATGGCGGCAACCCCGGCAGGGGAAAGCTGGAGAACGCGATCAGGTCCGGTCGCAAAACCGTATCCGTATTCGGGACGCGGATAGATATTGCCCCCTATCTGGCAGATGCGTCGTCCAAGGTTGGCCACATTGTTGGCGCGCAACTTCAAGAGTCGCTCAGAAAAGAAGATTCTGAAATCGACACGATTGTGTTGGTTGGAGGAGGCGCTCCGTTCTACGAAGCGGCAATCAAAGCCGCTTTTCATCAGGTCCCGGTATCCGTAGCCCATGATTCGGTATTCGCAAATGCGCGAGGGTTCTGGCGTGGGGGCGCTGCTTGAGATGCGCATCACCATCAACTATTTCGAGGGGTATCCAGAATTGCAGGCCGACCTGTCTGCTTTTCCGCTGCGCGCCAGAGCGGAACGGATGCGGATGCTCGCCTCGCTTGGTTTGTCAGTTCTGAATGGCGGGAGGGCAATAAACAAAGCTCCGTCAATCACCCATGTTCAAGAAGCTACTCATGATGCAAGTCAGCCAGCCGTTCCCGGCAGTCCGTCCGGGATCGTGAAAAGAATATTCGATCAGGTTTGATGCATGGCGATGAATCTGACAACTTGGAGCAGGAAGACCGCTGATTATGCGAACCCGTCATTCGGAGCCAAAGGGTATCTGGAGAGGAAAAATGATGGAAATACTTGAGTGGGCAGGCTGTGCCACCGGGCTGTGTGGGGCGGCAATGTTGGCGTTGAATAATCGCTACTCAGGCTGGGGGTTTGTCTTGTTTCTGGTATCGAATGTCGCGTGGATATTTTTTGGGCTGCTCTCCCACGCAGCCGGCATGGGCGTGATGCAAGTCGGCTTTACCGCAACCAGCTTGATGGGGATTTGGAAGTGGCTAGTCGTGGCGCGCGAAGGTTGTTGAGATTATCCACAGAATCTGTTTGCAACCAGGTGGACAACCATTGCTGGTAATCGAATTTGAGCTGCATTGCAGGGTGTTGCTCAGCAATTGAGCAACGAGGTATCACGGGAGATGGTAGTGCTTGCGGAAACACAAATTAACGTTGAGATGCGTCCGGCAATCGCAGTTGAGAGAAAAATAGGACGGCATCACATCGCGTTTTTTCGGGCGATCCTCCTGGGTATGGACATGAGCGAAATGTCCGACCGTTATCTTGAGACCGGGATGGATTTGCGCCGCGCAAAAACAACGCTGGTCTGGATTCAAGATACGCTGCGTCAGGCGGCATTGCGGCGCGGCAAGCGTCGTGATGCTCATCTTCTGAGAATGCGTGTCGCGGCAAGCTCCGGCACAACCGAGAGCACACCCATCCCGTCTCTTGATGAGTACCGCGCAGAGTTTGATCCTGACGGTTTTTTTCTGGAAAAAGAACTCATTCAGTCTTACCTGGATGCGCACCCGCAGGCGGTCGATACAAAGCACAAGAAAAGACAACGGCTGATCGACAAGCAGGTGGCGGCACTAAAGTGGATTGAGCCATTGATTACCGCTGAACCGGTGCGCGATGATTGGGTTGCGGCCTGGTTTGATACGACGATCTCCAACCGTCTGAATCTGGCGGGGATACCAACAATAGGATGTCTGGTCGACAGGATTGCTGAACGCGGTTATCGCTGGTGGGTTGGTGTGCCGAGGCTCGGGGTCAAGGGCGCAGCGCGGATTGTTGCATGGTTGCGGGGTTACGAGTCCTCTCTTGGTGCGTTGCCGCTGCAATCCCTCGCACCTTCGCGTAGCTTGCCTTCAGGCTTGATTGCTCAAACACGAAAACAGCAAACCGATGTTGTCCCGCTGGAGTCTTTCATTGTCCCGTCTGACCTGGATGGTCGATCCGGCTCAAATCGGTATCCCGGTGTCCCGCGTATTGATGCGCCAGACGATTATCGAGCTGTGTTTGCCTGGCTTGCCACAAAATCCGGTAATCCGAATACCCGGCGCGCCTATCAAAAGGAAGCTGAAAGAATTTTGCTGTGGGCAATTCTGGAGCGAGGCAAGGCAATGTCGGATTTGACTGTTGAGGATTGCGCATCCTACCGAGACTGGCTGTCCATGATAGGCAGGACCGAACCCGCTGAATGGCCTAACCGCATCGCACAATCGGCTTGGATTGGCGCAAAGAAAGTCGAGCGACACAAGCAGGCCTGGAAGCCGTTTGATGGCGCGCTATCAGCCAGCAGCGTCAGGCACGCGCTGGCAATCATTGGCAATCTCTTCGAGTGGCTGGTTCGCGTGCAATATTGCTCGTTCAATCCGTGGAGTGCGGTTGCAAAGTCCCTTGCTGCACATGGCGCTGAATCTGACCCGAATGTGGAGTTTACGCGGGCGTTCTCTGTTGGTCAGTGGATCTATCTGATGGATCGCTTGCTTGATCTGCCGGTAACGCCCTGCTCTACCCGCTTACGTTTTGCATTGCCATTCTCACATGCCACAGGATTGAGGCTATCTGAGCTGGTCGATGCAACCATTGGCCGGATGTACACCATGCCGCTATCGGATGGTTTGGGCGTGCGCTGGATGCTCAAAGTCTATGGTAAAGGGGGAAAGTGGCGAACTGTGCCATTGCCCGGTGCTGTCATCTTGATGCTGCAAGAGTATCTTACCTATCGCGGATTGAGTTCGGACATCATGTCTAATCCAGCGGAAACCCCGCTCATTGCCGGTGTACTATCAAACAGACCGTTGACTACGAGCGCCCTGGCAAAATCGATCAGGTTATTTTTTGGCAACATCGCGCAATCGCTTAAAGATGACGATAGGTGTGTTGAAGCCAAAGCGTTTGAACGCGCTACCGTTCATTGGCTGAGACACACTTGCGGCAGCCATTTGGCGTTGTCCGGCGTTCCGGTGAATGTCATTCAGCGACTGCTTGGGCACGCCAGCCTTCAAACAACAAGCATTTACACAGATACGTCGGATGAAAATTTGTGGCGCGAGGTAGAGGGCGCAAGACTGGGGGTGGGTAATGCGCATCGACTTTAGAACCGCCCAACGCGGATACACGCTAGTATTGAGCCAAGATTTATTTGGCGCGTATGTTCTCTATCGCCGATGGTTTGGATTGTCCAACAGAAGAGGCGGAATGAAGCAGCAAATCTTTGTCGCGGAGGATAATGCGATGCGGGAAGTTGTTCGAATCAGCCGGGCTAGAATCAGGAATGGGTATGAGCTAGTTCTGGCACGGAGATGAGCTCCCATTCTGGCGTTTCATCCACCAGCTTTCACGGTTGGTTGTGGATCATCGCTGCATTGCCATGCAATTGGGTGGGCATACGTCTGCGCAGTATTTTTCACGTTGGGTGATGCATACTTTGCGATGACATTGTCTTTTCTCAACTAACTAGGCTATCAATAATCGGGCAACCGCAACCGTTCTTTCCTTTGCAGCAGGCGGAAATGAGTTTTTCCAGAGCGGATTCGATGGCGTGCAAATCCGCGAGCTTCTGTTTAATCACATCCAGTTTTTTCTCGGCCAGTACCTGTGTTTCCGCGCAGTGCTCACCTTCAGCCAACTGGAGCAGCAAGGTGATTTCCGTCAGCGAAAATCCGAGTACCTGTGCACGCTTGATGAACAGCAAGTGCTTCAGAACTTCCTCGCCGTAACGCCGGATCGCACCGTGAAGGCGTTGCGGTGTGGGTAGCAACTTCTCCCGCTGATAGTAACGGATGGTTTCCACATTGACGCCACCGGCAAGCGCCAGTTGGCCGATGGTCATACCGGTTTCTGAATCCTTTATTTGCAATTTAGCGAAACTCCCTTTGCTCGTTTTCATAATACTTGACTCCGTAGTTGACTACGGGTTTAAGGTTAGCACATCTTTAATGGAATGGAGGAATTTATGTCTGAATCGAAAACCGGTCGCGGCGCACTGGTAACTGGCGGGCTTGCAGCCATTCTGGCCTCGACCTGCTGCCTTGGGCCACTGGTATTGATAACACTGGGCTTCAGTGGTGCATGGATTGGCAACTTGACAATGCTGGAGCCTTACCGTCCGATTTTTCTCGGCGCAGCTCTGATTGCAATGTTCTTCGCTTGGCGGCGAATATTTCGTCCGGTGCAAGATTGCAAACCAGGCGAGGTCTGCGCGATCCCGCAGGTGCAAACCACCTACAAGCTCATATTCTGGGTGGTGACAATGCTGATCTTGGTCGCGCTCGGCTTTCCCTACGTCATGCCGCTTTTTTACTAACCACAAACCAGGAGTTCAACATGAAAACGAATGAAGTAAGCTTCGCTAAAACGAATGTTTCAACGCAAGTCAAGCAACTGTTGGCTGCACTCACCATCTGCGCCCTTGCTGCTCCAGCGTGGGCCACAACGCAGACTGCGACGCTTGCAGTATCCAACATGACCTGTTCGGCATGTCCGATCACCGTAAGAAAGGCACTCTTCGGCGTGCATGGCGTCGAGAAGGTGGCCATCAATCTCGACAAGAAAGAAGCTGCCGTGACCTTTGACGATGCCCAGACTAACGTAAATGCACTCACCAAAGCGACTGGAGACGCGGGCTATCCATCTCATGTCGCGGGAGGTCATTGATGAAAACATCCACCTTGCTGAGAACCGGCACGATCGGGGTGATTGTCTCAGCCTTGTGCTGCTTTACGCCCGTGCTGGTGCTCATTTTCGGTGCGGTCGGTTTGGCTGCCTGGGTCGGGTATCTCGATTACGTGCTGATGCCCGCCCTGCTGTTCTTTGTCGGTTTGATTATTTATGCTGTCAACCGCAAATCAAAGACACCATGCACTATAAATACCAACTGCAAAACCGGCAACTGCCAAACATCGAAAGGCGATCAATCATGAACAGCATCACCCTGCGCATCACCGGTATGACTTGTGAACATTGCGCAAGAACCGTGGAGAAGGCTCTGTCCGGCTTGCCCAGGATCGTCTCTGCCTCTGTTTCCTATGACGATGGGCTTGCCAGCATAACGGCGCAAAGTGAGATCAATACCGATACCCTCGTGCGAGCGGTCAAAGCCAGTGGTTACAACGCAGAGATCATTGGCTCGGACAACGCGGCAGAGGCAGGTAAAGCGGTAAAAACTAAGCTGCACATCGCCGTCATCGGCAGCGGCGGGGCGGCGATGGCGTGCGCGTTGAAGGCGGTCGAGCGCGGCGCGCGGGTGACGCTGATCGAGCGCGACACCATCGGCGGCACTTGCGTCAACATCGGCTGTGTTCCTTCGAAGATCATGATACGCGCGGCCTATATCGCCCACCTGCGCACGAGCAGTTCATTCGATAGCGGCATCTCGGCAGTTTCGCCCACTATCCAGCGCGATAAGCTGCTCGCGCAGCAACAAGGTCGGGTGGACGAGCTGCGCCACGCCAAATACGAAGGGATACTGGAGAGCATCCCGGACATTAACCTGCTGCACGGCGCGGCCCGTTTCAAGGATGGCCATACATTGATCGTACATTTGAACGATGGCAGCGACCGCGAAGTGTCATTTGACCGCTGTCTAATTGCGACCGGTGCCAGCGCAGCGATCCCGACTATCCCCGGATTGAAAGACACGCCTTACTGGACTTCGACTGAAGCACTCGCAAGTGACAGTATTCCTCCTCGGCTCGCCGTGATCGGCTCCTCGGTCGTTGCGTTGGAACTGGCGCAAGCCTTCGCGCGGCTGGGCAGCAAAGTCACAATCCTGGCGCGCCACACCTTGTTCTTCCGCGAAGACCCGGCGATCGGTGTAGCGGTGACGGAGGCGTTCCATGCCGAGGGCATAACGGTGCTGAACGATACGCAGGCGAGTGAAGTCAGCTACGCGAACGGCGAGTTCGTGCTCAAGGCCATGAGTGGTGAACTGCGCGCCGACCGGCTGCTCGTCGCCACAGGACGCTCACCCAACACCCGCAGCCTTGGCCTGGACAATGCCGGTGTGACACTCAGCCCACAGGGCAATATTGTGATTGACAACCGGATGCGCACCAGCGCGCCGGGAATTTACGCCGCCGGTGATTGCACCGACCAGCCGCAGTTCGTCTACGTCGCGGCAGCCGCCGGAACGCGCGCGGCGATCAACATGACCGGCGGCGAGGCCACCCTCGATCTCGCCGCCATGCCGATGGTGGTATTCACAGATCCGCAGGTGGCGACGGTGGGGTTTTCCGAAGCGGAAGCGCACCTGAAAAACATCGAGACCGTCAGCCGCACACTGTCGCTCGACAATGTGCCGCGCGCACTCGCCAACTTCGATACACGCGGCTTTATCAAGATTGTCGCCGAAGCAGGGAGCCTGCGCCTGCTGGGGGTACAGGCGGTTACGCCGGAAGCGGGCGAGATTATCCAGACGGCAGTCATCGCGATCCGCGCAGGCATGACTGTGCACGATCTGGCCGACCAACTGTTTCCCTATCTGACAATGGTCGAGGGGTTGAAGCTGTGCGCGCAGACGTTCACCAAGGACGTGAAGCAGCTTTCGTGCTGCGCGGGGTAAATCGAGTAGCTTGCACGAGAAGACAATTTTTGAAAGAGGTGTCGCAATGAAAGAGATTATCAAGCAATTCTCCGGCCTGATCGGCGCTGGCGTGACCACCGCCTGTTGCTTGGGTGTCCCGGTGATTCTCACGGCGATGGGCGCGGCGGGGCTGGGATTTCTGATCCACGATGCCTATCTGTTCCCGTTGTTCGTGGTCTTCACTGGTTATAGCCTGTGGACACTGTTCCGTTCAGCACGCCGCCACGGCAACGTCGTCCCATTCTGGCTCGGCCTGGCCGGTGGATTGGCGGGCGCCGCCGGGCTATGGCTGCTGGTGACCGGGTTCTATCCGAAGTCATGGCCCATTTATGTTGGGCTCGCAGCACTCGTCGCAGGGAGTGTGTGGGATGCCGTGAATGGTCGCCGGGCCGCGGCGTGTGCTACTGCCTGTGAGGTGCCGGTGGCCAAGGCGGCCACCAACGATGCAAGGCGTCTCGCCATCCAGGCGGTAATGGGCCTGCTGGCGGCGGGCGGGTTGTACGGTATGTACAAGTCCGTGGAAGTATTCTCACCGAGCACGCAAGCGACCGCAGCAGGTGCCACTGACAAGTGTTTTGGAATAGCGAAGGCCGGGCAGAACGACTGCGCTACCGCGAGGCACGGCTGCAACAGCCAGACGACCTTTGATAATGCACCGGACGATTTCAAGTACGTTCCCAAAGGCACGTGTGAGAAGGTCGGTGGGAAGTTAGCCAGTAGTGGCAGTTGAATCAGAATGGGCATAACAGATAGCACAATGGTGGTAGCGCAGGAAAGCTGCATCCCAAATAGTCCTTGACTTTGGAGTATGGTCCAGGGACTACCGTAATGGTGCGCGCGATTGGACATTTCCTTGCCCTTAAGTCCTTGCGCATTGTGTTATCAACCATTAGGAGAATTGCCATGACTATGAAACGCAAAGTAGAAGTTTTCAGCGCGGGCTGCCCCGCCTGCCAGACCGCCATCGAACTCGTCAATCGCCTGTCCTGCGGATCGTGCGAGGTCACGATCCTCGACATGAACGACATCCACGTGGCCAAACGTGTCCGGGATATAGGTGTTCGCTCGGTACCGGCGGTTGCAATCAACGGCCAGCTCGCTTCGTGCTGCACCGGTGCAGGCGTTGAAGAATGGGCACTACGCGCCGCCGGACTGGGCCAGGCCTAGTTCAAACAGCCTCGACGCGGGATCGACAACCCTTGCCGGGGCTTCACCACCGTCGAACTCTCTCGATGAACGCTTGACCCTCGTGCTGACTCCAAGGTTTATATTGAGAGTAACGAACTGGAGGACATTATGTACACCATTGGCAAAGTAGCCGCTCTAGCGGATGTCAGTGCCGACACGTTGCGCTACTATGAAAAAGAAGGTCTGATCACGCCCGCATCGAAAACCGCTGCGGGCTACCGGCTATACAACGATGAAGCCGTGCGCCGTATCCGGTTCATCAAACATGCCCAGCACTGCGGATTCGCGTTGTCGGACGTTAAGGAACTGCTGACGCTGAAACATGCGGAAAGCGCCTGCTGCGAGGACGTGCGCAGCCTGGCCATCGAGAAGAAGCTGCGCATCGAGCACAAACTGAAGGCGCTACAGGTCATGTCGCGCGCCCTCGATGGTTTGATCCAGAGTTGCGAAGGCGGCGAACAAGCGACCGACGACTGCACCATCCTGGCTGCGCTGGAGAACAGTCTGCACGAGGTGTCCCGATGACAGTCAAAATCGAAGTCATTGCCGCTCCGGGGTGCAAGAAGTGCGCAAGCGCACAGGGTGAACTCCGCGCTGTTGCGGCATCCGTGCTCGGCGAGAACCGCTTAATCTGGCGCGAGGTCAACGTGCTCGAAGAACTTGACTACGCGGTATCGCTCGGCGTGCTGAGCATGCCGACCATCGTCGTGAATGGCGAGTTGACGTTCCCATCACTGCCGACACCCGAGCAATTCCGGGCTGTGTTGCTGCGTCTGGAGCCGCGCTGATGGATGCCGAAACACTGCGGCAGGCGGTATCTCAGGCCGGATTCGGGGCTTTGTGGGTGGGGCTGGTGACGGGCTTTGTGTTCAGCTTCAATCCGGTCGCGCTGGCCGCGATCCCCGTTTCGCTGGCTTATGTCACAAAATCACGCACCCCGCGTGAAGCAACACTTTACGGCGGCCTCTTCGTACTGGGCATGATCCTGACCCATGTGGCTTTGGGTTTGGCAGCCAGTCTGGGCGGTAGCTGGGTTCAACATCTGCTGGGACGTGCATGGGGTTTGGTGCTCGGCCCCCTGTTGATTGTGCTAGGCCTGATCTGGCCGGGATGGCTGCGCCTGCCGTTGCCTACATTGCAGTTCCGCGCCAAACCGGTGACGGGCGCGTGGGGTGCATTTGTGCTTGGTGTACCGTTCTCGGTGGCGATCTGCCCGTTTTGTACGCCAGCACTGGTGGTGCTGCTCGGCGTTGCCGCCGGCATCGGCTCTCCCGGTTTCGGCGTGGCGCTATTGCTGGCGTTTGCCTTGGGGCGGGCGATTCCGATCCTGCTCGGCGCGCTAACCGTGGGTTGGCTGGAAAACCTGTCAGGGCTGAGCAAATTTCACAAGGTCTTTGAAATCATCGGCGGGATTTTGCTGATCCTGTCCGGCTTATACATGCTCAACGCCTATTTCATCATCGTACCGAGTCTGGCTGCGTGAGTACCACCATGAACGGGTATGCGCGCTCTGAATCCTGATCGTTCATTCTGCGCAGGATAGCTGCATCCGAAATAGCGCTTGACTTTGGAGCATGCTCCAGGGTTTATCGTTTCCATATCGCCTCATTGACAAAGGCAAACAGGAGACCACCATGAAATTCAAAACCTTCGCACAACGTATGGCTATCGGACTCAGCCTCATCCTGGTTGCGACCAGCGTATTGGCCACCCCGCTCACCTACCAACTTCGTGTGGACGGCCTGTCCTGCCCGTTTTGTGCCTATGGCATCGAGAAGAAGCTGGGCGCGCTTGAAGGTGTCCAAGGCGTTGAGACAAATATCAAGGACGGTATCGTGATCGTCACTATGAAAGACGGTGTCAGGCTGGATGAAGCATCAGCCAAGAAGGCGGTGAAAGAAGCCGGCTTCAGTCTGCGCAAGCTCGATCAGGTCCAGTCTGCCCCATAAGACAGGATGGAGGAGAGAACGAAATGAAGTTAGTGAGTAATGTGTGGCTAGCCATCCTGTCCGTGTCGACTGGAGCAGCTTGGAGCGCGCCGATTACCTTTAATACTGCGCTCCCGGTGCATGAGGGCGGCTACGTGTTGCGCGAGCAATTCATGTACATGAAGAGCGCGGACGATCCCACACCTGCACAGCGAGACATGCGGGTATCGGGGGTCATGTCGGTTCTTGGTTACGGAGTCACCAGCGACTTCGCGCTGTTCGGCATGCTGCCCCAGTTTGACAAACAGCTTAGCATGAGCATGGGTGGACAGGACGTCACCCGTCGTAAATCGGAAATTGGCGATCTCACCTTGCTTGGCCGTTACACCGCATATGAATACGATGCTCCTGGGCGTACCTTTCGTATTGCGCCGTTCTTGGGTCTGAAGGCACCGACCGGCGAGGGTAACGCCAGTGACGGCTTTGGTCGCCTACCGCCCCCGGTTCAGCCAGGTTCCGGTTCATGGGATACGCTCGGCGGTGCTGTGCTTACCTACCAGACGCTGGATTTCGAGACTGACGGCCAGATGAGTTACAAAGCCAACCGTGAAGCCAACGGCTTTCAGGCTGGCAATGTTGCAGAGCTCGACGGTTCGTTCCAATACCGCCTGTGGCCGGGCAGTCTCGGTAGCGGTGTCCACGCTTTTCTCTATGGTGTCATGGAAGTCAATCTCGTTAATGTCGCCAAGGATCGGGTCGGTGGTGCCATCGACCCGAACTCCGGAGGCACCACGCTGTTTCTGTCCCCTGGATTGCAATACGTCACCAAAAAATGGATCGTCGAGGGTGGCGTTCAGATTCCCGTCATCCAGCAGCTTAACGGCATCGCACTCAAGAATAATTACATCTTGAACACTGGTGTCCGCATCAACTTCTGACGGTACATGGAAATGAAATTACAAACAGCATTCAAAGTGGGACGAAATATTATCATCGCATTGGCGATTCTCATCGCCTTCGGCTGGCTGGCCTTCGTGCCTTCGGCGAAGGAACCGCCCTACGCGTTCGTGACCGCATGGGGCGGCAAAGGTAACGCACCCGGGCAGTTCAACGATCCGACGGGGATCGCTGTCGCCGGCGACGAGGTGTTCGTCTCCGACTCCCGCAATGGCCGCATCCAGGTTTTCGACCTCGACGGTCATTTCAAACGCCAGTTCGGGACGCCCGGCAAGGGACCAGGCCAACTCGGTCGCCCGATGAATCTCGCAGTTCACAATGACGAGCTTTACGTGGCCGAATACTTCAATGACAGGATTCAGATGTTCAGTCCCGACGGTCAGTCCAAACGCCTTATCGGCAAATCGGGCAGCGGCCCCGGCGAATTCAATGCTCCCGGGGGTGTGGCGGTAGCGGCCAACGGCGACCTGTTGGTCGCGGATTTCTACAACCAGCGCATTCAGCAGCTCAAGGCAGATGGCAGATTTGTGCGTCAGTGCGGAACAACAGGCAAGCTCGGCCTCTGCGCGGGCGAGTTCAACTATCCTACGGATGTGGCGTTTGGTTCCGACGGGGCACTTTACGTCGCCGACGGCTACAATGACCGGATACAAGAGTTCGGTGCCGATGGAACTTTCTTTCGCAAGTGGGGTGGTCCGTTCGCCATGAACATTTTCGGCCCCTTCAACGGCTGGTTCGCGACCGTGACCGGCGTGACAGTCGATCAAAAAGGGAACGTGTTCGCCGCCGACTTCTACAACCATCGTTTCCAGAAGTTCAAGGCTGACGGAACCTTCCTGACGAGCTTCGGCAGCAAAGGCAGCGGGCCGGGGCAGTTCGATCATGCAATCGCAGTTGCCGTGGCAGGCGACGGAACGGTCTTCGCGGTCGATTTCGGCAACAACCGCATAGAAAAATGGCAGCAAGGAAAGTGAGACACGCATCGCTGCGACACCACTGACGAGATCGACGACTGCCCGATCCCGTGCGTACTGGAAAGCCGTCTGGAGGAGGCGTCCCGCTGATGGTCAAGATCAAGTTGCAAGGGACTTATGGAAAATTTGTAAGGTATCCCGGTTGTCGAACGACCAATACTCGTTACACATTCCATTCTGGCGGGGTATCTATCACCAACACACAGGAGAACAGCAATGCAAACAGTTAAAGTAGCCATCGTGATTCTTGCCGATACGGAAACTCACGAGTTCTCGGACGCGTGGTGAACGCGCTGGAGGCGGTCAAGGAATTCAAGGATGCAGGCGATGACGTGCAACTCATTTTCGACGGAGCAGGTGTCAAGTGGGCGGTGGATTTAGCCAAACCCGATCATAAATTGCACGGCTTGTATGAAGCGATCAAGAATCGCGTCTCCGGCGTATGCGATTTTTGCGCCGGGGCGTTCGGTGTGCATGACGCAGTCAAGGCATGTGGCACTCCGTTCTTGAGCGAGTACGATAAACACCCCAGCTTCAGAAAGCTGATTACGGCAGGCTATCAGGTGATTACGTTCTAAATGGCAGGGTTGCTGATGGCGATGACGCGACCGGCAGATCGGCACGCTGTTTACTATAGGGCATCTTTAAAAATTGTCCCGTTTTTCGCCGCATCAAATCCAACAGTGCCTCACAAAACTGAACAATCGTAAGCCAAACAATGCATCAATAGACTTTCACTAACGGGTCGGGAGGCGCAAATATGATGACCATGATGAACAACGGGGCTGGCGGTTGGATGATGGGCGGCATGTGGCTGTTATCGGTTTTGTTCTGGATATTGATCATCGCCGGCGTGGTACTGATCGTCCGGTGGCTGACGGCGCGTGATGGACAAGGGGAAATCTCCCCTGCTGAATCCCCTCTCGACATCTTGAAAAAACGTTACGCAAAAGGCGAGATCGACAGAGAAACTTTCGAGAAAATGAAACAGGACATTGATGCCTGAGACCGTGAAAAATAACCGCAATCTCATCATCGGAATCTCGTTGCTGATTGTCGGCATCATCGGGTTGTCCGCATTGTCCGGGATGCGCCCAGCCATGGGGGGCATGATGGGTGGCGGCACCATGATGATGGACCGCACGGGCATGAAGGAGATGATGAAGATCATGATGGGTGCCCAATTGCCGCCAGGCATCAATCCTGAGAATCTTCCTGACCCGCAGTCAACTGGCGCGCAACTGCTTGCGCAGTATTGCACCCAGTGCCATGAGTTGCCAGGCCCCGGCATGCATACGGCGGACGAGTGGCCGTCTGTGGATGACCGCATGAACCGGCGCATGCGGATGATGAGCGGCATGATGCACGACATCAAGGCACCGGCCGACAACGAACTCCGGACTATTGTGGCCTATCTGCAACGGCACGCTCAGAAGCCCATGGACAAAACGAAGTACACGGATTTGAATACCCCCGCCGGCAAGTCATTCGAAGTCATGTGTTCGCAGTGTCATGCCTTGCCCGACCCCAAGCAACACACGTCCGATGAGTGGCAGGGCGTGGTCGGGCGCATGGCGCAAAATATGAAGACGATGGGTAAGCCGATCCCTGACCGGGAAACGCTTGAAACCGTTGTCGAATATATGCAACGGCACGCCCGGTAACGATACAAGGCCATCATGGCAATAGAAATGATTGCCCGCACGGCGGATGCGCAGCAATCGTCATTTCGCATATGGGAGGGCAGCGAACATGCCAAGGATAGAAACACCCAAGGAACACCATTTTTCATGGTACGTGCGCTTGTTTTTCTGGAATCAGAAGCGCCGCTACGGCGCGGTTCTGGAACCGGCCCGATTGTGGGGGCGCTCGCCCAAAGTGTTCGTCACGCTGGCCCTGTTGTACGGCGCCATTGACCGCCGCTCATCGCCATTGGAGCCTGCTTTGAGAACGCTTGTCACCGTGCGTGTCTCCCAGATCAACTGGTGCCCCTTCTGTGTTGACATCAACTCTGCCACGGCGCTAAAGCGCGGTATCAGCGAGGAGAAACTCTCGGTTCTATCGTCATTCGAGGGCAGCGACTTGTACACGGAGCGCGAGAAGGCCGCCTTGAGTTACGCCGAGGCGGTGACCTATACCGATCGACAACCCACGGACGAGCATTTCCGGCGGCTGGGCGAGCATTTCGATGATGACACCATCATCGAGCTTACTGGCCTGATAGCCTTTCAAAATCTCTCCAGCAAATTCAACGCCGCCCTGGGGGTCAAGCCTCAGGGTTTTTGCGCTATTGCACCGCAGCCAGAGACCACAAAACCGAAGACGAGACGACCATCATGACCCGTATCGAACTCACCTGCGGACGCTGGATGATGATTGGATTGCCCTCGCTCAGCGGTCCCTATTGATCCGGTGATCGCCTATGGCTATCGGAACAGGCACAGCGAGGGTGTGGTGCCACGACCTAAAAGTTTGGCGGTTCGTGCTCGCACGTTACCTCCCCGCGCTTGCCGTGCTGAACGCGTTGTGGGAAATCGCCCAACTGCCGCTGTATACCCTGTGGTGGAAAGCACCTCCGACATCCATCGCTTATGCCGTTTTCCATTGCACCGTTGGCGATGTGCTCGTTGGCGTTGGCGCACTACTCACCGCACTCATCGCAACGCGCTCCGGTGCGCTACGCAATTGGCACTGGATCCAGGTAGGCATCGTCACGATCACCTTAGGCCTCATGTATACAGCGTTCAGCGAATGGTTCAACACCACCGTGCGGGCAGTCTGGACGTATTCGGAATGGATGCCGGTTACCCCTTTTGTTCCGATCGGCGTATCGCCGCTTCTGCAATGGGTGGTCGTACCGATTACTGCATTGGCACTTTCCCGCCGTGTCGCATGATCCGGTTCCACAGCACAGCCTGCTATGACAAGTGGCACACTCGAGCAAGTCATGCTGGTACCACCAAAGAACAAACCGGTCTAATGGAATAATTTACAGGCCATCTTTGTGTTGCATTATGGATAAACTGACCACAGATTGAATGATGAGGAGGGTGTTATGAATGCAGAAGCAGATGTTTTGGAAATCGCAGATGCCGCCTTCGCCGAGGTGCTGGTTGAAACTTTGGATATTCGTGAGCATGAAACTGGTTCGCACTCCAAACGGGTAGCCTGTCACACCTTGGTACTGGCTCGCCGTTTCACCACTGACCCTCATCAACTGCGCGAGATTTACTGGGGAGCTTTACTACACGATGTCGGAAAGATTGGCGTAGCCGATGCCGTTCTGTTGAAGCAAGGCACGCTCAACGAGGTTGAGTGGCGGGAAATGCGGACTCATCCCGAAAAGGGCTATCGCATCGTTGTGCAAATTCCCGGTATGGCAGAAGCCGCCGAAATCGTGCTCAGCCATGAGGAGCGTTTCGATGGAAGTGGTTATCCGCGTGGGCTCTGTGGTGAACAAATCTGCTTGGGTGCGAGACTATTTGCAGTAATCGATACCCTGGACGCAATTACTTCTGATCGCCCTTATCGTAAAGCAAACTCATTCGAACAGGCGCGTGATGAAATCGTAAGAATGAGCGGAATACAATTCGATCCGCTTGCTGTACAAGCTTTTTTGGCGGAGGAAGCTATCTTGCGTGAAATGGTGGAAGCCAAGTGCATGCAATCGCACGATCCCGCCATCTCCATCCAGGCACCTTCCCACAAACTTAAGTGAAAGGATAATTCATGGACACCAACATCGATCCGGTTTGCGGCATGAAGGTCGACACCGAGAAGGGGCGCAGTCTGGAACATGCGGACAAACGCTATTACTTTTGCTCTCAACACTGCGTGGAAAAATTTTCGGCTGATCCCGACAAATATCTCAACCCTGTTCCGATACCCGCATCTACAGCCATATCTCCCGGCGGCTATACCTGCCCGATGCATCCCGAAATCCATCAGGATAAGCCGGGCGCGTGCCCCAAGTGCGGCATGGCGCTGGAGCCGGCAGATGCCTTGTCGGATAAGCCCGACATCACCGAATACGTTTGCCCGATGCATGCGCAGATCGTGCGCAGCGAACCCGGCGAGTGTACGCTCTGTGGCATGGCGCTGGAGCCCAGCAAGGAGGCTGCCATATAATAAAATCCCGAGCTGGACAATATTCCCAGGCGCTTCTGGATCAGCACGGTGCTGGCCGTGCCGGTGTTCGTGATGGCGATGGCTGCCGATATGTGGATGGGTTTTGCGCCGCAGATGATTTCATTTGCGCATCTGCAACTCGTCGAATTCCTGTTGGCGACCCCGGTCGTGCTGTGGGGCGGCTGGCCGTTCTTCCAGCGCGGCTGGGCCTCATTGGTCAACCGGCATCTGAACATGTTCACGCTGATTGCGCTGGGCGTCGGCGTTGCCTGGTCGTACAGCGTTATCGGCACCTTCCTGCCGGATATTTTTCCGGCGACGTTGCGCCGCGCGGATGGCACGCTGCCGATTTATTTTGAAGCCGCTGCGGCAATCACCGCGCTGGTGCTATTGGGGCAAGTGCTGGAGTTGAGAGCGCGTAGCCGCACCAACACCGCGATCAAACTGCTGTTGGGCCTGTCCCCCAAGACTGCGCGCATCGTGCGCCCTGATGTCGATGGGAATGACGGCAAGGAAGAAGACATTCCGCTGGAGCAAGTGCAGGTAGGCGACGTGCTGCGTGTGCGTCCCGGCGAAAAAATTCCGGTGGATGGACAGGTCATCGAGGGCAGCAGTTCGGTCGATGAATCCTTGGTAACGGGTGAACCGATACCGGTCGAGAAGCAGCAGGGAGAGCACCTGATCGGCGCCACGCTGAACGGCACCGGCGGCCTGTTGATGCGCGCGGAAAAAGTCGGTGCTGAAACTTTGCTCGCGCAAATCATCCACATGGTCAGCGAAGCGCAACGCAGCCGCGCGCCGATACAGCGGCTTGCCGATGTCGTGTCCGGCTATTTCGTGCCTATCGTGGTGTTCGTCGCGCTGCTGGCCTTCGCCGTCTGGATGGTCTGGGGACCCGAACCCAGATTCGCGCATGCCATCGTCGCGGCAGTGTCGGTGCTGATCATCGCCTGTCCGTGCGCGCTGGGGCTGGCGACGCCGATCTCGATCATGGTGGGAACCGGGCGGGGTGCGACGGCAGGCGTGCTAATCAAGAACGCCGAGGCGCTGGAGATCATGGAAAAAGTGGACACGCTGGTGACCGACAAGACCGGCACGCTGACCGAAGGCAAGCCGAAACTGACTTCGGTTGTGGCGCTGCCGGGATTTCAGGATAACGACATTTTGCAATTGGGCGCCAGCCTAGAGCGCGCCAGCGAACATCCGCTGGCGGATGCCATCGTCAAGGGAGCCGAGCAGCGCGGCTTGCCATTGGCCGAGGTAAAAGATTTCCAATCCGTCAGCGGCAAGGGCATCAGCGGCCTGGTGGGCGGCCGCAAGGTGTCCATCGGCAACCAGAAACTATTTGTTGATCTGGGCGTAGAGATGGGTGAGCTGATACAGCGTGCCGACGCGCTACGCGCAGAGGGGCAGACTGTGATGTTCGTCGCCGTCGATGGCCAGCCTGCGGGGCTGATCGGCGTGGCCGACCCGATCAAGGAATCCACACTGGAAGCGGTGCGCGCCTTGCAGGCTGCCGGACTGAAACTGGTGATGCTCACCGGCGATAGCCGCGCCACCGCCGATGTGGTCGCGAAAAAACTGGGGATCAAACGCGTGGTGGCCGAAGTGTTGCCGGAACAAAAGGCCGAGATCGTCAAACAACTGCAAGCCGAAGGACGAATCGTTGCCATGGCGGGTGACGGCATCAACGACGCGCCGGCATTGGCACAAGCGCAGGTGGGCATCGCGATGGGAACCGGAACCGATGTGGCGATGCAAAGCGCCGGGGTAACACTGATCAAAGGCGACCTGAACGGCATCGTCCGCGCACGTCACCTGAGTCAGGCCACGATGCGCAACATCCGCCAGAACCTGTTCTTCGCCTTCGTCTACAACATGTTGGGCGTGCCGATCGCGGCGGGGTTGCTGTATCCGTTCTTCGGTATATTGCTCTCGCCTATCATCGCGGCAGCTGCGATGAGTTTCAGTTCGGTGTCGGTAATCAGCAATGCACTTAGGCTGAGTCGGGTGAAGCTGTGAATCGGGATTTACGCAGACTTTGGCCGCACGACTCTTTCATTATCTCACTGTGCAAACATTTACCACGGATGTGAAGCGGCTTTCATACTGCACCGGGTGATTCTGCTCACAATACGATGGGCGCGATCTCTTCTACCATGCTGCTGATGAGATCGGTATCAATGCCCGGTGCAAGAACACTGGCATCGCCCATCTGTCCTGTCATCTCCAGCTTGAATGTGTCGCCGATCTTGTGCAGGCGCGACTCGCCACCGCACGCGCGGCAATAAACGTGTTCGCCATCACGTTGTGCACCACGCACAACCACTGGCGCGCTGCATGATGGGCAGTTCAGCAAAGGTATACCCGGCTCGCTATGCCCGACGATGTGAGCAATCTCCTTTGAACGATCCAATGTCAAAAAGCGGTATCCGAATTGAGCGTCAAACTGATTACCCAGTTCGCTACCGATGATGTTCAGTGCCTTCTCCGTCGGCATACCTTTCCGATAAGCGCGTGTGCTGGTCATGGCATCGAATGCGTCCGCGATGCTGACGATACGCGCCACTTGGGGAATGACATCTCCCTCAATCCCATGCGGATAACCTTTGCCGTCTGGACGCTCGTGATGGCCGACCACCGCATCCATCGCCAGATCGGCAAGCGGATGATTGACCAATAGGCGACCACCAACGCTTGGATGCGTCTTGATGACAGCGAACTCCGTATCAGTCAGTCGATCCGGTTTATTGAGGATAGCATCGGGTACTCCGACTTTGCCAAGGTCATGAAGGAATCCGCCAATTTCACACAGTGCCACATCGCGTCGCGATAGACCGGCCTGTTGTGCCAGCAGCTTGGAAAGCTGCGAGACACGCCACAAATGACCACCGGTATAGGGATCGCGTGCTTCGACGATCATCGACAAGCCGAGCAGCGTGTTCAGCAACGATTCTTTTTCAGCCATGCTGTCTTCCTTGATTCTCGTTAGAAGCGGCTGGTCAACGTCACCAGCCAATCAGGCATCACATGTACTGCCTGTCTTTCGAATGACTTGTCAGCTCCAGACAACACCAGGAGACCAAGCAACAGTAGCGCAGCACCAAAAATCTTTTTTACCTTTTGTCCGACCTCAAGCATACGGTTTCGCCATCTGCCCATCGCCCGGCGTGACAACATGCCTATAGCCATTAGCGGCAACGCGGCCCCCAAGCTGAACATCAACATCACTGCCCCAACCTGGATCAATGCCTGTCCTTGACTGGCCAGGGTGATCGCCACTCCGAGTGTAGGCCCGACACACGGACTCCACACGATGCCCAACAACATGCCCAACAAAAACTGGCCATGCAAACCGTTCAAATTGAAACGTGCGAGCAGTCCTTGCCCCACGCCAAGTCGACTGATTGCACCGCTGAAGTGTTCTTGAAGCACGCTTGAAAACATAATGGCACCAAACAAAATCAGCAGCACGCCACCCACCACACGCAAAGTGTCCGGTTCCAATCCGACATTGGCACCCATCGAGCCGAGCACAACACCAATCACCGTGTACGAGGCCATCAATCCGCCAATCAGTGCATATGGACCGAAGCGATGCAAACTTACCGACGACCCCAACAGAATTGGTACCAGCGGTAACACGCAAGGTGACAACGTGGAAAGTACGCCCGCCAGAAAAGACAGGCCAAAACTGGTCAGACCTAATTCCATGACCAATTCCTATAAAATTGAGCGTAAAAACTCGGCAATCCGGCCACTGTCGGTTTCCCCGGTCATACGCCCTACTTCTTTGCCGTTTTTAAACACGATGAGTGTGCTTTGATACCTTACCCCAAATGAGCGCACCACTTTTCTCTGTGCATCAAAATCGACGCGCAACGTGGTGATACCTCTAAATTCATCAGTGCCGAACAACTTTTCAAGAACTTTCTCCTGCGCCCTGCAAGTTGGACACCAATCAGCGTAAATAAATACCAGCACCGGCTTGCCTGTCTTGTTCAGAGCATCGAGCTTTTCTTGTGTATAGGACTCTCCGACAGCATGGGCAAACAAAGGTAATAGCAATGCAATGAACAGTAATAATTTTTGTAGCGGCTTCATATAAATCTCCAGCAAAAGGATTTAATAAAACGGGAAGCGACGATCCTCGTGCAGAATCAATTTATCCCAACCGTGCGGCACGCGACAACCATCATTTCAGCAGTTTTTCCAGCCACGCATCAACCGACCACTGGCCGCGACTGAGTATCAACAACACGCCGA
>VFSW01004666.1_pt1 | contig 20421 bp, 19 predicted proteins | sample 5358111 | NCBI WGS metagenome assembly VFSW01 (sample SAMN11554181, study PRJNA540505) | mine drainage metagenome | isolation source: sediment from site ElyBrook_90M | place: USA: Ely Copper Mine, Vershire, VT | collected 2017
TCTCCGCCCCCACCACCCGCCCGGTCGAGCGCATCGCCCCCGGCGTGATCACCAGGAAGCGCGTCGACACCCCGGTCCAGACGGGCATCAAGGCCATCGACGCCCTGATCCCGATCGGGCGCGGCCAGCGCGAGCTGATCATCGGCGACCGGCAGACCGGCAAGAGCGCCCTCGCGATCGACACGATCATCAACCAGAAGGGCAAGGGCCTCGTCTGCATCTACGTGGCCATCGGCCAGAAGCTCTCGACGGTGGCCAAGGTCGTGGCCATCCTCGAGCAGCACGGCGCCATGGACCACACCATCGTGGTCTGCGCCGGCGCCGAAGAGTCCGCCGCACTCCAGTTCCTCGCTCCGTACGCGGGCTGCACGATGGGCGAGGAGGTCATGGAGAACGGCGTCGAGATCGACGGCGAAACCGTCAAGGACGCGCTCTGCGTCTACGACGATCTCTCCAAGCACGCCTGGGCGTATCGCGAGATGTCGCTCCTTCTGCGCCGACCACCCGGCCGCGAAGCCTATCCGGGCGACGTCTTCTACCTCCACAGCCGGCTCCTCGAACGCGCCGCGCGGATGAGCGACGAGAACGGCGGTGGGTCGCTCACGGCTCTGCCGCTGATCGAAACCCAGGCCGGCGACATCTCCGCCTACATCCCGACCAACGTGATCTCGATCACGGACGGGCAGATCTTCCTCGAGACGGACCTGTTCAACGCCGGCCAGCGCCCGGCCCTCAACATCGGCATCTCCGTTTCCCGCGTGGGCTCGGACGCTCAAACGAAGGCAATGAAGAAGGTGGCCGCGCCGCTCAAGCTCGAGCTGGCGCAGTACCGTTCGCTCGCCGCCTTCGCCCAATTCGCGAGCGACCTGGACAAGGCGACTCGCGACCAGCTGACACGCGGCGAGAAGCTCTCGGAGGTCATCAAGCAGCCGCAATACCAGCCCGTCCCGCTGGAGCGCCAGGTGGCGATCCTGTATGTCGCCACCAAAGGCCTGCTCGACGACATCCCGACCCCTCGCGTCCGCGACTTCGAGTCTCAGTTCGGCCGGTACCTGGAGACTCAGCAGGCGGACCTGATGAAGAAGATCGGCACCACGAAGACTCTGGACGACGACGCCGCGGCGGCACTGGAATCCGCGGCGAACGAGTTCCGCAAGACCTTCCTTTCGTAGCGGTCGGGGAGTAGCGTGCCAAGCCAGCGAGACATCCGGAGACGCATCAACGCCTCCCGGAACATCCGCCAGATCACGCGGGCCATGCAGTTCGTGGCCGCGTCGAAGCTGCGGCGCGCCCAGGAGGCGACGCTCGCCGCCCGGCCGTACTCCGAGCTGCTCGACGACATCCTCGCGGACCTGGCAGCGGTTCTCGCCGGCGACGAGCACCTGCACCCGCTCCTCAACCGTCGCCCCGACGGCAAACGCCTCATCGTGCTCTTCACCAGCGATCGCGGGTTGGCCGGCCCCCTCAACTCCAACGCCGTGCGGTTCGCCGCCAGGGAGATCGTGGAGCACAAGGGCGATCTGGAGATGGTCACCGTCGGCCGGAAGGGCCGTGACGCCATGCGCCGCGCCCGCGTCCCGATCATCGCCCACTTCCCCGCCTTTGGCGACCGGCCCAGGTTCGACGACGTCCTGCCGCTGGCCCGCCTCATCGCCGACGAGTACGAGTCCGGCACCCACAATCAGGTGGACCTCATCTTCACCCGGTTCGTCTCCACGCTCGTCCAGCGGGTGGACCTGGTCCAGCTGCTGCCGCTGACCCCGGTGGCGGACACGCATGGCATTCCGGGCTCGCAGTTCATATTCGAGCCCCAGCCGGAGGAAGTCCTCAACGAGCTGCTGCCCCGGTATGTGGGCACGCGCCTCTACCAGACGACGCTGGAGGTGGCCGCCAGCTTCTTCTCCAGCCAGATGGTCGCGATGAAGAACGCCACCGAGAACGCGGACGAGCTCATCGACGACCTGACCCTCAGCTACAACAAGGCCCGCCAGGCCAACATCACCAGAGAACTGATCGAGATCGCGTCCGGAGCTCAGGCCCGCTAGGGCAGGCGCCGGACGCGGCCGCTTCCGCGGCACGAACGAAACAAGTGGCAAGAGGCCGCGAGTCGGCCGAACCAGGAGGCATCGAACGAACATGGCGACCGCCAACACCGCGACCGGCCGCGCGGCCGACGGCCGCTCCGGCGCGACCAGGGCTTCCCATGCCGGGCGGGTGATCCAGATCACCGGGCCGGTCGTTGACATCGAGTTCCCCGCCGGCCATCTCCCCTCGATCTACAACGCGGTCGAGGTCATGCGGGGAGACGGCGGCAAGATCATCTGCGAGGTCCAGCAGCACCTGGGAAATAACTGGGTCCGCAGCGTGGCCATGACCACCACGGACGGGCTGGCGCGCGGCGTCGCCGCGGTGGATACGGGCAGCCCCATCACCGTGCCGGTCGGGCAGGCGACTCTGGGGCGGGTTTTCAACGTGCTCGGCGAACCGATCGACGAGCAGGGGCCCGTGGCGGCCGGGACCGAGCGGCTGCCGATCCACCGCCCCGCGCCTGCCTTCGACGAGCAGACCACCGAGACACAGATCTTCGAGACGGGCATCAAGGTCATCGACCTCGTCTGCCCGTTCGCCAAAGGCGGCAAGATCGGCGTGTTCGGCGGCGCGGGCGTCGGCAAGACGGTCATCATCCAGGAGCTGATCCGCAACGTCGCGGCCGAGCACTCGGGCTACTCCGTGTTCGCCGGCGTCGGCGAGCGTTCTCGCGAGGGCAACGACCTGATCCGTGAGATGACCGAATCGGGCGTCATCGCGAAGACCGCCTTCGTGTTCGGCCAGATGAACGAGCCGCCGGGGGCGCGACAGCGAGTCGGCCTGACCGCCCTGACGATCGCCGAGTACTTCCGCGACGGGGAAGGCCGCGACGTCCTCCTCTTCATCGACAACATCTTCCGCTTCACCCAGGCCGGCTCCGAAGTGTCCGCGCTCCTCGGCCGGATGCCTTCGGCGGTCGGCTACCAGCCGAACCTGGCCACGGAGATGGCCGCTCTCCAGGAGCGGATCACCTCCACCAAGAAGGGCTCGATCACGTCGCTGCAGGCCGTCTACGTGCCAGCGGACGACTACACGGACCCTGCGCCGGCAACGACGTTCGGCCACCTCGACTCGACCATTCGACTGGAGCGCTCGATCGCCGAGCTGGGCATCTACCCGGCCGTCGATCCGCTCACGTCCACCTCCCGCGTTCTCGATCCAAACATCGTGGGCCAGGAGCACTACGACACGGCGCGCGAGGTCCAGCGGGTCCTGCAGCGCTACCGCGACCTCCAGGACATCATCTCGATCCTGGGCATCGACGAGCTCTCCGAAGAGGACAAGGCCACCGTCGCCCGAGCCCGCCGGCTCCAGATCTTCAACAGCCAGCCGTTCCATGTGGCCGAGGTCTTCACCGGCCGTGAGGGCGCCTACGTGCCGATTCGGGACACGGTCGCATCCTTCAAGGAGATCCTCGAGGGCAAGGTCGACGACCTTCCCGAGCAGGCATTCTTCCTTGCGGGTACCCTCGACGACGTGCGCGCCAACGCAGCCAAGCTGGCCAAGTGAGTTCGCGCGGCGCTTGGCCGCCGGAAGCCTGTGCTCGCCGAGCCTTCCCTTCGGTCAGAGTCGGCTCGCTCCGGCTCCCGGTGTCCGTCGCCGCGCTTGCGGCTCAGCCACTCGGTTCCGCGTCGCGCACTAAGGAATAGATGAGATGCCACTCCATCTAGAGATAGTGACTCCGGAGAGACGAGCCTTCGAGGGCGACGTCGACGAAGTCATCGTGCCCGGCAGCGAGGGCGAGCTCGGCATCCTGCCGCATCACGCCCCCTTGATCTCGCTCCTGGGCCACGGCGTCCTGCGGCTCAGGCGAGGCGCGGACGAGGAGGAGTTCGCCATCTTCGGTGGCTTCGTCCAGGTCCGCCCGGACCGCGTCGTCGTCCTGGCCGAAACCGCCGACATGGCCTCCGAGATCGACGTCACCCGCGCGGAGCGGGCCCGTCGCGAGGCCCAGCGCGTGCTCGAAGGCGGCATGGTCGAACCCGCCGACCTCGGCGCCGCTCGCGCGGCACTGGAGCGGGCGATCGTCCGTCTCAAGGTCGCGGAGCGAGGCCCCCGATCTCGCGCCGAGCACGAAGGAGCCAGGCGCCGTCCGCCGGTGGCTCCGGGCCCGCCCTCGGGCGAGTAGGGGATGGCTGACGCTCGACCGTTCCACTGGGAGTTCAAGCCCGAGCCCGTCGCGAGGGAAGTCTTTCGCGTGGAGGGCGGCCGCCGGCTGAGCGGTTCCGTGTCCGTCGGCGGCGCCAAGAACGCCGCCCTCAAGCTCATGGCCGCCGCGACGTTGACCGGCGAGCGCTGTCGGTTCACCAACGTCCCCGAGATCGAAGACGTCCGGGTCCTGACCGAGGTTCTGCGCGACATCGGTGTGACGGTGGACCACCCGGAGCGAAACGTCTACGAGATCGCCTCGGGCGACGTGGACTGGCTCTTCGTGCCGCTCGAAGCCGCGGCCAAGATGCGAGCCAGCTTCATCCTCCTCGGTCCGCTTCTGACTCGCTTCGGCCGGGTCATCATCAGCAACCCGGGCGGCGACCGGATCGGCCGGCGGCCGGTCAACCTCCACGTCGACGCCATGCGCGCCCTCGGCGCGGAGATCGACTACCGCAACGGCTACTACTTCGCCAAGGCCCCGGGAAGGCTGCGCGGCGGCGCGATCAACTTCCCTCAGATCACCGTCATGGGCACGGAGAACGCCATGCTCGCGGCCGTCCTCGCCGACGGCCATACGACCATCGAGCCCGCGGCCCGAGAACCCGAGGTGGACGACCTCATCGAGTTCCTCCAGAAGATGGGCGCGCAAGTGGAACGGACGGCGCCCAACCGCATCGAGATCGAAGGCCGCCGTCGCCTCCGGGGCGCCGATCATTCGGTTGTGCCGGATCGGATCGAGGCCGGTACGTTCATCGCCGCCGCGGGAGCCACTCACGGCAAGATCACGCTGACCGGGGCTACCTGCGACCACCTGGGCTCGTTCCTGGACGTGATGGCGAGCATGGGCGTCTCCGTCAGCTGCGGCGCGGACACGATCGAAGTCGACGCGACCAACGCCGACCTCGAGGATCTGGCGTGCTGCGACATCGAGACGCAGCCGTATCCGGGCCTGGCGACCGACCTGCAGCCGCCCACCTGCGTTCTCCTGACCCAGGCCAGGGGCTCGAGCCGCGTCCACGAAGCCGTCTTCGAGGATCGCCTGGAGTGGCTCGTCGAGCTGCGCCGGATGGGCGCGGACGTAGAGATCGAAGACCAGCACCATGCCGTCATCAACGGCCCGTCGCCTCTCCACGGCGCCGACGTGGAGATCGGCGACCTGCGGGCCGGCGCGTCGCTTATCCTTGCCGCTCTCGTGGCCGACGGAGTTACCCACATCAGAGGCGCACATCACGTCCACCGCGGCTATGAGAAGATCGACGCGAAATTCCTGGAACTCGGGGCCAGGATCGAGCGGCTCTCTGAAGGGACTTAGCGCAACGGTATGAAGATCGGCATCGACCTGGGCACGGCCAACATCCTGGTTTACGTCAAAGGCCAGGGCATCGTGATGATGGAACCCTCAGTGGTGGCCGTGGACGACCAGAACCACATCGTCGCCGTGGGCGAAGAAGCCCGCGAGATGATCGGACGCACGCCCGGAAACATCCAGGCCATCCGCCCGATGCGCGACGGCGTCATCGCCGACTACGTCATCACCGAAGCGCTCCTGGACCACTTCATCCACCGCGTCCAGCAGGGCCGCCGCTTCGGCTGGGGCAAGCCCGAGGTCATGATCAGCGTCCCCGCCGGCGTGACGAGCGTAGAGAAACGCGCCGTTCGAGACGCGGCCCTGAAGGCCGGCGCGGGCGAGGCATACCTGATCGAAGAGCCCATGGCCGCGGCGATCGGGGCGAACGTGCCGATCAGCGGTCCGTCGGGCGCAATGATCATCGACATCGGCGGCGGAACCAGCGAGATCGCGGTCATATCCCTTGGCGCCATCGTCGTATCCACGAGCCTCCGCGTCGGCGGCAACAAGATCGACGAGGCAATCGCCAACTACGTCCGCAAGAAGTACAACCTGATGATCGGCGACCGAACGGCCGAAGAAGTGAAGATCCAGATCGGGACGGCTCTGCCGCTCGAACGCGAGCTGACGATGGACGTCCGCGGCCGAGACTTGATCGCCGGCCTGCCGCGCACCATTCCGCTGTCCAGCTCCGAGATCATGGAGGCGATGGAGCCGCCCCTTCAGCAGATCATCGGTGCCGTCCGGCTCGTCCTGGAGCAGACCCCGCCGGAGCTGTCGAGCGACATCATCGACAAGGGCATGGTCATGTCCGGCGGCGGCTCGCTGCTGCGCAACATAGACACGCTGCTGACCCAGGTCACCGGCGTTCCTTGCCACGTGGCCGACAACTCGCTCCATTGCGTGGCCCTCGGCACCGGCATCGCCCTGGAGCACTTCGACTTCTTCAAGAAGTACCTCGGGCCCCAGCTCTGATGACGGGATCCGCGCCGGCCAGGCCGAGCGACGAACGCGAGGTCGGGCAGGCGCCGCTCGCGCTCATAGACCTCCATTGCCACAGCCGCGGCAGCTTCGACTCGCTCGCGGATCCGCGAGCCATGATGAAGGCCGCCCTCAAGCGCGGGCTCACTCATCTGGCCATCACGGATCACGACCGCGTGGATGTCGCTCTGAGGGCTCGTGATGAGGCCCCGGACGGGTTGATCGTGATCGTCGGCGAGGAGATCAAGTCGGTCGACGGCGATCTTATCGCCGTCTTCCTCGACGAGCTCGTCCCTCCGGGGATGTCGGCGGTGGAGACCATCGCCTCCGTCCGCCAGCAGGGCGGGCTCGTGGGCGTCCCGCATCCGTTCGACAGCTTCCGCGGCTACGGCCACAAGAGCGGCGCGAAGCTCGAGGACATCGTCGACAAGGTGGACTGGATCGAGGCCTACAACGCCCGCGTCATTGGCGGCTCGGCCAACGAGCGAGCGGCGCTCTTCGCCCGCGAGCACGAACTGCCGGGACTCTGCGCCTCGGACTCGCACACGGTTCTGGAGGTCGGCGTCTCGTACAACGCCCTCGAGGGTGACCCGGGCACTCCGGAGGGCCTGCTTGCGGCACTCGCCGGCGTGGACATGCATCCCGGCCGCGCCACCTTCTACGTTCGGGCATGGACCCCGCTCGCCAAGATCATCCAGTCGCTCCGCGGAAACGGACGCGTCCAGCCCAGCCCTGCCGAGGGACAGAAGTGACCGGCCAGCCAGAGCATCATCGCCATCCGATCGGGGAGCCGCTGGCCGAGGAGGCCGACGCGCTGATTCATCCCGAAACGGCCGTCGAGGTTCCGCCGCCCGAGCAGATGTCGATCATCGCGCGGATCCGTCAGCCTCGGACGATCCTGTCCATCCTGGTTCCATTGGTCATTCTCGCGGTGGCCGTCTGGTTCAACCGCGACGACATGGCGAAGGTGCCCGGCCAGATCGCCCATGCGAACGGCGGGTTCGTACTGCTTGCCTTCCTCATCTACTACCTGGGCTTCCCGCTGCGGGGCTGGCGCTGGACCAAGCTCCTGTTCGGCGCGGGATACCGGGTCCTGGTGAAGGATGGGACTGAGATCCTGTTCCTTTCGTGGCTGGTCAACTGCGTGGTTCCGGCCAAGCTCGGCGACATCTACCGCGCCTACCTGCTCAAGCTCAACAGCCCCGTGTCCGCCACCAAGACCCTTGGCACGGTCTTCATGGAACGCATCCTGGACCTGATCGCCATTGCGGCGCTGGGTCTGATGGCGGGTTACTGGTACTTCCGGAACAGGCTCTTCGATCTCCCGGGCTCGGTCCAGTTCATCTTCGCCTTCGGTGTCGTGGTGATCCTTGCCCTGATCGTGGCACTCGTGGTGATGCGCAATTTCGGCCGGCGCGTGATCTCTTTGCTTCCTCTGCCGCACCGGGTCGTGGATTTCTACGACCGATTCGAGGAGGGCGTCTTCAGCTCCGTCGGGCTGCGCGGCCTGCCGATGCTGGGCATCCTGACCGGTCTGATCTGGCTCACCGAGGCGATGCGCCTCTACTTCGTCACCAGGGCTCTCGGGTCGGACCTGGGCATATCCGGTTCGATGTTCGTGGCTCTCGTCGGTTCGCTGCTGACCGCAATCCCGTTCACTCCCGCCGGCCTGGGCCTGGTGGAAGTCGGCATGACGGGCGTGCTGAGCACCGTCTTCAGGGTCGCGAGCCCTCAGGCCGCGGCGATCGTGCTCGTGGACCGGGCGATCAGCGTCTTCTCGATCGTGCTGCTCGGCTCGATCGCCTACCTGGTCTCCTCCAAGCCGCGAGGCGGGGGGATGAGGGTCGACGAGCTGACGCGCATCGTCCCCGAGCCCGGCTGAGCCCGCCGTCCCGGCTTTCTACAGGTTCCACGCGGGCAGAACATAAGGGCTACCTTGCCGTCACCTTTCTTCAGGAGACGGTAGTCGCCTTTCGTGCGGTACCAAAAGGCCATACACGCCCCGGCATCCCCCTCCGATAGTTCCAGTATCGGGGCAGTTTGCACCTAGCCGGGAGCGGACAACGCGCATGACCGGTCAGAACGGACGAGCTTTCAACGAGTGGTTGAGGGCCCAACTCAAGGCCAAGAAGATGTCGCAGCGCCAGCTCGCGCAGCAGTCGGGGGTGGATCACTCGACGATTTCGCGGCTTATCCGAGGCGACCGCATGCCGTCGCTCGGCACTGCCACAAAGCTGGCGAAGGGCCTGCGCGAGATCCGCGACGACTCCGAGGCGCCCCAGTATCTCGGAGCGGTGACGTCGGGTGCGACCAACCCAACCGCTCGCGTCGAATACGCGCTGCGAGCCGACGAGGTGCTCTCCGAGCCGCAGGTTCGCCAGGTGATGGAGTACTACCTCGCCGTCCGGATGCGCCGGTTCGGCCGCGGCTATGCCGGCCTCAGGTCCGACGACCGGACGATGGAGCCTCGAAGGATCATGGACGACCGGCGAGAGGCGCCGCTGCTGTCCGCCGTCGCCGGCCACATGGTCAGGCCGATGGCCCATCAGCTGCCGCCGCGTCCGCGACCCGGCCGAGAGGGCAGCTAGAGCGATCTCGCTCTTCGTCCGCGTTCCGAGTTCAATGGCGGCCCGGGGGTAAGCGCGCGTCCCGCGGCAAGATCCTCCAGCCGGGCGACATTCACCGCGTCGTAGCCGAACTCCGTGTCGGGCGTCTCCAGGTAGTAAGAGACGTGCGACAGCGCCGGATGGCAGAGCAGGTACGCGAGGCCGAGGCGGCCTATCAGACCCTCACCGAGGTGGGCATGCCGGTCGTGGCGCGACCCCTTCGGCGCGTGCGAGTCGTTCAAATGGATCATGGCCAGCCGATCCAGGCCGATCAGCTCGTCGAAGTGGCCGAGGACCCGGTCGATTGCCTCCGGGTCGGCGACGTCGTAGCCCGCGCCCCACAGGTGTGCCGAGTCGAGACAGAAGCTCAGCCCGGGCACGACTCCACGACTCGATGCGCCGTCCAGGATGCGGGCCATCTCCTCGATAGTGGATCCGAGGCTCGCGCCGCCGCCCGACGCGTTCTCGAGGACGAGCCGGACACCGTCTCCGCCGTCGCCGTCGCCGTCGCCCGGCCGCGGCCCAGGCCCGGGTCCCAGCGCCACGCCACCCGTCGCTAGCACCAGGCCGTCCGTCGCTAGCACCAGGCCGTCCACCACGCGCCGGATGCCGGCGTCCACGCCCGCCCCCCGATGCGACCCGATGTGGACGTTCACGAAGGCGGCCCCGAGCTCGTTGGCGTGTTCCAGCTCGTGGCGGAGCAGACCGACCGACAACCCGAACAACTCGTCGTTGGGACCGGCGAGGTTGATCAGGTAGGCCGCGTGGATGGCGACCGGGCCGATGTCCGCCTGGACCAGCCGCTGCCGGAACTCCGCGGCATGAGGCAGCGGCTGGCTGCGCCGCTGCCATGCCGTCGGGTTGTCGCTGAATACCTGGATCGTAGATGCGCCGATGGCGACCGCCCGATCCAGCACCCTGAGCAAGCCCATACCTATGGGCAGATGGGGTCCGGCCCGCCGGCCATCCGGCAGCTCGATCCTGGTTCTGCGCCTGCCGTCGCCCGAGATGCCGTCTCTCGGCGCCGAATCGGCCTCCGGCGCAGTCTCGTAGGGGTCGTCAGCTGCGCGCCGGTCGACCTTCAATGCGGCTTCCCCCTCGACCGCCGGGCGCGGGGCGAGACGCGGCCGTCAGCCGTCTCGATGGCCATTCCTGGTTGGGGCGTACTGGCCCGGCGTGTACGTGCCTCGGATCACCGGTTCGATCAGGCCGTAGTCGCCGCTGGTGCGCCGGTACAGAACGCACAATCGCTCGGTCTCGGCGTTGACGAAGATGAAGAACTGGTGGCCGAGCTCGTTCATCCGAGCCAGGGCGTCCTCTTCGAACATCGGCTCGATGGCGAATCGCTTCGTCTTGACGATCCGCGACGCCGCCGCCTCCCCCGCCTCGCCCGTCCGCTCGTCCTCTGCGGCACGCTCACGCCCCTTCGGCGTTGCCTCCGAGCTCGCCTTGAGCGCCCGGGCCGCTTCAGGGTGCGTCCTGTCGCGAGGCTTCTCGCGGGCGTCGACGGCCTGTCGCTCCAGGCGATCGATCACAATATCCAGGCAGGCCTGGTGCGTGGGGCCCGCCGCGTGGCCGCGGAGCTTCTGGCCCTCGACGATCAGAGTCACCTCCGCGATCTGCGAGTCCGCGGCGCTTCGATGCTGCTCCCGCGAAAACTCGACGACGGCGTCCGTCCTCTCGTCGAGGAGGCGCTCGAGCCGTCGCATCTTGCGCTCCGCGTATTGCCGGACGGAGTCGGATACGTCGATGTTCTTGCCCTTGACGATCGTCCTCACGGCCTACCTCCGCAACCCTGATTGCCTTTCGGGCTCGACCCGCGGTTGTTCCGCGCCGAGCCTCCGCCGTTCGCGCCAGTATAGGTTCCGCCTCCGGCGGAACGCCTCGGCCGTTTCCAGTAGCGGGCCGTGGACCAGGGGCCGGCCTCAGCGCTCACGGGCCACGGTCAGGGCCGAGACGGCCACGGCCCCGGCGTCATAGAGGACCTCCGCGCAGGCGGCCAGTGTCGAGCCGGTGGTCGCCACGTCGTCTACGAGCACCACCCAGCGGCCGCGAAGGCGCCAGGCGGGTATTCGCCGGGAAAGCTCGAATGCGCCGCTCACGTTGGTCAGACGCGCCTTGCGGCCCAGCTCGAACTGTGGCCGCGTGTTGCGGGCGCGCCTGAGTGCACGCTCGCACGGCAGGCCGAGGTGGCGGGCCAGGCTCTCCGAGAGCAATACCGCCTGGTCGTAGCCACGCCGCCGCTCCCTGTCCGCGTGGACTGGCACCGGACAGATGAGGTCGCCGCCGGCACCGGCAACTCTCCAGCGGGCGGCCATCGCTTCGGCGAGTGGCCGTGCCAGACGCCGCTCGCCGCCGTACTTGAGCTGATGCAGCGCGGCCCGCACAGAGCCCGAGAATGGGGCGCACCACTCGAGCTGGGCGATCGAGGGCGGTGCTTCGGCGCGGAGGCCCATACGGACTCCCGGGGCCAGCGACAGCCGCGAGACGAGCGGCGCGGCGCAGCGCTCGCAGAGCAGCACCCCTTCAAGCGAGCATCCGGCGCAGGCTGGCGGCAGTGCCAGGTCCAGCGCCGCGGAAACGAGAGCGGAAGGAGCGAGCGCAGCGGCCGAGATGGATGGCATGTGCCCGAGGTTACAGGCGGCCGATTGGCGGCCGCTTATCGCGGCCTGTCGCGGTCTCGCCTCTCAGGCAGCGCACACGCGGTGCTCAGGCGCGCCGGCAGCGCCAGCCGGCCTCAAACCACAGTGATTGCCACCTCATCACCCGCGGCCGTTCCCGTGGCGTCTATCGTACCCACGGGAAGCTCCAGGACTCCCTTGGCACCTCGGACCAGCCAGACCACCCCCCGCCAGCGGGGCACTGAACGGCGTGCCAGGAGGACCTTCCGCGGCCCGTCCGACCCGCCTGACGGCGGGGCCACGAACACGACGTCGATGGCGAACCGCATGAAGAACATGTGGATGCCGTTCTCGCCGGGCAGCCACAGGCCGTTTCCGGCGGGGAGACTTGCGCGCCCCATCAGACCAAGGAACTTGGCCCAGAGGGACGCTCCCTCCTCCAACCGTTCCGCGAGGATCGTGCCGCGCGTGAGGTTCCTGGCCACGAGCCAGCGGCGGCTCATTTTTTGATCTTGTCGCCGCCGAGGGTGACCATGATCGAGATCATCGCGGGTCCGAGGATGACGATGAACAGTGACGGGAAGATGCAGCCGACGAGCGGGAAGAGCATCTTGATCGGCGCTTTTGCGGCCGCCTCTTCGGCGCGCTGGCGGCGCTCGATCCGCAGCTGCTCGGACTGAACCTGAAGGACCTTGGAGATCGACACGCCCAGCTGCTCTGCCTGGATGATGGCACCGATGAAGTTGGAGAGGGGCGGAACCTCGGTCCTCGGGATCATGTCTCGGAGGGCATCGCGGCGGGCCTTGCCGACGCGAACCTCGGCCAGGGCCCGGCGGAACTCATCAGTAAGAGGCCCGGGCAGCTTCTCGACCACCTTGGCCAGTGCGGCATCGAAGCCGAGGCCGGCCCGCACGGAGATCGTCAGGAGGTCCAGGGTGTCCGGGATCATCTTGAGGATCGCCTTCTGGCGGGCCCGGACCTTGCCGCCCAGCCAGAACTCCGGGAGCAGGTACCCCACCCCCGTCAGGATCACGCCCAGCAGGAAGCCGAGCGAGAAGTTCTGGGCGACGATGCCGAGCAGGACGAAGGCGGTGATGCCGAGGCCGACGCCGACCAGGATCTTGACGCCGATCCAGTCCGTGACACGCAACTCGCCCGGGTTGCCCGCGAGGGCGAGCCGCTTCTCTGCGTTCTGAGTGGAGGACGCGCTGCCCATCCGGCTGCCTATCCTGGACAGCCGGGCGATGAGCGGTCGAATCGTCCGTTCCGCAAAAGGCTGCTGGAGCTCGAGCTCTTCGAGGTTTCTGGCCTGCAGCGACCCGAGCTGGGTCAGGCGAGCCTGCACCGGATCGACGGGATTGCCGCTGCCCAGGCCCAGAATGAGAAGGAGGATTCCGCCGCCGACGAGCAGACCGACTACCGGAACTAGCATCTCTCAGACCTCGATTGCGACGATGCGGCGGATCAGCATGAAGCCCACGAACATGTTGAAGCCGCCGATGCACAGCAAGGCCACTCCCAGGGGCAGCCCGAGCAGCGAAGGTGGGTTCTGGAACATCGGGCTCATGAAGCCCGGGTCGATGACCATCAGGGCCCCCATCAAACCGATGGGAAGCATCGCGACCACGTAACCCGAATAGCGCTGCTGAGCCGTGAGGGTCCGGATCTCGCCCTTGATACGGACTCGCTCGCGGATCGTGTAGGCGATGGAGTCGAGGATCTCGGCGAGGTTGCCGCCGACTTGATGCTGGATCGTGATCGCCGTGGCCATCAGCTCGAGGTCGTCGGAACGGACGCGGCGGACCATGTTCTCCAGCGCCGCGTCGAAGGCCAGGCCGAGGTTTACCTCGCGGACTACTCTGCCGAACTCCAGCGAGATGGGTGGCTGAGCTTCGCGAACGACCATCTCGATGGCCTGCAGGAACGAGGAGCCGGCTCGGAGGGCGTTGGCGATGAGGGTGATCGTGTCCGGAAGCTGCTTGTTGAAGGCGTTGAGGCGAGACGCCTGGCGCCGCTTGAGCCAGAACCTTGGCACGAAGAACCCGAACACGGCGCCGATGATCAGGGCCAGCGGCGTCTGCAGAGGCTTGAGGATGAACCCGACCACGATGAACACCAGCGGGACGCCCACGATGCTCGAGGCCCAGATGAACATGTACTCGCCGGGCTTGAGCTTGAGGTCCGCGCGCGCGATGTCGCGGGCAAGGTTGGCGCCGAAGTCGCGCTGCTCCACCACCCTGTTCAGGCGCGCCAGCGCGACGCTCTCCGCCATGAGGTGGCTGAGGCCCATCTGCTGGTTCGCTGACGGCGCGGCTGTCGCCTCTGACTTGCCGGCTGCATATCGTTCGAGTCGAGCGTTGATGCCTGCGCTTCTTCCCGAGCCGGCCAGGCCCAGGATCAGCACCATCAGCCCCGCGAACACCAGGAACCCGACTACGATCGCTCCCATAACGCTTCTCCCTGCCCCGGCCTACTACACGAAGCCGAAGAGGCCGCGCGGCAGGTGGATGCCCTTGATCTCGAACTTCTCGACGAACTTGGGCCTGATCCCGGTCGGCCGCAGGCGACCCTGGATCCGACCGTCGACTACGCCGGTCTGCTCGAAGAGGAACACGTCCTGCATCACGATCGTGTCGCCCTCGAGGCCCTGGACCTCGGTGATGTACTCGATCCGGCGCGAGCCGTCCTTCATGCGGGACTGGTGGACGATAAGATCCACGGCCGCCGAGACCTGCTCGCGGATTGCCCGGAGGGGCAGATCCACGCCGGCCATCAGGACCATCGTCTCGAGGCGGGCGAGCATGTCGCGCGGGGTGTTGGCGTGGCCGGTGGACATCGAGCCGTCGTGGCCCGTGTTCATGGCCTGAAGCATGTCCAGCGCTTCACCGCCTCGGCACTCGCCGACGATGATGCGGTCCGGCCTCATTCGCAGGGCATTCCGGACGAGCTCGCGGATCGGGATCGCTCCTCGTCCTTCGATGTTCGGCGGGCGGGACTCGAGCGTGACGACGTGCTCCTGGCGGAGCTGGAGCTCGGCCGCGTCTTCGATCGTCACTATCCGTTCGTCGTTGGGAATGAAGGACGAGAGGACGTTGAGGGTCGTCGTCTTGCCCGAGCCTGTGCCTCCCGCGACGAAGATGTTGAGGCGGGCTTCCACGCAGGCGCGCAGGAAGTCGAACATCTCCGGCGTGGCCGTTCCGAACCGGACCAGATCGTCCACCGTGAAAGGCGAGGCGGCGAATTTGCGGATGGTGATGACGGGGCCGATCAGCGACAGCGGTGGGATGATCGCGTTCACGCGGGAGCCGTCGGTCAGTCGGGCGTCCACCATCGGGCTCGACTCGTCGATGCGGCGGCCGATCGGGGCGATGATCCGATCGATGATCCGCATCACGTGGTCGTCGTTCTGGAAGACGACGTTAGTCAGCTCGAGCTTGCCGGAGCGCTCGATGTAGACCTGGCGCGGGCCGTTGACCATGATTTCAGTCACGGACTCGTCACGGAGCAAGGGCTCGAGCGGTCCGAGGCCGATGATCTCGTCCGTGATCTGCTCGAGCATCCTGACGCGCTCGGCGCGAGTGAGGGCCAGGCCCTCCTCGTCGATCACCCGGCTGAAGATCTCCTCGATCTGGCGCCGCACTTCAACCTGGTTCGCCAGGTCGAGCTTGGGATCGAGGTCCTGGATGACGCGGGTCTGGATCCGGAACTTGACCTCACGCAGCGATTCGCGGACCGGCGCCTGGGACATGAGCCGCTGGCCGGCGACTCCGGTCGACGGCGGTTGCGCTCCGGGAGGTCCTCCGGCCGGACCTGTCGGCGCACTCGGCGCCGCGCCCGGTCTGGCGCTCTCGATTCGTTTCAGAAGGGACATCGCCTACACCCCTTGCTGGCCCTGGCATCCGGCCGAACCGGACGCCGCCGGGCGAACTACCGCCACGCGAAGAGCGACTTGCCCTTCTGAGGAGGCTTTCGGCCATCCTCCTCGTGTGTGTCTCCATTGCCAACTATGGACGCGGCCAATCGGAAGACGTCCTGCGAGACCTGGCTTTCCCGGTTGCTCAGAACGAACGGGACGCCTCGGTTCAGCGCGTAGACGACAGCACGGCCATCGCTGACGATGGTGTGGTCCACCTTTCGGCCAATCGAATGCTCGACGTCCGCCACTCTGATTCCCAGCGTGGTGTCCGCCCGGTTGAGGACCAGCCGGATCTTGTGCGAGTAGCCGAGCTGCTCGGCCACCTCGAGAAAGAGCCGGATGTTCTTGATACTTGTGATCTCGAGGGTGAGCACTGTCAGAACGACGTCGGCAAGATCGAGGACGCCGAGCATGGTGTCGTTGAACCATGCCGCGCAGTCCACGACCACGACCTCGCTGTGCTGCCTGAGGATCTCGAGGACGTGCTTGACTCCCGCCGGCGTGATCAGCTCTGCCATCTCCGGAGAGGGTGGAGCCAGCAGGACTCGGATGCCGGACGAGTGGTTCACCATGAACGTATCGACCGTCTCCGGGTCGCGTCCGGCTTCGAGCTCGGGGACGAGCTCGGCCATCGACTTGTCTTTGGCGTTGAGGTTGAGGAGCACCGCGACGTCGCCGAACTGGAACGACCCGTCGACGAGAGTCACTTTCTTGCCGAGCTCGGACGCGGCGGCGACGGCCAGGTTGACGGCGATGGTGGTTCGACCCACGCCGCCCTTAGGGCTGAAGACCGCCACGATCAAGCCGTTCTGAGGAGCCTCCGGTGCACGCGGTCCCTGGGAGACCACGGCACGGCCGGCCTTCTCCTTCTCGCGGGAATAGACCTGTCGGATGGAAGCGGTCAGCTCGTCGCTGCTGAACGGCTTGACCAGGAACTCGCGAGCGCCAGCCAGCATCGACCGGCGCAGATAGTCCGCCTCGCCCTGGACCGACATCATGACGACCGCCGCGGTCGGTACTCGCGCCGACAGTCGCTCCGTCGCCGCGATGCCGTCCATGTCCGGCATGTTTATGTCCATCAGGATGATGTCGGGCAGCAGCCTGGAGGCCTGTTCGATCGCTTCAGCCCCGGAGGAGGCGGTCCCAGCCACGGCGATGTCCGGTTCGAAACCGAGCAGCTTGGTGAGATGGTCCCTTGTTTCGGGGATGTCGTCGACGATCAGGACCTGGATCCGGTCAGCCATCTAGTTGCTACGCTTCCAATGCGACGGAGTCGAGGAGAATCTCGGGGCAGGATGCGACGCGGTTGCGCGCAACCCCTACCACTGGACGTTCTTGGCGAGATCGGCGGGAATGATCGCTCGCTGGTCCACCGGCAGGACGCCGTACTTGTCGACCAGCATCTTGAAGGTGATGCCCGCTGTTGTGGCATCGGGCAGATCGTTGTCCTGGCTCGATCGGAGGGCGAGGGACAGATCGACGTAGTTCTGCGCGTCGGTCACTTCCTCCCGCTGGGCCCAGCGGAGCACCTCGGCCTCTTCGGGCTTGACCTCGACGACCACGATCATGTGCCGGCCCGTGTTCTGGACGATTGGCGCCGTGGGCTCGAGAACCGGCTCGCCCGAGGCCTGAGGATTCGCCGCCGCTCCGGGGGCCGGCAGGAGTGTGCCGAGCACTCGCCGATTCTGGATCACCATCTTCGTGGTGACGTCCTTGGCGCTATCGATCTTGACCGTGTTGCCGGCCGTGTCCTTGGATTCGAATCCCAGAGCCGGAACGTACACGCTCAGGACGATGTCGACGCGGTCGCCGGGGACGATGAGAGTACCCACGCCGTTGACCTGGTCGACCTCCATGGTCACACCAACCATGCCGCTGGCGACCGAGCCGGAGATGCTCTGGCCGTCCGCCATCGACCCGGGTGTCAGCAGGTCACGGCTGCCAACGATGATCTGGCCCTTCTTGATGGCCGCGGCCGTGATGCGCCCTGTGACAGATGTGGTGTCCACGAAGGTGTCGCCGGCGATGGAGACCTTGGAAACGAGCTCCTGGTTCGTGGTCACCATGTCCGCGGTGATCTGGACGCCCGCCGCGATGTCCTTGTTCGCGACTACGACCTGGACCTTTGGCTCCGGCGTGATCGAGGGCGCCGCCGACGGTCCGGAGGTCTTCGAGCCCCCTCCGCTGGCAATCACCACCGCACCGATGCCCCCAGTTACGGCGAGCAGGATTCCCACGAGAATGAGCAGTCGATTAGAGCGCTTCACAGATAACTCCCCGAGCGCGAGTGACAGGCGTGACGACGGTAGCCTTACGACGAACCTTACTGCGACTATACCAATGGGCTACATCGCCTAGGAAGGGTTTCCGGGCTGGCGGCGGGCTAAACCCGTGGGTGTCGGCGGGCCGGCCAGGATCGGGAGAGAGACAAAAGAAAACGGGCCGCGCTTTCGCGCGGCCCGTCAGCCTTGCGGCGATCTGCTAGATGCCCTTCGAAACCGAGGTCATGATCGTGTTGATCTGACCGCCGAGGGCGATGACCGCGCCGATGACGACGAGAGCGATGAGGGCGAGGATCAGGGCGTATTCCGCAAGGCCCTGGCCCTTCTTGGAGCGGAGAAGCATTCGAATGACCTCCTGATGAGAGCGGCCACCCAACCGGGTGTATGCCCGTAATTCTGTGGAAGGCTGCTCGCCGGCGCCACTAAGCAGATGGTAATGGGACTTCCTGGCGGTCCGATCTTGGGCGCAGCGACGAGCGCGGCACGCTCCTCACGGGCTCCTGCGGGTTCGGGCCTCCACCTCCGGGCGACCGGCGGGCTCTCCTTCCTGCCGACGTGACGGGGATTCCCCGTAAATTCGGGGAAACACGGCCATTTTGTAGCCCATAAGTACCAATGACCAGTAGCTATTTAGTCCCGGCAGCGCATCAGCAACCGGAAAATCGCCGATCCCGGGCTGAGCCGGCGCATCCATGCACCGAATCGGTGCCGCGAAGCACTTTCGACGGGCCTTCAGCACGCCCGCCGGAGCCAGGGACGGCCCGATTCGAGGTCCCCAGATAGGTCCGGCTGCCTAGGCCATAGACGTGAGGCCGGGCTAGACCTTCGAGGCTATGAACCCCAGGATCGCCGCGAGCTGATCGCCGAAGAAGACCAGGGCCACGATGCAGACGACGACCATTATCGCCAGGATGAGTCCGTACTCGACGATCCCCTGGCCGGCCTGATGGCATCGGCACACCGCTGAGGCTCGCCGTGCCAGGCTCGGGCGGCGCCGGTATCGCGAGGTCCGGGCCTTGCTCGCGAAAGGGCCTTCAGTGCCGGCGGCTCGGCTCAATTCGCGAGTTCGAGGACGACCTCTCGCCCGTCGTCCGCGAGCTCCGAGCGCACGCCGATCGTGTCGCAGCGCTGCTGGATTTCACGCCACGTGTTGGCAGGGAGCGTGAGTGGCTTGTTGGCTCTGCTCGCCCGGGTGATCTTGGCGGCCCGGGTCTCCTCGATCATCGCCTTGAGGACCTCGGGGATCTCGCGATCCGCGCCGCCCTTGCCCTTCTTCTCCGGCACGACGGGCTCCTCCGGCTCCGGCTCCTCGATTTCGTCCACGGCTTCACGCCGGGCGGCAATCCGGGCTTCCACCTTGTCCGGAGACCATTCGAAGCGGATCGAGATCCGGTCCGGATGGCAGGTCAGGTAGCCCGTCACGGATTCGTCGATGATGCGGAAGAGAGCGCTTTCCACATCCATCGGCAGGCGCCGATCGGTGCCGTACGACTCGAACTCGATGGGCGTCTGCGATCGCCGGCCGCGGTCGCGGGCCACTCGCCGAAGCGTGGGGACCAGGCCCAGGTCGTCGAGGACCATGGGCCGGACGTCGAAGATGAAGGTCTTGGTGGCGTCCAGCGTGTGCTGGACCATGTCCACGAGCTGGCCGATCTCCGTTTTGGCCTGAGACGGATCGCGGTCGAGCAGCCGCTCCACGATCTGGGCCTGCAGGACGATGTTGGTCAGGCTCTGAGCGGGGCCGTCGTGCATCCCTCTGGCGATCTCGCGGCGGAGGTCTTCCTGGGCAGCCAGGACCAGACGTGACACGGCGGGCGGAAGAGGTGTGCTCGTGTCGAGCTTGTCGGGCGTGTGCTGGGGCACGGCACCGCCCATAGAGGCTCGATCCAGATCCGCGCTGTAGCGGCGGAGGCTTTCCCGGAAGCGGCTCAGGATCTTGAGCTTGCCTTCCAGGATGTCGACCTGGGCCTCCATGATCGCGGCCCGGCGCGTCAGGGCCAGGAGCTGGTCGGCCTCGTCCTCGGGTTCTTCCGACTCGGTCCCGGCCGGCTTGAGCTTCTCGGCGGCTTGCGCACGCTTCTGCTCGTGACGCGTGGCCTCGGTCCGAGCCTGGTTGGTGAGCAGCTCGATCTCGCCGATCTCCCTGGTGAGGAGATCGACTTCCCGCCTTGCCCGCTCGGCGATCTCGAGCATTGGCAGGGGCAGCGCGTCGGGAGCTGTCACCGGAGTATCAGTCCTCAGGCATCCGGATCCAGCCCTGGCGCATCGCGTAGACGACGGCCTGGGTCCGGTCGTTGACGCTCAACTTGCGCAGGATGCTGGACATGTGGTTCTTGACGGTCTGCTCGCTGATCGACAGGGCATAGGCAACCTGCTTGTTGGTCATGCCCTGGGCGATGTTGTCGAGGATCTCGACTTCACGCGGCGA
>VFSW01004667.1_pt1 | contig 20421 bp, 16 predicted proteins | sample 5358111 | NCBI WGS metagenome assembly VFSW01 (sample SAMN11554181, study PRJNA540505) | mine drainage metagenome | isolation source: sediment from site ElyBrook_90M | place: USA: Ely Copper Mine, Vershire, VT | collected 2017
AGGATGGCGCCGTCCATCTGGGCCGCGCCGGTGATCATGTTCTTGATGTAGTCGGCATGGCCTGGGCAGTCCACATGGGCATAGTGGCGCTTCTCGGTCTCATACTCGACGTGCGCGATCGAGATGGTGATGCCGCGCTCGCGCTCTTCGGGGGCTTTGTCGATCTGATCGAACGCGGTGTAGTGCGCCAGCTTGGCATTCGCCAGCACCTTGGTGATGGCCGCCGTCAGGGTCGTCTTGCCGTGGTCGATGTGGCCGATGGTGCCGACATTGACATGGGGCTTGGTGCGCTCGAATTTCTTTTTGGCCATGGGTCTGTGCGATCCCTCCTCAGGCCGGTCAGCTTGTGGCCGGCGCGTGCGCGCCTTTGGTGCGGCGCCACTGAATTGAGCCGTGGTGTGGCGCGGGCCATCCCCGCACCTGACACACAAAACGTCCCGCCGTGGTGGGGACGTGTCTCAGCTCCACCACGGAGGGACCATCTGGAGCCCGCGACGGGAATCGAACCCGTGACCCCAACCTTACCAAGATTGTGCGCTACCGCTGCGCTACGCGGGCACTCCAGCTTCAAGCGCACCCACCTGCCGCGCCGCGAGCCTCACGATTGGTCGCTTTCGCGCGTCTGGTACGCCTGGTGGGCAGTGAAGGATTCGAACCTTCGAAGGCGTCAGCCAGCAGATTTACAGTCTGCCCCCGTTGGCCGCTTGGGTAACTGCCCATGATCCTGCCGCGACCACCACAAGCAGGTGCGGCGCCTTTAGTATGGCAGATTCTTGGTGAATTGTCAAGATTCAGCCACGCCTGTGCAGACAAGCGAGCGAAGTATGGCCACATGAGGCGGCGCGCCAATCGGGAAGGTTTCTTCTCGTGGTGATTTATTCTTGATTAGCGTGAGTTCGGGATAACGCTGGCGGCTGGAAGCCGCGCCTGTGGGCGTGCGCGCCACCAAGCCCCACCTGCGTGGGGCTAGGACGAGGATCATCTGATGCATCGATGATTCCTGACGATTTGGTATAAGGGCCACGCGAAGGAGAAGAAAGCACTTCCCCTACTCTCGATGCTCGGTGGGTCCTAGCCCCCTGACGAGGGGGTCGCACCGGTCGCACCGGTCGCACCGGCTTCGTGGTCCGCAGACCCACAGGCGCGGCTTCCAGCCGCCGGCGCTCGCACGGATCGCTTCTCCCGAATTCACGTTGATTAGCTGGTGGCCGGCGATCCTCTGGCGCAAGCTCGCCTATTCTTCCTCACCCGCGCCTTCGCCGTCGTCGGCCTCGCGCCCCATGCGATATTTGATGTCGTAGTTGATGATGAAGTCCAGCTCTTCATCCGTGAACCCGTAGTGCCGCGCCAGCACCCGGTCAATCTCGTCGATGATAGGTTTAGATTTCCTGGGAATTATACACTGAACTCTCAACGTATCATGTCTAAATCGCATTAATCTATATTCTGCTGTTTCATAAAGGCTCTTAGAAAGATTTGTAGATAAACTACGAAACTGATTCCGATAATTCATTAATGCACGATTAATATCGAAACGAAATTCTTCAATTTCTCTTCTATTTACATGACGACAATCAGAAAAAACATTGATATACCAGCGGAATAGAGACGAATTGAATAGGCAATATGCCGCAGAGCACTCATCTTTTTGAGCAAACCTTGTCTCTTTTAATTCGGTTGGCGTCCTCAGGTTTTCTGCTCCGTCATATACTTCTGGAATAAAATCAACGACTTGAAGGAAATTATGGACTTTGCGCGAATAGTATAATCTAGCCTCCCCTGAATTACTTAATTGTTCGCTAATCTTCCTTTTATCACGCCAAACTTTGAGCAAGATCGATGACTCAATACCTCCGCTAATTTTTGGTAAAGACCCGGGTAGAAAAGTAGTTGCAACGCCTTGGTATTCCAAGTTTTGAAAAAGTGCTGCCCTCTCGTCTGTTGACCAGCGATAGCATTCTGTAGAGAAGTGTTTTTGAACGCCTAGATGTGTATTTCGTAAAAGATGAATGGTAGGTTGAACATGTTCTAATCCATCAAACAAACGCGATGGTCTATCATCAAATGAGCAAAAATGTCCGGATCGGCAAAAAATGATGTTTTGAAGACTATTATAGCCAATTGTTGAAATCGACGAAATTGGAACGATAAAACCAAAGCTCCCCTGTTCCCTACAAAATTGCAATGTGCGTTCCATTATTACAGGATATAAATTATTTGTATTAATAGTTGAATAACTTGGGATATTGTATTCACTCACAAGCCGTAATTCCCGCCAAGGCGGGTTGCCGATGATCACGTCGAAGCCGCCCGCAGCCATGATCCCATAAAACTCCACATACCAGTGGAACGGCTGGTGGCTCTCTCGCCACGCGGCGAAGCGCTCCGCGTAGGCCGCAGGATCGGTGACGTGCAGCCGGTCGATGCCATATTCCGCCGCCAGATAGCTATCCAGTTCGGCGCGCAAGAGACCCAGGTCATCTTGCACCTTACGCTTGGCCGCTTTGATCGTGTCTTGCGGCACGCTCATCCGCGTTTGCAGCGCGCGAAAGTGCTCGTAGCTGCGCTCGATGCTTTTGGCCGTCTCGCGGATCCGCGGCAGCTTCCCCTCGAAATCCAGCGTGGCGCCGATGGCGCGCTCGACCTCGGCTTCGGTGGCAAAGCCCACCAGCGTGTTGCCCGCGCGGATGTTGAAGTCGATGTCGGGCAGCGCCTCGATATGCGCGGGATCCTCGAGCTGCGCCACCAGCTTCAAAAAGAGCCGCAGCCGGGCGATCTCGACCGCCTCAGGCATGATGTCCACGCCATAGAGGTTGTTGACGATGATCGATTTGAGGATGAAATAGCGCCGGTTGGGGTGTTTTGCCACCTCGGCCAGCGCGGCGCGAAAGTCTCTCAGCATTTCCACCCGGCGTGGTGTCGCCGCGCGATCGGCGTCGTTGACAAAGGCTTGCATGCGCTCCAGGCACGCCTCATAGAGCGGATCGAGGGTGGTGAGCGCGGCAAAGAGAAACGCGCCAGAGCCGCACGTCGGGTCCAACACCGACAGCGGCAGGCGGCCTGTCGCCTGGTCTCCGGCGATCGCCTGCCAGAAGGCGCGCAACAGGTCGGATCCCTCGCACTGCTCGACGGCGTCTTGCGCGAACTGGCGAAAGTTGAGGTTGTACGTGATCAGGTCGTTTGGCTCGTGCACCTCGCCGCTCGCGATCTTGCCGCGAATCTCCTCATAGCGCTGGCGGCGCGCGACCACCTCACGCCAGATCTCCGTCGGCAGCGCATAGGCTTCCGGCGCGGGCCGGTTCCAGCCCCCGCGCTGAGCGACATCGTTGATTCCCGCCGCGCTCTCAGGGGGCAATTCCAGGTCGCAGCCCTTGCGCACCGCGTCATAGATATAGCGATCGGGGTTCTCGCGCAGCAGCCGCCACAGCGCGCCGTCGGGCGCGAAAGCGCCCAGGCAGTGCTCGCGCGCCCGGTCGAAAAGATAGGGCAAGATCGTATTCGTCGCGATATAACCGGTGATGTCCTCTTTGGTGTAATAGGCCCCCATCTGCTTCTGATTGATGTATTTCTCGAAGATGTAGCCCAGCACGTCAGGATTGATCTCGTTATCGGCGCGCAAAGGTCGCTCGTCCAGATGCCACTGGTACTGCTCGAAGAACGCGAAAATCTTTTCGAATGCCTCATCGGCGATCTGAAGGTCGGGGTTGTCGCGCTCGATCTCGTGCCGCTCGAAAAGGCCGCCGTTGAGATAGGGCACGCGCCCCAGCAAGCCGGCGAGATCGGCGGCGCGCTGATCCTCTTGCCCACCCAGTCCCTCGTGAAACAGCCGCAGCAAAAAGGCGCGATAAAACGTGTGGAACTCATCCAGCCGTCCCTGCTGTCGCAAGTCGCGCAGGCGATTTCGCAGGTAATCGAGATCGCCGTCGAGAAAGCCTTTGCGCTGAATGAAATAGACGAACATCAGCCGGTTGAGCATGAGCGAGGCGTACCACTCGCGATCCCCTTGCGCCTGAATGCCCTGAATGAACGACAGGAACGCATCGTGCTCGCTTTTGAACCGCTCATAGAAGCGCCTGGTGACGCGATCGACCGAATCAAAGGCTCTGCGCACCCGTCCGCTGACGACGACGATATTCAGCCCCTCCTCTTCCTCCAGGCTGAAGGCGATCCCTTCGAGCCGCTGAATGAGCCGCTCGCCCGAATTGCCTGGTTGATAGCGCGTGATGCTAGGAATGAATTTCTTTCCAGGCCTTAGGGCCATATATTGCCACAGTTGCTCGCCAGTCGATGGGTCCACGAAGATGATCAGGTGCTCGCGATAGCTTGCCGTGATCTGCCGGTCGATCTTCACGCGCGCGTCGTGCGAGGGCAGCGCGTCACAGACGAAGGCTACCGCGAGGCCCTTTTCCGCCACCGCGCGCAGAGCATACGTCTGGCCGTCAACGGCGACCGGCATGGTCTTCGTGAAGCGATTCCAGCCGAGCAGCTCGGCGAAGAGATCGGCGAAGTTTCCTGCATGCAGCAATGCGCGGGCTTGTGGGCGATCAAGAGTCATAGATTGATGTCTTCCCAGCGATTATAGTGCCTCCCATTCATCGATGGTGAGGCTGGCCTGGCGCAAGATACTGCGCAACGTGCCCACCGCGATTTCGCGATGATTGGGGACAATCACGGTGTAGAGTCCTGCCTCAGTTTGCTTAATAAACTTGACGTGGCTGCCCCGCTGGCTGATGATGGCAAACCCAGCCGCTTCGAGCTTGCGTTTGACTTCGCGAAAAGGCAGCGGCTTAAGCGACACTAGTCTCAACCTCAACCGAGCGGATATGCGGTGTGACGGTTGGCTGTGGCGCCTCGAAATAGAGCTCCAGGGCCTCGCGCAGGTTTTGCAGCGCTTCTTCTTCCGTCTGGCCCTGGCTGGCGACATCGACTTCCAAACATTGCGCGATCCACCAATCGCCTTCACGCCAGACGCTCGCTGAAAATTGCTGTTTCACGGTGTACCTCCAGGCCAATCTTGCTAGGGATAGTGTACCACGATCACCCACTCATGAATAGCGCGTCTTTGCTTTGCCTCCGGAAGAAAGCAGGCATGGGCTTGAGCGCGATCAATAGTCATGGGTTTCGCCTTCCTGATTAACGTAGAGTAGTGCCAGTTTTGCCCCTGACCCTCTCGTTTACATTCGACGCAAGAGAGCGTCATATTCCGCATGCGGTCCAATCCAAAACCAAAAGAGCGTGCCCTGATCATCATAAGCGAGCGCACGATAATGCAAGCCGATGCGAGCGGAATACAACAATGTGCCTCGCCGGCGGATCTGCTTAAAATGGAGACCAGGATGGTGCTGATTCTGTATGAAGAGGCGGTATTGCTCTCGGGCGAGTTGCTGAATCTCTGGCGGCAACGCCGCAAGCAGCTCACGAAATGCGGGTGTCGTCTTTGAGATCATAGCGACTCGTCGAGATCGCGCGCTTCCCCACGAGCGACCTGCGCTTTGGCCTCCGTGATGAGGCGATCGATCACGAGATCATGGGGATCGTCCATCGCGGCTTCCCACCGGCGATCTTCTTCCAGCTCGGCTTGAATGGCGGCGGCATACGCATTTTGCTCAGATTCCGGCAATTGCTCGATCTGAGCAATGACTCGCCGCAAACTCTCTGTCACTGGCATCACCTCGAAATATCGTGTTGGCAACATTGTACCATAAGCGATCACCTCAGAATCACCTGTCTTTGCTATACTTCATGCATTGCCCGGATCTCGCAGACCTAGCGAGCAGATGATGCGCGGATCGCCGGTCTCGCCCGCTTCTTGCACCTGACAGAGCCGATCTTCGCGATAGAGAATCGTCACCAGCTCCGCCAGCTGGGGATCGTCAACGCCGCTCTTGAGCTGGCGCGTGAGCGTGTCGCCCGCCGTCGGGCGCAGGGGGAACGTGTAGATCTGCTCTACTGCTTTGCTGAGCAATTGATATTCCTCACCCTGACCAAAGAGCGTATCTTGCTGGCGCCGCACGTGCGCGTTGAGCCGGTCATAGACACGCCGGCGCAAGCTGCTGGGCCGGCCTAGCTGCCCGCCGACGTCTCTTTCGTCCTGGGCGAGCTGCCGCAGCCCTTGTTCGACCATCTCGTGGTGGTGCGGGTCGCGGGGGATGGCTGGCGTGTTGGGCGAGCACTCCGCCGCGCGCAAGATGGCGTATTGCGATTGCGTCACGTTCTTCCCGTCGCGATCCACCCACGACAGCGCGTCGTTGCCTTGCGCCGTGCGCACATAGAGCAGCGCGCCCTGCGGCTCGGCCGGTGTGCCGATATATTGCCGGGCGGAATAGACGACATCAGGCAGCGCGTCGATCGTGTCTTTGAGCGTGGGGTCAGCGCTGATGGCGTTCTTCCAGATCTGATAGGCCTTGGACGCCAGATCGACCTCACTGTCTGAGTCGCCATCCAAAATGCCTGCCTTCTCGTGATAGAGACTGACGACCGCCGCGTCGTCAGCATCATCCTCAAAGAAGCGCTCGTCAGTGCCGACGACCTGCGCGTTCTCGCGCAAGCGCTGGCGCACGCGCGTGCGCAGGTGAATAAGCCGTTCCACTCCGTCGGCGGGCAAGAAGGAATAGCACAAAATCCGCTCCGCTTGCTGGCCCAGGCGATCGACGCGCCCCGCCCGCTGAATGAGCCGGATGATCGCCCAGGGCAGATCGTAATTGACGACGATGGCGCAATCTTGCAGGTTTTGCCCCTCGCTGAGCACGTCCGTCGCCACCAGCACCCGGATCTCACGCGACGGATCGACGGCGTGATCGTTGCTCACCGGGCTAAAGCGCCAGGCCAGATCGGTCGGGTCCGCGCTGTCACCTGTCACACCCTCGACCGACCGCACGCCGCGCCGGAGCAATTCAGGAACGAGATAGTGCACCGTGTCGGCGAACTGGCTAAAGACCAGCACTTTCTCGTTTAGGTGCGTGACGTTGAGCAGGTAGACCAGCGCGGCCAGCTTCGTGTCACGATCGGCGTCCCACGTGCCGCAGCGAGCGCGCACATCGAGCAGAGCGCGAGCGTCGGCCACGAGATCACGCGTCAGGCTCGCGGCGAAAAGCGACGAGCGCAGCCACTTGAACCGTTTCTTATATCGCTGTTCGTACATCTGATAAATCCGCTCAGCCAGCCGCCGATAGCCTGCCTCAGCTGTCTCGCTGGGCGACGTGTCATCATTGCCGTTGTCGACGTCCTCCTCACCGGCGAGCAGCACCGCCTGCTCGTCTTCATCGCTGGCGGGGTCGAGTAGCTCCGCTTCCTGCGGTCCGATCGGCACGGGCAGGCCGTGTTCGAGCGCGTGGACGAACACGAAGTTGCGCAAGACGTGCCGCTCGATGGATTGGATGAACGCCGGGCCGCCGCTTTCGAGCCGCTTGAAAAGATTCGTGCGGCAAAAGCCCATCAGACGCTGGCCAGCGCGCCCCAGATTCTTGATCTGTTCTTGTTCCGCTTGTGTCGGCTTGGGAGTCGGGTGGGTGACGAGATAATTCCCCAGGCCATAGCGCGGCAGGATGAGCGCGTTGATGTGCGACACCACCTCGCCGGCATACAGCCGCGCATAGGGATCGCCGGCATCACCGTCACGGATGGCGAAAGTCACCGTGCGCGGCACCCGCGCTGGGAAATACGTCTTGCGCCCATCCTCAAAAGTGAGGTAGCGCCGCCCTGTTGAGTGATCAAGCTTGGAGTAATTATCTTCGATGAAGCCGCGCGTGCGACGCACCAGAAAGAGCCGCATCAGCTCGCGCCAGTCATCGATCTCTTCACTTTTCTCGAAGGCTTCGAGCGAGCTGACCGGGCATTGGTAGCGCGTGCGAAACGCGATCTCGCCGCCGATCGCGCGCAAGAGCTGCTCCGGGCGAAGGCCCAGATCTTGCAGCTCTGGCAAAAAGAGTCGTAGCTGCGCCGAGAGATCGAGGTAGCGCTTGTTATAGGGCGTCGCAGTGAGCAGAATGCATTTGCTGTCGTTTTCGTCGATATACTGTCTGATCGCTTTGAAGCGCTTCGTTTCCGGGTTGCGCAGGTTGTGGCTCTCGTCGATGAGCACCAGCTTATAGCGCCGCAGCCTCGGCAATTCAGTGATGGCCATACTCAGCGGCAACACCTTCGCATGCAGGTGATAGCGCTCGTGATAGTCTTCCCACATCTTGACCAGATTCTTGGGGCAGATGATCAGCACTTCCATGCCATGATCGTCTTGAAAGATGCGGGCGAGCGCCGTCGCCATCAGCGTCTTGCCCAAGCCCACCACGTCGCCGATGAGCACGCCGCCGCGCTTGTTCAGATGATGCGCGGCGATTTTGACGGCGGCCACTTGAAATTCGAGCAGCTTATCGCCAAAGTCGCGCGGAATCGAATACTCCGCCAGGCCGGCGCGAGCCTCTTGTGAGAGATGATAGGCCATCTTGAGATAGATATGGTATGGAGGGATGAGCGTCTCGCGCGCCCAGCTGCTGTCGATGATATCCGCCAATTCGGTTGAGATGTCGAGACACCATCGATCCTTCCATCGATCATCAAACCAATGAGCTAACTTCTGGCATGCGTCATGGTCGAGCACATCGACATTCAGTTCTCCCTGATATTGCAGCCCCGAAAATGTCAGATTACTACTACCCACGAAGCCGGTAATGGGATTATTCGGATCGTGGCGAAAGCATAAGTAGAGCTTCGCATGCAAGAGGTGGCGCAAGTGAAGTTTGACGACCACTTTCCCGCTGCATAGTTGCTTCGAAAGGCGACGTAGGCCCGCTTCATCGGCGTTTGTCGGTCGTCCGATGGTCAACTGTGTCCTAAACTCTTCCGCCATCGCTCGTTTGAGCTTGATCGCCTGAGCATTATCGATATTTTGCTCATCTGGAGTCAAAGCTAGCATAGTACGTAGCATGTCGTGAGGCAGTGATTGCATGCCAATGAGAACACGACAGCACGATTCTGCTTCTTCCTGCCAGGTTTCTATAATCTCGTCGATCTGGCTCCAGCCACGCAAATTGAAGTATCCAATACAAAAATCGGCTTTATATGAGACGTGCAATGTCTGTTTCAAGGCGGATAACAGGTGTAGATCGATGTTGTCAAAGATACGCGGCATAGCTTTTCTTTTCCCCTCCGTAATATGATGTACAAACACTTTAGCATATTGTCGATTGAGCCTAGCGCCGCATCATTTCCAGTATTTGTGTCACGGTATTCCAATTTCGCGCGGTCCCCGCCATTTTCAGCTTCCTCTCGATGAATGCGCCTGAAAGCTTTGAGCGGCCAATACCATTCGGGTAATACAGATACATTTCTTTGCCGATGAGAGAGAACTCTTCATGTCCAGCATACGAATTGGCGAGAGCTTCCCATGCCGTCTTTTCCGGGCGGGCCGCGAGAAACATCACCACTACCCACTTTGGCTCCTTAGCCTGCTGGTTTTGAAATGGGTTTTTCTCCATGATTTCCCGCAGCTCGGTGGAAGTTCGAACGATGGCTTCCGCGTGAATGCCGAATCTTTGCTCGAATCCCCTTTCGATTTGCTGTGGAAGTTGAGCCAGATCCGGCTCGTCAGTGGTAAAGACAACGTTACCGCTTTGCACATAGGTCGAGACGTCCCGTAATCCCAGTGATTCATGCAGATCCTTAAGCTCACTCATCTTTATCTTCTGGTGACCGCCGACATTGATGCCGCGAAAGAGCGATACGCACGCCGTCATTTTCAAGCCTCCTGGCGTTTTGGCCGACAGGTCATTCTTCATGCTCACCAAATTGCCTATCAAACAATCATAATTCGATGAAACATGAGAGTGTATGAATCGCGCCTGGGAGTGTCGCGGGGCCGGGGGGCGGCCGCGGCACTGGGGGGGGGCCCGGCCCGCGGTTTTTGGGACCCCCCCAACCCGCGCCGCCCGGCCAGCCCCGCGGGGGGGGGGGGGGGGGGCCCGGCCGGGGTTCGAGCCCATTGGGGCCCGGCCCGCGACGCTGGTATTGCTCCCCCAGATCCTCGCGCAGACGGGCCAGCACGTCGGGCTTGAGCTTGCTGCTGTTGCGCTCCGTGGGGAAGGAGCGCTCGCGCACCGCCTGGGCATAGGCCGAGACAGCGGCGGTGACGGCCGTGCCGATCTCGGCGAAGCGCTGCGCGTGGCGCGGCTGAAAGCCCGGCTGCAAGCCCAGGATGTCGTGCAGCACCTGCACCTCGCCGTCGCAGCCGACCCCCGCGCCGATGCCGATGGTGGGCACGCCCACGCGCCGCGTGACGATCTCGGCCAGCTCGTGCGGCACCAATTCGAGCACGATGGCGAAGACGCCCGCCGCTTCGAGCGCTTCGGCGTCGCGAACGATGCGCAAGGCGGCGCTCTCGGTCTTGCCCTGCACCTTCATCCCGCCGAAAGCGTTGAAGGATTGCGGCGTCAGGCCCAGGTGTCCCATGACCGGAATGCCGCTCTCGACCAGCCTTTTCACCGTCTCGGCCACCCGCGTGCCGCCTTCGAGCTTGACCGCCTGGCAGCCGGTCGTCTTGAGCAGATAGCCCGCGTTGCGCAAAGCCTCCTCGGGGCTGATCTGGAACGTCATGAAGGGCATGTCGGCGACGATGAGCGCGCTGCGCGTGCCGCGCACCACCGCCGCCGCGTGGCTGGCGATGTCGTCGAGCGTCACCGGCAGTGTCGAGTCATAGCCCAGCATGACCGTGCCGATGCTGTCGCCGACGAGGATCATCGGCACACCGGCGGCCTCGACCAGCGCCGCCATGCTGGCGTCATACGCCGTCAGCATGACGATGCGCTCGCCCTTCTCTTTCATCTGGCGGATCTGATCGATCGTGACGCGCGCCTTGGGCTTGGCGTCGCCCGCGCTTCCATAAACCATTGTCGCTGCCTCCTTCTCGCGCCGTCAGGCCAACAGGGGAATGAGCGCCGCCTGGGCCGGCACGCCCGTCACCTCGACAGCGCCGTCGAGCACCAGCACGTTCACCTCGGAGCGCACGCCGATGTCGGGCAGATAGATGCCCGGCTCCATCGAGCAACAGGTGTTGGGCAAGAGCAGCCGATCGTCGTGCGTCTCCAGATTGTCGAGGTTCGCGCCGCTGCCGTGCGTCTCGGTGGTGATGCTGTGGCCGCTGCGATGCACGAAGTTTTTGCCATAGCCGGCCCCGGCGATGACGGCGCGCACGGCGTCATCCACCTCATAGCCCATGACGGGCTGGCGCGCCTCGACCCGCTGGCGAATGAACGCAACGCCCGTATCGCGCGCCCGCACGACGATGTCAAAGAGCCGCGCCGCGCGCTCGGGCACGGTGTCGTCCAGCGCGGCCATCCAGGTATAATCGGCGATGACGCTGTCGTCGCGATCCTCCAGCCGCCCGACGAAATCGACGAGCAGCACGTCGCCGCGGCGCACGGGCACGGTGCCGCGCTCGCTCGTCTCATAGTGCGGATCGCCGGCGTGGGCGTTGACGGCGACGATCGCGCCATGCTCGTGACGCAATCCGCGCTGGCGGATCATCTGGCCGAATTGCGCTTGCACGGTGAATTCGGTGAGGGTGTCGTCGCCGGCCAGGAGGCGCTCGCGCACCCAGGCGAAGAGCGCGTCTTTGGCGGCGATGATGCGCCGTGACGCCTCGCGGTGGCTCTCGATGCGCTCCGGGCTGAGGGTGGCCTCGAAGCGCTGGGCCAGATTAGCCGACGTGACGACCTCGACGCTGGCGGAGCGCACGAAATCGACCGTGCCCGCATCGACTTTCGACGCGACGGGAATGGCGTTGTCGGGCGAATATTCCATCGCCACGCGCCGCGCTCCCTTGAGCGCGCCACGCACGAATCTGTGCAGCTCGCCCCAGGTCTGAAAGACGCGACGCCGGCCTGGCAACTCGCCGAGCACGTGCGGCTCGACGGCGCTGATGATCGCCGTCGGGCCGCCTTGTGCCGGAATATAATAGAACCAGCGGCGCGAAAAGAACGCGCTGGCGTCGAGGCCCAGCACGCGGTGCGCGATGGGGTTCGACCGGCGAAAGTCATAGAGCAGCCAGCCGTCAAGCCCCTCAGCGCGAATGGCGGCTTGCAGCGCGGCAAGATCGAGTGTCACGGCGGTACGATCCTTTCCAGGGAACAGGCAAGTCGGCCTGGCCGACTCCATCTCGTCCTAGCCCGCGCAGGCGGGCTTCGTGATCGAAGCCGCGGCTTCTAGCCGACGGCGCTAGATGCGCCTATGTCAGTGTAAATTGTAAAAGATCATCAGCCGCCGGCTTGCAACGGCAGGACGATTTGGGGGCGCGATGGCTCCGCTCCACTGTCGATAGTACACTATAACATAGAAGTAGGCCCTGGGTAGCGTGCGCGGGCGCGCCTCTGTAGCATACAATTGAGAGGGTCAAGTTCGGGGCGCCACGTCGGCGACGCGAGAGGGGAAGTCGAAGGCATGCCAACATCACGCGACACGCTCAAGGCGGCGGGGGCCGTCACGGCGGGCGCCGCTGGGGCCGCACTGGTGCTCGCGGCGCTCAATCAGATCGTCAGCAAGTCCGCGCCGCCGCCCACGCAGCCTTTGGGCATTGAGCCGCAACGCTTCGCCTGGACGCAAGGCGACATCTCCTATTCCGTCGCCGGCCAGGGGCGGGCGTTGATCTTGCTCCACGGCATCTACGCCGGGGCGTCGTCATTCGAATTTCGCCGCGTCTTCGCGGCCCTGGCCCGGCGCCAGCGCGTCTTCGCGCCCGATCTGCCGGGCTGTGGCCTGTCGGCCCAGGCGGTGCGCGAGATCACGCCTGAGACCTATATCGGCTTCATCAACGATTTCACGCGCATGGTCGCCGGCGGAGCGGATCATCCGGTGACGCTGGTCGCCAGCTCGCTCACGGCGGCCTTCGCCATCGAGGCGGCGCACGATCAGCCTGAGATGTACAGCCGGCTGGTGATCATCGAGCCGGCGGGCATTCAGCTGCTGGCTGAGGCGCCCGGCGCCGGCCAGACGCTGGCCGGCAAGCTGGTGCGCGCGCCGCTCGTCGGCACGGCTCTCTATCACCTGCTCGTCTCGCGCCCTGGCTTGCGATCCTATCTCAAGCGTCAGGTCTATCTGCGGCCCGACGAAGTGACCGACGACCTGGTGGACGCCTATTACGCCGTCAGCCACCAGCCCGGCACGCGCGCCGTCACGGCCGGCTTCATCGGCGGGCGGCTCAATCTGGATATCAGCGCGACCTTCGAGCAGCTCGAATTGCCGATCTTACTCTGCTGGGGACGGCGGGCGTCGGTGTCGCCGATGGAAAACTCCTACGCCTTTCTGGATCGCAATCCGCGCGCCGAGCTGGCGGTCTTTGACCACAGCAACGCGCTGCCCCACGACGAAGAGCCGGAAGATTTCGTGGCGCAAGTCGAGCAATGGCTGCGCCAGAGCATCTCGTCGCGCTACTAGATGCGCCGGCCTGACGCCGGCAGTCAACCGGCCTCCCACAAAAAAACCTATCTTTGAACAGGTGAAGCTCCTCCTGTGCCGAATCATGTGATACAATCGGGCGGAGAGCGAAGAAAGTGAGCGACACGGAAGCGATGGATGAGCGAGAGGTGCGCGAGGCCAAGCTGCAAGCCTTGCGCGACGCGGGGATCGATCCCTTTCCGCCACGACTGGCGCGCGAGCGCACGCACACCACCGCCCAGGCGCTGGCGGCCTATGACGCGCTGGCGGAGGCAAAGGCGCCCGTGACGCTGGTCGGGCGCATCGTGCTGATGCGCGACATGGGCAAGATTTGCTTCGCCCACATCGAGGACGGCGCCGGCAGGATCCAAATCTATCTGCGGCGCGACGACCTGGGCGACGCCTACGCGCCGGTCAAGCAGCTCGATCTGGGCGACTTCATCGAAGCGACGGGATTCCTCTTTACGACCAAGACCGGCGAAAAGACGCTGCACGTCACCGCGTTCGCGCCGCTGGCCAAGTCGCTGCGCGGGCTGCCCGCCAAGCACGAGGGGCTGCGCGACGTGGAGCTGCGCCACCGCAAGCGGTACCTGGATCTCATCGCGAATCGCGACGAGGCGCTGCCCGTCTTTGTCGCGCGGGCCAAGATCACGGCGGCGCTGCGGCGCTATCTCGACGATCACGACTACATCGAGGTCGAGACACCGATCTTGCAGCCGCTCTATGGCGGCGCGACGGCGCGGCCTTTCGTCACGCACCACAATACACTGGACCGCGATCTCTTCTTGCGCATCGCGCCTGAGCTGTATCTCAAGCGGCTGCTGGTCGGCGGCATCGAGCGCGTGTATGAGGTCGCACGCGTCTTTCGCAACGAGGGCATCGATCGCGCGCACAATCCGGAGTTCACCATGCTCGAATTCTATGAAGCCTATGCCGACTATCAGGTGATGATGCGCCGGACGGAAGAGCTGGTGAGCTTCGCCGCCGAGCAGGTGCTGGGTCGTCAGACCGTCGCGTGGCAGGGCGTCACGCTCGATCTCGCGCCGCCCTGGCGCCGGGTGACGCTGCGCGAGGCCATCGCTGAATACACCGGCATTGATTATGATGACTTTCCCGATCGCGAGAGCCTGCTGGCGGCGATCCACGCCAAAGGGATTCACGTGGACGCGAATCGCGGGCGCGGGCGGCTGATCGACGAGCTGAAGGACGAGATGTTCCGGCGTGGGGGCGAAGCGTTGTGGCAGCCGCTCTTCCTCTACGACTATCCGCTCGATCTCTCGCCGCTGACCAAGCGCAAGCCGGACGCGGGCGATGTCGTGGAGCGCTTCCAGGCGCACCTGGCGGGCATGCAGCTGGTGACGAGCTTCACCGAGCTGAACGACCCCATCGATCAGCGCGCTCGCTTCGAGGATCAGGCGCGCCAGCGGGCGCTCGGCGACGACGAGGCGCAGGCGCTCGACGAAGACTATATCGAAGCGCTCGAAGTCGGCATGCCGCTAGCGGGCGGTGTCGGGTTGGGCATCGATCGCCTGGTGATGGCCCTCACCGACCAGCCGAGCATCCGTGAGGTCATCCTTTTCCCCACGATGCGCGAGCAAGGCTAGGGCATCGATCGAGTAATGGTGGGAATGCGTTGTGCGGCAGGGCGCTGGCCCTGTGTGCCGCCGACGATCCGGCCATCGTCGGCGGCATGGGCGCTTGTTCTGCGTCTGCCCTCTCTCCATCGTGATAGGGAAAAGGGCGGGTCCGCTAATAGCCGAGCGTAGCGGCGAAAGCGTTGGCGATCACCTGATAGCCCGCGTCGGTCGCGTGCACGTCATAGAACGGCCACGTGCAGATCCACGTCAGGTTGCAGATGTTGGCAGCGCCGTTATTGCCGCCAAAAGCGTCATACACGTCGACCACCGGCACGTTGAAGCGCGCAGCGTCGGTGGCGATGGACGAGTTGAGCTGGCGCACGTAGGGGATCGAGTTGGGGCACGCCTTGATGTAGGGATCGTAATAGTTCATCATCACCAGGTCGCCGGTGCCGTTGAGCGCGTGGACGAGCTGGGGCAAGATGGTGTTGACGAGATTTGCGTTCAGACGGGCCAGATCGCTCGACCACGACGACGACACCGAGCAATTCGAGCTGTTGATGTCGGGCAGCAGATCGTTGGCGCCCATGTCGAGCGTCACCGGGCTGACCTGACCGGCATGGCTCTTGATAAAGCCGACCGCCGCCGAGAGCTGCGGGCCGAGGTAATAGTTGTGCAGGATGTACCAATAGGGACAGCCGCCGTTGATCATCGTGTTGCTGGTCTCGCCGTTGCAGGCGTAATTGGTCAGACTGCCGACGCCGTGATATTGCAAGTTGCCGTAATACAAGTAGTGCACGTAGCCGTCATCCCAATTCAAGTCGGGCTGATAGCCAAACGCCAATGAGTCGCCCAGGCCGAGATAGTAGTGATGGGGGCCGACGAAATGGGGCGCGGTGCGCGTCGCGGCGCGGGCGGGTGAGCCGCCCAGGCCGATCACGAGCGAGAGCGCGAGAGTAAACGCCGACGCAATCACCACAATCCGACGGGTAAAAGGTCGCCACATGAGCAAAAGCCACTCCCTTCATCGGACGAACAGTGGCCCGCCGTTGGGCCACGGAGCGCGACTTTTGGCGCGGGCGCGGGGGTGTGGGCCGGGCAGCGCCCCGACATCACCTGTGCCACAACAAGCCAAAGCGGTCGCCCTCGATGCGAGAGCGACCAAGTGGCTGATTATAGGGGTACAGCAAAAGCGCCAACGTGTCAAGTGGCAAATTGCTTCAGCGTCGTTGTGATTAGTCGTCACGGCCTGTTTTGAGCCGCTCGATGCGCGCCTCGAGATCGGCGATCTTGGCGCGGCGTCGTGCCTCGTAGTCGACCGGCGCGCTATAACGCGCATAGGCGTGGTGGCGATGACCACCCCACCACCAGCCGCCCAGCAGCGGCCAGAGGAAGAAAAGCATCCACCAATCATTCTCGATGCTGATTTTTCCCATGAGAATGAGCGCGCCCGCAAAGGTCAGGACGGCGAGGACAACCACCATGCGCGCGAACGAATCGAACGCCGAGGGGCCACCGGGCACGCTTTTTACGACGGGAGGCGAGGGCTGCCCGGCACGCGCTTTTTTGAGCACGTTGTCAGCCAGGTGCTCGTCCATATCAGGGCCAAGCTCGCGTCCGGCGGCGATCGCCGCCTGAATCTCCGCGCGCAGATCTTCGTCGCTGGGTGAATAAGAATGCGTAGCCATTGCGAAGCCAGCCTTTCGTCGCTCATCCTCAAAAGGGCTGAGGGAATGTCGCTCGTGAGCGAAGAACCTTGTCTCGTCTCTATTATGCCCGCCCGCGCGCCCGAGTGCCAGTGACGAAGGACACACTTTGGCGCGAACATGCCCCATGACGAGAGTCACCCGTCGCTAGCGCAGGTAGCGCGCAAGCCAATCGACCGTGCGGTGCCAGGCGTCGGCGGAGGCGATGGGATCGTGCACCTGGGGGCGCGTGTCGTTGAAAAAAGCGTGCTGCGCGCCGGGGTAGACCACCATATCGAACGTTTTGCCGTTCGCTTTGAGCAATTGCTGGAACGTGTCGCGCATGGCTGCGGGCGTGCTATCATCCTCGCTGCCATAGATAGCCAGCACAGGGCACTGAATAGACTTGACGGCGTCGGGCGTGGGCTGATAGCCGCCGCCATAAAAGCTGACCGCCGCGCCCAGCTCTGAGCCGGCCTGTGAGGCGAAGGTGAGCGTAATGAAGCCGCCCATGCAAAAGCCGGTGACGCCAATTTTCTTGGGCGCGACATCGTTACGTGCCCGCAACGCGAGCAGCGCGCCCTTGAGATCTTTGGCCACCTCGGCCTGATCGAGCGCCATCATGGCTTTTTGCGCTTCATTCGGCTCGTCGATCACTTTGCCGTGATACAGATCGGGGGCCAACGCCACGAAGCCCGCGCCGGCGAAGCGCCGCGCGACGTCTTTGATGTGGTCGTTGATGCCCCACCATTCTTGAATGACGATGACGCCGGGATGGCTCGCGCCGTCGTCGGGTCGCGCCAGATAGCCCTGCGTGGTGCCGCCGTTGCTCGCGAATGTGATTGTCGCGCTCGCGATGTCTGCCATGACGTGACATTCCCCTTTCTTGAGTGACCTGGCTCGACGCTCCTAGCGCGGGGCGGTCTCGTTGTCCGATGCCGCGGGCGGGGCGGTGATGGCCAGAATGCCGCCGGCGCGCGGCCCGGCGTAGGTGCCGATGACAGCGCCCAGCTTGAAGACCTCGATCGGCTGGTCGAAGACCGGCTGGACCACCTCCAGGATCTGCGCGGCGGTCTCGTCGTCCGAAGCCGCCAGCGCGACGTGATCGAGCGGCTTCATCGCTTGCATCAGCTCGGCGATGCGCGCCAGCGCCTTGCCACGCGAGCGCGCTGATTCGAGCGGATGCACCTCGCCGTCTTTGATCGTCAGGATCGGCTTGATGTTGAGAATCGTGCCAAAGACGGCTTTCGCCCTGCCGATGCGGCCACCTTTTTCGAGATATTCCAGGGTGTCGAGGACGAAAAAGAGCTTCGAGCGATCGAACAAGCTCTGGCTATACGCAGCCACGTCATCCAGCGACGCTCCCTCGGCGGCGCGCTGGGCCGCGAGCAGCGCGACATAGCCGATGCCCACGCTGACCGTGCGGCTGTCGATGATGCGGATGGGCACGCCCGATTCGGCGCTGACCGTTTGCGCGGCGAGAGTGGCCGAGTTGAGCGTGCCGCTCAGCGCGCCGGTGATGGTGAGCGAGAGCACGCCGGTGGCGCCGGCTTTGATCTGCGCGCGAAAGGCGTCCACACAGGCGCCGACCGAGGGCGCCGACGTTTTGGGCAGCGTGGTGCTTTTCACCAGTTTTTCGTAAAACGCTTTGTTGTCGAGATCGATGCCGTCGCGAAAGTCTTGGTCCCCAAAAGAAACGATGAGGGGCACCATTGCGACGTCATACTTAGCCGCGCGCTCGGCGCCGAGATCAGAGGTGCTGTCAACGACGATGCGAACCGTCACGGTGAGCCTCCGTACAAAAAAATAATGATGGCGAGCGGCAAGCGCCGCCAGCGGCGCGGGGGTGAGCCGCCGGCGCGCGAGCGTATGGCGCGCCGGCGACGGACGATCATTCCGCTGAGATGACATACGTATAGAAGGGCTGGCCGCCGTCCACGATCTCGATCTCGGCGGTGGGGAACCATTCGGTGATGCGCTGCGCGGTGGCGGCTGCGGCTTGCTGAGTGACGCCCGCGCCGAAATAGAGCGTGATCAGCTCGCGGTTGGCGAGATCCATCTGGTCGAGGGTGGCGCGCAAGACGGTCAGCTCGTCGGTGCCGGCGGCGACCATGACATCATTGACCAGCCCGATGAGGTCGCCCTCTTTGACGGTAATGCCGTCCACTGAGGCGTCGCGCACCGCGCGCGTGATCTCGCCGGTGTTGATCTCGCGGGCGGCGCGCTCCATGGCGGCGACGTTGTCGTCAATGCTCATCTCGCCGTTGAGCACCGTGAGCGCGGCCACGCCCTGGGGCATGGATCGCGTGGGGATGACGCGCACGTCTTTGCCGGTCAGCTCTTGCACCTGGCGGGCGCTCATGATGATGTTGCTGTTGTTGGGCAGCACGATCACCATGCGCGCGGGCACGCTATTGACCGCTTCGAGCAGCTCTTGGGTGCTGGGGTTCATGGTCTGGCCGCCCGGCACGACGGTGCTCACGCGCAATCCCTCGAAGACGCGGCGAAAGCCGTCGCCTGAGGTGACGGCCACCGTGCCGATGTCGCCGACGGGGGCGTTGGCACGAATGATGGCCGACGGCGGTCTGGGCTGGGCGATGGCGCCCGCCGTGGCCGTGCTCGTGTCAGTCACGCCGCGCTCTTGGGCGCTGGCGGCGGCATAGCGCAAGCTCTGCGCTTGCAGATTCTCAATGTTGATGTCTTCGAGGCTGCCCAGGCTGACGCCGTAATCCAGAATCTTGCCGGGGCTGGGCGTGTGCGTGTGAAGCTTGACGATCGTCTCGTCGCCCGCCACCACCGTCGAGACGCCGCCCATCTGGGTGATGGTGTCACGGATGCTGTCGAGGTCGAGCCGCTCGCCGCGCAGCAAAAAGACGACCTCATAGCCGAACTCTTCTTCGATCGAGACGGCGCCGCGATGCACATCCTCCAGATCCAGATCGGGCAGCTTGCCGGCGGGGCGCTCGGGCACGGTCTCGCCCTGAGTATAGCGCAAGAAGCCTTCGAAGAGGGTGGTCAGTCCCTGGCCGCCGGCATCGACAACGCCGGCCTGTTTGAGCAGCGGCAGCAGATCGGGCGTGCTGGCCACCGTCTGGCGGGCGCGGCTGACGACCTCTTGCATGAGCGTGGTCAGATCGCAGCCGCGCTCTGAGATGGACCGCGCGGCCTCGGCGCTCTCGCGGATGACGGTGAGGATGGTGCCCTCGACCGGCTTGATGACAGCGCGATAGGCCATTTGCGCGGCGTCTTGCAGAGCGGCGGCGAAATCTTGTGCGGTGAAGGTCGCTTTTTTGTCGAGGCTGCGTGAGATGCCGCGCAAGATCTGCGAGAGGATGACGCCGGAGTTGCCGCGCGCCCCGCGAATCGCGCCCTCTGAGAGCTTGCTCGCCACGACCGAGACGTTGGTGTCGGTGACGCCGGCGATCTCATTGGTGGCGGCGCGCATGGTGGCGGCCATATTGTTGCCGGTGTCTCCGTCGGGGACGGGAAAGACGTTGAGCTTATTGATGGCGTCGCGATGCTGCTCGAGCCAGGCCGCGGCAGAGAGCATCGCCTTACGATAGTCCTGGCCGTCAAACACGGTGACGCGGCGTGTCCTTTGGCGTTGAAAGCGCGGAAATAGTGGCATGCTCTCTCTTTTTGCGAGAGGCGGCGCCGCCGCTCGTCCGCCCTTGACCGTGAATGTCGCGGGCGCTGTGCCCGCATGGATCGCGCGAAGCTGGCCGTCGTCTTGACGCGGG
>VFSW01004668.1_pt1 | contig 20421 bp, 17 predicted proteins | sample 5358111 | NCBI WGS metagenome assembly VFSW01 (sample SAMN11554181, study PRJNA540505) | mine drainage metagenome | isolation source: sediment from site ElyBrook_90M | place: USA: Ely Copper Mine, Vershire, VT | collected 2017
GTGATAATCCTCTACCAAACCCCTGGAGCGGATCCGGCAGTCACAAAAGAAGTGGTGGAAAAGAAAAAGATCTTGGGAAAGCCACTTCTCGTGGTTAGTTTGGGCACAGAGTACACGCAGAAACAAGTAAAAGTTCTGGAGGAAGGCGGAGTGCCTGTCTACGATTCTCCCATTGCTGCAGTTAATTCGCTAGAGGCATTGCTGGAATATGCAGAGTACTTGAAGAACCGCTGAATCGTTTGCCTAGTAGCTTTTAAGTTAAAGTATTTATAGCTGGAAATATCAGTTTTACCTGATCTTGTGATTAAATGGAATTTGGAATCGCGATGACATCGGTTGCTTACAAGATGCAAGAGTACGCTAAAACCCAAAATGCGCAGGAAGCGTACCTTAGTGTACTACGTGATTTGACTCAACTTTCATCGAATCAGAATTTAAAAGCAATTGAAATATTTTCGCTGCCGCCTTTTGATGCAAAATTACTAAGTGGCTTATCAAGGGAAGTGAAGGATAGCATTTCTTCATTTGATGTGAGCTGCCATCTTCCTTTTGCCGACCCTAACCCAGATTCATTTCATGAGGAAGTGAGGAAAGTTGCAGTTAAAGAAATTGAGGATGTTATAGAATTTGCAAGCGGTGTGGGAATAAAAAAAGTGATATTGCATCCTGGTTTCAGAGATATTGTTTATCCAGAGTTCTATGTGCTTTTTGGCCAAAACAGCAAAACGAACATAGAAAAAGTTACAGATGAGTTGATTGGTTTCTGCAGAGAAAGAGGGGTATCATTATTTATAGAGAATATGCCGAGCCCGGATCCTTTCTACACAAAACCTGAAGAGTTCACAAAACTGATTGAAAAAGGTGCTAGCATTACATTAGATCCTGCGCATGCAGTATTCAGCGGGGTTAATCCCGTTGCCTTTGTTGAAAAGCTTGGGAAGAGCATCGCAGAGGTACACCTGCAGGATGCATCTAAAGATAAGCATCTGGAAATGCAGCAACTAGGAACAGGAGATGTTAACTATGTTGAACTGCTTAACGCATTAGAAAAAATAGATTTCAAAGGGCAGATAATACTTGAGATGCGTTCAGAAAAAGCAGTAATGGAAAGTATTGCCCTCCTCAAAAAATCAGGTTACATCAAATAATTTCTCTATCGTTTTCTTTACAACCTTGTCCTTGCTTCCTTCCTCACTCAGTAGTTCGAAAAGCTGTGAAGGACTGATATCCAGATCGTATTTGCTCTGCTTCAGTTTCTCTATAAATATTCCAAGGCCGTAGTCCTTGACTGACATGTTCTCCAACGAGCCCTTGCGCAAAGCATCAATATCTGTGTTTGTTTCTATTTCCTCAACGCCGGGTTTCTTAATTTCAATTATAGCCCTATCTTGATAGGATTTCATTATCCCCTGGAAATCGATATCTATTCCTTTCACACCTTTCTTCATTTTGCCATCGAGTTCTACTCTGATTACGGGTTTGCTATTATGTTTTTCTAAAGTTGAATCTATAGCAGCCCGAATGTTTTTCGCTAAAGTATCAGAATCCTTATCAACCATGTCAATTTTAAGAACGACAAACTTGCGAGAATTTATTTTGTGGAAAGAATAGGTATTTTCGGTGGTATCGTAAACATAGAATCCCTTATCATCCTGTTCTCCGTCCTTGAGCTGCGTCAATACAGTGCTGCCCGGTATCAAAAAGTGCTTGCCGTGCACTTTTTTCTCAACCCTGTTGTGAATGTGGCCGTTTACATACAGGTCAAAGCCGTCTGGCAAGTTTTCAAATGTTATGAATTCCTTGCTGAAGGGGAGCAGTTCGTATGTGGATTGATGAAACATGAAGATACTGAAGTGGTTGTTTAGGGGTTTGGGACTAAGTTTCTTTATAGTCTCTAAAAAGCGTTCATCAGAGACGCCTCCTATTCCGTAGATCATTATTTTCTCACCCCCTTTTTCTATTACAGCATAGCCGTCGCTTACGTCAACGAGAAGGCCAGCTAGCCCCAAAAGATTCACGGGATTTTCGGCTCCTTGCGCTCGTCTTTCATGGGTTCCGGGTATTGCTACTACGGGAACATGAGTATAGGCCTTGTTTGCAGCCTCAACCTCAGTAACCTTTGCCTTCAATTCCTTTTTCGAGAGATTCCTGAAAATGTTTATCGCTTCGGCCAGAACATCGGGTCTGGGGACACGCATATCGAAGACGTCTCCGGGGATTATTATTGCATCAGCGACTTTCGAAGCCTCTTCCAACGCTTCTTCTGCCTGTTTGTAAGCGTCCTCTCTGAACCTCTCGTAGCCGAGATGAAAATCAGAAGCTATGGCTATTTTCACAATACCCTATACTATTAGTGGTTGAACAAATAAAAAGACGTCATTGTGTTGGTAGCAGAGAAGCCCCCTGCTTTTAGGCTCGAAAGTGAATGCCATATGCTCTTCGTTGCTCATGGTTTTACCATTTTCTTTTTGAATAAATAGGCTATTGCACTTGTTACCCAAGCAATTATCAATCCAACCCCAACTCCCCTAAAGTATATGTTGCCTGTGAGATATGCCACTAAAATGAATATCACACTCAAAACTAATTCGAATAATATGAGCGTCGTATCCAACCGTCCCAAAATTGTCAACCTCCACGCTGGAATGCTTTTTTTCTCCATGTTTTTCACCTTTTTATCATAATGTTCTATCACTGCTTAAATACCCAGTCATTTAGGGCGACGTTCTTTATTTCTGCATCATTTTTTCTTTTATCCGCTTAACTATTTCCTCTCCGGCTTTGCTTGCGGCTTCTCTGTTTGGGCCATAGGCGCCGGCGGCGCAAGCGTGGCCACCTCCGTTTCCACCAACAATTTTGCCTATGCTTTCCATCATTACTCCGAGGTGCATAGATAGTTCTTTATCGAGAGAAGGCCTGAGTCTTGCTGATATAGAAGCTTCTGCATTGCTTTTGACCCAAAACACAGAAGCATCAGCCTGCAGTTTCAGGGCATTATCTGCAACTACATTTGCATGTTCTGTAGCCTCTCCGTATATCAAAATATATTTGCCCACTATTTCGACCTTCGCCGCGGAAATTTCTTTGATGACCTGATACTTGTTTTTCACTGGTATGTTTTCCTCAAAATATTCGGTGAAGAAGGAGAAATCGAGTTTTGAAATTTCAAGCAGCTCGGCGATCTGTCTGAATGCCAGCGGTGAAGAATTCTGTAGATCTGCAGAATCGGCCGTTATTCCATTAAGAAGAAGTATCGCGGCGTTCTTGTTTATCTTAAAGCCGACGCGATGCATAACTTCACAGACTATGCTGGAAGTGGAGTTGAATGACTCGTTGTTGAATGCCAGTGCGTCTACCTTAAGTTCGACATGCGGCGCGTGATGATCGATAAATAGTTTCTTGAATTTGTTTGACTCTATTGCATTCCCCAATTTCCCAAGTGCAAAGAGGTTATTTGCGTCACAAACGATTATCAAATCGGCTTCTTTTGGAAATTTCGCACTTATTTTTTCAGTATAACCAAGATAACTTAGCATTCGCCTTGCATTGTTTGTTATGAAATCAGGAGTGACGACCGTTGCATGTGTAAAATACTCAGAAAGCGCCACGGCAGAGCCCACCGCATCCCTGTCGCCTATTGTATGGAATGTGAGCACTACTTTCTTGTCCTTGTTGAGCCTTATCTCATTACACAGCTCGTCTAGAGCAATGTTTTGCATTCCATCAACCGACTCCCTCCCTAGTATCGCTCTTGCTCTGCTTGTATATGTGTGTTATCTTCTCTCCGAGCAGCTTTTCATTGCCTTTTAGTTCGGTGAACTGCTTCGTCAGAGAGGTCACCCTTACCTCGTTGAGCTCGGATCTATCTTTTATGTCAGAAAGAGCCTTGTCTTTGGTCGTTTCTACTATTACTCCGCCCACTGTTATGTAAACCTTGCCTGTTGAACCATCGACTTCCTCTTTCGCCCTTGAAAGCTCTGCTTTTTGGGCCTGGAGCTGGTCGAGCTGAAGAGCCGCCGAGCGAAGCTGCTCCTGGACCATCTGGTAGTCTCTCACCAGCTTCTCAGCCTCGTTTTCCGTTCCTTCTTTTGCTTGCTGCGCCATTTAACCACTTAGTGTATGCGTAATTTATTTGTCAACAAATATAAACCCGTAAAATAAGAGTAGTTGGTGTAAAATGGAGGCAATATCAGACATTCGCTCACCCGTCAAGGTAATGGTACTAGAAAGGAAAGGCGTGCGCACCTTGGAAGAAAAGGAAACGGTAGTGAACAGGACGGCCAAGGACATAGTAATTGATTGTGCCAGCGTTTTTGACCCTTGCCGTGATGTGATTGTATTCGGACAGCCTCCTATCTGTCTAGACGAATATAAACGCTGGGGACTTTTTGAGAAATTTCTAATTGGTGAACTTCGAGACGGTCATTATGGCTATAGAAGAAAATATATCGGGGGCATAGCAATGACAGGCGTCGCCACAGAAAATACAAAAGATACGACACTGACGGCTACAGTGCTCGTCAAAAAATTGGGAAAAGATGCCCAAAGAGAAAGCTACAGCTACGAATTTGAAAATGATTTCGAGCTTGTTAGAAACCGTTTGAAAGTGATGCTTAAGCCCTAATCTGTTATTTTGGAGGCTCTTTGAGTTCCTCCACACGAACATCCTTTGAATCTACGTCCTTGAAAAGATCCTTGAGCAGGTTCTCAACGCTGAACTTCATAAGCTTTGTCTGGTACTTTGAAAGGAAGACCTTCCTTCCCGCTTCATCTTTTATTATGACAGCGCCCCCATCGTCAACTGTGACATAGAGCACCTGCTTGCTGTCAGAGATTTTGTAGTATTTCGGCAATTGCTTACCTCGTAAAAAATGAGAGGCATCGCATATTAAGCTTATGTCGCATAAAAATATAAGCGTTAGTAAACATATTGGAGATATTTTATGCCGGAGCTAAGCGAATCTGAGCTGATAGACAAGGAGGTCACTTTCAGGAACATGCGGCTCACCAATGAAGTGCTTGAAACGCGCAGATCCATAGTCAGATGGCTCGCCCTTTCGCTCGGGGTAATAAACCCAGGCGAATCTAGGCTTAGCTCGATTGCAGTACTAGATGCGTTGATCCACTTCCAGTTTGTGAAAAAATCCGATCCAAGCGTTACAGAGCTTACAGACTACATAAACAAGAACTGGGAGCCTATAAACGAGAAAACATTGAGGTACCACCTGCTTAGAATGAAAAAGATGGGGCTTGTAGAAAATTCCCAGGGGAAATTCTACCTGAAACCCCCCGCAGTGGGAGACAAACACGATGCGCTGACCTGGGCTTCAGGTTTGTACGAATCAGATTATAAGGAAATAGTGAATAAAATCGGCGAAGCCGTAAAAGAGCTGAAAAACAAGAGCACAATAGATGTGACGCAATGAAAAGAGAAACATACCTGTGGATTTTGTTGATAATAGGGATCCTAGCGGTTGCGCTTTACTTTAGATATTTCTATCAGCCTACGATAAACATAAACTTGGGCATGAACACCAATCTACAAACGCCGCTTTATCCCTACCAGAAGACCAGTTTTGCGATAAGCGTGTTCAACAACGGCAGCAGTTACATAAGCAATATGAGCATCGGAGTAATAGTGAACGGCAACCTTACAAAGCTGTACAAAATATTCCTGCCCGCCGGGAAGCAAAGCGCGATAACCTTCAACTATTCCCCGACAAGATCCGGAGTTTACAATGTAAGTGCCGTGGCGGATCCGGGAAAGCTCTACAACATCGCAAACAGGCAGCATTCTCAAGTATCCTACAGCTTTACGGTGAGCCCCCAGGCAAACGCTACTCCTTCTGCAATGCTGCCCAATCAGAGCATAACCTCTTTCCAGGCGTTGAATCTGACAAGCGGGGGCTATCTTCTATCTGGCTACATCGCAGATCAGTATAACTTAAGCAGGTTTGCAATTACCAGCAACACGCAGCTGAATCTGTTTCTGAAACCGGTGCTCAACCTAACTGCTCAGTACATAAAGAACATAACTACAGCGCAGGCAAGGTACAAGGACAACTCCAGCGTCTATTCGATTTGGATAAAAGGCTACGTCGCACCAAACATTTTCTCCGTGGCCACGACAGGCTTGGGCCTCAACTCTACACAGGCGCTGACCAAAGCGGGCAACACCACATTTATCAAAATAGCAAACAGCACCACACTGTGCAGCTGGTATTCTGGCGGTTGGCTCAAGGTTCTCGCTACAGCCGGTGGCAAGAACTGTGCCGTAATCGTCAACGCGACAGCGGGAAACACCGCGCAGTATGCGTTCAACGGGATAGGAAGCAAACTGCGTAATAGACTAATGATAAGAAATACAAGCTTCCTTGCAAACTACAGCGGAGGCAGCAAGACAGGCGCGTACGCCTCTACCCTTTCGCTTTTGGGCAACGCCTCTTTTGTATATACAAGCATCTCGAACACGACAAACAGGACCAACCTGTGCTACGGTCAGATCAGCACAACGAACACGAGCTCTTACTGCAGTTATTACATATATCCGACTTCGGGTCGGATAGGCAGCCTGTCACTGATCGAGACTACTGGTTATAGGGGAGCTTACAACACTACTGCGATCTCGTTGGTCAATACTACACTTGTGTCGCGCCAGATTCCGGTTGCGATTGGCATACTTCAGAGCCTGAACATAAGCGGTTCCTCGCTTGTATTCCAATCGGGGCTGGTAAACAGATGCTCGTTCAACCAGTCGTTTGTATGCCGCAATCTTACGTACCAAAACGGCATGGTATCCTTCAAGCTTACAAATAACATGACGAAACCAGCGAAGCTGAACAACATCAGATGCTACACCAATCCGGGAACCCTAGGCGTTCCGCTCAACATCTTACTCGGGGCGGGCTCGACGACGAACATGACGGCCACTTGCTACAATTTCAACACAAAACTCAATGGTACCGCACTTGGACTGAACCTCCACCTACTGCTAAACTACACCTCCTCTAATTCTACACACGCACTAAGTGGAAATGCTTTCGTCCCGTTTGGCTAAGGATATGGCCGCAAACCCATATGAAATTTTTCTGAATAAGTTTGGCAGCTTCACCGATATACAAAAGCAAGCGATAAAGGTGATCGAAAAGGGCGAAAACTGTATAATCACCGCGCCTACGGGAAGCGGCAAGACCGAGGCCGCAATGCTGCCGCTCTTTAAAATGCTATCAAAAAGCGGAGGCAAGAAAGGCATTCAAGTTGTTTACATAACACCGTTGCGGGCTCTCAACAGAGATCTGATAAAGAGACTCGCGGCAATGGCAAAGGAGCTGGAAATAAGCATATCAGTAAGGCATGGCGACACGCCAACCAAGGAAAGGCAACTTCAGGCAGCGAATCCACCTCAGATTTTGATAACAACTCCAGAAACCCTGCAAAACCTGTTTTTGTCGCAGAGGTTGCGAAGTGCGCTCACAAATGTGAAAGCAGTAGTAGTTGACGAACTGCACGAGCTTTACGCGAACAAGAGGGGTGCACAGCTCGCCGTAGCGCTTGAAAGGCTTGCAGAGCTAGCGCACGACTATCAAAGGGTAGGGATAAGCGCAACGCTTGGAAACAGTGAAGAAGCTGCAAAATTCCTTTGCCTAAACAGAAAAATCAGCATAGTGAACTCAAAAACTGAGAAACAGATACAGGTTAGCATAGAGATGCCTCTGGAACCGCACCACGACTACCCCGAATTCAGGGAAAAGTTCAATTTGGATCCACAGACGCTTGCGAGAATCGAAAGGACAGCAGACCTGATCAAGAATTCGGATTCAACTCTGATGTTTGCAAACACCAGACAGGTAGTGGAGTCTCTTGGAAGCAAGCTTGTCTACTTCAACAAGTACATGCCTTTCGGAGGGATAGGCGTGCACCACAGCTCGCTGGACAAGGAAGAGAGAATTAAGATAGAAAACGAGTTCAAAGAAGGCCGTGTGAAGAGCATAATTGCCACAAGCTCGCTTGAGCTCGGCATAGATATCGGCTCGATTAACCTGGTAATTCAGTATGGGTCTCCAAGGCAGGTGATACGCCTGATTCAAAGGGTAGGAAGGGGCGGCCACAGGGAAAAGGAAATCTCCTATGGCAAGATAATAGTCGCAAACAACATAGAAGTCCTCGAGTCTCTTTCGATAATCAGACAGATGCGAGAGGGCAAAGTCGAGAAATCTGCAATAGAAGAGGGTGCTCTTGATGTTCTGGCGAATCAAGTCTGCGCCATAGCCCTCGAGTACAAAAAGATAGGCGCGGCAAAAGCCTTGTCAATAATAAGGCGTTCTGCACCATATGCGAAGCTCAAAGAGGAGGAGTTTGAAAGAGTGCTAAAGTTTCTTGATGCGGAACGTTTGGTAAGGGCTAAGGAAGGGCAGATAACAATCGGCTATAGATCCCGCGGCTATTTCTTCTCGAATATAAGTGTAATACCGGATTCGATACGCTTCTACGTGAAGAGCTCGGTAGGAAACAAAATTATTTCTACCCTTGACGAAAAATTCGCAACCAGTTACTTGGAAGAAGGAACTCTCTTTATAACCAAAGGCTTGCCCTGGAAAGTGGTCAGCATAGAGAAGGACACCATTTTTGTTGAGCAAAGCGAGGATTTTGAAGCCGCAATACCTGATTGGGAAGGGGAGGACATACCCGTTTCGAGTATGACGGCAAGAGGGGTGTATGATCTTCTAAACGAAAGCGTTCAAATAAACAAGGAACTTCTGGATATGTCTACAAACAAAAAAGCCAGCGAATTCATAGAATTGCAGAAGAAATACTTCACCCCAAGCAGGAACCTGCTCGCCATAGAGGAGCTTGAGGGTTATGCGATAGTGCATATGGCGCTTGGAAAACTCTCTAATGAGTTTCTGGGCAAGGTAATAGGGTATGCAGCATCACAGTTGTCCGGAGGCAGGGTCAGTACAAAGGCCACGCCCTACGCGCTAATCTTAGATTTTGGAGGATTGAGAAGAAAGCCGAGTATGAAAAAAGTGCTTGAGGCGATCAAGAACTACAACCTAAATAATATAATCAGAACCGATAGTTTCATAGCAAATACGGATCTGTTCAGATACAAATTTATTCAGGTGTGCAAACTTTTTGGTATAGTAGAGAAGAAAGCTACGATTACGAAGAGTAATACAGACAAACTTGTTCGTTTTTATGAAGATTCTCCGATAGCAGATGAAACCATAAGGGACTTGAAGAAAAATTACTTCGATTTGGAAAGTTCGCTAGCTTTCATTGAAGACCTAAGAAAAGGCAGAACAGAAATAAAGATATTTGAGGGGGCAACCTCGGTGCTTGCTGAAGAGATAATCAGAGCCTCATATAAGTATAGAGAACTTTTACTACCAGCATTACCAAGTGAAACCTCGATAAATGAGCTTGAGAGGAAAATAAACGAAAAAAAGCTAGATCTTCTATGTACGTACTGTGGATTGGAATTCTCTAAGCAGGTAAAGGTACAAGAAGAGGAAAAGATCACATGCCAAAGGTGCGGAAGCCCGATGATCTGCGTACGCGATGATAAGAAAGACGAAGCAGTCAAGAGAAAGCTTGCCGGAAAACCTCTCAAGGAAGATCTCTACAGGAATTATAGGGAGGCTTTGAGAGAAGCGGGTTTGGTTGAGGCTTATGGAAGCAGAGCCCTGGCAGCCTTATCAGTATATGGGGTAGGAACCGCTACCGCAGCTAGAGAACTGAAACTGCTGAGAAAAGACTACAAACGATTCCTAATCGACCTTATAGAGGCTCAGAAGAACTTTGTGAGGACTAAGAAGTACTGGAAGTAAAGAGCGACCTCATTTACGTTCTTTCTCTTTCTAGCTGGACTCGTTCTCCGTGAATTATCCAATTTTCTTCCTTACCATCCATTAGGTATGTCTTTACTGTCCAGGTAGGTACTTTTAGAGCTTTAGCTACTCCTTCTTCAATTCCACGCTTCACAATTTCTTTCTGCTGGGCAGTCCTTATATCGTACCATCCAACTATAATCTCTGTTTTATATCCACAGTACACTCCAACCCACGGAATGGAATCTAGGCCAAAAGCCGGGCATATGTTTATATTCGCCGGTAGGGCGCCTCCGTCCCTCGCAAGAGACTTTATTATGGAATCTGTTACTTCTTTCCACTGCTCACCGTTTGGGGTCTGTTTGGAAGCAAATATTACGATCGGCATATGCTCATCAAATAGCATCTGCTTGCTTTTTTTATAAAGATTGGCGTGAAAATCACGAGGGACTTACTAAGGCTTCCTCTTCCATCAGTTTCGCATCTATAACCTTAGCTCCAGGCTCGAGCTTCATCAATCTGACCCCGCTGGCTGCCCTGCCGGTAACCCTTATTGATGCTATTGGAATCATGATGCTGACTCCTTTTGAGTTAATGAGAAGCAGCTTTGTCTCTTTGTTAACGAACAACGCCTTTGCAACCGGTCCGGTTTTCTCATTTACTTTTAAGTTGAGAACCCCTCCTCCACCTCTGCCCTGTATCCTGTACTCTTTTATGTCGGTGATTTTGCCATAACCTTTCTCTGAGATTGTGAGCAGGCTTCCGGAATCGTTTACAGCTATTATATCCTTAGCGACGTCGTTTTCGTGCAACCTGATTCCGTGTACCCCGGCCGCAGATCTGCCCATCGATCTTACATCAGTTTCTGCAAACTTCACTGATTTGCCGTTCTTGGTGACGATTGCCATGAATGCCTGATCAGTATAAACTATTGCGTCAGCGATTTCATCTCCTTGGTTAAGGGAGATCGCCCTGACTCCGCTTGCACGAGGCTTGGAGAAAAGAGTAGCGCTTGATTTTTTGACTAATCATTTGTACGTAAGGAAGATAAACTTTGATTTCGAGAAATCTTTGATGTTAAAGATTGTCACTATTTTCTCTTCTTTCAGGTTGAGAAGGTTTGCCAAAGATCTGCCTTCTGAGTATCTGCCGCCCTCTGGCACATTGTAGGCCTTAAGCCAGTATATCCTGCCCTGGTTCGACAAGCAGATTATGTAATCCTTGTTTCTTGCAGTAATCATGCTCTTTACGAAGTCACCCTCCTTAAGGTTCATGGCAATTATTCCCTTACCACCCCTGTCCTGCTCTTTGTAGCTCACTACATTCATTCGCTTTATGTAGCCAGAGCTTGTGAGTATCAGGCTTACTTCCTCATTGCTTATCAGATCCTCGTCTTGAATCTCGACCTGCTGCTCCATGTGGACTATTTCCGTTCTGCGTTCTCTTCCGTATTTCTTCTTCAAATCCCTTGTCTCTTCCTTAATTACATCGTCAATCTTTAGTGGGTCTGCAAGCAGCTCTGTATAGTATTTAATTTTATCGTCGAGGCCCTGTTTTTCCTTTGTGAGCGAATCGCTTTCCAACTGGGTGAGCCTGCTTAGCTTCATATCGAGTATTGCGTTTGCCTGTTTCTCTGAAAGGCCGTATCCTGAAATTAATTTTCCTCTTGCTTCGCTGACTTCCTTGCTTTCCTTTATTGTAGCAATTATTTCCGAGATCTTTGAGATTGCTATCAGCATGCCCAGGACTATGTGCATCCTGTCCTTTGCAACGTTTAAATCGAAATTGCTCCTCTTTGTGACTATATCTCTTCTGTGGGCTATGAATGCACTAAGAAACTGTGTTATGCTGAAAGTTTTCAGCGCCTTCCCAGTAACCGCCAGGCTTATCAAAGGAAACGTAGTTTCGAGTTGGGTATGTTTGTACAGCTGGTTAACTATCTGCTCAGGGTTTGCATCGTTGCGCAGTTCTATGACAACGCTTAGTCCTTGTTTATCAGTTTCATCTCGGATATCCCTGATCCAGAGAATTCTTTTTTCTTTTAACAGATTCGCGACATTTTGAATGAAAGCCGCCTTGTTTACATTATATGGCATTTCTGAAATCGTTATTCTCCCTTTTTTCTCATCTATTGCCAACTTTGCTCTTACAGTGAGTTGACCTTTCCCATACTTGTAGCCATTTGTGGCATTCTGGCTCATTATTGCAATGCCGCCAGTAGGAAAGTCTGGACCTTTTATTATCTCCATTATCTCTTCAACGGTTGCATCTTTGTGGTCAAGAATGTAGAGCACTGCATCGCAGACTTCGAGTAAATTGTGAGGGGGTATACTGGTAGACATACCGACTGCTATTCCCACGGCGCCATTGAGCAACAAGTTGGGTAGCTTTGCCGGCAGAATCTCAGGTTCTTTTTCTGTGTTATCGAAATTTGGAACAAAATTTACTGTATTTTTATCTAGATCTTCAAGCATTTCCTCTGCAGTTCGAGAAAGCCTTACCTCAGTATATCTTTTGGCTGCAGGCGGATCCCCGTCGACACTTCCAAAATTTCCCTGGCCTTCTACCAAGGTATGGTTCATTGAAAACGTCTGTGCCATTCTGACTAGAGCATCGTAAACTGGAATGTCACCGTGTGGGTGATATTTTCCTAAGGTTTCTCCGACTATTCTGGCGCTCTTTTTTGTTGGTTGACTATGCACATTGTTAATGCTATTCATTGCGAAGAGTATTCGCCTCTGTACAGGCTTGAGTCCGTCGCGTACATCAGGTATCGCTCTGCTTATGATGACGCTCATTGCGTAATCGATGTAGCTGGATTGGAGTTCATCTTCAAGTTGAACGATAGATACATTTGGCATTAGAACCACTATACATCAAGGAACCTTACATCTCCAGAGTGCTCTTCGAGGAACTTTCTTCTCTGGGGTACATCTATGCCCATTAAGATTGAGAAAAGCCTGTTGGCTCTCTCTGCGTCGGAAAAGGTGACTTGCTTAAGAAATCTATTTGCAGGATTCATAGTTGTTTCCCAAAGCTGATCGGGATTCATCTCTCCAAGTCCTTTGTATCTTTGCACCTCCATCTTTCCATCGAGTTCTTTCCTTTTGGTTTCAAGCTGCTCATCGCTGTAAACATAATAGACATTCTTTCCTGAGGTAATTTTGTAGAGAGGTGGCTGCGCTATGTAGACATAGCCTTGTTCGATCAGTTTCCTGAGAAATCTGTAAAAGAAAGTAAGCAGCAGGGTTCTGATGTGGCTTCCGTCGACATCCGCATCGCTCATTAGAATTATTTTGTGGTATCTAACCTTCTCTGAGTTAAAAGTTTCTCGAATCCCAGCTCCTAAAGCAGTAACCATGATGTTCAATGCCTCACTTTCGAATATCCTTTCATCGCTCGCCTTCTCAACATTCAATATCTTGCCTTTGAGAGGCAATATAGCCTGCGTATGTTTATCTCTGCCCTCTTTGCTGGAACCTCCCGCACTAGGACCTTCTACGATGAAAAGTTCTGCCTTTTCTGGATCATCATCAATACAATCAGCAAGAGTGCCAGGAAGTACAGCACTCTCGAAAATGCTTCTTTTTCGTGCGAGCTCTCGCGCCTTTCTTGCGCTCTCCCTAGCGTTCATGGCACCGATCGCTTTTTCCACAACGCTTCGGGCGTCGGCCGGATGCTCTTCGAAATATCGGGAAAGTGTGGCGTAGACTGCAGTCTCCACTATATTCTTTATGGAAGGATTGCCGAGCTTCTCTTTTGTCTGTCCCTCAAATTCTGGATTGGGCATCAGAACACTAAGCACAGCGCACAAACCCTCTCTAGTGTCTTCTCCAGTAACTTTAGCATCTGATTTGTTATTTTTAGCGGTGTAGTTTATTATTGCCCTTGATAGTCCTGAGTGAAACCCAACCACATGGGTGCCCCCTTCTGGAGTCCTGATATTGTTTACGAAAGCTTCAAGCCTTTCATCATATGAGTTTACATACTGAAGTGCAAATTCCACTACTATTCCATTTTCCTGCTTCTTCGAATAGATTACACTCGTAACATTTGGCTGCCCGCTGTTGATATAATTGACAAAATCTGCTATCCCTTTTTCAGAGTAAAATGTCTCTTCTTCGTGATTGTTGAACCTATCGTCAACGAAAGTCATCTTCAGTTTCGGGTTAAGAAAACTTGAGTATCTCAGCCTGTCTTTGATCAGAGCAGAATCGAATCTGGTTGAAGCAAATATTTCGGAGTCGGGTTTGAACTTAATGGTTGTGCCTGTGCCGGTCGCTAGCCCTACGACCTGCAAATCGCCTTGTGGCACACCTTTTGCAAATTTTTGTATATATTCTTTCCCATCTTTCTTGACTCTGACCTCGGTAAACTCAGAGAGCGCGTTTACTACAGTAAGCCCGACGCCATGAAGTCCTCCGGATATTTTGTAAGTATCACTGTTGAATTTTGCACCCTTATGTATGGTTGTCATAATGACTTCCAAGGCACTTTTGTTGAACTTCGGCATTATGTCGACAGGTATGCCCCTGCCATCATCGCTTACCTCTGCGATATCTCCAGTTTCGTCTTGTGATAGATGCACAGATATGTTCTTTGCATAGCCAGCGAGGGCTTCGTCAATAGAATTGTCGAGAAGTTCAAAAACAAGGTGGACAACTCCAGCACTACCAGTAGTGCCGATGTACATCGCCGGTCTTTTTCTTATCCCCTGCGTGCCCTCTAGCACCAAAATTTTTGATGCGTTATACTCATCTGCTTCATTCGGCATGAAATCTACTGGTCCTCTTATTCAATATTGTACAGTCGAATCAATATAAAGCTTTGTAGGGCAATTTGTCGTCGAAAAATTGTCCTCGAAATTATTGATTTTGGGGTGAAAATTGGGCCAAAAAATGGACTGGAAGGTATTATATTTTATCGTGCTGAATAGCGATTGGGAGAAAGTGAAGAGAGAAAGACTAATCATAATTGGAGCAGCGGGTCGTGATTTTCATTTATATAATACTTTGTTTAGAAACAACCCGAATTACGAAGTTGTTGCATTCACCGCAACTCAAATACCATTTATTTCCAACAGAGTATACCCAAAAGAGCTCAGCGGTAAGCTGTACCCAAAAGGAATCAGGATATACGACGAATCTGAACTACCAGTTTTGATAAAAAGATTGAAGGCGGATACCTGCGCACTCGCCTATAGCGATCTTCCTTACCAACAAGTTATGGAGAAGGCGAGTTTGGTAAACGCATCCGGAGCGAGTTTCGTGCTGTTTGCACCACAATTGTCAATGCTTGCCTCAACTAAACCAGTTATCGCGGTGTGTGCGGTAAGAACCGGTGCAGGGAAGAGCCCAACAACAAGGTATATCGCAAAGATGCTGAGAAAGCTGGGCAAAAAAGTTGTTATAATAAGGCACCCGATGCCTTACGGCGTACTCAAAAAAGAAATTGTAGAGAGATTTGCAAAGTTAAAAGATTTGGACAAATATAAGACCACTATAGAGGAAAGAGAAGATTACGAACCACACATACGAAATGGGTTTATTGTCTATGCAGGAGTTGATTATGAGAAGATATTGAGGGCGGCAGAGAAGGAAGCAGAGATAATCATTTGGGATGGTGGGAATAACGATACGAGTTTCATCAAACCAGACCTAACAATTACGGTTGCAGACCCATTAAGAGCGGGTAATGAACTCACATACTATCCTGGCGAAACATGCGCAAGAATTGCCAATGTGCTTCTTATAAACAAAGTTAATTCGGCTAGCAAAGAGGAAGTAACCCGCGTGGAAAGTGATCTCAGAAAAATAAACCACAAAGCAAAGATAATACTCACAGATTCTATTATCAGTGCAGACAATGAGAAAATAATACGTGGAAAAAGCGTCTTGCTGGTGGAAGACGGACCAACAATAACGCACGGGAACATGCGCTTCGGGGCTGCAACTGTAGCGGCCAAACAATATGGTGCAGGAGAAATTATTGAAGCGAGAAAATATGCGGTGGGTGAAATAAAAGACACCTTTGAAAAATATACTGCACTTGACAAGGAACTTCCGGCAATGGGCTACAGTCCAAAGCAGATAAAAGACCTGGAGGCGACCGTAAATAAAGCGGACTGCGACATTGTAATATCAGCAACTCCGACAAACCTAAGGCACATAATCAATGCTAACAAGCCTATTGTTCAAGTTTCTTATGAAATAAGCCCGCATGGAAAGGAATTTGATGCAATCATAAAGAAGTTTGCGAAGACCAACGTGCGGTAACCTTTTGCGCGCCAGATCTTTTCCAGTATTCGCGCATTTCACCAATGCTGATTTCTGGATGCAGGAACGTCTTTGATAGCTCTTTGCCAAGCCTTGCGTTGAGTATGAGCGGCAGGTTGAGGTCGGCTGCTCGCCTTCGCACAGAGTAATCATGTTTCTGTATTGCGCCGTCCGTTACTACCATCTCTATCTTTCCATCGTTCATCAGCTTCAGGACCTCCGCCTCCCTTAGCGCCTCGCCGCTGGTTTCTAGCCCCTCTAGCGTGTAAACAGGAATCAGCTTGCCGAGGTTCTCTGCACACTTGTCCAGCTCGTTTTTGTGCAGGTTCCCGTACACAAGAGCACCTTTTTTTACAATTCTGTTGGGCGTTGAACCTAGCCAACTTTTGAGCAAGGCGTTTTCTATGCTTTTCCCAAACGCGGCGCTCTCTCCAGTACTTTTCATCTCTGGACTTAGATAGGGATACGCGCCTCTCAGTTGTGCCCAGGAGAACTGGGGAGTTTTTACAGCATAGGCAAAGTGCGTTGGTTCCAGGACGCCGCGATGCTTGAAACTTCCGGTTATGCCTTTGACAGCGTTTCGCATCAGGTCTATGCCCACGGACTTCGAGCTGAAGGGCATGGACCTGCTGGCTCTAAGGTTTAGCTCTATGACGTAGGGCTTGCCGTGCTGTATAATGAACTGCAGGTTGAACGGGCCTTTTATCTTAAGGTTCTCGACGATCATCAGCGCCGTCTCCTTCATTATGGCTTCCTGCTCGCCGCCAAGCTCTGCAGGGGTCACAATGGTGGCGTCGCCGCTGTGCACTCCAGCCTCTTCTATGTGCCTAAGCGTGATACCCACAGCGCTTCTACCATCGCCCGCACAGTCGAGCTCCACCTCTTCAGCGTCTGACAGGAATTTAGAGAGCACTACTGGGTGCAGCGGGGACACGCTTGTGGCTTTTTTAAGATAGGCGATTGCCTCTTCTGGGTTTGTTGCCACGTTCATGGCCGACCCGCTCAGCACGTAGCTGGGTCTTATCAACACTGGGAAGCCCACCTCTTCTACGAACCGCTGAACGTCTTCGATGGATCTGGCCTCGGCCCAGGCAGGCTGGGGCACACCTATCTTTTCCAGCAGGTTTGAAAAATCTTTTCTGTTCTCAGCCGCACTTATACTCTTGCCGCTAGTCCCGAATATCTTAACACCACCTCTTTCAAGCGAACGTGCCAAATTGTTCCCTATCTGGCCGGCGGTGAATGCCGCAACGCTCTCCGGTTTTTCTTTTTTGCATATGCCGAGTATCGTCTCGCCGTTCAGTTCATCGAAGTACAGCCTGCCGAATAGGTCCCAATCAGTAGATACTGTTTCTGGATTATAATTTATGACCGATACCTCATCAAAAGCTGCCTTTGCGCTTGCAGCTAGTGAGACCGCGCTGTAGTCGAACTCTACAGAAACGCCTATCCTGAATACCCCAGCGCCAAGGACTATGAGTTTTTTGCCCGGGCTACGTTTTGTATCGTCTACAACATCTACATGTGTGGTGTAAAGATAGTTCGCCTTTGCAGGCCACTCACCCGCAAGGGTGTCAACCTGCTTTATCGAAAAAGTTGATGGCGGGTGCAAACCGAGCTGCTTGTCCATGAATCCGAGTTTCTTGAGCGCGGCGAATTCCTTTTTTGAGGGAGATTTGTTTTTCATGGCTTCGAAGGATGCGACTAGATTTTTGATTTTCTCTAGGAAAAATTCATTCACATCAGTCAGCTCGTGCACCTTGCGCACACTCATGCCTTCTTTGAAGGCTTTCGCTGCGTACAAAAACCAATACGGTCTTTTCTCCTTCAAGGCATCCTCGATTTCGACATCGCTCATTTTCAAGGTGTAGACCGGGCCGCCTGCTATCACCGGCTCTCCTATATCGAGCATCCTAGTTGCTTTCTGGAATGCTTCTTCGAAGTTCCTGCCTAGGGCCATGACCTCGCCTATGCTCTTCATCTCCGTGCTGACCCTGTTCTCTACGCCCTCGAACTTTTCAAGGTCCCATCTTGGCATCTTTATTGTGATGTAGTCTAGACTGGGTTCGAAGCATGCAGTGGTAACCTTTGAGACCGCATTTTTTATCTCATAAAGTTTATGACCGAGAGCAAGTTTTGCACTTACGTACGCGAGTGGGTAGCCAGTTACCTTGCTTGCAAGGGCGCTTGACCTTGACATTCTGGGATTCGTTTCTATGACATAGTACTCGTAGCTTTTGGGATTTATTGCGAACTGCACGTTGCACTCTCCGACTAAACTTATGGCTTTGGCAACACGTATCGAAGTGCTGCGCATCTCCTGATACTCGTAGTTATCCAGAGTTTGCGCTGGAGCCACAACAACAGAATCTCCGGTGTGGATGCCCATAGGATCAAGGTTTTCAAGGCAGGCTATAACGGCACAGTTTCCGTACGCATCTCTCACAACTTCGTACTCGATCTCTTTCCATCCTTTGAGGTATTTTTCGATCAGGACTTCTCCGACCCTGGTCTGCGCAAATGCCCTCTTCAATTCACTTCTGAGTTGCTTCTCATCGTAGGCAACGACCGATCCCCTTCCGCCGAGGTTAAAACTCACCCTGAGCATCACAGGATACCCAATCTGCTTTGCCTTGTTCAGTGCTTCTGGCCCGCTCTTTGCGCTTGCGCTTGGCGGAACCGGTATTTTGCACTTTTTCATCAGCGCGCTGAATGCGCTTCTGCTGAGTGCACCTTCTATCCCTGCGATTTTTGTGCCAAGGATGTTAACTTTGTACTTTCTAAGCACCCCGGCTTTTGCTAGATCTATGCCGGCGTTGAGCGCGAGCTGGCCCCCGAAGCCGACAGCTATGGCGTCGGGCCTTTCCTTCTCTATGACTTTCTCTATAAACTCCTTTGAAACTGGAAGCAGGTAAACCTTGTCTGCCATCTCGTAGCTTGTCTGAACCGTGGCTACGTTCGAGTTGACGACAATGGTCTTTATGCCCTCTTCCTTGAACGCCTTAAGCGCTTGGCTGCCGCTGTAGTCAAACTCCGCGGCTTCGCCTATCTTGATTGGACCGGAACCTACTACCAATACTTTACTTGGACGCATTTTGGATCATCTTTTGAAAGATTGAAAAGATAAATTTCGCATCGTTTGTGCCTGGCCGCGCCTCTGGATGAAATTGCGTGGTTATCAAGTTGTATTTTCTGCTGTGCATCCCTTCTACGTCATCGTCGTCAGGACTGAGAAACCATAGTTCGCAATCTTTTGGCAGGCTTTTTTTGTAAGAAGCATAACCATGGTTGTGAGTTGTGATGTAAGATTTGTGATTTGTAATATCGACAACTGCTTTATTTATCGCCCTGTGGCCAAATTTCATCTTTATTACTCTGCCACCAAGAGCGATTGTGGCGAGTTGATGGCCAAGACATACTGCTAGCACAGGTTTTTTATAATCGAGAACCCTGCGCATGTTTTCGGCCTCCTTCTTGAGAAGGTTGGGGTTACCTGGGCCGTTCGAGTAAACTATACCAACAGGATTGTAAGACATTACTTGCTCTGGACTGCAATCGTGGGGCAACCTCACCACTTGGTATCCGAGGTCTGCAAGATTTTCAAGGAGTCCGTGCTTTACCCCGAAATCTACTACTACTATATTTTTCCCGTTTCCGTGGAAAATAGGTTTCTTTGGGGAAACAGCGCCGACATAGTCTGTCGACTCATAAATGCCTTTAAGCCGTTTGAAAGGAGTCTTGATGTCCGCACCATGAGATATCACGCACATCATTACTCCTTTGTCTCTTACTTTCTGCGTGAGAGCACGTGTGTCTAGTCCTTGTATGCCAGGTATGCCTTCTTTATTGAGCCATTGGTCAAGAGTAGTGTTGGCATTCCACTTTCTTCCGTTAGTCAGTTCGCTGACAACAAGCCCTTCGGCCATTATCCGCGGCGATTCAAAGTTCTTCAGGATCCCTTTGTGATATTGTTTGCGCGGCACGCCATAGTTCCCGACAAGCGGGTGCGTCATTATAAGTATCTGGCCTTTGTACGAAGGATCGGTCAGGCTTTCTGGATAACCATTCATCGAAGTTGTAAAAACAAGTTCGCCCCTCCTTACGCCCTTGGCGCCGAAACCTATTCCCTCTAATTTTGTGCCGTCTTCGAGATACAAGTATGCCTTAGCTCCCCCAGTAATCTTAGCACCTTCAAAATAAGGATGTAAGAATTATTAATAGATTCGCTAGGCCCGTTTCTTTTGTTTTTGATCCCCGAACTTCCTCCAAAGCAAGTTGGTTTTAGGCGTAGTTTATTAATAAATTCACCCATAATT
>VFSW01004669.1_pt1 | contig 20420 bp, 16 predicted proteins | sample 5358111 | NCBI WGS metagenome assembly VFSW01 (sample SAMN11554181, study PRJNA540505) | mine drainage metagenome | isolation source: sediment from site ElyBrook_90M | place: USA: Ely Copper Mine, Vershire, VT | collected 2017
GCGGCGCTGAGGGTCACGAGCCCGAGGAGAAAGCTGAATTCAAGCGCGGCGGAGAGCCCAAGGCCCACGAGCATCCCACCGACGAGGGTGACCAGGCTTCGGGATGTTCCCGGCCACATGGCGACGCACTGGATGAAACCCACGGTGAGCGCTCCCCGCAGGGTCAACGTGTCGAGCGTGCCACCTTCATCGGGAGAACCAGGCGCACGCTTTCGGCGTGTCCAAGCGACCGCAAGGATTGCCATACCGCCGACAAACCACGCCAGGACAATGGGCCACGGCGCAAAGAGATGGCGCTTGATCCAGTGATCAAGGGCAAGGCCGATGACCATCGCGGGCACAAACCCCGCGACCACCCGGATCAGCAACCGCAGTCCAGCAGGGTCTCTGCCCAGAAGCCCCAGGGTCATCTGCTGCACGCGGCGAAAGTACAATCCCAGCACCGCGGCGATGGCACCGGCTTGGATGCACACGGCGTAGGCGTCCTGGGCGTCGCTGTGTTCGATGCCCATGATCCGCTGGGCCAGGATCAGGTGCCCGGTTGAACTCACCGGGAGGTACTCTGTGAAGCCTTCGACCAGCCCGAGAACAATCGCTTGCCAGAGATGCATGGGGCCCGCGATCGTAGCACCCCTCGCCGTGCGCTACGGATTGTTGTACGAGCACGTCCCGTGAGCATCCGGCGTTGGCGAATTCTCCCGGCCGCGTCGCCGCTTCGCGGCGTGGTGACCGTCCCTGGCGACAAATCCATCGGGCACCGTGCCGTGATCCTGTCAGCCCTGGCGAGCGGAATCGTACGGGTTCGCGGCTTGTCCGACGGCGAGGACAACATCCGCACGCGCGCGGCGATGACCGCGATGGGGGTGGTCTTTCGCGACCTCGACGACGGCGCGGTCGAGATTCATGGCACGGGGCTCTCGGGGCTCCCCCACGCTCCGGCGGGCGTCCTTGAGTGCGGTAATTCAGGGACGACCCTACGGCTCCTTGCAGGCGTTCTTGTCGCGCAGCGCTTCGCGACGCAACTCACGGGGGACGCTTCGCTTTCCCGTCGGCCCATGGGCAGGATCACGCGGCCGTTGCGCGGTCGCGGCGCGCGGATCGAGGGCCGCATCGACGCCGACCGTCGCGACGAGGTGCCCCCTCTGGCAATCCAGGGTCTCAGTCCGGGACAGTCCCTCTCCGAGCTCGTGTACGATCTCCCGGTTGCAAGCGCGCAGGTCAAAGGGGCGCTGTTGCTGTCGGGTCTCATGGCCGACGGGCCCACGCAACTCCGTGAGCCGACGGTCTCCCGGGATCACACCGAGCGGATGCTCGTTGCGATGGGCGCGCCGGTGCACACCATGGGCTCGGCCGTGATGCTCGATCCCACGGGCTGGGACCGCGCGCTTGCGCCCGTGGACATCACGGTTCCTGGTGACATTTCTTCGGCGGCTTTTGTGGTTGTGGCGGCCCACCTTGTTGCGCGCAGCCGTGTGGTCCTCCGGGGGGTGTGCACCAATCCCACACGCACGGGTTTCATCGAAGTACTTCGGGACATGGGGGGCCTCGTTGCCGTCGACCCGCGGGGCGAAACCACCGGCGAGCCCCTGGGCGATCTCCACGTTGGCCTCCCCGGCTCCGAGGGTCTCCGTCGCGGTGCGCGCGTGGGGGGTGAACTCGCCGTACGGTGCATCGACGAAGTTCCCGCGTTGGTTGCCGCCGCGGCGTGTGTGCCGTCCGAGAGCGTTTTCTCGGACCTTGGCGAGTTACGCGTCAAAGAGTCGGACCGTGTCGACGCCCTTGTGGACATGGTCCGTGCTTTTGGTCTCGGCGCCGACGCGCGGCCCGACGGGATGGTCCTCCACGGAGGTGTTCCCCGTGGCGGCGCCGAGGTGAACTCCCGCGGAGATCACAGGGTCGCGATGTCCGCCGCGGTGCTCGCGCTCGCAGCGCGCGGCGAGACCGTCATCCAAGACGTTTCGTGTGTCTCCACAAGCTTTCCTAACTTTGTCACCGTCCTCCGGTCACTCGGTGCGTCCATCGAGGAGAATTAGGTGTCCCGTTGTGTGGTGGCCATTGATGGTCCCGCAGGCGCGGGCAAGAGCACCGTCGCCCAGGGTGTCGCCACGGTACTTGGCTACGCGCTTGTGGACACCGGAGCCCTGTACCGCGCCGTTGCGCTCCTCGCGCGGGAATCCGCCGTGGACCCGCGGGACGCACCCGCCGTCGAAGCCCTTGCCCGCGACGCGGTGACCTCCGGCGCGCTTCGGCTGTCTAGTTTGGACGGCCCAGACGGGCCAAGGGCTGTGGTTTGGGTCCACGGGGTCGATCCCGGGGAGCGCCTTCGCACGCCTGAAATGTCCATGGGGGCCAGCATCGTGAGCGCGCATCCGGGCGTGCGTGCGGCCCTGTTGGACGTCCAACGAGCCTTGGGTGCCGACGGCGGAATCGTACTCGAAGGCCGGGACATCGGAACGGTGGTCTTTCCCGACGCGCGGGTGAAGATCTTTCTCACGGCGTCGCCCGAAGTGCGTGGCCGTCGACGTTGGGACGAACTCCGCGCGCGAGGCGTGGATGCCTCCCTCGCGGACACGATTGCCGAAGTGATCCAACGCGACGCCCAGGACGTCGGCCGTGCGATCGCGCCGTTGCGCAAAGCGCCCGACGCCCTGGAGCTCGATGCCAGTGACCTGGACGCCGCAGACGTCATTGCCCGTATCGTTGGGATCGTCCGCGCCCGGGCGTGACTACCAGATTCCGCGTTCGCCCACGGAGAGCAGGGCGACGTCGAGGGTGTCTTCGTCAAGCTCGCCGCAGGCCGCGCGGTCGATCGCCACGCGCACAGGATCCAACGCGCAGCCGTCGACCACAGCCCGCACGCGCGCGCGAACATCCGCGTCGCCCTCGGGCGCGAGCGCCATGACGGCGGCCACCCGGCGCTCGACTGATGCCCGCGGATCTTCGACGATGCGGGTGACGTCTTCCCGGTCGAGAGACACCCGACGGTAGCCCTGGCCTGTAACGGAGACCAGTTCTCGCAGCCCTGCTTGCCACGCCGTGAGGGATCGCCCCTGGCGGTCGAGCAACGCCGTGGCGGGTTGTTCCTGGTGGGTCACCGGGCTTGATCTCCAGCGGGCAAGCTCGGAGCGCACGCGATCGTGCAGGGCGTCCCGGCGGGCCATCATCCGCGCGACCGAGGCGTCTCGCGGGTCACGGAGTCCCTCGGCGTTCACAACGGGGAGGGTCACTTCGTCGCCGTCCCGCAGTTCCAGATTGACACCGTATTCGTCCCAGTCGACCTCGGCGAGGTCGCCGTAGGGGATAAACCGAAGCGTCCCCCCGCGCGCCAGGGCCACACCGTCGCGCCCGACCGCCACGCGCGCCACGTCGCGGAGTCGTACCAGCCACGCGACCGCAGCGAGGACCGCGAGGAGACACACCACACCCGCGCCCGCCGACCCCGCGGCGTCCATCTCGGAATTCATCACCACCGCAGCGGCCACGGCGGCACCCACCAACGAGACCTCGCGCCAGGTTCGCGCGGCGGGCACGAGGGTCATGGTCATCGAGCGCAGGGACTCGGCCGTCTTGGCTGCTTCGACGACCGCTGCGGACTGCTCTTCGGTGACGAGTTCGGCGACGAGGAGATCCCCGTGGGTGCTCTCCACGACAAGTTCGTCACGGTCGCCGCGCGGGCGGATCTCCCAGTGTGCAACGGATGCCCAGGACAGGGCGGTAGGATGGCCGTTGCGAACCAAGGCGACGTGGCTGTCCGTCACCTCCAGGGTGCCTTGGCCCCGAAGGGTCCGTCGTGCGGCCAGGGCGGCTCCGATGAAGGGAACCGCGAGGGCCAGCACGCCAAGGGCAGCGCTCATTGGCAGTGCGACGGCCATTGTGATGGCCAGCAGTGCGACGGTGACCGCAATCCAGTTCGCCCGACGAGATCGTGTGCCCAGACGAAAGCCCGCGACGTCGCAATCGAACCGGATCGCCCGGTGGTGATCGGATGACACGATGGCCCAACCCTCCATCCCTGTGTTGGCTCGGTGGACAACCAACTCAAGCACGTTTGGGAGAACGGTGCACGTCGGTGATGCTTTGCCGACACATGCGTCGCTCCCCGACGCGGGTGGGCACTGCAAAGACCCTCCGAAAAGAGTCTCCCGGCGCCCACGACGTGCGGCCCATCCTTGCACCCTCCATCAGGTGCTCTCTGGCGTGCCCGTGGGATTGGATGGCGGTTTGGACCGGCCCTGTTGTTCAGTGATGTTGCTACCCGTACTGCCGCAGCGTGGTCACGAACACGCGCTCGGCGGCATCGAGCCACGCCGCCGGGAGCTCGGCGACGGTGGCCGCCGCAGCCTCACCCCAGCGGGCAACGGGTCCGAGATCCGTCGAAACCCGTGCTTGACGTACGGGGAGCAGCGCTTCGTCCACGATGGACAGGACGTGGCCTACTTCCATGATGTTGAGCGCGGCGCGAAGGGCGACCCGGATGCGCTCGGCTTCGATCTCGGCGAGAACGGCGTCGTCCGTGGGGCGAAACTCCGTGAAATACCGCTGCATCAGCGCCCCCACGCCGTAGGTTCGCAAGAGGTTGTTGACGGCATCCACCGCGCGTCCACCAGGGAGTAGCCGACCGATGACCCAACGGGCGCCCTGGGCGACGTTGCCGCGGAGGGTCCCCACGGATTCGATGTCGACCAGGATACGCCGTGCGCCCACGGTGAGGGTCACCCCGTGCGCGCGGGCCATGCGGTCGAGCATCGCGGCCCGTATTGTCCGCACGACAGGGAGATCGACGGCGGGCGGGAGAAACATGCGTGCCCCGCCCGCGAGGACGCCATACATCACCAACACACTCTCGCTCTGGGCGCGTTCGGTCATCGTCGGGAGGGTCCCTGGAATCAAGAGTTCCGTCAATCGTGTGTGGTTCGTCCACGGGGAACGCCGTGGTCGCGGGCGACCCGGCCGCGTCGTGATCGCAGGGCCAGCGGACTTGCCGCGGGGGCGAGGGACGCTGGGACGGGTGTACCCGGTGCGACGGGATGGATTTCCACGGGCGCTTCTCGCCGAGCGGAATGCCGACCCATCACCGCACCCAGGGCAATCCCCAGCACCGCCAGGAGCACCATGGACCCAAGGGTTTCCCGCGAGACGCTTCGTTTTCGCTGGGAGCTTTTCGCCATGGGGGAGCGGCGCACGGTGTCCGTCGGCCGCGGAAGGCGCAGTGCGGCCGCGAGCGCGTCAACAAACTCACGCGCGGAAGCAAAACGGTTGTCCCGGTTGCGCGAGAGCCCCCGCGCGAAGACGGCGTCCGCGGCGACAGGCAGCGCTGGGCGCAGCGTGGACGGCGCCGGGGCATCCTCGTGAACCACCGCGTACGACACCGTCACGGCGTTTTCTCCGGGAAACGGCCGTCGCCCCGCGAGTGCTTCGTACACCACGGCCGCGAGCGAAAAGACGTCGCCGCGGACCGAGTATTCCCCTTGGGTGATGGCTTCGGGTGGCGCATAGGCTGGCGTGCCAAGAAACTGCCCGTCGCGCGTGAGTGCCGCGTCGGGCACCCGGGCTATACCCAGGTCCGTGAGCTTCACAACGCCATCTGGGCCCACGAGAATGTTGTCGGGTTTGATGTCTCGATGGACGATCTGTGCAGCGTGGAGCGCGTCAATCGCCGCGGCGACGCCACGCGCGATCCGCAGGGCTTCGACGGGGGTCAGCGGTCCGGCCTCAACCATCGGTCGGAGGCTCGTCCCAGGGACAAATTCGTACACCACGAAAGGGCCGTGTACGGCATCGTGTCCCGTGTCGTGCACGGCGACCACGTTCGGGTGGTTGACCCGCGCGGCCGCTCGGGCCTCGTTGCGAAAGCGCGCGATGTACGCCTCGCGCGAAGTGCCCGCGGATTCCAGTCGCAAGACCTTGACGGCCACGTCACGACCGAGAGCGCGGTCGGTGCAGAGATACACCCTGCCCATCGAGCCTTCACCCAGTAGCCGGAGCACTGTGTACCGCCCGATGACTCGCTCGGGCGCGCGGTCCGCCTCGGGTTCCGCCTGAGACGTCGTTTGCACGGAGTCTACCAACGCCAGACCTTAGTCGTGACCGTGACCCACGTCGAACTATCGACGACAAGGCAACCGTGCCTATCGCCCCGCGCGTTCGATCGCTGCGCGCATCACGGCCAGCGGCGGCTCGATGCCAAACCACAGCCGCAGGGCCTCAGCGCCCTGGTGCACCAGCACCCCGGCGCCGCCCACCGTGTGCATCCCCGCGGACTCCGCAGCAGCGATCCAGGCTGTCCGTGCTGGGACGTACACCAGGTCCAACGCCACGGCGCCCGGCGGAGCCTCTCGCAAGTCGGCCGCTGCGAGCACCACGGTCGCGGGCGGACCGCCGTCCATTCCGCACGGCGTTGCTTGAACCACCAGCATCGCCTTTTGCATCGCCGCGCTGGCTTCGGGAGACGGCATGGCAAGACCCCACGCCTCGCAGTCGGCTGCAACTTCGCGTGCCACGGCCGCCACGGCCAGGGCAACGCCTCCGCGGCGGCCCAGGACCGTGACCGATCGGGCGCCCGCCCCTGCGAGTCCTGCCGTTGCGGCCCGGGCGGCTCCCCCCGTACCGATCACCACGGTGTGCGCGCCCCGCGGCTCGCATTGGGCTTCGCGCAGCGCGGCCACCACCCCCGCGGCGTCGGTGTTGTACCCCACCAGTGTCGCTTCGTGGCGAACGATGGTGTTCACAGCCCCCACGGCGCGCGCCAGTGGGTCCAGGTGATCCATCATGGCCAGCGCCTTGACCTTGTGGGGGAGCGTGACGTTGCCCCCTGTAAACCCCAGGACCCGCAGTCCTCGCACGGCTTCTTCCAGATGTGCGGGAGAAACCTCGCGGGGTACGTACACCGCATCCACCCCCATCGCGTGCAGGGCCGCGGACATCATCGCCGGCGATCGCGAATGGGCAACCGGCTGGCCCAGGAGCGCCAGCAAGCGCGTCACACCGGGTGTCGATTCACGTTCCGCCAGGGTCACCGCGCACCGCCTCGACCCGCGCGTCGAGTTCGCCATGGTGTAGCCGTACGGTCAGCACTTCGCCGACGGTCACATCGACCGAAGCCGTCAACGCACGCCCTTGTCGCAAGACCACGCTGTATCCACGTTCCAGAATGGCCAGCGGTGACAGGGCATGAAGTCTCCCTGCGAACTGGGCAACGGCGTGGCGGGGTGCCACAAGCCGTCCCCGAGCCCCTTGCGCGAGTCGCACGTCGAGGGCCTCCAAGCGCTGCCATGCGGTGTCCTTGGCGCGAACCATGGCGGGTCCCAAACGGTGGCCAAGGGCCTCCATGCGCGCGTGGTGGGTCGCAAGGCGGGTCTTCGGGTGGGCCGTCTGGAGTGCGCGATCCGCCCGATCGATCTGTTGTCGCCCGGCGTGCAGTTTCGCTTCGAGGGCATCCTGAAGCCGTCGTGTGAGGTCGTCCGAGCGCTGGCGGAGATCATGGAGCCGCCGCCGTGGATCGCGCAGGGCCTTGCGCGAAAGGGCCAACCTGCCCGTCTGGACTCTTGACAGCATGGCCCGGCAAAGATGCTGTTCGAGGCCGACGACCCGGTTCTGTTCTTCGGTCCACTCGGGGAGGCAGAGGGTGGCGGCCATCGTGGGCGTTGCGGCACGGTGATCCGCGACGGCGTCGGCGATGGTGAAATCAATCTCGTGACCGACCGCGGAGACCACCGGAAGGCGACACGTTGCGATGGCCCGCGCTACGGTTTCGTCGTTGAAAGCCGAGAGATCCTCGCTCGCGCCGCCCCCACGGCCGACGATGATAACATCCAGCCCGGGCACACGTTGGATGGCCACGATCGCACGGACGATCTGCGCGGGTGCATCCGCGCCTTGCACCAGGCTCGGGGCGAGAACAATCCGCGCGGGCCACCGCCGGTGGGCTTCTTTGCAGATGTCTTGAAAAGCCGCCCCCGATGCACTCGTGACCACACCGATCCCGCGGGGAAACCTTGGCAATGGACGTTTCCGAGCCGCGTCGAACAAGCCTTCGGCCTGGAGTTTGAGCTTGAGGGCTGCGAGTGCCGCGGCGGCTACGCCCGCGCCCGCCGGCAAAGCGATCTCTGCGGTAAACTGAAACTGCCCCCGGGGTACATACACACCCGGGCGGCCTTTGAGCACCACCCGTTCGCCGTTGGCAAGGTTTGCCCGTGCCCGTTGCGCGTTGCCGCGCCACATCACGCACGAGACCCGGGCCTCCTCCCGGTCGTCTTTCAAGTCAAAGTACACGTGGCCTGACCCGGCGTTGATCTTGACAGCCGTGATCTCCCCTTGGACCCACAACGATGGATGGTTCTCTTCCACCGTGGCCTTGACCGCGCGGTTGAGTTCGCCGACGGACAGCGCCGACGGGGGAGACTCCACCGCCCGCAAGGTGGGTTGCGTCATCGTCTATCGACCGTAGCACACCCCTCTCCCACTGCCGAAGAACCCCCCAGAGACCCTATTGTCTTCGGGCGAGTGGCACAACATGGCGCACGAAGCGCCCTAAATACCCTGGATTTCTCTTGGGGAGACTGGCCCGATCATTGCTGTTGAGACAGCCCGGGATGGGAGCGTAACGATGTTCGGACGATGGACGCTGGCCGCGGAACTCTGTGGGCTGACCTTGCTGACCGTGCCTGCCGGGGTCGATGCCTGCGGTGGGTGCTTCGCTCCGAGTGAGACCGAATCCGTGGTGACCGACCATCGCATGGTGATGGCGATCCATCCCACGGAATCCATTCTCTGGGATCAGATCCGCTACGCCGGTAGCCCGCAGAACTTCGCCTGGATTCTCCCCGTGCAAGGCGACGTGACCGTGGACGTGGCGAGCGGGGATTTCTTTGACCAACTCGATGCGGCCACAGCGCCTCGGGTGTCTCCGCCGCCCTCTACCTGCCCGTCGACCGGCGCGTTATTTTCCTCCAACTCGGCGTCCGCCCCGGGCGGCGCCGAGGACACTGGTGTGACCGTGCTTCACACCGCCGTGGTGGGTCCCTACCAGACGGTTACCCTTCGGGCCGCCAGTACCGACGCCCTTACGACCTGGCTTCAAAACAACGGCTACGCCATTCCCACTGCGGTGGAGCCCGTCATCGCTTACTACAACAATCTGCACATGGACTTTGTCGCCCTGCGCCTCGCGCCGGGCCAAGGCATCAATGCCATGCAGCCTATTCGTATTCGCTTTGCGTCAGCCACCACGGTGCTGCCGCTGCGCATGGTGGCCGCGGGCGCGTCCGACAAGATCGGCGTCACGTTGTTTGTGTTCAGCGCCGGGCGGTACGAAGCCTTGAACTTTGCCAACGGCGTCGTCGACCCCACGCAACTCGTTTGGAATTTTGGAACAAACACCAGCAACTACGAGTCGGTGTTCGAAGCTACGGGCCAACGGCTCGGGAGCGCCGCGTGGATCACCCAGGCTGCCGGCCCCGCGGTGACCTACGAAGGCAACCAGACAGCCACGGGGTCGACGGACGATTGGGGACTGGCCATGGCGGATCTCCCTGTCGCATGGGTCACCCGGATGCGCGCGGATCTTCCGCTGCCAGCCCTCAACCAGGACCTCCAACTCGCCGCGGCGATGAATGATTCGCCCGTCTCGAACGTTCTCCAAGCGGGGCAGTCCGTCCAGCGCCCGCCGTGCGCCACGAACGACGGCTTGTACAGCGGCACCGACACGTCGGCCACGGGGCTTTCGTGCATCGCCGGACCACGTTCGTCCAACGGAGATCTCCCTACGATTCTAGCGGGACTCGCCGCTGCAACGGCCGTCTTTGCGCCGAGGCGCCGCCGCTGAAGGTCACCTTGAGGTCTCCTCGGCATCTTTGCTACGTCTGAAAGGAATTCACGATGAAACACTATGGAGCCGCACTGACGATCGCCTGCCTTGGGGGAATGATGGACGCGCGGGAAGCCGCGGCCTGCGGCGGTTGCTTCGCCCCACCGACGACGGTGCAAGTGGTGACCGACCATCGCATGGTGCTGTCGCTGTCCCCCACGCAGACCACCCTTTGGGATCAGTTTCAATACAGTGGTTCACCCGGCGAGTTCTCATGGATTCTGCCCATCCGGTACTCCACTGCGGTGCACGTTGACATTGCCACCAACGCCTTTATGCAGCTTGCCGACGACGCCACCGCACCCGTCGTCACGCCGCCCGTGCGCCCGCAGAATCCTTGTCTATTCCAGAATGGGGCGGCTGCCCCCGGTGGAACCGAGGCCGCGTCGGACGCCGGCGCCGTGCGGGTCGACCTCCAGGAGGTCGTCGGTCCCTACGCTGTGGCCATCATCTCGGGCACGGACCCCATGGCCATTCGCAATTGGCTCACCGGCAACGGCTACGTCGTCCCGCCCGCGGTGAGCCCGGTCATTGATTACTACACCTCCCTCGGAATGGACTACGTCGCCCTGCGACTCCGACCCGGCGAGGGAATCTCCCAGATGTCTCCCGTGCGGATCACCATGCCGGGCTACGTCCCGCAGCTCCCGCTGCGGATGATCGCCGCGGGCGTTGCCGACAAGGTGGGCCTCTCGCTCATCATCCTCGCCCCGTCCCGCATCGACGCCCAGAATTTTCCCAATGGGCAACTCACCGCCAACGACCTTACCTACGACTTCAACCACCCGAGCAATCCCGCGACGGATTTTCTCAATGCCTTTGAGCGGCTCAACACAGCCTCCAGCGGTCGCCTGTGGCTTAGCGAGAGCGCGACGACCCAGTCCGCCGCCTCTTGGATGGCCCGTGTGGGCGGCTACGGCACACCGGGCGGCCCTGGCACGCCCGACGCGGGCGTCGGCGGCCCTGACGGTGGCCCCCCGGCGACGCCCGACGATGACATCTCCACGGCCTTCACCCCTCTTGGCTCGAGCGCCGTGGTGAGTCGCCTGCGCGCCGACCTGGGCGTTGCAGCCCTCAACCAAGACCTCACCCTTGAGGCGAGTGACCTGGGACTGCTCAGCAACCGGTACACCTACGGCCATGTCCTCAACACGCCGGTGTTCCCGGCCTGCACGGGTGGCGACGCGGGGGTTGCCACCGGTGTCGACGCTGGTGCGCCCGTCGCGCCGGGCTCCCTCACGACGGGGGGGGCGCACTGCATGGCCGCGCCGTGGGCCCGGGGTGATCGACGCACCGGCGGTGCAAGCCTCGGCCTCCTCGCGGCGCTGGGAATCACCACGGTGGTGCGTCGTCGTTCCCGACGCTGAAGGCTTGCTTCACGCGCGGCAGTGCGCGTAGCTACGCGCCATGGCGTCGGATCTGCTCAACCGAAAGTTTCTCGCAGTCATCGGCAAGGGCGGCACGGGCAAGACCACGGTGTCCGCCGCCCTTGCCCTTCTCGCTGCGTCCCGCGGCAAGCGGGTCTTGATCGCCATGGCCCAGGCACGCGAGCGGCTCAGCGCCATGCTCGAGACCGAATTCATCGGGAGCACCAACCAATCCATCCTCCCCGGCATCGACGCCGTCAACCTCGACCCGGAGATGTGCCTCGAAGAGTACGGGATGATGGTCCTCAAGGTTCGGGCGTTGTACCGCGCCGTGATGGACAACCGTATGGTCAAGGGCTTTCTCCGTGCAGTCCCCGGGATGGACGCCTGGGCGATGCTCGGCAAAGCCCTGTTTCATGTCACCGAGACCGATGCCTCCGGGCACGCGCGGTACGATCTGGTGATTCTCGATGCGCCTGCGACAGGGCATGGCCTCCAGATGCTACGCGTTCCGCGGGTGATCGTTGACGTCGCACCCGCCGGGCTCCTCCGCGCACAAGCCGAACGTGGGTTGCACCTCCTGCAAGATCCTCGTCGGGCCGGCATGGTTGTGGTCACCCTCGCCGAAGAAATGCCCACGACCGAGACCGAAGAGCTCATGGGTACGTTGCAAAACGAATTGCACCTTCCGCTTGGGCGGCTGGTCATCAACAACGTTCTTCAACCCTTGTTTGCCGGGCAGACCGCCGTTGCGCTCGCAGGGAGCGATGCACTGGCCCAGGTTCCGGGCTTTGCAGGACTCGCCCGGGCGGGGCGTAGCCGTGTCATGCGTGAAGACCTGCAACGTCGGATGATCGAGCGCCTGGCGAAACTCCCCGGGGACAAAGTGATCCTCCCGGCCCTCACGGTGGAGCGGATCCGTCGGGCGGACATCCAGGGTCTCGCGAAGGGTCTCGGGGCGACGGTGTAGCTTGTCAGGGCCGTGGCCCGATGGGTCACTGCACTGGGATGAGAGACGTTCCCCCGGGGTAGGCGTAGGAGACGTAGCGGTCGAAGCCCGAGACGATGCACATGACACCCTGCGGAGGTTCGTTGGGTGGGGTGACCGAGTGAATCACATGGACGCCGTCGTTTTGTATGCCGTCGGCGACGACCGGCGGGTTGACGGTGTTGTCAATGCGAGGAAACGAAAGCTGGCAGCGGTGGGTGATGTACGTGGGCGCGGGGCAGGGGTGCGTGGCGGTTTCGATACACCCGTCGGCGCGTGCGTGGGTGCAATTGGCGTAGGTCTCAACCGGGGTGTTGTCGAGAAACACACGGACCTCGGGACGGGTCACGATCTGGACAAAGTCAAAGACGTACTTGTTGGGCGTCAGAACAACGTAGTCCGTGCGCCATTGTTCTTCCGGGGGAACCATGATGAACGACGGATCGCCGCCGGGGAGGGTGAGTGGAATCCCCGTGGTGTTCTGCGAGCCTTGAAACTGTCCGACGATGACCGGGCCGTCGGCGCTGACGTCAAAGTCGGCCATCGCACGGATGTCGTACGATTCCCCTTCGTTGAGATCAAACTCCACGGGGTCGCTGGTCGGGGTGGTCACGTCGCTCGGGAGCGTGGTGGTGACATGCACGGCCACGGAGCCCGCGTTGAGAATACGAAACCACTCGGGTTCGTTGACCACGGCCACGTCCCCGCCGGCGTTGTATACCGCCTGGGTGCGTGACGGCGTGCGGGAACACACGTAGTGCCTCCCCGCGGATTCCGCGGGAAAGAGTTGTTGTTCAAGATGGTCACACGCGGGCTGCCGCTCGGAGAGCGAGTGCCAGAAGGGCACGTCGGAGCACTCGGTGCCCCCAAAGACGCTCACGGGTTGGTCGGAGGTGATGAGACTGCCTGTGAAGTCCGAGAGAAAAGACCCGGTTTCGAGGTTTAGTACGTCGAACTTGCCAAGGGTGACGGTAAACGGCGTTCCTGCAGGCTGGGTGGCCGTGAGGGGCCCGCCCTGGACGATGTCCGCACGGGAATTCACGGTCACATGGGTGTTGGGCTGGGTGCCCACGATGGTCACAAAGGCCCGGGCGTTGACCCCCGAATTGATATTGTTGTCCGTGCTGATGACAAACTGCTGCGGCCAGCCCATGACACGGTACGACCCCTGGACCGAGTTCGACGGAATCAACAGCGACGCGTCGTTTGAGAATACGTTCACGTTGTCCAATGGCTTGAACTGGTAGGCCACCACGGGAAACGTCGACGTCACACGGTACGCCCGAGACGTCAGACACGTCCCTGTCCCGTCGTTGAGTTCAGGCGAACTCGAACAGTCTACCCAGCGGTTGGGCAGGTCGAAGATCTCAAGGTCCAACGGCGGAATCACCGCCATGGCCACCTGCGAGAGTTGCATGGGCATACCCTGCGGGGCGTTGTTCTGTTCAACGATGACACGCGCGGTGAGCACAGGGTCGGGGTTGCTCACGACGATGGCGTACTGCTGCGCGGCTGCTGAACGTCCCGAGCTCTCGACGATGTTGTCCAGGTCTACACCGTAGTATTCGCACCCTATGTTGGTGTGCGCGATCTCGCCATCGTTGCAAAGGTTGACGCACATGGCGTTGCGGCACGCGAGGCCCATGGACTGGTCGCAGGTTTGCACCACGGTCCACCCCTGCGCGTCGGCGTTGCATTGTTGAATGCCCGTGGCGTCCGAAGTGCACTGCCGCGACCCGGGGGTACACGCCGTGCACCAGAGGTTAGGCACGCACACCTGGTTGTGCGTGGTGCAGTCGTCGCTGATCACCGTCGTGAGTTCGCCCGCGGACCGGCAGGTCTGGTGCACGTTGCCAAAGCACCGTTGTTGCCCTGGAGAACATGCCAGCCAGAGGGCCGACGCATCGGGTGTCGCTGTGACCTGTGCGTCTGCGATGCCGCCGTCGTCGGTTGATCGCGCAGGCGAACCGCACCCCATCGCAAGCACCATCACCGTCCACCAGGAGGAACTACGTTTCATCTCCTACGCTCCGTGTGCAAGCGGCCATCGCGGGTGCTGGGATGCCCCCGACGCGATGAGACTACACGATATTGCTGTGCCGGGGGGGGAGTTACACCGTGCGCAGGACGTCGGTTTTGGGGTCGCACCCGGGGTAGAACGTCCCGCCGAGAGACGAACCCCGCTGTTTTCTGCTAGCCACGGCGGGTGTGTGTGAGCATTCTCGCGCGACCATGACAGAAAGCCCCAACGCCGAACAGATTCGCAACTGGAACGTCGTCGCCGGACCCCAATGGGTCCTTCGACAAGAGCTTTTGGACCGCCAGCTCGGGCTCCTGGGCGCGCAAGGGATCTCGGCACTGGGGGATCTCTCGGGGCTGCGGGTTTTGGACATTGGCTGTGGCTGCGGTGCAACGTCCCTCACCCTTGCCGACGCCGTCGGTCCAACGGGCTCCGTGACGGGCGTAGACCTCTCGGGCGTGATGCTGGCCCGCGCGCGGGAACGTGCCGCCGGTCGGGCCAACCTTGCTTTCATCGAAGCCGACGCCCAGGTTGCGACCTTGGGCGAAGCGGTTTTTGACAAGGTCTTCTCGCGCTTTGGGGTGATGTTTTTCGCCAACCCCGTGGCGGCCTTTGGCAATGTCCGCCGGGCGCTGCGCCCTGGAGGCTCCTTGGCCTTCGTGTGCTGGCAACCGCTCGACGCCAACCCCTGGATGCTGATTCCGCTCCAGGCGGTTCTTGCGCTGGGACTGCCGACGCCGCCGGTTGTACAACCCGACGGGCCGGGTCCCTTTTCATTGAGTTCGGCCGATCACGTACGTTCGATTCTTGGCGATGCGGGCTTCACGGACGTTTCTCTCGCCCGGGGTGGCGCAGAGATCTCGCTTGGCGGCAGCGTCGACCTCGACACCGCGGTCGTCGCAGCCGCCCAGCACGGACCTGCCGGCTTTGCCCTTCGCGACGCGCCTGAATCAACGGTCACGGCCGCACATACCGCCCTCCGCGCCGCGCTGGCGCCGTACCACGGTCCCCAAGGCGTCCGCCTTCGGGGCAGCACATGGATCGTCTCGGCCCGCGCACCCGAACCTTCGAGCGTCGTCGTCCCAGATCCGTGACAGGACAAGACCTCGGGCGCGGTCCCGCGCGAGGGTCGATCCGGCCATGGCGCGTCGCCCCACGGACAATCGTGCTGCGCCCACGCCGCACTGAAACGCCGTGCGTACCCATGACACTTCGTTCGTAGTCAACGGGAGCGTGCTGCGTCAGCGGTCCCGCATCGCCGTGTCGAAACGACCGCCCGATGCAGGGCGAATCGTCCGATCCGACCGTGAGGGCGTCACCACACCATCCGTTCCAGACGTTTCTTGGGGCCAGGTGTCCCGGCAATTCCATTCTGTTACGTGCACTCGGCCAGACCGTCCTCTGGGGTCTGCCGCGCCCTCCGCATCCGCTGTCGAGCCGCGTCAGCGGCCCTCTTCGGGCGCGGGTCTTGCTCAACGGGCGTGCAATGGCTTCGCGCACGAACATGCCCCCATTGCCCATCGGCGCAATCGACCGTGGCGTGTCCCTCCGCGGGGTCGGCGTGAGCGCCGCCGTGCTGGTGTTCAGCGCTGCGGGGCTGGCCGACGGGATGGTCGCGTTGGCCCGCGCCCCTGCGGGCGAACTCTCGGCCGTGGCCGCCGCGCGGGTGCTGTTCAGTTGCGTCGCGATCTGCGCGCTTGCGGGCGTGGTGCTGGGTGGCGTCATCGAGGTCTTCCTTCTGTTCGCTCGGCGCCTCCCGACGCTGGCGGCGCTTGGGTGGGCGCTGGCGGACGGGCCTCCGAGGTGGTTTGCGCGCGACCCCGACGTCTCCGTCGCCGTGCTCACGGCGGGGCTGTCCATCGCGGCCGTCGTCGTCGTGACCTTCGACGTCACGCTACGGGTCACGCAGTCCCTCCATTCGCCCGCGCTGATCTCCGCGGTCGTCTCGCTCGTCGTCGGGACCCTTGTCCCTTTCATCCTCGCGGCGAGAGGTCCGGCGCAGCGCTGGCTCGCGTCGCGCGTTCACAACCCGCGCTTTGCCGCTTCTCCCGGTGCGGCGGTGCTGTTCTCCGTCGCGGGCCTCGGCGTGGTGTGCGCGCCCATCCTCCGCGCGCACTGGGTCACTTTCGGCGCTCTGGACGGGGTCCTCCTGCTGTCGTGCGTCGCCGTCCTGGCCGGACTCCTCGTCGCGACCGCCGCCGCGGTGCGTTCCCGCGTGCGGGGCGTCACGCCGCAGAGTCACGCGATTCTCACCGTCGGCGCCGCGGTGCTCGCGGGCGTCGTCGCCCTCGCGTCGGTGGGCGCGTGGCAGATCGTCGCCGTGACCGTCAGTCGCCGGACGGTGTTGACCTGTTGGCTTGTGCCCGCGCTGCGCGTGGTCGTCCCGTGGAGGGCGGGGGAGGGCCACCAGAGATTCGACCTGACGATGTCTCTCACGGTTCGGGAACGGCCCCCTACCCCCGCGGTGCGCCCGACGCTTCCGCGTCCCTGTGTGATTGCCATCACGATCGACGCGCTGAGGCCCGACCACCTCGGGGCCTTCGGGGATGCCACCGCGGCGACGCCCCACCTGGATGCGTTGGCGAGCGCTTCGGCGCGTTTCACGCGGGCGTACACTCCGGTGCCCAGCACCGTGCGGGCCTTCGCGTCGACTTGGACCGGGATGATTCCGTCGATGTTTCCCCGGGTCACGGAGCCGACCGACCCTGGGTTGGCGCCACCTGTTCCCACGCTGGCATCACGGCTGGGCGCGGCGGGTTACGCGACCGTGATGTTCGCGGATACGTCGTACCTTGGACAGCCGGAACTACCCATCGCGGGCGTTGCCGAGCGCGAGGCGACCGGAGGCTTCGCGGAACGGTTCCCCGGGGAAGTCTTCAAGGATGATGCCATGGCCAAGGCCCGGGAGGCCGTACGATGGATCCGCGCGCACGCGATTGCACCTGCGCCGTTTTTTACGTGGGTGCATTTCATCGAGCCGCACCAGCCCTACCGGGGATCGCCCGGGAATCACGGAAATCGCACGGCGGACGAGATGTCCCGCTACGATCGCGAGGTGACGGCCGCGGACCGCGCCGCCGGGGTGGTCCTCGACGCCGTGAACGAGGTGGCCGAGGTGAGGCCCGTGGTAATTCTGGTGTTCTCGGATCACGGGGAGGCCCTCGGGGAGCACGGTCACAACGGGCATGCCCAGACACTCTACGAAGAGGAAGTCCGTGTGCTCCTGCTGGTTCGTGCGCCTGGCGTCGCGGCGGGGCCGAGGGACGCGCTTGTATCCCTCGTGGATGTGACACCGACGGTGCTTGAGTTGGTCGACCTCCCGGTGCCCGAAGGATTGTACGGGCGGAGTCTTGTGCCCGTTCTTCGCGACCCCAGGGTGTCGGGTACTTCAGCGTGGCGGTCCCACCTCCGTGTCGAACTTCCTGCAGACGGAAACATCTCGTGGGACCAGGCGGGAGAGATCACCCCGACGGCGGCGTTGCTCTGGGACCAGCGCGGCGACACCTGGGAGCTCTTTGACCTTCTGTCCGACCCGGTGGAGCGTTTCAACCGCTACGACACCGAGCCTGGAAGAGTCGCGACCATGCGGCCATGGCTCTCGGTCCCGGCACCGTCCGTCGAAGCGGCCCTGGGCGCCCGCCCACCCAGGCGTTGACGAGGGCAAACGCTGCGTGCGGGTTACCCGTGCGGCGGTGCTCGGAAAGGTTCGCCTGGCGTGGTGCATGCGTTCGCGATCCCGGCGAGCGCATCCGTCGTTCGTCGGCAACGAACCTTCATTGAGGGGAAAGCATCTGTCGTTCGTTGGCAACGAACTTTCATTGACGCGAAAGCATCCGTCGTTCGTCGGCAAGCAACGTTCGTCCCGGCGAGCGCATCCGTCGTTCGTTGGCAAGCAACGTTCGTCTCCCGAAGCCGCCACGTTGCCGAAGAACGGAGCCAGTCGGTCAGGTCGTGGAGGAGGATTCGGCCAGCCACGCGGGCGGACTCCGACCGCGCGTGCCCGCCCACGATGACGGAAGATCCGTCATCCAAGGATCTCGGCCCCGGCGATCATGGGGCAGACAGCGTCTGGAGGTCTTTGCAGCCGGCCGCGTCGCCGCCGGTGCAGCCACGCTGGTAGAACTCCGTGGCGCGCGCGATGTCCTGCGGCACGCCGTGCCCTGCGGCGTAGAGGGCGCCGAGGTTGGTGCATCCGCCAGGATCACCGCCGTCGCAGCCACGCTGGTCAAGATCCGCCGCGCGGGTGTAGTCCCGAACGACGCCGCGACCCGTCGCGTAGAGCAGTCCGAGGTTGGTGCAACCAAGCGCATCGCGGCCGTCACACCCACGTTGAAACAATTGGGCGGCGTGGACGTCGTCGTGCGCGACGCCATGGCCCAGGGCGTAGCACGCCCCGAGGCTGGTGCAGCCGCCGACGTCGCCGCCATCGCATGCACGCTGAAAGAGCTGGGCGGCGTGGGCGTCGTCGTGCGACACGCCATTCCCAGTTGCGTAGAGTCCCCCGAGGTGAGCGCAGCCCTGCGCGTCGCCACCGTCACAAGCACGCTGCCAGAACCCAGCGGCACGGGCGTCGTCGCGCGCGACGCCACGTCCCTCGACGTAGCATTGACCGATGTCGGCACAGCCTTGCGCGTCGCCGCCGTCACACGCACGCTGCCAGAGTTGTGCGGCGCGGGCGTCGTCGTGGGCCACGCCACGCCCTGAAAGGTAGAGCAGCCCGAGGTTAGTGCAGCCGATTGCGCTACCCCCGTCGCATCCACGCTGAAAGAGCGATGCAGCCCGGGCGTCCTCGCGCACCACCCCGTGCCCCGTCGCGTAGACAGCGCCCAGCGTGACGCATGCGCGCGCGTTGCCGCCGTCACAATCGTGCTGGAGGCTCTGTACGTCGTAGGTTGCCGTCGGAGAGAGGGGGTGTTCGCTCCCTGACGAGGGCGCGGACGTAACGCCAACGCCCGTCGAGGCGCGATGGGCGCAGCATGCCAATCCCACCGCCGTCAGTAAGGCCAAGACCTGTGCGAGACCTGTCTGCTTACCCATCGCCCGCTTCTCTCCGTCCGCATCCAGTACTGTGTTCATCGGCTGTTTGGCGCATTGCCCACGAGGTTGGGGACGATCGGGTCTACCCGCCGACGATCCAACTGTCGCACGAGAGCAGCCAATCAAGAAACAGCGACGGGCGCGGGGATTGCCATTCTCGATCGCCGTGGTGCGCGGATTCCAGGAGTGCTACGGGTGCGCCCAGCGGGAGCGTGGGTCGAACCCGATGACCTGCGTCTCCGCGGGCCTATTTCGGGAGCATCCTGGACAACGTGCGGTCGAATGGCAACTCCGCGGTCTGTGCGCTTCTGTTTGCGACCCTATGCGGGATCGCGCCGCGCAACGCCCGTGCGCAAACCAACGGCCCCTCATCGAGACCATTCCTCTCGGACCCGGTGTCACGGCCCAACTTGTCCAGTCCAACTGTGGCGACGGGTCGTCCCTGTGCCTGGCTTGGATCGCGTCTGGATTCACGCTTCCTGGCGGTGGGGGACAGGGGGTAAGCGACTTCGCACGCGCGCGGCATGGTCGGATCGTCGCAGCGATACCCAGCGGGATCTTGTACACGGACAACCGCGGACGACGATGGCGGAACGCACGGTGGAGCAGTGCCATGACTCCGCTCGCACTTGCGTTCGACCCGCGCAGTGATTTCGGGGTCGCCGTGGGTACGAGCGGTGCCGTCTGGACCAGCGAGGACGCGGGTGTGCACTGGGCGAACCACCGGGACTCCGTGGGCGACACGCTCGTCTCCGTCGTGGTGCTCGACCGGGTGTTCGCGATGGCTTCATCCGCTGGGCGGGTGTGGGTGTCTAGCGACGGCGGGATAAGCGTGCGGGTGGTGGCCGATCCAACGTCGGACGGACAAGTCGGCGAGCCGGTTCTATGGGTCGCAGGCGGGGCCATTTGGATACGGGCGACCGGGCGGCTCTGGAGCGTCGACGGCGATGGAGACCTGGTCGAAGAGGAGGCTCCGTAGGGCGAATCGGCTGCGAAGCCCCCCGTTGTTTCGGCGTATGGGCCACGGATCTACCTTGTTAGCGCTGCAACGAGCGATGCCAGCGCTCCAACGAGCGATGCCAGCGCTCCAACGAGCGATGCCAGCGCTCCAACGAGCGATGCCAGCGCTCCAACGAGCGATGC
>VFSW01004670.1_pt1 | contig 20411 bp, 22 predicted proteins | sample 5358111 | NCBI WGS metagenome assembly VFSW01 (sample SAMN11554181, study PRJNA540505) | mine drainage metagenome | isolation source: sediment from site ElyBrook_90M | place: USA: Ely Copper Mine, Vershire, VT | collected 2017
ATCCGGTCCGGCGAAAATTACGGCCCCACGGCATTTTAGTGGATGATTGTGCAGATAGGCTTCGGCTCGCTGTACTTGCTCAAGGAAAACTGGAAGATCACCTGCGGGGACTGCTTCCGCAATCATCTTGGCCTGGGATTCGAACCGAGCCAGGTAGTCCGGCCTGAGTCCTCGAATCACTTGCTTTGTCGGGCTCGTGTCCAGATAAATTGTCAACAGGGGAGTTGGGAGATCGGGAAGAGAATGAATAGTGCTAGGATTCAACATGGGAACCTCCGCGCCTTAATGAACACCGGCTGCCTTATCATGACCCGCCCCAGGGAGTGCAAATCCCGAGACTTGGTTATCGTTACAAGCTCGCCCATCCAATTGGACTTTGCCTACAACCTCGCCAGAAATTCCTTCCAAGGAGTTCCGACCAGCGTCTCCGTTGTCGAATGGCCATAAGCACGGATGATCATGGTCGCGCGCTCGACCTGCTTCGGGTCGTCGGTTTCAACGACGTCCACAACATCGAAACGCCCGAGCGTGGCAAAGCTGTGTTTCCAGTCCAACCCGGGACAATCGGTCTTGATCTTGTTGGACACGACTTCGGCCAGTTTCTTAAAGTCTTTTGGATCCCGGAAAGCATCAGGTGAAAATCGGCTGAGAATTACATAAGTCGCCATCAAACACCTCCGCCCAGGCTTTGAACGAATCGCCCTGGCATTTACAAGGTCTTCCAGAACTTGTCCGAGAAATCCTAGGCAACGCCTCCTTTGTAACCCAAGAGAATCCGATAAGGCTGTGATGTATATCACGACTCGTCATGACGGTCGTTACGGAGCACCGTGTTATTCGCTTCCGAGCGGGCTCAATGACTCGGACTGAACATGCAGCATGTCGAGTCGCTGCTACGGACACGCTTTCCCCGGAAGCACCCCAAATTTCTCCTTCGTAGGGCGGTGTGCTGTCTGGGCTAGCCGTTTCGGGGACTGCTAAGTTCGCTTGCGTCTTTTCTAGCGTTGTTGCATCTATTAATTGTAGTCACCCCGGGAAACCAAAGACGAAATGGCCGTAAGTCCTTTCAGCAATGATTCCAGCTCACTCCGGCGAGACTTAGTAAAGGAACGGGATCTCTGCCGAGATCAGGTCAGCCGCCCGGGGGACAGGAGCAACTCTTGTTAGCGGTAAACGAGGAACTTCAACAGGATGCCCGTGCGGCAGAGACCGCCGAGGAAACGGATTATTCCATCGTCAGTGATGTCCAAGGCGAGGTCCGAGAACATGCCGATGAGGGGGGAGCCGACGTCTATGATCGCAGGCTAGAGGCGCTGGCGGAATCGGCTGACCCGGTCACAATATACTTGCGAGAGATGGGCCGTACCCAGCTTCTGACACGGGACGGCGAAGTCCGCCTTGCCAAACGGATCGAGCTTGGCCAGATGCGCGTTTTAAGGGCATTCTCGCGTTCCCCCATCGTGTGGGCTGAGCTTGTGCGTGCTGCGGAGGCCTTGCGCCGTCAAGAGCGTTCGATCGAAGGAATCATTGACATGGGCGACAAGTCGCTGACTCCGGCGCAGCGTGAAAAGCGGGCTCGAAAACTCCTCCAGGTCACCGACCGAATCGCGAACCTTCAGGAGTGTGCTTCGCGGGACTGGGAGCATCTGCTTCGAATCCCGAAGTCAAATAAGGCCGCCCTCCTGCACACTCGGTATCGGCTGGCACGCACATGGGTTGAGATTTCGCGTCTGGTTCGTACGATCAAGCTGAACGCAGCCGAAAAGGGACGGCTCTCCGGAAAAGTTCGCGAAGTTCTGGAGAAGGCCTTGACCCTGGAGGGCGAAATCCTCGGGCTCCAACGAAGATCTAAATTTGCCTCCAAACAGGCTCTTCGAGAGGCCCGCAAAGTCTTGGCTGCGCGCCGCGCGGAATTAAGACGGATGGAGGGGGCTTTTGGCCCTGGACTGAAGGGACTCAAGCGCACAATCGAGGCGATCCAGCGGGGCGAAGCCGAAACGGAGCAAGCCAAGAAAGAGATGGCTGAAGCGAACCTCCGTCTCGTCGTTTCCATTGCCAAGAAATATCAGAACCGCGGACTGGATTTCCTCGACCTTATCCAGGAGGGGAATATCAGCCTGATGCGGGCGATCGACAAGTTCGACTGGCGCCGCGGCTTCAAATTCTCCACCTACGCCACCTGGTGGATCTGGCAGGCCGTCAGTCGAGCGATTGCTGACCAGGCGCGTACGGTCCGCCTTCCCGTGCACATGGCCGAGTCCATCAACCGGTCCGCGCGCATCAACCAGGAACTGACGAAGCAACTGGGCCGGCGCCCCACTTCGGAGGAAATCGCCACGCGCATGGGGATCTCGATCGGAAAAGTGCGTGATCTAATGCAGACAGCACAGGAAACCGTTTCCCTCGATATGCCGGTCGGCGAAGAGGAAGAGTCGCGTTTGGGCGACCTGATCGAGAACAAAACCGCTGTCTCGCCGTCCGAGGCCGTGATCGACAAGGATCTGAAAGAGAAGGCGGCCCTGGCATTGAAAGCCGTGACCCCGCGAGAGGAACGGATCATCCGGATGCGTTTCGGTTTTGACGGCGACGAGCACACCCTGGAAAAAGTGGGTGAGACCCTCGGTTTAACCCGAGAGCGTGTCCGGCAGATCGAGAAGCAAGTGATGCGCAATTTGCGGGATTCCGCCGATGTCCAGCGCCTGAAAACCTATTTGCGGCGCGCCTCCTAATTTGCGCCATCCGCTCCGGGCCGAAGCCGACGAAGGATGCCTCGAAACGCTGCGGTGGCGCGTAAGGAGTGGAGCCCGCCCACGAATTCCACTGCTCACCTGCGTGATGCCAGGGCCTGTTCTAGCTGCTCGAGCAGGCCCAATTGGCTCTTCAGGATTTTGCGCCTCGCCAAGTCAAGTTTGAGCCACCCGGCTCGGTCTATTTCCGGGAATTCCCGCATTTTGCCCGATCCACACGGCCATTCCATGAAAAAGGTGTTGCTCTTGACTGCGGCCGCCTTGAAGTCAAGATTCACTGCCCACGAGTAGATGATCTTCCCGCCTCTTTGTTGAACAGGCTTCAAGTGTTGGAATTCTCCCTCCGCGACTAAGCCCGTTTCCTCCCGAAACTCTCGCTTGGCGGCGTCGAGCGCGTCCTCGCCCGCGTCAAACTCACCTTTGGGGATAGACCAGGCTCCGTCGTCTTTGTTGGCCCAGAAGGGACCTCCAGGATGCACCAAGAACACTTCCATGGAGCCGCGCACCTTGCGGTACAACAACAGTCCCGCACTTTTCTTAGGCATAACGCCGTTCCCCACCGCCGCTGCCAGCCGAGGTTACTCGATTTGAGTGATTTGACCCCTCGTTTTCTGTCATGGCATGCTTTTTGGCAAAGGAGTTTTCCTGCAGGTCAGTTGGACGCTATCACGCTGTCAATGAAGCGGCGCATGCGGCAATAGTGTGAACCCTTCCAGTAGATCCGGCCACATTGAGGACAAGTGTAAAACTCATTAAAGTGCTGTCTTGTTTGCGGCAGGAGGCGATCACTGATCGTCTCCTTTGAAACAGGACGCAATACATCGTTGCAGTGCATGCACCGGCGAAAAGGCTTGATTGCCCGGGCTAGATCGAAACGCTGTAACAACTCTACCAATTGCCCGGTTGGCTCTGTGGCTCGCAGATAACAGCCGCGCGTGACCATCGTTCGCTTTAGCAATCCCCGGTCCCGGGTCAGCAAAATCCTGTCATCGCCCGCGGAAAGTCTGGCCAAATCTTCATCCACATAGTCATTCCGATACAAGGTGTCGAAGCCGAGCATTCGAAGGTAAGCTGCCAGTCGGCCTAAGTGCGTATCAGCGACAAACCGCAGCTCGGGCAGGGGTTTTGGGAGCAAACGCACGTGCGGTGATATTTCGATGGACTGAAACTCGGGGTAGACACTGATCCTGTCGCCCTGTTGCACCCGATAGCTAAAGTCCACAGGCTCCCCGTTCGCCAGGATCAGATCCACTTCCGTGTGCGGCACGCCCAGAGATTCGATCATATCTTTGACGGAGCCGCTCACGTCAAAGCTACACGTGATGGTTCGCGCTCTTTTTTCGGGCGGCAGAAAGTCATTCAATCCCGCGTAGAACCGCACGCCAGCCTGCTTCATGGGTGCGATCCCAGCGTAGGGGTGGAAGGCTGCGCAAGACTCCAGGAATTTTTCAACCCGCTGTTAAACATTGAGAATATGTCCCGAATCATCCACATCGATGGATGCGGCACGGGATACCTTGGGAAGTCCGGGCATGAGCATCATGTTTCCGGTAATGACCACCACAAAGCCGGCGCCGGCGGACAAAGATGCATCCGTCACATGCAGCGTCCAGCCCGTGGGAGCGCCCAGGAGTTTCGGATCGTCGGACAGGGAGTATTGTGTCTTCGCAACGCAGATAGGCAATTGAGCGCTGCCCCACTGAGTAAACTGATCGAGCTTTGCCATGGCTTGGTCACTGATCGCCACATCCTCCGCGCCGTAGATTTTTTGAGCGACACGCTGAATCTTCTCCACCAGAGGTTCGTCCAGTGAGTAGATGGGTTGTACTCGGGGCGCAGGGTTCGCGGCGATGGTTTCGACGACGCGTTCGGCGAGCTCTTTCGCTCCGGGCCCTCCTTTCGTGAAAGCTTCCGAGACCGCACTGTCGATACAGTGTTGCGAACAGAAATCGGCCAGCCGTTTCAGATCCGTGTCGGTATCGCCGGGAAAACGGTTGAGCGCGGCGATGACCGGCAAGCCGAAACCTTTCAAGATTTCGATGTGTTTGAGGAGGTTTGACAAGCCCTGTTCGATGTGGCCTTCTCCATGATTCCGGATGCCCTCAACGGTGGTTACGAGAACCGCGGCCGCAGGCGTGATGCCGGACTGCTGCATGACAATGTCGAAGTACTTTTCGGCACCCAGGTCCGACCCGAAGCCGACTTCATTCACGACGTAGTCGGCCAGTCGCAATCCCATCTCCTGACAGAGGACGCTGCTGGTTCCCGGAGCGATATTCCCGAAAGGCCCAGTGTGCACGAAGGCAGGCGTGCCGTCGGTTGTCTGGACCAGGTTCGGAAGGAGTGCATCGGCCAGCAGGGCCATCATGCCACCCGTCACCCCGAGGTCTCGCCCGCGGACCAGTCTCCCGTCGCGCGTGACGCCAATGACAATGGAGTCAAGGCGCTCCCGCAAGTTTCTTCGATCCTTTGCCAGCGCCACGATGGCCATGACTTCGGATGCGGCCGTAATCACAAATCCCGTGCGGCGTCCTGCGCCGTCCTTCTTGCTCTCCAACGCGATGGAAATCCGGCGCAGCGCGCGGTCGTTCATGTCCATCGAGCGCGGCCAGCTGATTCGGTCAGGATCGAGGTTCAAATCATTGCCGTGGAAAAGATGAGCATCGATGAGCGCGGCCAGCAGATTCTGCGCGGAGGCAATCGCATGAAAATCGCCGTGGAAATGGAGATTGATCTTTTCGCTTGGTTCAACTTGCGAAAGGCCGCCGCCAGCGGCGCCTCCTTTCATGCCAAATACGGGGCCCAGCGAAGGCTGCCGCAGTGTAACAACGGCCTTTTTCCCAATGTGCGCGAGACCTTGCGTGAGTCCGATGGCAGTGACCGTCTTGCCTTCCCCGGAAACGGTAGGCGTGGTCGCGGTGACGAGAATGAGTTTCCCGTGCCTGGGTAGAGAGAGGTTAGCAAGAAGCTCCAGCCTTACCTTGCCGCTGTAAGGCCCGATCGGCTCGAAATACTGATCCGGGAGTTCGAGCTTGCGCGCGACAGCCTGGATTGGAAGAAGTATTTTTCGCATGATGCTATTGAGTCTTACCAGTAGAGTTCACTATTGTAGAATCTGAAAAATACCACGCTTGGGGCAATTCGCTCTCTGTGATTGTCGAAAAGTTGCCCTGCTTTCCAATTTGAGGAGGGGATCGTCCCACCGCACAATTGGCCAGTCACTGTTGGTGTGATAACTGTCACGGCAGCCCTGGTCCTGGGCAGCGTATCTTTGCACGCGGTTAGACATACGGACGGTGCCTTCCATGAAGAAAATCCTGATTCTTGGTGCTGCGGGAAGAGATTTTCATAACTTCAACGTCGTATTCCGCGATCAAGGAGAGTTTCAAGTGGTCGGCTTTACCGCCGCCCAAATTCCAGGCATTGCCAACCGCCGCTATCCACCAGAACTAGCTGGCACCTTGTATCCAAAGGGCATCCCGATTTTTGAAGAAACAGAGTTGGAGTCGCTTGTCGTCAAGCACGGCGTCAACGCCGTCGTGTTTTCATACAGCGACGTTTCACACATGAACGTGATGCACCTGGCCTCTCGCGCAGTTGCTGCTGGCGCGGACTTCTGGCTGCTCGGAACGGAACATACGCAATTCAAATCGTCCGTCCCCGTCCTTTCCGTCTGCGCCGTAAGGACCGGTTCCGGCAAGAGCCCGCTCGCCCGCCTAGCCGCCAACGAGCTGCGCCGGAACGGCCTGACGCCTGTCATCGTTCGCCATCCCATGCCCTACGGAGACTTGGCGGCCCAGGCCGTGCAACGGTTTGCCACGATGGCTGACATCGACCAGCAGCAATGCACCATCGAGGAACGAGAAGAATATGAGCCTCACATCAGCCAGGGGACAATCGTCTATGCAGGCGTGGATTACGAAAAAATCTTGCGCGAGGCGGAAAAGGAAGCCGGCGTCATCCTGTGGGACGGCGGGAATAACGACACGCCGTTCTACGCCTCCGACCTGGAAATTGTGATCGCCGATCCCCACCGTCCCGGACACGAATTGTCGTATTTTCCAGGCGAGGTGAATCTGCGCCGCGCTGATGTCGTTGTGATCAACAAGGTTGATACTGCGTCTTCCCGGGACATCGAGACGGTCCGCCAGAACATCCGGGATACCAACCCGAAGGCCACAATCATTGAGACCGCATGTCGCGTTTCCGTTGCCGCGCCGGAATCTGTTAAGGGCCGGCGAGTGCTAGTGGTTGAAGATGGACCAACGTTGACGCATGGGGAAATGCCGTACGGAGCGGGAGTTGTCGCGGCACGACAGTTCGGTGCGGCCGAACTGGTGGATCCACGGCCCTATGCGGTAGGTTCCCTCCGGAGCATGTACGAGAAATACCCGCGCCTAACCAATCTCCTTCCGGCGATGGGCTATAGCTCCATCCAAAGGCAAGAACTGGAAGAAACGATCAATGCGGTTCCATGTGACATCGTGCTGGTCGCCACTCCAATTGACCTCGCCCGCATCATTAAGCTCAACAAGCCCCATCTGCGCGTCACCTATGAGGTGGAAGAAGTTGGGCACCCGGTCCTGGCAGAGTTGCTCGCCCAGTTCGCGCGAGAACACGCCCCGGCCAAATTGCAACCGCGGGTGCATCGATGAAACGCATGGTCCTTGCTGTCGGAGGCAATTCCCTGATCCGCGCCGGGGAGAAAGGGACCGTACATGAGGAAATCGCCAATGCGAGACGGATCGCAGCGCAGATCATTGGTTTGATCCGCCTTGGTTATCGGATCGTTCTAACTCATGGGAACGGCCCGCAGGTTGGTGCGGAGCTTCTGTCGCACGAACGAACTACAAACCAGGCGCCCGCATACCCCTTGGACATGTGTGATGCCGCGACGCAAGGCGAGATCGGCTATCTCTTGCAACAGGCTCTGGACAACGAAGTGAAGCTCGCAGGTTTGCATGTACCAATCGTTGCGCTAGTGACTCAGTGCGTCGTTTCCCTGGACGATCCCTCCATGAGCCGTCCATCCAAGCCTATAGGCCGCTTCTACTCGCGTGCGGAGGCCGAGGAGCGCAAGCGACTCTTCGGATGGGAATTCATCGAAGATGCGGGTCGTGGCTACCGCCGCGTGGTGCCATCGCCCGAACCGGTCGAGATCATCGAACTCGACATCGTTCGTGACGCAATGGAGCGCGGTGTTTTTGTCATCGCTTGCGGAGGCGGCGGTATCCCTGTCGCTTGGGTGAACCATAAATTGCAAGGCGTCGAGGCCGTAATCGACAAAGACCTCACTTCTGCTTTGCTCGCTTCAAAGCTGGGAGCGGAGTTGTTCGTCATCGCAACAGACACCGATTCTGTATACCTCGATTACAAGAAACCAACGCAACGCCCGCTCGAACGCGTCAGCCCGGCCGAGCTAGCCTCGTACGCTCGTGCCGGTCATTTTCCGCCAGGGAACATGGGACCTAAGATTGAATCCGTTCTGCAGTTCATGCGCGGCGGGGGAACCGAAGCCATCATCACTTCTTGCGACACGATTTGTGCGGCGGTCGAAGGCAAGGCCGGAACGCATATCATTTCTGACCCTTCCAGTCCATCTCCGGATCCGCGGACTGGATTTGAAGTCTCGTCAGGATGACTTCATTCGTGCACCTGCGATTTCGATCACGGAACAATCACCGTTCATGAAACAATGCCCTCTCAGCTTATTAAGAGATGGGCACATCCTCAACCTAGTCGGCGTTGGAGAGGGGGAGTTTCTTCATGAAGTCGCTCAAACAGGATGCACTCGATTATCACCGCACCGGCCGCAAGGGCAAGATCGAGGTTGTCGCCACCAAACCTTGTCGTACCCAGGCGGACTTGAGTCTGGCTTATACGCCAGGAGTGGCGGAACCTTGCCGCGAGATTGCAAGATCGCCCGAGCTGAGCTACGAGTACACCGCGCGAGGAAACCTGGTCGCGATAGTCACCAATGGCACTCGGGTTCTCGGGTTGGGAAACATAGGTGCATTGGCGGGAAAACCCGTCATGGAAGGCAAAGCGGTACTATTCAAACGTTTCGCGGATATTGATGTTTTCGATCTGGAGGTGAATTCGGAAAAAGCGGAAGACGTCATCAAGTTTTGCCAGCTACTCGAGCCGACCGTCGGTGGCATTAATCTCGAAGACATCAAGACGCCGGAGTGCTTCTTCATCGAAGAAACGTTGTGCAAAACCATGTCGATTCCCGTGATGCATGATGACCAACATGGAAGCGCCATAGTCTCCGGAGCCGCGCTGCTGGGTGCTTTGGCAATCGTGGGCAAGCAAATCGACCAGGTGCGCGTGGTGTTTGTCGGTGCTGGAGCGGCAGGGATCGCTTGCGCCGGACATTACCTCCGATTGGGCGTCCAGCGGGAACGAATGCTGATGGTGGATACGAAAGGTGTGATTTACGCCGGCCGCATCGAAGGCATGAATCCTTACAAGGCGCGGTTTGCCCGGCAGACCGAATTGCGGACCTTGACGGAAGCGTTGCGCGACGCCGACGTGTTGGTCGGATTTTCGGCGAAGGGCGCGGTGACCCCGGACATGCTGAAGGTCATGGCGCCTCGTCCTATCGTGTTTGCGCTGGCCAATCCGGACCCAGAGATTACGCCGGAGGATGCGCGAAACGCCCGCAACGATCTCATTATGGCCACCGGGCGCTCCGATTATCCCAATCAAGTGAACAACGTGCTCGGGTTTCCGTTCGTGTTCCGCGGTGCGCTGGATGTCCGCGCCCGTGCGATCAACGACGAAATGAAACTTGCCGCGACTCATGCCTTGGCGGGATTAGCTAGGAAGGAGGTGCCGGATTCGGTCTGCCAGGCCTACGGCGTAAAAAAAATCCAGTTTGGCCCCGCGTACATCGTCCCCAAGCCGTTCGACCCGCGGGCTTTGGTCTGGTTGGCGTCGGCCGTCGCACGCGCGGCAATGGAATCAGGCGTGGCGCGGCAGCCCGTTGTTCTCGAAGAATACCGTGAACGGCTCGACCGGTTGGGGATGCGGCTCATGCGTTCCAACTCCTCTCCGTTGCCGTGATCCCGCCTGCGCTTCTCCTCTGACGTGACTTACTTCACAAGACAGGGAGCGTGCCAGCACAGAGTATCCACCTCCTGCCAAGTAGCCTGATGCCTGACTGAAGAGTCAGTCACTATGGTCGCGCATACTTCAGCACGAAGGCGCGAAGGAGCGAACTGGGAACAAACGATCTACTTGGCTGTGTCCACGCAAAATCCCGGTTTAGGGAAGAAGTTCCTGCCAGGTCTGCTGGCGGAAAATAGAGATGGCAATGGGTCTCTGCCACGCTTTCGAAACCTGATATCAGTAATGATCTCTTCGAGGCCGTCCACTTTTAGGGACGAGGACGAGCGGATATCCATCATGGCCCAGAGTCGACGACTCCACTAAAGGCCGAATAGATGGGCGCAGACCAACTGGCATTGTTCGTTTTTCGCTTGCAGCTCGGCGGCGGACGATACATGCCGATAAGGCCATTTCTCGGAAGGTATACGAGTTGCGCCAACAAGATGGCTACGCGACTAGTTGACTCCCGCATTCGAGAGCCTAGATTAAGAATCTAGCCAAGACTGCGAGGGTTCTACATTTCCTTTTAGTTCTTAGGTCGCGGGAGCATCTTTCTTCTGGACAAGTTCGGGCTTTGCCATTTCAAGTTGGAGTCTCATTTTCAAAATATTCCCCTTGGCATCTTGCGCGTTTATGGTTAGCGGGAACTCGACTTCACCTCCAGGGATCGGCGCTACCGCAGTTGGTTCGTCCTCTAATTGCCAAGCGCCTGCTCGATCGTGATTGGCGCGAATTGCCCGAATGCATCTCGCCATGTTGTCAACGACTCTCATTATGATAGGAGTTGTCATCTTATATTTTTCGACCATCCGCCAAAGCCGATCAAGTTGCTCGTACACCTTCAATTCGCAGGCGGCCATATCGGTAAATCTAGGGAGAATGATCGTAAAATCATCGATTCCTTGTGGCATTTCAACTCTCCTCCACGTCGGCTAAATCCCTCGATGCGAGACGGCGAAGTATTTGTTTTCACAGTAGGTAAATTCATCAGATTCTGACATGCCTTCTTCCCACCAATGTTCACGGGCCGTTCGTGCGTCTTCTTGTTCTGTCCTAGGTCAGGTCCGTTATCCTGGAAATACTTGCTCTCGTGGAAGTGACTAGCCTGAGTTTTTCTACAACGGAGACTCTTATGCAGCTATTCAGTGGCCCACTTCATTCATTCAGAGTCCGGGACGAATCCGAACAACCTGCACAGAACATCGGGCATGGCGAACTACGGCCTCCGAAACGCTTCCCATCAGAAAACGGGTCCAATCCTTTTCCCCATGCGAACCGAGCATGATCAAATCAGCGTTCCATTCTGCAGCAGTATCGATGACCACAATCTTTGGGTCGCCCTGTTCAACCGCCGTCGTCACTTGAAAGCCTGCATCGCGCAGTACTCGGGCAGCTCGCGCTACTAACTCCTCGGCTTCGTGCCTGTGTTCCTCACTCGCAACCGCGAGGTCTGGTCCCAGCCGCTGATTGGCAGAATAGAGCGGATAGACTTCGATCACATGTAACACCCGCACTTCCGTCTGGCTTGGCCGCACCTGCGCGATTAACGTTTGCGTTGCGGCCTCAGAAAACTTGGAATTATCGATTGCCAGTAGAACTTTCAAGAGCGCCCCCCATTACGAAGGAAGTCTAGCTCCTCTCACGTCGCACACGTTTCTTCCCGCAAGCTAAGGTAGAGGTATCAGGGGATGTTGACTGTGATCAGTCTCACCAACATAAGTGCGTAGTGTCACATCTAGAATGTCCTACAGATACCAAAAATGGAGTTTGTCGCTCAGGAGTTTGCTTTATGAGAAAGTCGTACTCAATGAAAACGTTTTTGATGTGGATAATTCTGATCTTGTGTCCGGCTTCCGGTGTCGCACAGGAACTGAAGCCTGTCCAGCTTCCCAATCCTCAAACTGATATAGGACGACTGACCAGCCCGAGGTTTTGTACCATACCGCCCATACTCGCTGGCCAACGCGATGATGTCTCCTGTCAGCGCATCTTCGTCCGCCCGAACCAGCGGCACGTAACGCTGCGTGCCGCGCCACTGCTTCAGCACACGACACGCCTGCCGCTCGCTCACCCCGTACTTTCTGCACGCATGTTCCACGGCGCCCCTGCGTCGCTCAGGGCTTAGAAGTTTCCCTCCGCTACATCCTTCAAAATCTGTTTCTCCAAAGACAGCTCCGCCACCAGTCGCTTCAGCTTCCCATTCTCCCTCCCCAGTTCCTTTAATCGTTTCGCTTGATCCAATTTCAGGCCACCGTATTCCTTCCTCCAGCGGTAATACGTCTGTACGGTGATCTGCGTTTCCTTGCAGGCTTGCGGGGTTGTCTTTCCATTCGCTATTTCCACTTCGATTTGCCGCAGCAGCGTCACAATCTGCTCAGCCTTATATCTCTTGATCGGCATGACCGGTCTTCCTCCTCAGGTGAATTCTCTCTCATTTCACCTGGTACAAAAAAGCCCGGTCAGGTCACACCGATGAGGCACTGAGTGACGAATCATGCAGCGATATAGGGCATTCACCCTCGGCCCCCTTTGCACAGTTTGCAGAACCTATGACCACAGCGCTCGCAGACCAGCGTGAACTTACGAGTTCGCCTTCCGCATTTGCAGCATTTCAACAGGGTCACTTTTTATCTGCCTTCGCGGTATTCAGCTCTTCATCGAAAAAGACAATACTTGGGCCGGTGAAATGATACGCAGTCCAATCGTAAGCGATCATCGTATCAGGTCGGGTTGACGCAATCCGTTTATAGTTCAGACTTAGGCCATCGATGAGTAATGGACCTTCGCTGCGACGGCTTCGTCAACACAGGTCTCCACGCTGACGACCTTGTTCCGATTCAACTCGGCGCACATAGTCATCCAAACCTTTGCGCTCACATTCTGCTCGCAGACTCTGCTGGAAAGAAGTTGCTATCCTGATAGGCTTGCGCAGCCGTGGCTATGGCGGGACTTCAATTGCCGCGCCTTGTTCTCATGATTTCTGAAAGGTCAAGATTCGTAAGTTTGTTCTTGTGCTCAAGCTCAATAAGTTCTTGAGTCGTAAAGGGAACGCCCCGAATTGCGAAGCGCGGTTCGGCTTGACCGCTCGTGGTGAATTTAATCTTATTTGCGATCAGCATGCGCTTGATTTTATGAAAGTCGGATTCGGCCATCGATCACCTAGGCATCTAGCGGCTTCATGCGGATGCATCGTAACACGGATCGAGCACAAGAATTTCGACGTTGAATTGCGCGATTTGATTACTGAGCCTTATGCGAGGCTCTTCCCAATCAAGACAGGCTCCCGGCCTTGCGCGTCTGAAGCTTTGAGGCAAGCCTTCCCGAACAAGCGGGGCTGCGATTGGAGTCCTGCCGACACACGGCCGAGACTGAGGGTACGGCGCGGCCACAGAGAGCACGCCCTCTCCATTTGTCCATTTGGGGATTACTCCATCATGTGCACTCCTTGGATGCAGAGACGTTCCTGTGAACTGGACACTTCGGCGTGTACGGAATTTTGGCGCGGCACAGCGTGTTAGAATCAATGAATGGCAAATCCCGTGACAACGCCGACGGTTCGTGGGGCGTGGGTTGGCAAGTGCCCGGCGTGTGGAACCTGTTGCTACTTTCCGAAGCTTCCGGCCACCGACTATGCAGGCCAACGGGTCGTTCGCCCCCACAATTTCAACTCGGTATCCGCTCGTTGTGTTTGCGGTCGCAGGTTCCAGACAGATAACAACGCACCCCGATTTCCGGTCGTCCCTCTGTGTCAACATCTTTGAGGCCGTTTTAGTAATTTTAATTAATCAGCAGGGCGAGAAAGAAAAAGGGAGTGATGAACGGGAATTCTCGCGGTTTTGCTTCTTTTGGAAGTTGGGCTGTCCCAAAATATAGCTCAAGGATAAAACGTTCTTTGCGGCGTTAGCTGAGACCTACTGATTGGAAGAACTCCACGTCGGAAACCAATTTGGTAATTTGTTCGATGGATCGAATGCTGCAATCCACGCACACATCCATCTCAACGTCCCATGGCAATTCGAACCACTCGCCGCACAAGGCGCAAGCTAGGAGTGATGAATCAGGTGTTCGTCCAACGTGTCTCATCTTCTCACCGTCTGCGTGCCGAGACGAACAAAAAAAGAGCAGCGGCCTCTGCCAAGCCAGTCCGACCGTGATAGTCGGTGCATCGAAAGTCGAGATACTGCTCTAACGGCTTGCGCTTCTGACCGCTGCTCCCGAGATTGGATGGTCATGCGGATGCTTTCAGGACTGGAGTCCTCCGGACCGTTTCTGTACCCATGGTCCGTATCAGTGGAGCCTATCCATCATCGGAATACAATATGGGGCGGTTCTCAGGTAAATGCAGTGATCGGTGTCATGCATCGACGTGACCGCTGGCACTCCTTCGAGGCGCTTCTCAATCAAAACAGTTTCCCGGCCTTGCACGTCCGAATCCATTCCTCATCGGTGACATGAAGGTCTGCGCGGTGTTCCAGCCACCAACTGCTGTACTCTTATGAAAATAATGCCAGTTGCCTATGTAATTGCGCAAGATTGGACAATGCGCACTGCTGTCCGCGCCGAATTGCGCGAGATGGGTGTTGATGCGCTCGGGATGGATTCGGCGGACGACGCTGGTCGCGCCATCGCATCGGGCGGTCTTCCCAATGTCGTTGTCCTTGAAGCCACAGCAGACCTTCTTGGCGACCTAAGAATCCAGAATCCAGTCCAGCGCATCCCCTGTCAAGGGCGGAGTGAAAGTAGACCACTGGGGCGGAGGAAAACTAGACCAGATGAGTGTGTGGGAGATGGGGATTGGCAGGGAGGGTGGTGTCTGGAGCGGAGAAAGCAGGCTTCCACGCTATGCGCCGATTTCGGACACCATGGCTTAGAAAGCAGCGGGCACCGGAAGACCTCATTAGATTCTGGCTTGGACACGCCAAGCAATCCATGACGGATGGCTACTCCATGCTGGCGCAAGATGTGGACTTTAGACAGGAAGTAGCAGAGAAGCTGGGAACAGGATTCGACGTTCCAGCCTCAATGACACCTATGACACATAGAAAAACAGCGAAGAAAGAAAGGAAAGCTGCTGTTCAAGTTCTTGTGTCTGTGTAGATTGAATGGTGCGCCCGGAGAGATTCGAACTCCCGGCCTTCTGGTTCGTAGCCAGACGCTCTATCCAGCTGAGCTACGGGCGCATTTCGCTTCTTACTGCGTTCCAACAGCTTACAGCAGATTCCGCACTCTCTTCAACCGCGAGTTTAGGGGCATTCGAAAAGAACGGAGAAAAGCCCTAGGTCTGAAGACCCGGGCTACAGCAATCCCGCAACGGAAGGCCGATTGTTGTAGCCCGCCTCTCCAGAGGCGGGGGTTGCGAGGTCATCTACAAGTCCCGAATTCTCAGCGTCGTTACTTTCGTTCTCGCAGGAGCGCCGTGAACCTGGTGAAGAGACTTCCTGAGGTTTCTGGTTCGGACGGGGCGGCTGCTTCCGCCGTATCGTTCACTTTTTTCATTGCCCCTGGGGGCAAAGGGATTCGGATGAGCTGCCCGGCTTCCAGGTGATCGGGGTCTTTCAGGTCGGGATTGAGGTTACAGATTCTTTTAGAGAGACCGTCGTCGAAATGTCCCACATACTTCAGGGTGAGGTCTCTTAGTGTTTCCTGGGGACCGGCCACGACGGTCAGCACTAGTCCGTTCCCAGTATCTTGAGGCGCGGCGTCGTAACTTGCAGTCGTCCCTTCGGATCGATCGGCGGGGATCAGCGGCCCGAGGGCATTGGAAGAAGGATCGAAAATCGCGGGCGTCAATCCTTGCTTCGACTCTGAACGGCCCAGGATAGCGAGCAACAAGGTGCCAGACAAAAGAATGACAGCTAATATCGCCGATCGTACGGGCCATCTCGGCCGGCTGATTTTTTTGCCCGCGTCGTAAGTAAGAAATGTCTTCGTTCGGCGGTCTTTAATAATAATTGGGGCAGTAATCGGCGCGGAGTGAGGACTAGACACTTTCGCAGCCGTAGCAGACGCGGCAACCGTGGCAGCGGTAGCAGGCGTGGAAGCAATAGGAGACGCATCCGGAATGGCCACGGGATCAGCAACAGCTAGCGGTTCGGAAGCAAGAGGCTCCAAATCCAGACGCGCCACAACCTCTTGTATGATATCGGCAGTCACTGTCCGATGCCCGCGAGTATAGGCCAAAAAAAGCGAGTTGTAGCAAATGTTGTTGATACTTCTTGGAATGCCTTTGCTCTCCCGTGCAATCAGAGTGATCGAAGCTGCGTCAAAGATTGGCTCGCCGCAATAACCCGCCACTTTAAGCCGATGCCCAATGTACAGTCCCGTTTCCTCCACGGTGAAAGGTTCCAGGTGACTGAGAACCGCGATGCGCTGGCGCAGTTGCGATAGCCGGGGGTGCGCGAGTTTTGCAGCGAGTCGAGGCTGGCCGGCTAAGACGATTTGCAGCAGCTTGGCATTGTGAGTCTCGAAATTGGACAGCATTCGCACGGTTTCAAGCACGGAGTCATCGAGATTTTGCGCTTCGTCCACGACCAGGACAAACCGTTTCCCTGCGAGCAATTCTTCAAACAAGATCTCGTTCAACTTACCGTGCATCGCGACGAGGCCCATTCCCTTCATATCGACGCCCAGCTCATGAAGGATATACTCGATAAATTCGCGCGAGCTGCACTGCGTCTGGAACACAAGCACGGTTCGCGTACTCTCCCGCAAATCCTCCAATAGCTGATACAACAGGGTGGTCTTGCCCATTCCCGGCTCGGCGATTAGCGCAAAAAATCCCCTATTTTCAGCAATTCCAAGCGAAAGGGATGCAAGCGCCTCGCGATGAGTCCGGCTGGCGTAAAGGTACGCCGGATCTGGAGTCATTCCAAATGGCTGTTCCCGCAAACTGAAAAATTCTAGAAACATTGGTGTGACCTGCGACTCCGGTTGACGAACCGAAGAAAATGGCCCGGCAGGTTTGTCCCGGCCAATCGAAAAATACTGCCAACTCTTTGCCTGCGGCGAGCCAATTAGCCTTCCGGGATTGCCGGAAGCCCTGATTCCCTTTTTAGCCCGGCGCAGCCTTGCAAACTAGAGCTAAGCCCCGAGATTCATTTTTGGACCGGTTGTCATCAAAAATTGGACTCCTGATATCGGATCCATTTCCCCGGTTATGCCTAATATACACGCCTAACTGTCCCAGTCGTCAAGTTTCGCGTCATCATCTTGGTCTGGCCCTTCCAGCATGCTGATAGAGACTTCTTCCCTTGCTCCGTAACTGGAAGTTGTGCCATCCTGCACCGTAAATCAGGGAGGGCTCCCATGCACCTATCGAGACGTTGGTTGAGTTTGCGCCAAATCGCAACGCCGCTGATGCTTGTTCTCTTCGCCGTGATTTCCGCCCCGGCGCAAATGGCGCCGACGCGCACCTGGGAAGAACTGAAGCAAGAGACCCAGAGGCGCGTGGACAAAAATCTGGCCCCAGTGGCGGGCCTCAAATCGGATGACGCGCGGGAAGCGCTCGCCAACATCCATAGCCTGGACCGCGACGAATGGGCGGCGGCCTGGAGCGCAATCGGCGACCGGTATAACGAACGCGCGAAGAGCGAGGAAGCGGCAAAGAATAACGACGCGGCGCGAGACGACTATTTCTGGGCTTTCCGTTATTACACGGTGGCCCGCTGGCCCGTGCCGAACTCCACGGGCAAGGAAAAAGCGTATCGGAACGCGCTTGCCGCCTTTCACAATTACGGGCGGTTCCTCGATCCACCCGTCGAAATTTTGCACATTCCTTTCGAGGGCAAGGAAATTCCAGGATATATCCGCCTGCCAAAAGATGTGCGCCCGGCGCCTCTGGTATTCATGATCAATGGAACGGATTCGCGCAAGGAGGACGAAGTTCAAGGGCATGACGCGATGTTCCGCAGCGGGATCGGCGTGGTCGCGATCGACATGCCTGGCACTGGCGAGTCGCCCGTAAAGGCGGACGTGGGATCGGAACGGATATTTTCGCGCGTCCTCGATTATCTGGCCACGCGGCCTGACGTGGACAGTAAGCGCATCGTTGCCTGGGGCGTCAGCTACGGCGGCCATTGGTCCGCGAACCTCGCGTATACGGAACGGGCTCGCCTCCGCGGGGCGGTCGTGCAGGGCGGACCGGTGCACGACTACTACACGGAGGAATGGCAAAAGAAATCCCTCGGCACGCCGGAATACCTGTTCGATCTATTCGCGGCGCGCGCCGCCATTTACGGCGTCGAATCGCTCGACGAATTTTATGCCTACGGCCCGCGATTATCGCTGAAGACCCAGGGCTTTCTGGGGCAGCCCTCGGCGCCGATGCTCGTTCTAAATGGCGAAAAAGACAGCCAGGTGCCAATCTCCGATCTTTACATGCTGATGCAATCGGGCGGCTCGGCCAAGTGGTCATGGGTGAATCCCGACGGCGGACACACGGGGCGCTCACAGGAATGGCCGAATTCCAGGATCGCGGAAGAAGTGATCACTCCTTGGATCAAGGCTCGGCTAGAACCAGTGTCCGAAAGCAAGCACATGTAAGGTTGTGCAGTGCTGAGAGAAATGTAACTGCTCGCGGGCCGCTGACGTCTGAAAGGGGCGAAGAGTCTTGCGGCGGGCCAAACAGAAATCCTAAATCTGAATAATGTGGAGAAACTTATGCGGAAGACAAGTTGGGCCGCTCTATTTCTAATTTGCGCCGCTGCGTTTGCGACTCTTGCCGCGGCCCCCGCACCTCAAGGCTCGGGTTATCACTTGTTGAAGAAGTTGACGCTGGGTGGTGAAGGCGGTTGGGATTATCTCACTGCCGATCCCGTGTCGCATCGCCTCTTCATCTCGCGGGGCACGCACATCATGGTTGTGGATGCCGACGGCAACGTCGTCGGCGATATTCCCAACGTGCAAGGAACTCATGGCGCCGCGATCGTGAACGAACTCGGCCGCGGCTTTTCCAGCAATGGGCGCGCAAACTCAGTGACAATCTTCGACCTGAAAACCCTCGCACCCATTAGCGAAGTAAAATTGCCGGCGGCGGACGGCCCGGATGGCTTCCTGTACGATCCCGCATCGAAGAGCGTCTTCGTGTTCAATGCCCGCAGCCATGACGCAACAGCGGTGAACGCCAAGACAGGTGAGGTGGCAGGCACGGTCCCGCTTGGTGGCAAGCCTGAAGCCGCGGCAGCCGATGGCGCAGGCCACGTCTGGGTCAACATCGAAGACAAGGCGCAGCTTGTGGAGTTCGATTCGAAGGAATTCAAGGTTCTCAATACCTGGCCTCTGCCGACTTGCGAGGAACCGACTGGGATGGCAATCGATACGGCCCACAAGAGGCTGTTCATCGGCTGCCACAGCAAAGTAATGCTCGTGGCGGACTACGCGGGCAAGATCGTTGCCAGCATGCCAATTGGCCAGGGTGTGGACGCCGCCTCCTTCGATCCTTCGACCGGGTTTGCGTTCGCCTCCTGCGGCGATGGCACGATCACCGTGGCGCACGAAGATTCACCGGATAAGTACAGCGTGGTGGATACAATTGCAACGCAGCGGGGCGCGCGGACCATGGCCCTCGACACAGCCAACCATCGCGTCTTCACCGCCACGTCCGATCTTGGTCCGCCGCCGGCGGCAACCGCCGACAACCCGAATCCGCGGCCAACGCAGATTCCGGGCACATTTACGTTGCTCATCTTCGGCAGGTAGGCCGGCGAATAGAGCGATTTCCCTTTACGTGAGGCCAGGATCGAGAGGCGAGGGCGCGACGCGTTCACTTCGTGGAATTGCTGGCGGGAGCGTTGTCAGAGCCGCCTCGAGGCGGAGGATATTCCGATTCATGAAACGTGCCGATCAGCCAGCGGCCGTTCTGTTTGGTCATCAGAAGGACCATGAGTCCCTTGCGGAGCGGAATCTCCGACCCGTCCGCCGCTTTCGTTCCGGTGATGACGGTGTCGGCATCGACGGCCGCCAATTGTGGAGTGAAAAAGCGGATGCTCCTCACGGTGTCCGTGCGCAGCGAGTCTTTCAGGGTGCCACGGAAAAGCGATGCGAACCATTTTTCAATATCCGCGCGGCCATGGCTGTGGCTTCCGCGCATATTCGTGAAATCCGCGTCCTCCGCGAAAGTCATGGCGACGCCATGCGCGTCATGGCGGCTGAAGTTTTCGGAGAAATCGGCGCACACCTGTTTGATCGCAACGGAATCCTCGTCAGCGCCGTTCGGGTGGCTCTGGGCGGGAGCCGCGCCAGGCAGCGTTAGAAGGGCGAGTGAAATCACGTGAGCTGCGATGATGTATGGAAAACGCATTGCGCCCTCCGCGCAGAAAGAAAATACGTCCAGCGAGTCACGCTGACAATTGCGGCGCAATCATACGCCACAACAACGTCTGTCGGGATATTTTCATCGCGCGGTCATGGATGAGACGGGCCATGCAGGTTGCGGAAAAACTTAAATTTTTTGTCATTCCGAGGCGCGCAGCGCGCCGAGGAATCTCTCTTTTCCTGCGTTTAAACCAAAGAGAGATTCCTCACTTCGTTCGGAATGACAAAATAAATTGCTTT